>Ga0193742_1000589_pt1 | contig 23830 bp, 20 predicted proteins | sample L2c1metaG_FD_165511 | JGI IMG/M metagenome (GOLD analysis project Ga0193742, IMG submission 165511) | Soil microbial communities from a riparian zone of the East river system, Colorado, United States - L2c1 | ecosystem: Environmental > Terrestrial > Soil > Riparian zone | place: USA: East River... | reverse complement strand
CGATGCGGGCGTGACGGCGATCTCGGTGTCGAACCACGGCGGCAACAACCTGGACAGCACCCCGGCCACGATCCGGGCCCTGCCGGCCGTCGCGCACGCGGTCGGCGACCAGGTCGAGGTCCTGCTCGACGGAGGTGTCCGCCGCGGCAGCGACGTCGTCAAGGCGCTCGCCCTCGGAGCCCGAGCGGTGATGATCGGCCGGGCCTATCTGTGGGGACTCGCCGCCAACGGCCAAGCCGGTGTGGAGAACGTCCTCGACGTCCTGCGCGGCGGCATCGACTCGGCACTGCTCGGACTCGGCCACCAATCCGTGCAGGACCTGAACCCCTCCGATCTGATCGTCCCGCCGGGGTTCACCCGCCGGCTCGGCGTACAGGACTGAGCGACTGACGTTCACCCGCCTTGACGACCTCACCTGGCCGGAGGCGGCCCGGTGTCCGAGGTCATTTTCGTCGGCAGGCCAGAGGTCCAGCCGGGATGAGCAACGCCGCGAGCGCGGCCACGCCGAGTGCCGCGGCCAGTAGGGCGAAACCCATCGTGTAGCCGATCTCCTTCGGGTGACCGCCAGAGCCGGGATATGCGGTCACGATGCTCGCCATCAGTGCCGCGCCGATGGAGCCACCGATCGTGCGGAAGTTGGCGTTCATCCCACTGGCTACGCCTGTCTGCGCGGGAGGGACCCCTCGCACGACAAGGCTCGCCACTGCCGCGTAGGCGATTCCCAAGCCGGCACCCTGGATCGCGCCGGCGACGTAGAGCTGCCACTTCGCGTCGTGCGCGAAGGCGAGCATGGCCATCGATACGGAGCCGATGAGACACCCCGTGACGACGACTGTCTTACTGCCGATCGCGCGACCGAGCCGGCCGGCGATCAGACCACCGATGACGGTCATGACGGTCGACGGCAGCAGGATCAGGCCGGATTCGCTGATGCTGGCGCCGAAGCCATAGCCGGAGCCGACGGGGGTCTGCACGAATTCAGGCAGGAACGCGAACACGGCGTACATCCCGACACCGAGCAGCAGGGCAACGAGGTTGTTGGTCCAGACCGCCGGGAGCCGCATCATCCGCAGATCTATCAGCGGCGTCGCCGCTCGTCTCTCGGTCTCGACCCATAGTCCAGCCAGCACCACAGCCGCGAGGAACAAGATGATGACCTTGACCGAACCCCAACCCCACGCCGGCGCCTGGCTCAGCGCCAGGAGCAGCGCAACCAGCCAGCCGGACAACAGGACGGCCGGCAGCCAGCTGATTCTCCCTGGGGAACGGACCGGTGACTCGGGCAGCAGGACGTGCGCGGCGATCGCGGCAGCGCTGGTGAGGATCAACGGCAGCCAGAACAACCAGTGATAGTCGAGGACGTTGACGATCGGACCGGCGACAACGACGCCGACACCCGTGCCGACCGCGCCCAGTGAGGCGATCGCCCCCACCGCGCTGGACACCTTCGCCGCCGGGAACTCGTCGCGGATGATCCCAAAGGCCAGCGGTAGCACACCTCCGCCGATGCCCTGGATGGCGCGGGCGACGATCAGTACCTGAATACTGGGCGCCAGAGCCGCCAGAAACGACCCGGCCGCGAGGGCGAGGAGAGCTGCCACGAACGCTCGCTCCTTGCCGACCAGATCGCCGATCCGGCCCATGATCGGCGTGCAGACCGACGCTGACAGCAGGTAGGCGGTGAGCACCCAGGTCACCGTGTTCTGAGTCGTGCGCAGCTCGAGCTGGAGCGTGGCGAGAACCGGCAGGACCAGCGATTGGAGAATCGCGAAGGCGAAAACGCCGGCGGCGACCACGCCGAAGGTGGCTCGATAGTGTGCGCGTCGACGCATCAGCGATAGGTGGCGGCCGGCGGACGCTGCTCCATCGGACCACCGAGGGCGACCACTCCGGCTCGTTCCAGCTCGTCGATCTCGGGTCCGGACAGTCCGGCCTCCCCCAAGACCTGTGCCGTGTGTTCACCGCGCCCGGGCGCGAGCAGCGCCCCGAACCGGCGGGTTCGGCTGAACGTGGCGAACCGGCCGGGAGTGGTGAACAGGCTGCCGTCCGGGGCGGCATGCAGGTGGACGAAATCGGAGGAAACCAACTGTGGGTCGCGGATCACCTGGCTGATCTTGCGAGCCGGGTACGCCGCCACCCCCGCGTCCGCCAACCGGTCTACCGCCTCGACCGCGCTCAGCCCGTCGAAGGCCTCGGCGAGTGCCCCGGCCGGATCGGCCTCGAAGCGCACGGCGTCCACAGGGATACCCGCCTTCTCCAATGCGTCCACGGTGACACTGTCCGGCGACACCGCCTGGATGCGTAGCCAACCGTCGAGGACCGGGTAGTAGCGGTCCAACGGGTCCGTGCCGAGGAAATCCCGGCCGCCGACCGGGGCCGGCGGCCGGCCCGGGTAGCGCACCAACTCCCCGCTTTGCAGGAAGGCAGAGGTCGCGGCGAGCGACGCCCAGGTCTGCTGGCCACGGCCTGTGCGCTCACGGTGGTACAGCGCGAGGGTGGCGGACAACGCGAGCATGGCCGCGGTGGTGACATCGATGATGGCCATGGTGTTGGACACTGGTTCGTCGTCGCCTCCCTGGGCGCTCATCATGCCGCTCATCGCCTGCAGCACCATGTCCACGCTGGGACGCTGAGACAGCGGGCCGGCATCGCCGAACCCGGACAGCGACACGGTGATGATGCCCGGCGCATGCCGCACGAGTGTGTCGTAGTCGACACCAAGCTTGCTCGTGACGCCGGGGCGCAGTGCGTCGATTACCACGTCGCTGGCGGCCGCCAGCCGATGGAACGCGTCGCGCCCGGGCTCGCTGCGCAGGTCGATGGCGAGGCTGCGCATGCCGCGATTGACCGCGAAGCCCTGAACCCGGAACGGGTCCCCGGTCTTCAACTCCACCTTGACCACATCGGCACCGAGTTCGGCCAGCAGCATGCCTGCGTACGGCGCGGCCACGAAGGTTCCCTGGTCGAGCACCCGGTAGCCGGCCAGCGGACCGCGGGACAGCGGCGGCATCCCGGCGGGCGCCGGTCGCGGCGCCCGGGGCCGAATGTTCGCGTCGTCGTGCCCGAGCCGAGGCGCCGCGCCGCGCGGGCGGCCAGGCGTGGCGGTCAACCGAATCGGTACGCCGGGCATCACCACGTTCCCGAGCTCCGGGTCATCCAGCTCGATCCGCATGCCGATCGCCCGGATCTGCTCATGGTCGAGCCAGAGCTGCCGGTCGTCGAGCGGGCCGCACGGAATGCCGAGCGCCGTGATGATCTCCAACCACTCGTCGCGGTCCCGGGAACGGAACGCCGCGGCGACCTTGCCCAGCGCCCACTCGATGTTCTGCGGCTGGATGAGGTTCTCCACCTTGCCGCCCAGCCGCTCGTCGTCGAGCAGGTCGCTGATGCCAATCGCCTCGAGCAGCGCAGTCTCGAACTTGGCACCCAGCGCTCCGGATGCGAGCCACTTGCCGTCCTTGGCCTGGAACCGGCTATAGGTGGGGTGCCGCCCGGCGGGTCCGATCGCAGTCTCCGGGTCAGGGGCATCCGGGTCGATGGTCAGCGCAGTACTGTGTGCCTCCACCACGGCGTTGGCGCCGGTGACGGTCACCACCTGGCCGAAGCCGGACCGTTCCCGCTCTACCAGAGCGGCCACCAGACAAACCGTGGCCCACACAGCTTGGACGTAGAGCAGGTGCGGGTAGACCGATTCGACCGGGCCACCGTCCCAGGAGGATTGCCGCCAGGCCACGCCAAGCGCCGCGGCCAGCAGGCCGTTCGACTCCTGGCCGTGCAGCCACGGGGCATCGCCTGCGTACGGGGGTGTCTGGGCCAGGATCAGCCGAGGGTTCCGGCGGATCAACTGGTCCGGATCGAGCCCGTAATCGAGCAGAGTCGTGGGGCTGGAGACGATGCACGCGTCGGCGCCGGCGATCAGGTCTGACAGCCAGTCGCAGCGCTCCGGGTCGGACGGGTCGACCATGGCGCCACGCTTGCCGCGGTTCCACACCACGAATCCCGGTTGGTTGCGGGCCGGATCGCCTGCCGGTGTCTCTACCTTGACCACCTCGGCGCCGAAGTCGGCCAGGAACATCCCGACGATCGGCCCGGCGACACCGTGGCTCAGATCGATGACTTGAAGTCCCTCTAGCGCGTCCACGACTGTCTCACCGTGCCTCCGATGGCTGTTTCAGTGCCCGGTCTGGGTTCCGAAGGGGCTGGGCGGGAGTCCATCGGCCACCGGCCGGAAGCTCGTCTCGACCAGGCCCGCAAGGTGTTCGAACCTCCACGGCTCGGTGCCGTTGAGCTGGCGGATCGGTTCGGGGTTCCCGTACAGAGAGACCTCATAGCCCATCGCGCCGATGGTGCGGCCGGTCAGCCAGCTCGAACGCTCGCTGGCCAGGAACAGCGCGACAGGTGCGATGTTGTCAGGGGACATCTCGTCCGCGGAGAAACCCTCGATGACCTTGTCGTCGGGCACCGTGGCCGTGAGCCGGGTGGCCGCGCCGGGCGATATCGCGTTCGCGGTCACGCCGTACCGGGCAAGTCCCTGCGCCAGGGAGTAGGTCAGGCCGACGATGCCCATCTTCGCGGCGGCGTAGTTGGGTTGGCCGGGCGAACCGTGCAGGCCGGAGCCGGAGGTGAAGTTGATGATCCGGTAGTTGCCTTGCGGGTTGCGTTGCTCGCGGAAATAGGCGGCCGCGGGGCGGACCGTGCTGTAGTGGCCCTTGAGATGCACCCGGATGACAGTGTCCCAGTCCTCTTCGGAGAGGTTGAAGATCATCCGGTCGCGAAGGATGCCGGCCACATTGACCAGGATGTCGAGCTTTCCGTACCGCTCGACGGCGGTGGTGACGAGCCGCTGGCCGGTCGTCACGTCGGCGACGTCGCCGTCGTCGGCCACGGCCTGCCCGCCTGAGCTGTTGATCTCCTCGACGATCTGGTGCACCGGGGCCTTGTCGCCGCCGACCCCGTCCGGCGAGGATCCCAGATCGTTCACCACCAAGCAGGCGCCTTCTCTGGCGAAGCTCCGGACGATCGCCGCGCCGATGCCGCGGCCTCCGCCCGTGATGACTGCGACCCGGCCCTCCAGTACTCCCATGAGTTTGTCGCCTTTCGAGTGTTATCAGACGAATATCGTCCGATAAAAGGCGACAGTACGACTGCCTCAGCAACGTGTCAAGAATGAACGGGCTAGGAATCCTGCTCGAGGGCGCGGTATCCGGCGGCCGACAGGACGAAGTCCACGAGGTGCTCGACATAGCGGGCACTGCTTGCGGCCAACGCGGGCATCTTGTTCGCCGGCGTCCACAGGACGTGGTTGATCAGGGTGCCGCCGACAACGTCCAGGACGAGCGCCGGGGAGGTTCCGGCCGGAAGTTCCCCACGGTCGACGGCGCGCAGCACGATGGGCCGGATCCGCGCCGTCACCTCCGACTGCCACTCGTCGATGGCGGGGCCGAACACCTCGGGATATACCTTGGCCTCGAGTTGTGCACGGAGCAGGACCAGGCCGCCTCCGCTGGTGTAGGAGTCGAGGGCGTTCAGCGCCAGGTCGATCAGGTCGCCTCGGAGCGACCCCGTGTCGATCGTCGGGGCTTCCGCGGTGGGCCCGCGCCTGAGTGCCTTGGCAATGAGGTTCTCCTTGCTCCCCCACCGGCTGTAGAGAGCGGCCTTTCCGACCCGGGCCCGGCGTGCCACCACGTCGAGACTGAACCCACACCAGCCGACCTCGCCGAACAGCGCGAGCGTCGCTCGATAGACCCGGGATTCGAGATCCGGATCCGGCGGGCGCCCACGGCCCTGCCTCGTGGTTGTCGTCGACATGCCTGCCAGTGTTCCAGGTCGCGCCACCCTAGGACCTCTGGGTGGCGAGTACCAGGCTCGCCGACGCGGCGAAGAACGCCCCCACTCCCTGGACGAAGCTGATACCGACGCCGGGGACCTGGGCAGCCGCCTCGCCGCGGAGCTGACGGACGGCCTCCTGGATGGCGAACATGCCGTACATACCGGTGTGCGTGTAACTCAGCCCACCCCCGTTGGTGTTCATGGGCAGCGTGCCGGACAGCCCGGTATGGCCCTCGGCGATGAACGCACCAGACTCGCCCCGGCTCACGAATCCGAGATCCTCGAGCATGTAGAGAGGCAAGTGGGCGAATGCGTCGTAACACATCAGGTGGTCGATGTCGGCATGGCTCACGCCCGCGCTCGCGAACGCCTCGGCGCTGGATCGGCGGAAGGCCTGGAACGAGCTGACATCCTCCATCTGCGAGACCAGGGGCGCTTCGGCGGACTCCCCCGAGCCGAGCAGATACACCGCCCGGTCTCCGGCCGGAAGGTCAGCCGCCCGCTCGCTGGTGGTCAGCACGAGCGCACCACCGCCGTCGGTGACGACACAGCACATGTCCCGGGTGAACGGGTAAGCGATCATCGGGCCGTTCAGTACGTCCTCGGTGTTCACTATGGAGCGCCGGAAGGCACGCGGATTCTTTGCGGCCCACTCGCGCTGCGCGACCACGACCTGGGCGAGATCGCTGGAATCCATGCCGCGGTCGTGCAGGAAACGCAACGCCGGAACGGTAAAGGCCGAGTAGGGCGCGATAGCTCCATAGGGCAACTCGAACTGGCCGACCATCGAGGACGGGCTCTGCACCCAAGGTGGCATGCCCACCTGTGATCGACCGGACTCCCCGTGGGTGATCAGCACTGTCTCGGCCGCGCCCGCAGCAATCGCGGCAGCCGCATGGCGGACGTGGATCAGGAAGCTGCAACCACCCACACTGGTTCCGTCGAGCCAGCGCGGCGTCACACCGAGATGATGAGAGACCTCCATCGCCATCGGACCGGCCGTGGCCACACCGTCGACCTCTGCCGCGGTCAGTCCCGCGTCTCGGAGCGCCGCACGCGCGGCCTGGGCGTGCAACTCGATCGTCGACGTGTTCGGAAGCACCCCGATCTCATCGGTCTCGGCCGCACCGACGATGGCGACGCCGCCGCCGTGCATCCCGCCACTCAAGCGCCTACCTCCTCGGGCCGAAACACCGGGAGCACGACGCCTGACCGCTCCTCGAAGGTCACCAGCAGCCGCAGGTCCAGGGGCAGGTTCGCTGGTTCGGGCTCGACGCCCACGATGTTCGTCATCAGCCGCGGCCCCTCTTCCAGTTCCACCAAGGCGATCACCGGTGATACCGCCTCGAACCCCGGTAGCGGACGATGATTGATGACGTACGAAACCAGAGACGCCCTGCCGGACACCGCAACCCACTCGACATCCAGCGATGAGCAGAAGCGGCAGGCCACCCTCGGATAGAAGTAGTGCCGGCCGCAGGCCAAGCAGCGTTGGATCCGCAGCTCCCCCGCTCGCGCGGCCTCCCAATAGGGCGCCGTCTCGGGCGTCGGCTCCGGCCTCATGCAGACCTCCTGGTGAAAACTCCGCGGTCGAGCACCACGGTCTCCCCCACCTTGGTCACGAAGCGACAGACCGCACCGTCGTCCCAGATATGCACGCTGAGCTCCTGCCCCGGCCGGACAGTGGCGGCGAACCGGGCCGACATCGAACCGAAGGCCGCAGGGTCAGAGCCGCACAGCGCGTGCAGCAAAGCCCGTCCTGTGAATCCGTAGCTGCACATGCCGTGCAGGATCGGACGATCGAATCCGGCGCGTGAAGCCAGCCAGGGGTCGGAGTGCAAGGGATTGCGATCCCCGCTCAGCCGGTAGAGCAGCGCTTGGTCGTCCCGAGTGGGATAGACGATGACCTGATCAGCTGGCCGATCAGGTGGCACCCATGGGGTCGAATCGCCACGTGAGCCCCCGAATCCGCCCTCCCCGCGGATGAAGATGCCCGAACGAGTCTGAGCGATCAGCCGTCCAGTGTCAGCGTCGGCGATCGACGACTCGAGCACCGCGAGCGCGGCCGTGCCCTTGTCGTAGATGCCCGTGACCACGGCGACGGTACTCGCCCTGCCATCCGTGGGGAGCGGCCCGAAGACCTCGACTGCCTGTTCGCCATGCAGCACTTGGGACAGGTCGAAGTCCCCCAGCTTCGGCCCGGCGTTCGCGCCGAACGTTGCGACGAAGGTGGGCAAGACCTGCTGGACGATCTGGTGCGAATTCTCGGTGGTGAACGCCAACTCGGCCAGCGGGTCCCGCGCTCCCGCCCCCACACCGAGGGCGTACAGGATCGCGTCCGTCGACGTCCACGCGTGTACGCCTGCATCCCAGCGTCGTCCGACGACGTCAAGATCCAGTGACATCTCCGACCACCTTCCGGCCGAGGCGAGCTGGTCGGGCCAATGCCTGCAACTCCGTGAAACCGTGCAGGCCCCAGGGGCCGTTCTCCACTCCGATGCCGCTCCACTTGTGGCCGCCGAACGGAAGCTCGGGCGCCGCGGCGCCGCCATGGACGTTGACGGACACCTGCCCGCAGTCCAGCCTGGACGCCACGTCGGCGGCACGGTCCAGATCGGGTGACCAGACCGAAGCTGTGAGGCCGTAGTCGCCCGCGTTGGCCCGCTCGACGACGTCATCGAGATCCCGGTAGGAGACGATGGGCAGGGCGGGACCGAACTGCTCCTCGTCGACGATCCGCACGCCGTCGTCGACATCGGTGATGATGGTCGGCGCGAAGAAGTAACCAGGCCGGTCGAGGGGCTTGCCGCCGGCTACCGCGACACCTCCGTGCGCCAGGGCATCCTGGACCAGCTCGGACACCCGATCGAACTGTGGCCGGTTGTTGATCGGTCCGAGGAGCACGCCAGGGTCCATGCCGTCGCCGACCTGGACGGCCTCGGCCCGGGCCGCGAGCGCGGCGAGCAGATCGTCGTGGCGGCGTTCGTGCACGTAGATCCGTTTGACCGCAAGGCAGATCTGGCCGTTGTTGCCGAAGGCACCCCAGAAGAGGCCATCGGCGATCTCGTCGGGGTCGGCGTCGTCCAGCACGATGGCCGGGTCGTTTCCGCCGAGTTCCAGGGTGACCCTCTTGAGGTCCTCGGCCGCCGCGGCCGCGACCTTCTTCCCGGTGGCGGTGGATCCGGTGAAGCTGATCTTTCTCGGCGTCGGGTGCGTCGCCATCCAGGCACCCAGCGGATCCGGCCCGGTGACGACGTTCAACACGCCGGGCGGCAGCACATCCCGCCAGACCTCGCCCAGGGCGAGCGTGGTCAACGGGGTGAACGGGGAGGGCTTGAGCACCATGGTGTTGCCCGCCCGCAGAGCTGGTGCGATCTTCCACATGGCCAGGCTGATCGGGAAGTTCCAAGGGGTGATGGCCGCGACCACACCCATCGGACGGCGGACGACTTCTGCGAACCCCCGGGCATCGTCCTGGACGATCTCCCGCGGGATTTCGAGGTTGGCGTAATAGCGCAGCCAGACGGCACCGAACTCGACTTCCAGGCGGGAGTCCGTGAGCGGTTTGCCCTGCTCCGCGGTGAGTATGGGGGCCAGCCGGTCGGAGGCCGCCTCGAGTGCGTCCGCGAGGTCGTGGAGGATCGCTCGCCGGGCCTTGTCATCGGACTTCCAGGTCCGGTACGCCGCCTGCGCTGCGTTCATCGCATTGTCGAGTTGCTCCCGCCCACACGCCGGGGCTTGAGCGAACACGGTGCCGGTGGCTGGGTTGATGACGTCGAAGAACGCGGCCACCGGTACGGCGCTCCCGTTCACGGTCATGGTGAGGTCGTCCATCGTTCCTCCTCCTACCAGCCGACCGGCAACTGGAACACGCCGTTGATGACGGACCAGGTCTTGAACGGCACCTGCTCGATCGGCTCGGCGAGCCGAAGGGTGGGGACACGCCGCAGCAGCGTCTCGAAAATCACGTGTAGCTCGACCCGCGCCAGTGGCTGCCCGATGCACTGGTGCATCCCGAACCCGAACGCGAAGTGGTCGCGGGCCTTGCGGTGGATGTCGAACCGGTCCGGGTCGGGGAAGTGGGCGTCGTCCCGGTTCGCGGACAGATTCAGCGGGATGATGCCTTCGCCGGCCGGGATGACCGCCCCACCGATCTCGATGTCCTCGGTGGCGATCCGCACGACGACCAGATGGACGATCGTCAGGTAACGCAGCAGCTCCTCGATGGCATCCGGAATGAGTTCTGGATGCCGCCGCAGCTCGTCGAGCTGATCCGGGTGCTGTAGCAGCGTCAGAGTGCCCAGAGCGGTCATGCTCGCGGTCGTGTCATGACCGGCGGTGGTGAGCAGGATGCCGGCGCTGATCACTTGGTTGCGAGGGATGGTCCCCACCCGGCAGGCCGCGACCAGCTGTCCAAGGAGGTCATCGCCGGGGTCCTGCGCGGCCTCCCTTTCCGACATCAGCCCGTCGATGTAGCCGAGGAGCGTCTGCAGGGCCTCCGCCACGCTGGCCAGCTTGTCCGGGTCGGTGCCGTCCCCCGAGTCGAACGCGCGCTCGGTCGTCAGGTTGAAGAACTCACGATCCTGCTCCGGAACACCGAGGACCCAGCTCAGTACGGTCGATGGCACCGGCAGAGCCACGGCCCGCACAAAGTCGGCGCGGCGATCAGGACTGGCCAGCATGGCATCGATGGTCCGGTCCACCAGATCCTGGATGGCCGGGCGTAAGGCCTCGACCCGCTTGACCATGAAGTTCTTCGACAACAGCTTCCGGTAGACAGTGTGGTCCGGCGCGTCCATCCGCAGGAACGACCCCAGCTCGCGCGGGAACGGGGCGATGACGTCGGGGAAGCCGGGCCGGTTGTGGTCCGCGCTGACCCTTGGGTCGGACAGCACGGCGCGCACGTCGTCGTACCGGCTCACCAGCCAGGCCGGTGAGCCGGCTCTGGTGATCACCCGGGTGACCGGGCGGTTCTCGCGCAGCCAGCTGTACTGCGCGGGTGGGTCGATCGGCGGACGTGGCCAGGGAAACGGCTGGGTCAGGGTCGGGTCAGCGATGTCGGTCATGTCGCCCCTCCGGGCAAAGAGATGGGAAGGAAGTCGTCGAGTAGCCGGCTTCGGTGTTCACGGACCTGCTTGGACCTGTTCCAGCCCAGGACGCCGACAGTCCGGCCTGCTTCGCGGTAAAGCACCACGAACCGGCTGTCGGCCAGGCTTCCGTCCGTCATCACGAGCTCGGCGTCGGCAGGGAAGACGCCGTGCGCCTGCAGCTTCACGTCGTACTGGTCGGACCAGAAGTACGGCACGGGATCGAAGGCCTCGATGTTGCCGTGCAGCAGGTTTCGCGCGGCCGCCGTGCCCTGCTCGGTGGCGTTCATCCGATGTTCCAGCCGCATCCGCCGCGCGTAGCGGCGGCTGGGCCAGGACGCCACATCGCCAGCGGCATAGACACCCGGTCCGGCCTGGCAGTACTCGTCACATTCGATGCCGTCACCCAGGGCGACACCGGATGAGCGCAGCCACTCGACATCCGGAACGGCGCCGATGGCCACCAGCACGCAGTCGGCTTCGTGCACCGAACCATCGCTGAGCAGGACGCCGGTGACCCGGCTGCCGGTGCGCAAGAAGTCCTTGAGGGAGACACCGGTATGCAGCACAACCCCGTGATCGCGATGCAGCTCCGCGATCCGTGCGCCCACCTCAGGTCCGAACTGGCGCACCATCGGTGCGGGCAGCGGATCCACCACGAGAACGTCCAGCCCCATTCCCCGCGCGGCCGCGGCAACTTCCATGCCCAGGAATCCGGCGCCGATCACCACCACCCGCGAGGTTGCACCCAGTGCCGCACGCAGGCGCGCCGCGTCCAGGTCACTGCGCAGCACGTGCACCCCGTCCAAGTCATGGCCGAACGGCAGCCGACGCGGTGTGACGCCGGTGGCTACGATCAACCCGTCGAATCCCAGCCGCTCGTCGGCGCCCAGCAGGAGCGTCCGGCGACCTCGGTCGAGTCCGGTCGCGGGGGAACCTGTTCGCAATTCGACACCCAACTGCCCGTAGTGGTCTGGAGGGCGCAGCGACGCCCGGTCGAAGTCCCAGGTACCCGCGAGGATCTGCTTGGACAGCGGCGGCCGGTCGTACGGCGGTGTCGGCTCGTCACCCACCAACGTCAACGCACCGTCGAATCCCTCCCGCCGCAGCGTCTCCGCCGCGGCGAGGCCGGCGGCACCGGCACCCACCACGATGATCCTGCGCATCGGTCTCAACTCGCAGGCACCAGGACGGGCTTCACGGTCTCGCCGCTGAGCGAGTCCCGTTCGGCGTCGTTGACCGCATCCAGCGCGTACGTGCGGATCAGACGGTCGAAGGGGAACAGGCCCTGCTGCCACCACCCGATGAGCTGAGGGATGAATAGCTGAGGTACGGCGCTTCCTTCGATGAGGTAGGTCAGAGATCGTCCGGCCGACAAGGCCAGCGGAGGCAGCACGATGTCGCCGCTTGCACCCACCAGTCCAACGGCGCCGCGCGGTTGGACCGACTGCAGCGCTGTGACCACCACTGAAGACACGCCTGTGGTGTCGAACGCACAGTCCGCGCCTCCACTGGTCCAATCGCTGACCTGTGCCGCAATATCCGGGTCGGCGCCGTCCAGTGCGCGGGTTGCGCCGAGTTCGAGAGCCAGTTCCCGGCGCTTGGCGTGCAGATCGACCGCGATGATCTCGCTTGCGCCCGCAATCCGGGCAGCCATCACCGCGGCCAGCCCGACCGCGCCCGTACCGAAGACCACGATGCTCGATCCGGCCTGAACCTGCAGGGCGAGCAGCACCGAACCGGCACCGGTCTGGAAGCCACAGCCCAGCGGGCCGAGCAACTCCAACGGCAGCGACCGGTCGACCTTCACGACATTCCGCTCGGTCGCGATCGCGTGGGTGGCCAGCGACGATTGCCCGAACCAGCGAGCCAGCACCGGTGCGCCGTCCTGGTCCTTTATCGGCGTCGAACCATCTGCGCGGAAGCCCGCGAAGTTGAGCGGAACAAACGCGGCGCAGTACGCCGGTTCGCCGGACAGGCATCGAGCGCACCAGCCGCAGGAGTCGAAGCTCATCACCACGTGATCGCCGACGGCGACCCTGGTGACGCCAGACCCGATCGCCTCGACCACGCCGGAGCCTTCATGCCCCAACACCACTGGCTGGGTGAACGCCAGGAAGTGCCGTGAAACCACGTCGGTGTGACACAGACCCGCTCCGGCAATCTTGACCAGCACCTCACCGGGACGGGGGTCGGAGAGGCTGACCTCCTCGATGACAAAGGGTTTGTGGGGATCCCGCAGGACGGCGGCGTTGGCGATCATGGCGATCAGGCGTCAGCTCGCCGCGCGAATGGCCGCCGCCGGGCACACCCGGATCGACTCCTCGACTGCGGCCCGTTCGCCTTCGTCGGGGGTCTCCTTGATCAGCATCACCATGCCGTCATCGTCCTGGTCGAAGACCTGCGGGGCGATCACCACACATTGTCCAGACGCAACACATCGGTCGGGTTCCGTTACCAGGCGCATCGTTGACCTCCGAGCTCAGCGCTGTATTTTCAGACGAAAACCGTCTTCTATGCAGACAAGCACCCCGCCGGTTCACTGTCAACACCGCGGATGCTCACGGAGCCTCAACTCGGCGTGCGGCCAGTGGGTGCGGAGCCAGCGATCGTGCGTAGCCAGGACGATGGCGCCTGGGGTGGTCGTGAGGGCTCGCTCCAGTTCGCCGGCCAGGTGAGGTGAGAGATGGTTGGTCGGTTCGTCCAGGAGGAGGAGTTCGGGTGGATCGGCTATCAGGAGGGCTAGAGCGAGGCGGCGCCGTTGACCTACCGAAAGGTCGCCGACTCTGATGTCGAGGTCTCTTGCTGACAGCAGGTCGAGGGCGGTCAGGGGTGCTGATTCGGCACGCTCAGGACCGAGGGTGAGGTCGTAGGTCTCCCTCACCGTGCGGCCGGGTTCGGCGAACACGGTGTCCTGCGTGAGGAGGCCGATGGTCAAACCCAGGCGGCGGCGTACCTGACCTGAGGGAGCTAGGTGCCCGGCAAGTACGGCGAGGAGGGTGGACTTGCCGACGCCGTTGGGACCCGAGACGAGCAAGTGGTCGCCCGGCTTCAGTTCGAGGCTCTCCAGGGTGAGGCGGCCGGGCACGTGGATGTCGCGAAGGGAGATCAGAGGCTCGTCGTCATCACCCGCCGGCCTGGTGACGGTAGCTCGGAAGCGGAGCGCGTCGGGCGGCTTGGGGATCTGGCTACGTTCGAGTGCATCGAGTCGGGCGGTGGCATTGCGGACCCGGCGGGAGATCTGGTTCTGGACCCGCCCGGTGGTGTGGCCGAAGCCCATCTTCTCGTTGTCGCGCTTGAGCCGACCCGGCGCGATCTGATGAGCGGTCTCCCCCACAGCGACCTGGAGGCGAGCCAGTTCTGCCCGCTCCGCGTCGTAGCGCCGCTGCCAGTGCTCGCGTTGCGCCTGCTTCTGTGCTTGGTAGTCCGTGTAGTTGCCGCCGTACCTCACCGGCCCGGCCACGGCTGGATCGAGATCGATCACGTCGGTGCAGACCGCGTCGAGGAAGGCACGGTCATGGCTCGCCATCACGACGACACCCGGCAGACCGTGTAGTTGCTCCTCCAGGAACGCGGCCGCCACATCGTCGAGGTGGTTGGTGGGTTCATCGAGCAGCAACGCGGCAGGGCGTCGTACCAGCAGCGACGCCAGCGCGAGTCGCCCACGCTGCCCACCAGAGAGCGTGGCCAGCCTCCGCTCGTGCGACAACTCCCCCAGTCCTAGAGCGGTGAGGACGATCTCGGCCCGCCGATCGGCATCCCACACCTCGTGGTCCTGCGCGTGATCGAGCCGCTCGCCGTAGGCCGCCAGTAGTCGCTGATCGTCCGGCGCTTCCGTGAGCGCCCGCGTGAGGCGGTCGAGCTCGGCCAGATCATCGCGAGCATCCCGCAGCGCATCGTCGAGTACGTAGGCCACTGTCGAGTGGGGCTCGAACGGCAGCTCCTGCTGCAGAAACCCAACCTCAGCGGGCCGTACCACGGTGCCACCGTCGGGCTCGTCCGTACCAGCGAGCAGCCGCAGGAGCGTGGACTTCCCGACGCCGTTCTCCCCGATCAGGCCGATCCGGTGGCCCGGTGACGCGGTGAGCGAGACTCCGTCGAGCACCCGCCGCGCACCGAACGTCCGAACCAGATCCTGAGCGACCAGAGTCGGCCCGCGACCATCCGTCCGGGTCTCAGCCACGGTCGGGGATCCCCGTTTCCAGCAGCCGCCCTTCGCCGAGTCGCATCCATCTGGAGACCTTGATCTCGTTGAGGAACCGCTCGTCGTGGCTGACCACCACGAACGCACCCTCGTACGCGTCGAGCGCGCCTTCCAGTTGACTCACGCTGACCAGGTCGAGGTTGTTGGTCGGCTCGTCGAGGAGGAGCAGTTGCGGCGCTGGTTCGGAGTACAGGACGCAGGCGAGGGTGGCGCGGAGGCGTTCGCCACCGGACAGCACACTGACCGGCAGGTGGATGCGTGAGCCACGGAAGAGGAAGCGGGCCAGGAGATTCATCCGCTGGGCCTCAGGCATTGCCGGGGCGAAGGCGGCAAGGTTCTCCGCGACCGTGCGGTCGAGGTCGAGCAGATCCAGTCGCTGCGAGAGGTAGGCAATGCGGCCGCCGGCTCGCTTGATGCTGCCCTTCGAGGGTTCCAGGTCGCCGTTGACCAACCTCAGCAGGGTGGACTTGCCTGCGCCGTTCGGGCCGGTCAGAGCGATTCGTTCCGGGCCGCGGATGGTCAGGTCGGCGCCTTCCTTGCTGAAGATCTCACTCTCGCCGTAGCGGACCTGGAGGCCCTCGCCAACGAACATCGTCCGGCCTGCGGGGACGTTGGTCGCGGGCAGTTGCAAGGCGATCTTCTGGTCGTCTCGGACGGCCCGGCCGGCTTGGTCCAGGCGTGCCTTGGCATCGTTGACCCGTGCGGTGTGAGTCTCGTTCGCCTTGCCGGCCGACTCCTGCGCGTTGCGCTTCATCGTCCCGGCGAAGATCTTCGGCAACCCGGCGTTGCCAAGGTTCTTGCTGGCGTTGCTCGCCCTTCGTGCCGCCCGCTCACGCGCCTGCTGCAGTTCGCGTTTCTCGCGCTTGACGTCCTGCTCGGCGTTGCGCACGTTCTTCTCGGCGACCTCCCGAGCCGCTTTGACAGCCTCCTCGTACGCCGTGAAGTTCCCGCCGTACGATCGGAGCTCACCACGATCCAGCTCGGCGATCCTGTCCATGCGATCCAGCAGGGCACGATCGTGGCTGACCAGGAGCAGGCAGCCGTTCCAGTCCTCGAGTACGTCGTACAACTTGCGGCGGGCATCGAGGTCGAGGTTGTTGGTCGGTTCGTCGAGCAGTAGCACCTCCGGCCGCTTCAACAGCTGAGCAGCCAGGCCGAGCGCGATGACCTGACCGCCGCTCAGCGTGTGGAGCCGGCGGTTGAGTTCGAGATCTCCGAGCCCGAGCCGATCCAGCTGGGCGACCGTCCGCTCCTCGATGTCCCAGTCATCACCGATGGTCGTGAAATGCTCCTCGGCGACGTCGCCGGACTCGATGGCGTTCAGCGCACTGATCACCGGTGCGACATCCAGCACTTCGGCGACACTCAAATCCCCTACCAGCGGCAAGGTTTGCGGCAGATAGCCGACCAGGCCTTCGACAGCGACGCTGCCGTCAGCAGGTCGGAGCTCACCCGCGATCAACCTGAGCAACGTGCTCTTGCCGGCGCCGTTCGGGGCCACCAGACCGGTGCGACCCGCACCTACGGTGAAGGACAAACCTTCGAAGACCGGGGTGTCGTCCGGCCAGGAAAAGGACAGATTGGAAACGACGATGAACGCATCGGACATGAGGAAACCTTCGGAGTGAGACGCGGGCGCTTGCTACCGCCCAGCGGGAGAGATGAATGTGTGAAACGACGAAAAGGCCACGGCCTCAGCGCGAACCCGCGCCGGCCAGCGGCCTGTCACCTCGGGACTCACCCGGAGATGTCGTCTTCACCCACCACGTCTGATCTCCCTCGATCTACTCAGCCTCAACCGTACTCCTCGGCCGCCGAAGACCAGTAACGCGAGCGGTGGCGTGCGGGCACAGAGGGTGGTCTGATGTTCGGATCCGCTACGAAGGGTTCACCAATGCGCCGGATGTGTCTGCTGCTTACGCTGGTTCTGCTCGGAGCGGTTCTGCTACCCGCTGGGCCATCGCCGGCAACAGCTGCACCGTCGGGCACTCGCGACGTGATCGTGCAGCTCTTCCAGTGGAACTGGTCGTCGGTAGGACGCGAGTGCAGCGAGGTACTAGGGCCGCGCGGCTACGGCGGCGTTCAAGTCTCGCCACCACAGGAGCATGTCGTGCTACCCGGCAACGGCTATCCATGGTGGCAGGACTACCAGCCTGTGAGCTATCGGCTGGACAACACCCGTCGAGGAGATCGGGCCGGGTTCGCCAGTATGGTCGCCGCCTGCCACACCGCCGGCGTCAAGGTCTATGTCGACGCCGTCATCAACCACATGACGGGCGGAAGCAGCACAGGAACGGGCAGCGCGGGTTCGACGTACTCGCACTACGACTATCCCGGTCTCTACCAGACCCAGGACTTCCACCATTGTGGTCGTAACGGCAATGACGACATCGTCAACTACGGCGACCGGTACGAGGTGCAGAACTGCGAGTTGGTCGACCTGGCCGATCTGGACACCGGCTCCGGGTACGTGCGGGACCGGCTCGCCGGCTATCTCAACGATCTGCTCTCACTCGGTGTGGACGGCTTTCGGCTCGATGCCTCGAAGCACATGCCCGCCGCTGACATCGCCGCGATCAAGAGCCGTCTCAGCAAGCCGGCGTACCTCTATCAGGAGGTCATCTTCGGCGCCGGCGAGCCGATCACCCCGGAGGAGTACACCGGCAACGGGGACGTGCTGGAGTTCCGGTACGGCAAGGATCTGGCGAAGATCTTCAACAACGAACGGCTGGCCTACCTGCGGACGTTCGCTTCACCGCTGGCCTCGGAACGGGCGGTGGTGTTCACCGACAACCACGACACCCAGCGCGGCCCCGGGGTCCTCACCTTCCGCGACAACGGCCGGTACGCACTGGCCAATGCCTTCATGCTCGCCTGGACGTACGGAACGCCGAAGGTGATGTCGAGCTACGAGTTCAGCTCGAATGACCAGGGACCGCCGTCCACGTCCGCGGGCCAGACGACGGACACCACCTGCTTCAGCAATGGCTGGCGCTGCGAACACCGATGGCAAGTGATCGCCAACATGGTCGGATTCCACAACGCCGTACGCGGCACCGACGTCGGCAACTGGTGGGACAACGGCAACGACACGATCGCCTTCGGCCGTGGCACCAAGGGCTACCTGATCCTCAACGACGAAGGCTCCGCAGTGACGGGACGCAGATTCCAGACGTCTCTGCCGGCCGGCACGTACTGCGATGTCTTCCACGGCGATTTCACCGGCGGGTCCTGTAGCGGACCCACCTACATCGTCGACGCAGCCGGGTGGTTCCAGGCCGACGTCGCCGCCCAGGACGGCCTCGCACTCCACGCCGGCGCCAAGATCTCCTAGGCCATCAGGGTGCGTGCTGCCTAGCCAGCTCGGGATGGTTTCCTCGACCGAGGATGCGGTCACGGGCTGGGCCGTCGGCGTCTAGATGCCACTTGCCGGCCGCCTCTCGTGGCAGAACTGCGACACATATGTCGCAGGTAAGAGAATTACTGCTACTCTCTAGTCGTAGATACCGAGTGAGCGGAGAGTTCGATGCAGCCCAATAGTCAGACACCCACTGCCCTCGTGACCGGAGCGTCCTCTGGGCTCGGCGCCGAGTTCGCCACCCAACTGGCCCAGCGCGGGCACAACCTCGTCCTTGTCGCCCGCTCCACGGACCGGCTGCAATCCCTCGCCGCGGACCTCCGTGCGGCGCACGGCGTCAGGGTCGACGTGATCGTGCAGGACCTCACCGCACCCGACGCCGTCGCCCGGATCAACGCGGATCTCGCCGCGGCGGGGATCACCGTGGACCTGCTGGTCAACAACGCCGGGTTCGGCACCGCGGGCCGGTTCGAGGAGATCCCGGAGGGGCGGGACCAGGACCAACTGATGGTCAATGTGGTGGCGCTCGTCGGGCTGACCCGCGCGCTCGTTCCCGGCATGCTGGCCCGGGGCCAGGGTGGGGTCGTCAACGTCGCCTCGACAGCTGGTTTCCAGCCAAGCCCGTACTTCGCGGCGTACAGCGCCGGTAAGACGTTCGTACTCAACTTCAGCCTGGCCCTGCGCTCGGAGTACCACGACCGGGGCGTACGGGTGCTCGCGCTGTGCCCCGGCCCGACCCAGACAGCTTTCTTCGATACCGTCGGGGAGCAGGCCGCTATCGGCGGGAAGATGATGCCCGCCAGCGCGGTCGTCCACGCCGCCCTGCGCGGCCTCGACCGAGGCCGTGCCTACGTCGTGCCGGGCCTCGGCAACGCCCTCGGCGCGCACCTCACCCCCCGCCGCCCCCGCACACTCGTCACCGCCATCTCCAAGCTGGTCACGCGATCGGTGCTGAAGACACCAACGCCCGCCCCCCGCGACGCAACCGCAGGCTGACTAGTCCTGCCTCGATCCGAGGTCGCGGTACTGCTCGCCCCGCAGGGCAGAGGCGCGCCACAGCGCCGCGGTGATCTCCTCGACCGTTGGGTCGGTCAGGACCGCCGCGATATGGGCGTCCGGCCTGATGACCCAGACCTCATCGCAGCGCGCGTCGAGGGCCGCCTCGAGCGTGCCGTCCACGTCCAGGTCGGCCAAGGCGAGGACACGGACAGGACCTGGCAGCGACGCCGCAGCATCTCGGGCCGAACGAGCATCGACGCCGCCTGTCGTCAGCAACAGGAAGCCGTCCCGCGCCACGGCCCGGACCCGGCCATCTTCACCCCCGGCGGTTGCGACGGGTGCATCCGGCAACAGAACTCCAGGGCCCGCGGGCGGAACCTGCCCACGCGGCGGCCTCCCGGTGAAGGGGCGGCGCGGCGTGAGGGTCGTGAGCGATGAGTCGGCGTACCAGAACGGTTCGGCGAGGCGGCCGGAGTCGACCTGCGCGTGAAGGTCGGCGTCGCCTGCGGCGGCGGCCAGTACTTCGGCGCGACGGCAGGCCTGGTCGGCATCCTGAGGCACGAGAAAATCCATCGTCGCGGTCGTGACCTCGATGTTCTCCAGCGCGGCGGCGTGCCGTTCCTGGTGATAGGTGTCGAGCAGTTCGTCCGGCGCCCAGCCGTAGCCGACGTACGCGATCTTCCAGGCCGCGTTCTCGGCATCGGCGACGCCAGAATTGAGCCCTCTTGCGCCGAACGGCGAGACGACGTGCGCGGCATCGCCTGCGACGAGGACGCGCCGGCAGCGCATCCGATCGACCACCCGGGAGTGGAAGCGATAGACCGACCGCCAGACGATCTCGTAGTCCTGCTCGCCGATGATCTGACGGATACGGTTGCCCAGGGCACCGGATTCGACCTCGGCGTCGAGATCGTAGTCGGCCGGCACCTGCCAGTCGATGCGGAAGGTCGAATCGGGGCACGGGTGGATGAGGACCTGGCGGCCAGGGTTCCACTCGGGATCGAAATAGAACCGGCGCTCCGCGGCCCAATCGGGAAGGTCGACGCGGAGGTCGCAGATCAGGAACCGGTCATCGAAGCTGTGCCCGTCGAAGCTCGCTCCGAGCAGGGCGCGTAACTCGTCACTGCGAGCGCCCGCACAGACGACGGCGTACGGCGTGCGGACTTCGACCGGACCCGCCCCGGTCTGACACCGCAGGATCACCTCGCTCTCGTCCTGGGCGAGATCGACCACGTGGTGATCCCAGCGCAAATCGATGAGGGGTTCCTCGGCGATACGCTCGTCGAGAATGTCCTCGGTGCGGGTCTGGGAGAGGTTCACGAACGGCGGGAAAGCCGCACGACCAGGCTCGGCGAACTCGGTCGCGAACAACTCCTCATCGCGGTGAAAGGTGCGAGCCGTGGTCCAGGTGACGCCCTCGTCGGCGATCCGTCGACCCACACCGACGCTTTCCCAGATGTCGAGGACATCGCGCTGCTGGCAGATGGCCTTGGAACCGATCTGATCCCGCCGCGGACGCTGATCGAGCAAGACGCTCGGCACTCCCCAGCGCGCAAGCAGCAAGGCGGTCGTCTGCCCGACCGGACCGGCACCGACGATGGCGACCGGATCATGCGGCCAGTTCCTATCCATCGAGAACTCCGTCTTCGGGGTCGAGTGACTGGGGCGGTGGTCAGCCCTGGAGCCGGGCCCAGACCTCTCGGTCTCGCTCGGCAGTCCAGATGACCGGGCGCTCGATCCCGGACAGCTCATCCCACAGGCGCGCGACGTCGAAGGGCAGGCAGTGCTCGAAGATCGGCCACTGGCCGTAGTCGTCAACCAGGGCGGCGTGAGTAGCCTCGAACGCCTCCTTGAGCGTGCCACCACGCCCTTGGACCGCACCGACCTGTTCGATCATCACCTCGAGGAAGCCGCGAGTCTGCTCGATCGCGGCGTTCACCTGCGTGCGGCCTCGGCTGACTGCGCCTCGCCCACCGATCAATTGGTCGGCGCCGAGCGACTTGATCCGGTCGAGGGTCGTGCTCGCCCAGTCCCGATGGAACGAATCACCTGTGTAAAGGGCAGCCTGCGCCTCCACCAGGTCGCCGGCGAAGAGGATCCGCTGGCGGGGCAGCCAGGCGGTGATGTCTCCCTCGGTGTGCCCGCGGCCGTGGTACTGCAGCACCAGGTCACCGCGATCGCCACCGAGGTCGATCGTGAGTCGGTCGGCGAAGGTGAGCGTCGGCCAGGTCAGCCCAGGCACGGACTCAGCACCCTCGGCCAGGCGCGGCATCCGCGCGAACTCGGATTCCCAGTCCTGCATGCCCCGCTCCGCCACCAGATCGCGGGTGATCTCGTGCGAGACGATGACTTCGGCGTCGAAAGCGCTCGCGCCGAGGACCCGTACCGCGTGGTAGTGGCTCAGCACGAGGTAACGCACCGGCTTATCGGTGTGCTCGCGGAGTTTCGCAAGCCACTTCCGCGCAGCGACCGGGGTGGCGAGGGCCTCGACGCAGACCAGGAACTCCTCACCCTCGATCGCTCCGATGTTCGGGTCACCCTCCGCGGTCAGGGCATACACACCATCAGCGAGAACCTCGAGAGTCTGTTCCTTGGCGGTGGTGTCGGCCGAGGATGCGAACGGTTTGGCCATGGGCAGCTGACCTCAGCCCACCTTGCGAACGACCGTGGGCGCAACAAGGACCTTTGCCAGTAACCGATTCAACTGGCGCTGCTCCCTCTCGTCGAGGGCGGTGAAGGGTGAGCGGACATACGCGGTGGACAGCATTCGCTTGCGGACGCGTTCACCGGCTTTGGTCAGGACAAGTGTCCGCACCCGGCCGTCCTGCGGATGTGGGATCCGCTTCACCAACCCCTTCTCCTGCAGCTTGTCGCTGAGCAACGTGACGTTCGACGGGTCGCACTGCAACCGCACAGCCAGCTTCTTGAGCGGCACCGGCTCAGCATCCGGATCGACCAGCCACAACAGATTCGCCTGCGACTCGGTCAGGCCGATCTCCTCGACAATGCCCCTGGTGATGTCCGTGAACAACGAGCCGAGGCCGACGAGTTGCTCGACAAGCTCTGCGTTCATCTCGTGCGTACCCATGGCTCTCAGCCTACTCCTGAATGATTCACCACCGACGCACTTCTGTTCATCGACGATGACCTTCACAGAGGCCAGTCTTTGAGTACTTCAACGATTTTGTCAAGCCATCGCGCCGGCCGCAACCCTTGACAAGCTCACTGAAGTGCTAAGCTAACCTTGTAGTTGAGTGATTCAAGCATTCAAACTGCGCACTCCTGACCAAGTGGTCACCACCGCCTTCACAGCACTGAGCACCCGCAAGGCGTCCGTTGTGAACGGACGACTCAACGCCATCATCGCCCGAGTCGGATCACGCTTGCCGGAGGCAATCGTTCTCACCATGGCGACCCGCATCATGAAAGGAGTCTCATGAGCGCGACTTCTGAGGCGACCGCGTCCCCCGAGTCGGTGGAGGTCGCCGGCCGAGCCCGCACACTGACCGTTGTGCATCACCAGCAGCCGGAGTCGGGCACGGTCCCTGTGGTGTTGGTCTTTCACGGTTCAATGCAGACCGCTGCCGTGATCCGCTCCTTCACCGCGAACACCTTCGACCGCATCGGGGCGGAATCCGGGGCCGTCGTCGCCTATCTCGACGGCTACAAGAGGCACTGGAACGACGCCAGGATCGTCAACACCTCCGCGGCGCGCGTTGACGGTGTCGACGACGTCGCCTTCGCCAAGGCCGCCATCGATCTCCTTGTACGCCGGTACGGCGGCAACCGCGCACAGGTGTACGCCATCGGGTTCTCCAACGGCGGCCAACTGGTCATGCGCCTGATCCACGAAATCCCGGAAGCCTTGGCCGGCGCGGCAATCCTGTCCGCGACCCAGTCCGTCCCGGAGAACTTCGCCCCGGACTCCCCGCAGCAGCAACCGGTTCCTGTCATGTTCGTCCACGGCACAAGGGATCCGATCACTCCGTATGCGGGCGGAATGGCCAAGATGTACAGGTTCCGCCCCCGCGGTCTCGGCCTGTCAGCCCCAGAGACAGCCGCGTACTACGCGCGGCGCAACGGCATCACCGCCGCTCCCACCACGGCACAAGTCGACACCGGCGCAACCGGGCCAACACGGGTGGACCGCACTGACTACCGACAGCCAGGCGACCCGCCGGTCACCCTCTACACCGTGCACGAGGCCGGCCACTCCATCCCCGGCGGCAAGACGGCCCGTCCTCGCATCCTGATGGGCGGAACCGACCACACCCTCGACACCGCCCAGGCGATCAGCGAGTTCTTCGGCCTCACCACCAGCACCCAGCACGCTTGAACGGACTCAGGACCGGG
>Ga0193742_1000588_pt1 | contig 23834 bp, 41 predicted proteins | sample L2c1metaG_FD_165511 | JGI IMG/M metagenome (GOLD analysis project Ga0193742, IMG submission 165511) | Soil microbial communities from a riparian zone of the East river system, Colorado, United States - L2c1 | ecosystem: Environmental > Terrestrial > Soil > Riparian zone | place: USA: East River... | reverse complement strand
AAAGATTCTCAGGAGACTCTACATGCGTACATCTCCACAAAATTCCCTGCATTTGGTAATTTCGGCGACCCTCAATGCTATGCTGGGTTTGTTCCAAGCGAGCGTTACCTCGCCGAGATGATGAACAAGGCAATTGAACAAGATGAGAATGATGCCAATCAACATACTGCCTGTCTTGCGCCTGATCAAATTGCGATTGATGATTCTCATAAGGCAAGTTGCGTTGAATCATTTACCACATATCCGATTAATGGCTGATGTCATCTAGGTGAACAAACACATCGCAAAAATTGATGGTGTTCCAATTTTTGGAGCCTTGTGGACATGCATGGATTCACGGTACATTCGCGCACAGGCCCTGACATTGACGAAGGCCCATGATGAACAGTTGGGCCCATTGTCGGCAATTGCACGCTCAGTCAATCTGTATGGTCATCCAGCCCCACGTGTTGCATTTTCCGATGACCCTGTCAAGGTACATCTGGTTCTGAGAGGTTTATTATCATGATTGACTTTGATTCCAAGGATAAACCACTTCTTAAAACTGCATTTCCGTCCCTTTTCGAGAACCTTACTCCAGTTGCTGTGGCTCATGGGCTTGAGTCACTTGATCTGCCGACCTCAACTCATATACGTGTTCTCAATACGCCCAACCTTGTGGAAGGTGTTTTATCCTCTCTCATTGCACCACTCGACCTCGATGAAAATGCCCATTTATGTATTAGCTTGGATGCTGAATGGAATGTCTCACGCCGTGTTGGTGTATCTATCATTCAGATTGCCCCACACTCAGAGCCTGACAGTATCTATATTATTCCCGCAAGTTCTTTTCATCTAGTTTATCTAAAAATATATCCTAATGTTATAATACTTCTAGGTACACAAATTTGGAGACAAGCTCCCAGCATCTCTTCTCCGAATTCTTATTAGCACACAAGTGTTCAAGATTGGATCTGCTATTAAAGGAGATCTCACGCGCCTCAAACGTCAATTCCCACAGCTCAAGAACCAAACATCGTTTAATTTTATCGACCTGAAGGAGTACTGTACTCAGCGTTGTATCGTCTCTCGAAAAGCACATGCAGGTCTTGATATCCTTCTTGAAAAGACTTGTGGACAGTATTTGAGTAAGGATGAGAGTCTGCGAATGTCTGAAGACTGGGAAGCCTGTGAGCTTTGTGCCGATCTTCTTCAATATGCTGCTCTCGATGTGTTTGCCTCGTGGGTTATGTTTGAGAAGGCGGCTGAGCTTCCTGCTCCCGAAAAGGTGGAGGAATCTACTCCTCCTGGAACACGATTTTTGCTCCTTGTCCAGGAGGGAGGAATACCTGCTGCATATGGGAAGATTTCTGACATTCAGCCAAATTTATGGGGAGGTATTCGTGTAAAGGTGGCGAGTAGAAATCGTGTGCTGATTGAAGTTGATTCGTTGGTGATCCCATCAGCAGCTGCCATCCTCCATCGTGTATCTGGTCGACATTCAGGAAAGACAAAGACTGGCTCACTGACGCTGCAGCAACTACAAGAGGCTGCAAATTCAATGACCTTCCGTGTAGTGGCTCCAATCTCACACCTCCAACTGGATGTCCGGCCTGAGGATGTGGTGAGTTGACTGCATTTTGCGCCCCATAAAAAAAATCTTAATCTCAATTTACCAGGATGCTGTTGCAATACGAAATCCTGACTCCACAACACTGAAAGCATCCAGTACCCTTGCATCAGGGTCAACTATGGATGTGCATGCTCTGACTGACAATACTCTCCATGTGCATGAGGATGGTTCTGAGGATGGTTTATCAGATTTTGAGGATGTGTTGATGGTGCAAGACACTGAAGAACATGAGTCAAACCGCCTAAAGATGCTTGAATCCCACTCGCAAGCTACTTCAAAACAAAATGGTATTTATTCTGTCTGACATCACTTTCTGATAATAAACTATCTTTATTAGGAAAGAAACGACAACATGAAGATATCACTACAGCCACTCAGTCTACGCCAGAATTTCTTCGCCACCTCATTGAGGCTCCTCCTGATGCTGATCATGAGTATACATCCTTAAAAAAGGATATCTTCCATGCCTTTCATATGCTTCCTATCCCAGTTGGACATGGCTCACGGTCTGCATTCCTTCGCTCACTCCGTGACCACATTCTTCGTTGGGATCCTAGTTCACGCACCAAGGTTGACCAAGCTTGTCGACAACATTTTAATCTCACATTTGACCAGATGCTTGCTCAAAATCCTCGATTTATTGCTGAACGTACACCATGGCATGTTCCTTCACCAAAGATTCTGGTTACAGCTATTGAGCATGTGTACCACATGTTTCAAGATGCAGTTGATGCAAAGACTGGGGCTCCACTTTTCACAGACCAGTTGCGAGCAAAGGCTGATGCAGTCTTAGAGCTTGCTCGTGAAGGATATCTCTCAGATACTCTTGGTGTTCTGATGTATGAGAAGGCTGGAGTGGATCAGTATGGAATGCAGAAGTGGAAATGCCTACGTGGAACAAATAATGTTGAGGGTGGACCACATAGCGATATCTATCGGAAATTTGGTGCCCTTCATGGTGCGTTGAGGTGACAATTGCTGATTCATTGTATTTAAATCAGCATTTTAGCAGGGCCACGTCTTACGACAAACTGTTTGACTGACCATCGGACATGGTATAATCTGCAGGTGTGTATTCTCAAGTCAAAACTGACAATTTACCTGAACTTGCAAAATTTATTATCTAAAGGCATTTGCAAAACATGTTCACGGTGTTGATTGGAACTACCATCACCAATTAGGAATGATAAACCACACATCATTCCTTCTAAACCTCCTATCTGACACTGTGGACGGAGCTAAGTCTTACACAGATTGGATTAATGGTGATTTATACGAGAGAACAACTGAGCAGTTTGGTATCTGTTCATTCCCAGGTTGGAACTTCAATTTCTACCTCTGAACAATATGCTAATGGAGCAGTATAATTGTCAGAGTCACTTCGCACAAGGCTAGCAATGGAACCATACAGTGAATCTGCAGCAAACACCTTCAAGCTTAATTCCAATGATGATTGGTTGCGCCAGCGTCAAGGGCTTGCACTCCCTGTACTTCCTCCCACAACGCCTGAAGCTAGGAAATATTTTTTCACAAAAATCCGCGAGTTTTCAGAGGTTGCAACAGATGACAAAAAGAAAAAGGTCAACTTTGAGTCCTTTGCCCAAGAATGGAACCGCACTGCTGATGGAAAAGAACGCTTCTACGTCACATTCAAAGTCCTCTCCGCTTACGCAAAAAATTGGGAAAAGACTAATAATGCTCGTGCGTCTCAAGAACTGATTTCAAGCCAATTAAAGGAAGTCAAAGCGACAGCCGAGATCTTTTTGGCACCAGACAAGCCTTTCCCATCATACCTCACATTGATATCAAGTCAGATTCAACCTTCCCGAGGTGTTATTGAATTTGAGGAGACAGAATTCTGTTCATCCTTGTCCACAGAGCTTGCCATCTCGCAGCCTTCCCCGCAACCACCCTATATTGCCTTCAAATGTTTTGACAGTGGAGTTTATAGTCAGGCCCAAGACTTTGAAGCATCATCGTCATCAACACCAGCTGTTAATCAACCGGAAATCTCACCTGCAATCCAATCACATGTTGCTGCTGTTCCAGACGTTCGTAGTCGAAGCCCACCTAACTCATTGTAAGTCCCCACAAATGCCAATCTGTTTATATCACATCCAAGCTGAAGCCCTACCAGGTGCCTTGCTACCGAGACTCTGGATGAGGAAGACCGCAACCCCAAGCGACGCCGCGTTGTTCCAGAAACTCAGCGAAAGCGGGTGACTGTTCGTTCTTGTCGCCGTTGTCGAAAGGTGACATGTCCGGGGAGTAGCAACATTTTGAATTGTCCAGAACCGTGTACTGTGCCTTGCAAGGAGTGCGGGCGTATGGAAGGATGTCGTGGTGTAGATAATGGACGAAAATGTACTGTACGAGGCTGAAAATTGATTGTGCTTTCTCTCTCGCTGTGAGGATGCTGACATTGCTGACAAATCCCCCCTTTTTCTCTCCTTTTCCCCCTTTCGATACCCAGTACATTGGTCGGAAAACCGAAAAATTTATGACAAAGAACATGTGACTGGCCAACAACATCTTGTGGTGCTTCCTTAGCATTCAAGCATTGGAAATACCTTCCTGTTGCTTGTATAGACACCTCCATATATTCTTGCTCATGTACTACAGCACAATAACATTTTAATGGTATGTTTTTCCTAGAATTACCTTATTCGGTCTGACATATCCCTTTTTGGGGGGTACCCGCCAGGTGCTTAGAAAAATCTACCGACCCCGTGTCATTTTTAAGATGCTTGGGCCCCCTTGGTGAAATTAGTATGTCATAGGTCCCAAAGTGGCTTCCCAATTGTCATGCCGCGCTCAAAAAAATAACAGTAGAGGCGCTTAGTTATTCGATCCGCCGACCCAATTGGACGTTTGATAAGCTTTTGAGCCCGAGGTGGGTTAGGTCAAGTTTACAAGATCATGAGGAGCTAAGCTGCACATGATCATATGAACCCAACTTGCAACTTGCCTGCCAGTGGCAATCTGATGATCACGACATCTTGTACTTAGTTTGAGTGGTAATGGTGGTGAATAGTAGTTGCTGTAGGAGTATATTAAGTGTGTGTGCTATGTTAGTGCTGCTGCCAGTTCTAAGTAGTAAGTACCATTTCTGATGTCAACAGATGACATGCAATTCGAATTCATCATTTTGGTAATATTTTGGAGACAGCTTTTTGGCGAAGGAAGGCATCCGGACATTGAAAATACCTGATAGCAGAATGGATGTGCTCATCACCGCAACCTTGACCAAATCAGCTGGTCACGATGTGACAAATGTTACATACCTTCAAGTTTGTGCGGCTCCGATACACACTTTGATTCACGACAAGATGGACCCGCATTCGAGACTTTCTCAGTTTAACCACCGTGTTACAAAGGCCGGTCCTCAGTCTAGGAATATTGAATCGATCCCGCCACCAAAAGATTTAGTCAAAATGCCATCCCGAAAGGCATCAACATCCACAAGAGCTGACATCCCTCGACCCATTGCCACAAATTCGCGCGTAAAACAAGACGAGATGTTTAGAAGAGACATGTATCTCTCTTTTGTATCAAATGCCCTCCAACAAAAGATCAATGTGCGTCTACTTGACACTCTTCTACTGCACGTGCCTCATCCGAGATCTACAGGGCTCATCAGACAGCTTCGACGAGCTCGTAGGACAATTCACCACGTTCTCCTCAAATACAAACTCTTCTCGTACTTCCAATGCACAATTATCAAAACAAGTTGATGCGGCTCAAATCCGTCTCTGGATCCTTGCTCTTTCTCACGTTGTATCGCGTCTCGAACGCACGCATGCCTCTCTCGTACATGCCATCGTTAACATGCCATGGACAACACTAGAAAATGCCACTGTAAAATCATACACCGTCTTTACTGGTATGCTTCTTAGTGCTAGGCCCGAATATCTCTCCTTGGTGCTGGCAAAGATTGCCCAAGGTTTCACGTATCGTGCGCCCTTTCCCCCAACCTCTCGTCCTACCAATCGCTCGCTAACATTGATCTAAGAATCAGGTCTACAAGCTCTCGACACTCGCTTACCGGAATCATCAATTGCCCCCGTCACACGCAGACTAATCTACGACCGTTTACATTGTCTTCTCCGACATATTCTCTCCCTTATACCAACATTACCATCTACCCTACAAGCGTTTCTTATAAGGCACTTCCCGCACAAGCGACAGAACCAAGTCGCGCAAACAACTTATATACGCAATTTATTGAAGGTGTCGAGTTACTGCCCGGAACTTGCAGACAAGATATTAGCAACTATCGTAGACCGAGCGATTCAAATGGATGTGAGTTTCGTCATGTTGGTCGTGTCTGACGAAACTGATTCTTTCTTGCAGGTTGAGATTCAAGTAGAATTTGATGAACTTGAAGAGGACGAAAACATAGAAGACCATGACATATTTGAACTTGATCCCTTTGACGTCGTCGTCGGGCAGGAAAGAGACTCCCTATCTGGTAACGAAGACTCTGACGAGGACGATGATGACGGAGATAATTTCAGTGATCTCTCGTCCGACGTTGGAGATATGGATGACCATGGTGTCCATGTCGAAGTCCCCACGAATATTAAACATATTCAAGACATGGTCAACAAGTTAGACGCAATTCTTACTCTCCTTTTTGAGCACTTTCAACAGACGTATGAAGCAGTTTCAGCTTCGAACTCGTCTGTTAATTCTAGACCCTTGTCGCCGCTAGAGTTACTACCACTGCCCCCTCTCTCGCCTGCTGCCCCTAGTCTCTCCGATCCACACATGCCTTTCGTGTCGTTTGACCCAGCTTCGACCCCATTTACCCCCACTACTCCAGCCGTCATCTCCATTCCAACATCACAATCCCAACTAACACCCATACCACCCCGCGAACAGTACCTCCGCGTCCAATTCCAGGCCCTCCTCTCTATCTTCGACCGCATCATTCTCCGCACTTTCAAGTCGCGCTACACTCAGTTCCTCATCTTTTGGTATACCTCTCTCGACCCCGAATTTGCAGACATTTTCCAGGGCATGCTGGTTGATAGGGCTCTGTTAGGAGCGGATCCACAACATTATGAAGAATCGACAACTACAGAAGATGGACAATCAGCAATATATATGATTACTCCGGAGTTGACGAGGGCTGCAGCGGCTTCTTATATTGGCAGTTTTGTCAGCCGAGCCACGTTTGTGGATCGTGAAGGTGCGCGACGCGTGGTGGGCATATTATGCGAATTCCTTAATGCGCATTTGGAGAGTGTTGAGCAGGCGCTGAAAGCTGGGTTGGGTACTTCGGGGGTTACTGGGGCTCTGTTGGCACAAGGACAACATACAGTTTTCTATGCCGTAGCGCAAGCCGTGTTCTTGATTTTTTGTTTTCGATGGCGTGACCTATTGGATGATGATATGGGAGATGATGATGACGAACCGAGGTTGTATTTGGATTCCAACGGGAATATTGGAGGAAGGGTGAGGAAACCAATCAGCAGTCATCAAGATAAATGGATGCCTGAGCTTAGCATATTGAAGAGAGTCGTGGTGTCCGTGTTGAATCCCCTCAAGGTGAATACTTTTTTTCGATTCCGTTCTCAGAGCACTTTGGGTTGACCCAGTCTCTATTTCTCAAATGCTGCTAGGTATGTTCGGCAAATGTAACCATGCAATTCGCCCGTGTGGCACATGCGACGGATTTTATCTACTGTTACACAATCCTCGAGTCAAACAAACGTACAGAACATGGCAGAAGTGGTACTGCCCAGGTTTCTCCTCCACGCCATCGACAATCTGATGCCTCAACGATAATAACAATGACCACGAAAATCAACCCATCACTGTTAATTTTACCTGTCAACGCAGAGTTAAATACTTTTTTCCCATTCGATCCCTACCGTCTCCCCAAATCAAATGCATTCATACAGGGAGTGTATAGAGAATGGTCTTCAGTTGCTATCGAAGATGAAGACGACGACGATGACGAAGAGGAGGAGCCTGACAGGGGGGAGAGAGACGAGTCGGATGATGGTACAAGTTCAAGATATCTTCATATTCCGAGAGACAAAGAAAACGATGCTGGCCTTGGAGAGTCTTTGGGCGCTATGAGCATCAGTCCTCGGTGACCTTGTGGATATGCATGATAGACAAGACATGTCTGGTGTCTGGTCGTTGTATTACTCACTGACTTGTACTGATGCTTGGAAAGGATGGCAGTTGCTAAGCCATACCCGGCAAGTCGAGTCATTTATGCTCTTTCGACAAGAATACCTGAAGCTCTGACAGCTCTTGAATGACCAGTTCAAAACCACAGTCAGAATATTGAATCAAGGATAATAAAACATGACACTGGTATTCCTCTGAGGGATGCAGAGGCCATATCTCAGGCTGCTAGCATTAGAGGAAGGCAAAATTGAAAATATTGCTCGGACAAAAAAGCCTTGTCGACTATTTGATCTGCACAAGGCGTACTCCACCACTGAACCCCCCTCAATACCTCTGTCTCATTTTGCGGTGTAACCTCGATATCTCTAATATGAATGGCTTTACACATGAGGGCCGGTACCTACTTAAATGCAGAAAATCAATTATAAATGATTACACCCCTAAATACTCTGTAGATCTGATGAAAGCAGCCTTTCCTCCACTGCCAGTCGCTCCGTCCAGAAAAATCCTGCTAAGTGGTCGTGTAGGGCGATCTCTTCGTCTCCCTGCTCCCACGGTGCGGATAGCTTGATCATATGACCCACGACCTACTGAACGGTTGCCAGCCGCGTAGCCTTGGGAACCCTTTGGGGTCACAGACCCGCTCTCCGAAATCTTCTTGATTGTCTGTTGTAACAAGAATAAGAATGTTTCCATTCCGAAGAAGAAATTCAGAACTCACTGGATCTGCTATCTCCTCAGGGGGCTTCTCAACGACGTCAAAAACAGGCTTCTTCATGTCTGCATCATGTACTTCGAACGCACATTTCTAATGTCGTGATGTTCAATGCATGAATATTAGATAGAGTATACGAGGTAAAATCACCTGCAAAGACGACGAGAATGATGCGATAAGACCAAAGAAATCCTCAGGTTTCGGTGCATCAGACGAATCAGGATTTTCTCCATAGTAAGTCAATAGTGATCGCAGCTCTCCTTCTATCATGTTTCCCATATTCTTTAAAGCATCTACATTCGGACTGACTTGGGCAATAAAAGTCTGATATGACATATTAAACACAGCGCGCAAAGTGAGATCATTGTGAGATAATTCACCTGCATAACCTGGACAAATGTGTCATTCAAAGATGTTTCTTTCGATTGTTGATGTTGCTGAACCTCGTTTTTCACCTGAGTAAGCCCCAGAACTAAAGTGTTAACTGTTTGAAGAGTTATCTGCATAGAAACTGTTACGCCGATGAGAATTTAGTAGGATAGGGCATGATTTAATACATACGGCGAGCGGCTGCCTCCAGATTCGGAAGCTCGCCGATAAATGTTGTCAAGGAAGGATCTTTGCGTAAAAGGACTCGGGCCAGATAGTGGAGTAAGGTGGGGCAATCGGGAGTAGCTCTTGCAGTTTTTGTCTCATTCATCTGATGACTTTGAGAAAGACTGCAGACAAAAATGCACAGATGGGTTTGCATTACCTTCAGCAAGGAGTTAAGCTGGAATCCCTGAGCTCCTCCTCGGAAAGTGGATCCATTCAACGTGTTCCCAAGGACCAATATGATCTGCCGAAACGAATTGAACGTGGTCCTACTGACCTGTTTTCTCACCTACCTGCAAAATTTGCTTGAACTTCAAAGAGGAGCGCAACTCATGTGAAGCATTTCTGAGGAGGTTGAGGTCTGGTCGGATTTCCTCGATCTCGAGTTCAAATCTCCGGCGATATTGCATGCATTGCAGTCGTTCAGAAAGGCGCGGAATGGTCATGATCTTTTGTGTTTTAGCGCCAGAATTTGCATTCCAATGAACGGAACGTACCTGATAGAAGTATTGATCTGCTTTGGCCAGCTTATTAACATCATCGAAAGATTTGATTCGTTCAACCTGAAATGTCCATTCGATATAGTTATTTAAATTTGGATAATAAGAAATGTACCTCTTCTACTGTTGGAAGCTGCTTGCTGATCGCCTTTAACTCGTCAATCGTCAGCCTCTCATCGTCAATTTCCATCAACGCTCTGCGAATCTCAGGATATCCCATTTTGATTCTAGAGAGCATGATAGCTATGAGACTTGTCCATTAGCGCTGTCATTTAATCATCATGAAACTGCCTACCAATGTTATTTGCCCGGGTGATATCTAAAAGAGTTGTAACATTTTGCTTTTTCTTGGTTACAATTTGAGATGGAGTCGACGGAACATTGTCAAGGGTAAATATCGACTCTAAATCAGAGAAATCTACTTGAATCGGGGCTGGAAGATCACTCCAGATGGTATTGACTCTGCTGTTTGTTTTGTTCCAGAAGAAAGGTTTCAATTTCTTGGCTGGCCGAGCGGCCTTGAGCTTGGGACCCATTCTAAACGCAGACGGCGGCGGTGGAGGAGGTGGTGGTGGGATTCCAAACAATCCAGAGGAGGGTGGCGGAGGAGGAGTCGCTGGTAACGAGCCAGACAGAATATGAGGCGGAGGGGGCGGAGGGGGCGGAGGGGGCGGTGGAGGAGGTGGCGGTGGGGCCGTAGTAGTAGGAAGTGGTGGTGGTGGTGGTGGCGTAGTAGTAGTAGTAGGGAGTGGAGTAGGCGTATGAGGTAATGTTACAGAAGTTGGTTCCGCTGATATGGAACTTTGCGACCTGTGACTGAGCGATGGAGGTGGCGGAGGCGAAGGGGGGGATGGCGAAGCTTCGGTCGATGGAGGAGGCAGCTTCCTGTTCTTAAACGGAGGCGGTGGGGGTGGCGATTTGGCTTTGAATTCTTGCTCAGTCTTTGGCTTAGCAAGCAGGCGAGCTTTGAGTTCAGAGATCTCGCTATTGAGTGCAACAATTTGATCATCCTTCTGAATCATCTTTTCAATAGCACATTTCGCAATGTGTTCAGCATCCATGTCGGCATCCTTCATCTTTTCACGAGCCTCTTCTCTTGTAGAAAACCTTGTATAGACGGATTCTAGAGCCCGTTTCAAATAAATTATCTCTTTCTGTTTGATATTGAGGGAGCTTTCTAATTCTCCATTCTATGCTGAGAGGTAAGATATGAACGCATGACAAAAAGAAATAACGTACCTTGGTTTTGTGCTTCGTGATTTCCTCCATCAAAGTATTCCACTTGATTCTATCACGCTCTCTCTTTGCACGCTCGTCCTGATGTAACATGTTAGTGATATTTACAGTTGAAGGAGAAACTATACACACAACCTCCCTTCCATCTCCAGGATTTTGAGCCTTAAGCCTGTCAAGTTCCGTTCGCAGCTGAAGAACTTCCTTCTCCTTTTGCACCAAGCGTTGAACAAGACCATGAACATTTTGCTGAGGATATCACTGAGTGAAGAATCCCTCGTCCGGTGAGTCAACTTACCTCTGGACCTGGCTTTCGGGCACTGCTAGGATTATGAATCGGCATGCTCAGAGGAAGTGTTTTCAGGGTGTTGACTTCAACAAGCTGTTGGCTAAGCTCTTTACGCAGTTCCGTCCGCTATGAAACCCGTAAAATAATCAAGACATATTTCTATGCAGGTGGGTGGGTAGATGTCACCTCGTCAGTGAGATCGTCAACTTTAGCTCGAAGCGTTTCCAACTCCTGCTCGATAATCTCTATGGAGCCATTTTCACTAGCTTCTTTTACTTCAAGCTCTTGTCCGGTGATATGCTGTACGGATGTAGCAAACCGTTTCAAAAAGACACGCCAGCTCTCATCGCTGACAATGATGAATAGGCGTCCCGCAAAGGCTGAGTTGAGTATAGCGTTTGACTTACAAATTGTCAAGCATGGCTGCTTGCTCCACGAAGCGATCAAGAATTGTGAGAAGGTCTACCTTCACATGCCTGAATAAGTGTGAGAGGGTGCTCGACAGTTTAAATATGCCTCTTACAACTCGATGTCTCGTTGGAAGATTTGACCATAGCGTTTCAGTATGTCAATCATAGTGGGGTACAGATCGCCATGTTGCTTGGCCAACTGAATGAGTTCTTGAAGGGCAACTTCAGAGTCAGAGGGCGACCGCGCATGACCTCGGTTCCTCAGGGTCCGTGCCCGTTCTTGCATGTCTTGCTCATCTTCGAACTTCTCTTCCATGTACATATTAAGCTGAGTTAGGAGCGAATCGGGTGGCTTGGTATATCGCAGAGCCTTTCAAACAGATTAGTGCCGCTTCGATAATACGGTTTCAGCTCCTTACGACTATCAGTTCGTTTAAGCCTCGACGACTGAACTCTTCCCGTAATAAAACTCGCTCTTCCAGGTTGTCCGAGGAATTGGTAAGAGCATTGATTAGAGTCATAGTCGCTACCCGAGCATCCAACACCCCCTCCTCTTCATTCCCGAAGCCAACGACGCTGCCGTCCCAGTCGCTATCGATATTCACGTCCGGAAGACGCAGTGACATCAACAAAGTCTCAAAACGAAACTCCTCGTCGTAGGCAACACGTGAATCTGATAATGCCGCCAATACGGCTTTATGACCATTAGAGACATCCAAAACACATATGGCTGCCAGGAGTTCGGAGGCAAAAGCGTGAACCTTCAAAGACGAGGTATATAGAGCATAAGATATATGGGTGATGAGGGTTGGTGGCATCAGAACTTCATTGAAACACTTTAATATAAATATTTCATTACAAAAATAATAATAAGAAGAAGAATTAGAAACTGAGCTCACCTCAGTGTTCAACAGGGCCCGCAAGCACTTGAAAACCTCCAGTAATACCGTAGTTTCAATTTCACTGAGGCGTCGTCTCTTACCACCCTTTCCCACCAGACCTGCAAGCAGCTTGCCCAACATATCCATACCCTTTTCATTTCGGACAAAATCCTGAATGAAAGCTAAATTTGCGGTTGATAGATGAACACGCAGAGTGATAAGATGCTTGACGAGTTTATTGTCAGGAGCTTTGCCAGAACGAAGAGTGTCGATATACCACTTGGCTGACTTCGTAGATTCTAGGCCTCCTCCCCCAGAGGGTGTGATTTTCTCACCGCCAGAAGATATCCACCAATTGCTCCATGAACTGCCTGTGGTTTGTGGCTGGAGAGGTTGAATGTCCTCCGGGGGTTTATTGACTTGAGCTTGTACTTGTCCCGGAAAAATTGGCGTGGTATTAGGACTCGGGGGCTCCGTAGGAGAGACTGCAGAGCCTCCAAAGCCCCATCCAAAGATAGATATTCGCCGCATCAGACCCTCATCTCCAGTCAATTGAGGTACAAGTCGAGGCAGTAAAGCCGTCGCACTTGACGGGCCATATGAGGCAGCAGATGGCCGATCCCCATTCATGGGAGATTGTTGTTGGATCGACCGAAACTGACGATTCTGGCGAAGTAAATATTTCTTGAGGTCATCTGACATGGAATACATTGCTGAACGTTTATCTCCCTTCAGTCCTAGTTCGTCCTATGGAGTATCAAAGAACTGTTATATTTGGGGCTGTTTGTCAGACTCACCAGCATTTCTTCAAAAGCCCTCTCCGAAAAATCTGGACTTTCTTCATCCTTAGTATTAGTATCAGATATGCTGTTCCTTCCAAGATGACTATAAATCGCTTGGTCGACAAGCCGGGGTTCGCTCACGCTCTTTCTGTTATCAGGTATGAAGCTAGCGCTGTTGCGATTGGGTGAAGTCGGCGAATTGTTTATCCACCCTTCAAATAAGCTGGATAATCGGCCTTGGGTGACAAGCCCGCGTTGTTCAAGATCCTTCGCAGAATTTGGGCGTCCTGGTGAAGTGGTTTGGTCTCCCATTTTTGCAGTCCCTTCACCCTCCTCGTCTGATGAGTCCTCGTCCTCTTGCATCGCCGCCAGACGCCTGATAGTTGAATCAGAAGGTGCTCTAGCGGATTGAATGCTACGAGGTTTGGTACGACGATACCATTCGTCAGGCACACAAATTCTGATTTTCCTTTTTGCTGTAGATTTGAATGGATTTGGTGAAAAGGGAAATCCCGTGAAGTTGAATACTACAGAAGAAACAGGAAGCCTTGAAATCCCTATGCGATACTTATCAGAGAGAGAACAGAAACCCGAAGGAGAAATATTCCTACTCTCGTTTGCCCCATCAATCCATACCTCCTCTAAAACATATTCTAAGTTTCCTCCTCCCGAAATCGGTGATGATTTCGTTAACCCAAGCTCGTCGATAATAGAACCAAGGATATCGGCAACGGTCATTGCACGCGAAATAAAGAATTTGTATTCAAATTCATCGGGTATTTCAGGTACTCGTAGGAACGAAACCCATATTGACAGTAGGGGATGGAGAGATACTAATCGAAATGCGGGGTTGTGGAGATGATTGGTCATAGGAAAGGAAGAGAAATGCCGTTGTGTTGCCTGAAATTTGGAGTTATGTTGATTAAGGATAGGGGCAACCAGTGCATCCATCTGAATAGTTCCTAAGAGCAATGCCAATAATTTTGCTTGAGTATAATTCTTGACTTGAACGAGAGATTATTTACCATCTCCAAGTCTCGTAAGTTCCTCCTCTTCCCAAGCCCGACCACATTCTTCTGCACGTATTTTTTGCAAAGCCCATCCGCAATCTTCGAGATCCCCAAGGACCTCCTTTGCGACCCCTTCTATCTGAAACAGAGTGTCGATAACGTCTTGAGCATTCCCATTCTCGAGGATTTCGGCAAAATGCAGAGATTTAGTAGGAAGGATGATCGGTACTATTAGATTGCAGTTTGACATGTTGCTTCATCCACCGGAAAACCAGGAAAGTAGAAGACGCGTCGAGGCTTATGCCTCAAATTTGAAACTGCGGTCCCAGACTCCCTAGCTTTAGGATATCCCGCAGGATGGAAAAAGGTCCAATCAACCCAAATTCACAGCCAGAGATTGACGCAACGTCCAAAGATCCAGCAAGGAGGCTATTAATCGGGGCAGAACTGCTGCTGAAACAGTGGAAATGTTCATCCATGCATGTCACCCGTGAAGTGAGCACGTGGTTCCCCTCCAGAGGTCGCTTAAATAAAAAAGATTATTATGTAACTAATATTTTACAAAGATTGTACAAGACAAGAGTCGTTAATTACTTGTACTCGAGGTCATCGATGACTCCGTGTCAACAGATGGATGAACCATGTAATACACTCGCACATTCTCTCCATCTATCGCACCAGAGGACCCTAGACTCTCTTCTTCCATTGACGGCAAGGATTCCTGCACATCTCCCCGAACTTCGAGCAAAAAATTTTCCTGATAAAAGTCATCTGCTTCAGTCTTGATGCCAATAGCATATGGTCGCGAAAAAGATATACCTTGACTAATCTTCTCAAAAGTTTGACAATGAGTTCCTTCTCGTATTCTAATTCCTCGATATCATGCATCTCGCTTTCCCGCTGCTCAAGATACCAATCAATAAGCTCTTCCCGATCCATTCCTTTGCCCGTCGATTGCTCATGTGCAGCTAGATGTAACACGATCATCGTTTGTAGTTCGACATATTTATCGTGAGTGATAACCATACGCCTCCTAGGGGCGGGCGCAGGTGGCGCGTCACTCATAGGAGCAATAGTACCCGCACGGGAGGACGATCCATCAGCAGCAGGAGGTGGTGGCCTTCCAGCGGCATTGACTCGGACAGGTATGGAAGTTTCATCTGCCAGATCTGTAGATGCCATATCGGCCACAGCCATCTGAACATCTTCGCTATTATCTGCAGGTCCAGGTCGATCGTTTCCGCGTTCACCCTGTAGTTCCTCTTCGTCAAAGTCAATTGCGTCATGTTCAACATGAATGATGGATTGTCGGAGCAGAGAGTATGCTTCACGAACAAAGGCGGGTGTGATCTAAAATGGAACTGAAAGTAAGCACAAGGCAGCGGAGCAGAAGTAGTTGTAGCTGTATACTTCAGAAGTACAATTGGCTCTTGCGATGGCTTCACTCAGCCGTATCATACTCTCTAGTTGTCGCACTGTAATTCGGTACGAGTTTCGTCCAGCACCAGTAGCATCATCTTGCCTCAGTATTCTGTACTTCTCGATGAGTACATCCGCTGCTTCTCGCGTCATCTGAATGATAGTGGTGAATTTGGCTCTACTCTTTGCATGAGCAAAGGCCTTACCTTGGGATTAAACGTTCTGGCATATCGAATATATCTTTGCAGTGTTTCTGTGCTGAACTCGGGATTGAGGGCTTCATCCTGGAATCGATGCACATTGACAATATGTTTGGCAATATTCAAATCGGTTTTCGGGTCGCACTCGTCCAAGACAACAAAGAACAAATCGAAACGACTCATGATGGGGGCGCTCATCTGCAAGTTTGCGCGAAGTGTTTTCTTCCGGTCGTACCGACCTCCTATCGGATTTGCCGCAGCAAGAATAGACGTACGGGCATTAAGTGTCGCATGAATGCCTGCCTTCGCGATGGATATTGTCTGCTGTTCCATCGCTTCATGAATGGCGACCTGGTCAGAGATATCCATCTTGTCGAATTCGTCGATAGCACAGATCCCATTGTCGGCAAGCATGAGTGCACCAGCCTCGATTGTAAAATCGCCGGTTTCCTCGTCTTTCACGACTGCGGCTGTTAAACCGGCAGCTGATGAGGCCTTTCCTGAGGTATAAACCGCTCGCGGTAGGAAAGAACAAATATACCTAGAAGGATGGACTGCGAATAAGCCTGCGAGATAGGGATAACTTGCATGTTTATAACTCACTTAAGAAATTGCGACTTGGAGGTCGATGGATCGCCAACAATGCATATGTTAATGTCGCCACGTAAATGCATGCCTTCAGGCGTTTGTTTATGGACCCCACCCATAAGTTGTAGTAATAAGCCTTTCTTGACAATTTCATGGCCATAAACGGTCGGTGCGATACTTTCCACTAGCCGCGAATAGATATGGTCCGAGTCAATCATGCTTTTGAGTTCCTCGAATTCAGGTTCTGTCAGGGATTGAACGAACGCCTGCCCACTTTCATCTCCAATTTCCTCTTCGCCTCGGATATTAGTTCCGGCCTAACATTAAACTGAGAAAAGTTTCTTTCAGAGCTTGGTCACATACTCGTCCATCGGCATCATGCACCATGCACGCCAAAAATGCCGTTTTATATTGGAGGTCTCTCACTCCCAAACTCTTCAACCCGGTGACTCCTCCACCCCCGGCGCCGCCCGTTGAAGCATTACCCTTGTTTGCCTCGCGTTGGAGCTGAGCTTTATTTCCTCCAGGGAGTCCAAGTTGACTGACGTCCGGCACGACGATGAACGTTCCGGTAAACACGCACTTATCACCAGCTTTCGCGCGTTCTACCATTTCCGAACGCAAAATGACATCGAGAGAACGAGGCATCGAACCCGTTGGGATTTCAGAGGGGTTTTCTTGAATGCGGACTTTTTGCCAATCGGTGAATTTTGAGGTGTCAATCTGGAGCTGCCAGCCAGTGCGGTTACCACATGTTGGATTCGGACACAGTGAGGGCTAGAGAAATTTAAGTCATGGTCATAGATAGACTACACAATGGGGACAGACCTCAGTGTATTTAAATTGTTGTTCGATATCGTTGATGAGGCCGCTGCAAGCCTCGCAAATGAAGCTCCCAAAAAGCAACTCTGGCCGTACCTCGCTCGTACGAGTTACGGTACCACTGATGCTCATCAAGGTTCCTATTTTGTCTGTTCGTAGGTCCCGAATTCCAGAAACAAGTGGTAGATGATAAAACGCAACGTTAAATTCGCGCGATTGGAGATTGGCAGAATCTGTAGTTGCTGCGGTTGGGTTGATTTTGAGATATTCTGGCTCGAATGTTGTCACGAGATTGAGAAGGGCACGGCGGAGGTATGGCAGAAATCGGTAGTATTGCTTTTGGATGGCATCTGCGAGGACGTCGTCTCTTTGAAGCAGATGACCAAAGTCGACATAGAGCGTCGTGAGCTCATATTCACGCATGGTGTGGATCTGTTCGATATAGACAAGTTCACCTTCGTTTACATCTGGTGCAAGTCCGTCTGAGCCAGGCGTGGCCGCCAGCGCAATTTCCTCCGTAAAACTAGGGACATAATGTCAATGACGAATAGCGCGTCGCGTGTAACTCACGTCTTCAAGAATGTTTCGAAACTTTCCGCCACGCTCTCTCCGACGGCATCTTTGACCATAGGTACATCTCCGTTGACTTGTCGTGGCCGCCTACGTCTCCTATTTCCAACACCTTCCTGATTTTCTTCTTCTGCCTCTCCACCTCCCATCGCGAGTGCATCAGTAACTTGTCTTCTCGGCGTTCTGTTGATAGTCGATGCAGTCGGATCCGGGGCGCTACTGGGTGGCAGAGATGAAGGCATTGCAATTGGTGAAGACGGTCCATCTGAATCCATGGTCCAGAATCTGTATAGGGAAGAGAAAACACGACGCGATTCAGAAAATTAAGGTCCAATGACGAAGTTTAGGGCAGGTTTTTTCGTGTGTGTGACTAATCGCGGAATTTGATCAGTGACATTCAAGTATGGCAATCTGAATTTGCTGAACCAGAACCAATTCCTGACTTTGACATGCATGACCTCGACCCGCTCGACCCAGCCTATGTGCAGGATGTCCTCTCAAAACCGCCTTTTGTTACAATTCCTGGCGTCATAAACGTCAGAGATCTCGGTCACTATTCATCAACCACAGATCCTGGCCTTGTCACGAAATCTGGATATCTCTTTCGCTCTGCAGAGTTGTCTGGTATTACAGATGAAGGTAGTTGTCTTTCTTTGAGCAACCCATCATTAAACTTATTTCATCGCAGGAAAATTTACCTTGAAAGAACTTGGAATCACCAAGGTTTTCGATCTCCGATCTGACACGGAAATACGGAAGTATAACACTCCACTCCCTCAAATCGATGGTGTGGAAATCCTTCATACACCCGTCTTCCAAACAGTGGACTACAGCCCAGAGATGATGGCCAAGTACGTACGTGACATCATGCCGGAACTCTTTATCTGGGCACTTATGTACATGTGATTGTATCTTACAGGCGGTACCAGTTATACGCTAGCGGCAAAACTGAAGTCAGTCCAGCATATCTTAATGGCGCTTGAACACTCGTCTTGAATTTCAAGCAATAGGCATTCTTGGAGTTATATTCCCAAATATTGGACCATGGAGGACCGGCCTTTGGTGCTGTCCTCCGGCATGTCAGAGACAAACCAGCTGAGGGATGTCTCTTCCACTGCACAGCAGGAAAGGACAGAACAGGTTTGATGGCTGCGATCTTGTTGAAGGTTAATTTTTCGTATATATCCTTCGCAAACCCAAAGCAAATAATTTGCCAAAGCTTGCAGGAATCGATGACGAAGCTGTGTCTCGGGATTATGCTCTCACTCGCGTGGGTCGCGAACCAGCCCGAGAAATGATCATGGCCAGATTGGCCAAAGAACCTATATTTGCCTCAAATAACGATGCAGCCCTCAATATGTTTACCTGCCGGTACGGGCATGATAACAGCCGTTTTACTAGACTTGAACCTCATGGTCTGATTTTTGTAGCCATGGAACCATGCAGTCGTTTCTCAAGCATTTCCAGGAGAAGTACGGTGGTGCAGAAGAATATATACGCTGCTATGTGGGCCTCACAGACGATGACATCGCAGCTATCAAGAGACATATACTTATCCCTGGATCATCACGCTTATAATTCAGAGACGTGGATATCTCATACAGTTCTACTTTGCAACCGTCCATCAAGTCCAGCTGTGCATGGGAGCTATTTGTTGTCCGGAGGTGTTCGAGGATCATGTAAATTTCAATGTCATTGAGGTGTATGTACGTGGTGTAAGACTAAGAATTAGACGTCAGAGACGCACATGTAAAGTTAAGACGAGTAACATCCTCAAACAAAAAAAAAAAAAAGTCCCATCAAATCGTAAGTAATACTGCAGTTCTCCATCCACAATATCACTTTCGTGTCAGCTCAAGAGGCCGTCGCTGCTTTTGAGTTTGACCCAAAGCTACTGCAGCAGGATTCAAGGTTGGTGGTAAATTTCCACTGCTGCTTGACCCCATTAAACCAGTCAAGCCACCCGGAACCCTGGCCTTAGGATTCAAAGGCGATAATGCTCCACTTCTTGAACCGACAGGTGGTTGTGGAATGATATTAGGCACGGAAATCTCGCCAGTCACTCTCCTTCGCATGGGTGGCCTTCCGGTAGACGCTGGCCTTCCAACCCTGTCGGAGGGGTCGTTCACTTTCTCTTCAGGGAATTCTATGATAGGTGTAGTATCATTTCCCAAGGCCTGCCGTCGCGCCTTTTCATGCTTGGCTTGAACAGATCGGAAGTGGAGAAGTAATTCCTGCCATTTGATTTCATCTCGTCCGATTTTGGATCGAGTGGACAAAGGACCAATCGCACTAGATATGAAAACTTGAGCTGAAAACACATGATTCGAACATAAAGACTCACGATTTCGGAGCAATCTGAAGAAAACCAGCGGAATTAACCGCGTTCAAGCGGTTTCGTAGAGAAACGAAAGCTGAACTTTGAGGCAGTAACATCAGAATACCATAAAGGCATTTAAAAAGGTAGGGATATCGTTCGGGCTCCAAAAGTTGCAGTCGAATGTCTAAAGAAGAGGGTAAAGTCGGCAAAAATAATATACCATGCTGTCCACATACAAGTAAAGACTGGCGACTCGATCAATTGAACCAATTTATCAACTTGGACAAGCATCGGGACTGTGATTTCGAGGTCAGCACTAAACTCAGAAACAAGACGTGAAGACGTCAGAATGCTTGAAATCCGGAATGCGAAAAACTACTCACAAGATATGTAGCAGGTTTGAGGCGTGCTCATAAGCCTGAGCTAGGAGGCAGAGGGAAAACACCGCTACAGCATTATGACACCATGAACGATATAACGTCGTGAATAAAGCTTGGCCATCTTGCTGTGTATGAAAGTAATTAAAAGTACCAAAAAATTCTGGATAGAACGCACCCGTGTTTCCAGGCTTTTTAACCGCTTCCTAAAATCAACCAGTTCAGGTGATGTGATAAGGATGATGTTCAGTTTCTGAACAATAACGCTCGCAAATTCGAGATCCTAGATAAACTGGTTAAAACTGGTTATGATAGTTCAAAAGGCAACACACATCCTCTTTCTCAAGAATCTCTGCAAAGGTGCGATATATTTTTTCCGTGTTGAGATTCAGACAGAGTTGCCTAATGATGAGACTCCCTCGAGTTTCTAGAAGTCGCCTATCTGTACTGAAAAGTCCAAGAAGATTATTCATAAAAGCCTTGAAATAATTCTCCTCTGAACTTGAGGAAATTTGGGCCAAAAGCTGTAAGTCATGTTTAATAACCTACGCAAGCCATTAGAAGATATAGCAGTGACACCGAGATTAACTGCACCTCTTCAGAGCTGTCCGATAATGTCTTGAGTAATGCAGGAAAAGTTCCATCGTCCATGGCCAAAATCTGATCAAGTTACTTCTTGCTGCGCCAGTTACGAGACAGGGACGAAATAATACCTTCTTTGGAGCCTTCTGATGCAGCATAATCAACCATTTCAGGGCTGCTACCCTCGTCTCTTCAAACTCGCTTATGAACTGGATGGTCAATTCATTGACCGTCACTTGATAGTCGAACAAGTCTGATTCTTCAGGAACTAGAGAGTTGGCCAGATTTCCATTGACGCCTGACTGGCTGCTGAAGGAAAGGGGAGAGTGAGGCCGACTCGAACCAGCATTTGGAGGCAATATCTCTGCCGCAGGTGCAGGTCGTGGGGTCAAGGAAAGATCCCCATTGCGTGTCCGTTGCAAGGTTTGAGATTGTTGAGTGGTTTGACCACCCTCCAGGGGGGACTCCGGCAACGAGCTCTGCGTTAATTGAGAACCCAATGTAGACGTAGACTGTCTTGAGGTTGCAGTGGAGCTTGTAGGTGTAGGCGACCTGGGTATTTTGCTTGATGGGATAGGTTTTTCAACCGCTGGCTTGGGTAAGGACGACTCAACAGGGGAGGGTAACCTTTGGATGACATTGAGGAGCAGTTTATTGGTGCGGATAGCGGCTGACTGGATCATGGGAACATGGTGCGCGAGATTGGGCAGAATGGCAGGGATGAGGCGTGGTGTAAACGGGACCATGACCTCATGGGCAAAGTTTAGAAATTCGGCTAACCATCGTAGAGCCGTCGATTGCTGGATCTCATCATCTTAATACGCGAAATTTGAGCGCAGCCTTTTATCAAGAGAGTATACACAACTAACGTTCTCCATCCAGTTGCTGAATGAGGATTTCTATGACTGCAGCATAATCAATTCGTACACCTTGACCAGGTATCCATTCTAATATAGTTATTGAATGTCAATGTTCATTCGAGGCAGCATAGTTTGCATGTTATGCTACTCACCGCCAATGTCTCTATCATCAAATTCTGACGGTCCAGCATTTCTCGCACTGATCTGACTTCCATGAACCGAGGTTTCTTGTTCATCATTCTCCAGCATAAGTAAAGCCCGTTCAGCACTTTCCAGATTAAGGTCAGGTAAAATTTCCGCTTCGCTTTCGACGCGGCGCAAGGATTCAGCAGGGGTTTTAGATTTCGGATGTTGTTCGAGTTGTCGAGACACCGTTGTGACATCTCGGATTTCGCGAAGAAAATCAGCGAGCAAATTCTCAGTGGCTACACGAACATCTTCTGTTGGATCCGAGAGATACTTGCTAAAGTAAATATAAGTCGAGGAACCAATGAAAAAAGAACCATTACTTACAGGAGTCCGTCCAGAAACTCAGGAAGATAAGTTATAAGTTCAAGTTCGGGGACAGAATCGAGAACATTGATCCAGGATACCAAGTAGCTTCTTGTAAATGGGCTGACAACATAAATCCGTTCACGAAGCAGAGGAATGAAATGGGCCAGAGAGAAGGCTTTCTTGGTACCGTCCTGAGGGGGGGAAACTAAGACACCTTGGACTTCATCATTTTCGTCTCTTTCATCCCGAACTTTCTCGGTTTCGGGATACACTGGTATGTAAACTGAAGCGGACTCTGCGACTATATCCTTCAGAAGACGATCAAGTAGTTCGGCACCATTCTTGACTGAGAGTTCGGAGTCGGCTGCAAGCTGCAGAAGGCATAAGTACCTTGAAAGTACCTTTGATGGGGACTTGCCTTGCTCAACGCGTCAAAAATATGGTTAAAATAGACCAAAACCTCTCCCTTAGAGACTTTGGCGATATTGTACAGACATTCCGCTGAAAAGTATCTGATCCTGTTTTCGGGATCGACAAAACAATCCAGCAAAGGTCCAACAAACTTCTCCATGTAAGGAGCCACGTCGACACCCAAGGCAATGGCAGTTCCTGCAAGCCCGATAAGCCCACCATTTCTGATATGAAGTGGATTTGATGTGTTATTGAACATGTCCACTAGCTGGTCGATGATTTGGCTGATACGTTTCTGTTCTCCTTGCAGATGGCATTCTCGGATTTGCCTAGAGTAAAGAGAAAAACATTAACGATCATCGCTAAGTCAACCTATAAGTCACCTACTTTTCGAGTTCGAGAGCTGCAGCTTTGCGCTTCTCGTATATTTTGTCAATGAGTTGCCTCGCGACTGCGGAATCTATTGGAAGGATGAGTAGGATAGGAGCCAGCTATAACAACACGCGCACCCATTTTCAAGGTTCTAGCTAAAACGAGCTGAGCATGGGTGAAGTTCTAAGTTGGAAAGGTGACTACACCGACTGAGTGCCCGATGAACGTTGTGGCTGTGCTGATTTACCCGAATAACGCTGATCCTTATTGGACCTGAATCGACAAAATATTAGATTCTCACAGAAAAGACATCTACATTCTGTCAAGAAGTGATTGAACCAAGTTGTCAATCATTGTCCTTATTATATAAGTTAGTAACTTGTGTTCTTCTATTCGAAGTCCCTGAATCTTTTGAAAATTTTGTAAATATTGTGGAGTTGCAATATCACTGCTGGAAGGGGACTATTCTGCGGTGTGCAGAATCACAGTAGAATGTATTGCAAAACCATTAGAATCTGCACATAGCAGAATAATTGATTGTCATTTAATTCTGGCAAAGTGCAAAAGATAATTAGATTTTGGCGAGAATTATATGTTTTGCCTCCATTTTGCATTAGGTAGATTATTACCTTTTGTGTCAGTTTC
>Ga0193742_1000587_pt1 | contig 23866 bp, 25 predicted proteins | sample L2c1metaG_FD_165511 | JGI IMG/M metagenome (GOLD analysis project Ga0193742, IMG submission 165511) | Soil microbial communities from a riparian zone of the East river system, Colorado, United States - L2c1 | ecosystem: Environmental > Terrestrial > Soil > Riparian zone | place: USA: East River... | reverse complement strand
AGCTGCGTCACGACAACACCCGAAATTGCGTGTGTCGTGGCCCTATGACGACCACGAGGCACGCAATTTCGCTTCGGGATCTCACTCCAGCTCGGAGGCGTCGAGGAGGCCGTTGGCGGCGGCGAGGGCGGTGGCGGCGCGGACCGCCTCCTCGTAGACCACCGCCAGCTGGTGGGCGGCCGCGGGCGACAGCGGCGGGTTGCCCAGCGACCTCACCAGCGCCCCCGGATCGGGGGTCGGCCGGATCGGCGTGGGCTCGGCGCGCTTCGCGGCCGGGTCGCCCCAGAACCGCTGCGCCGCCGACTCCCCGGGCCGCCGGGACTGCTGCTTCTGCTGCCCCTGGCCCTTGCCCTGCCCCTGCCGCTGGTTCTGGTTGTTGTTCTGGCCTCGACGTCGCTTCGCCATCACGCAGCCCTCCCGGTGCGGTCGGAGCCGTTGGGCTCGTCCTCGACGTCGAGCACGGCGTCGGTGCGCAGGCCCAGGGCGGTGCGCAGCTGGTCGGCGCCCAGGTCGCTGAGCGAGCTGCTGGCCGGCAGCACCAGGTCGGCGATCCGCCGCTTGCCGGCGACGATCTCCTCGACCCGCTCGTCGATCGTGCCGGGGCACACCAGCCGGTGGGAGATCACCGTGTTCTGCTGGCCGATCCGCCACGCCCGGTCGCGGGCCTGATCCTCGACCGCCGGGTTCCACCAGCGGTCGTAGAGCACCACGTGGTTGGCGGCGGTCAGGTTCAGGCCCGAGCCGCCGGCCTTGATCGACAGCACCAGTGCCCCGGCGCCCGTGCCCTCCTGGAACTCCTTCACGATCCGGTCACGCACGCCCCGCGTCAGCCCGCCGTGGTAGCAGGCGATGTCGACGCCGGTGCGCTCCGACATGTACGCCGCCAGCTTCTCGCCCCAGCGGGCGAAGTGGGTGAAGATCAGCATCCGCTCGCCGGCGGCGAACACGCCGTCGACCAGCTCGTCGAGCCGAGCGAGCTTGCCGGAGCGACCCTCCAGCGGACCGTCGTCCTCGTCGCCGAGGTAGGCCGCCGGGTGGTCGCACACCTGCTTGAGGTGCGTGATCGCCGCCAGGACGTGGCCCTTGCGGGCGTTGGGGTCGTCGGCGTCGAGGTCGGTGGCCAGCAGGTTGTCGAGGATCGCCTGGTAGAGGCCGATCTGCTCGGCGGTCATGCCGCACTGGTCGAGCTCGTCGATCTTGTCGGGCAGCTCGGCGGCGATCGCCGGCTCGATCTTCGTGCGCCGGAACACCAGCAGCCCGTTGAGCGCCCGCAGGGCGGCCTCGCCGGCGTCGCGGCGGCTGCCGTCGTCGTCGGTGGACAGCTGGCGGACGAAGTCGTTGCGCTCCCCCACCAGGCCCGGGTTGGTGAAGTCGAGGATCGACCACAGGTCGCCGAGGCTGTTCTCCACCGGTGTGCCGGTGAGCGCCAGCTTCGACCGGGCGGTGAGGCGCCGCAGCTGCTGGGCGGTCTCGCTGGCCGGGTTCTTGATCGCCTGGGCCTCGTCGAGCACCACCCGGTGCCACTCGATGCCGGCGAGGGCCTCGACGTCGCGCACCGCGGTGGCGAAGGTGGTCATCACGATGTCGGCCTTGGCGGCGACCTCGGGCAGCTCGTCGAAGCCCACCCGGGAGGCGCCGTGGTGGACGTGGACCTGCAGGTCAGGCGTGAAGCGGGCGGACTCGGCCGCCCAGTTGCCCAGCACCGCCGGGGGCGCCACGACCAGCGACGGGCCCTCGTCGCGGGTGGTGAGGATGTGGGCCAGCAGGGTGGGCGTCTTGCCCAGGCCCATGTCCATGGCCAGGCAGCCGCCGAGGCCGGCCCGGTCGAGGAACTGGAGCCAGCCATGGGCCTCGGCCTGGTAGGTGCGCAGCTCGCCGACGAAGCCCTCGGGGGCGGGCAGCGGCGCCGGCGGGGTGCCGGTCGCCTCCTTCACCAGCTCGACGGCCCAGCCCTGGCCGGCGACGGACACGGGGCCGCCGAACGGGTTGTCCTCCAGCCCGACCGCGTAGCGGACGATGGCGGCGCCCGACAGCTCGTGCGTCTGGCTGTGGGCGGCGAGGGCCTCGGCGGCGGCGTCGAGGTCGGCCCGGTCGAGCGCCACCCAGCGGCCCTTGACCTGCACCAGCGGGCGGGCCTCGGCGGCCAGGCGGGTGATCTCGGCGACGTCGAGGTCGGCGTCGTCGAACAGCACCGACCAGCTCACCCGCGACAGCTCGTGGGCGCCGACCCGGGCCAGGCCCGTGGGGTGGTCGGCCCGCAGCTGCAGCCGCGGCGAGGGGCGCTTCACCGAGGCCACGGGCACCCGGACGTCGAACCCGGCGGCCACCAGCACGGCGCCGGTGTCGGTCATCAGGTCCCAGGCTTCCTCGTTGTCGACGATCACCTGGGCGCGGCGGTCGCTCGACCGGCGCAGCGCCGGGAGCAGGCGCTCCAGCCGCCGCAGCTCGGCCTCCAGGCTCTTCACCTTCTTGCCCGAGGCCCCGTCGAGGGCCTGGTGCACCGCGATGGGGTGCTGCTCGACACCGGTGGCGCTCACCGACACCAGCCAGCCGCCGTCGCTGTGCGGCGGGTGGAGCTCGACCACCAGGCCGATCCGGCGCCGGCCCCGCACCTCGGCGGCCCACAGGCCCAGCTCGTGGGCCAGTTGGGCGGCCGGCTGCTTGGCGGCCCGGAACGGGGTGCCGTCGAGGCGGGCCATCACGGTCTCGGCGACGTCGCGGTACGAGCGGGCGACGGGTGCCACGGCCGGCATCACCAGGCGGGAGGCGCCGGCGCGGCAGATGGCGTCGACGGCGGAGTCGAGCACGGCCCGGGCGACCCGCTCGGCCGGCAGCGACGTGTCGACGGCGCCCACGGAGCCCGGCATCCGCGACGCCAGCGAGCGCACCCGCCGACCGTCGACGGCCGCGGCGGCCCAGCTGACCACGTGCTCGGAGGTGGAGCGGTCGCCCCGACCCTGGCCCTGGCCCTGGCCCTTGCGGCCCTGACCCTGGTTACCGCCGTTGCCCCCGTTGGGCGCCGGCACAAGCGTGGGCACCATGCGGCCCTGGGCCACGGTCTCGGTGGCCCACACGGCCACGTCGCCCAGCCAGCGGGCGCTCGGCCCGACGGGGCCGGTGATCTCGTCGGTGGCCAGCCCCACCAGCCACCCGAGGGCGGCGCCGACGGGCGCCTCCACGGCGGCGGCGGCCTTGCCGGACGGGGGCTTCACGTCGCGGCGGCGGGGCGTCCAGTCGATGGCGGAAGCGCCGGCCTCGTCGATCAGGCGGCCCAGCTCGTCGCGCCCGAGCGGCTCCGCGGCCCGGTTGCCGGCCCACAGCACCACGTTGCCCTGCAGCCAGGAGGCCTGCAGCACGGGCGTCGTGGCCGACTCGTCGAGCGGGCCCTCGTCGACGACGTCCACTTCGTCGACGTCGTCGAGGTCGTAGGCGTGGAACTCGTCCTCGAACTCGTCGAAGTCGTCCTCGTCGATCTCGTCGATCTCGTCGATCTCCGGCTGGCCGTGGGCACGGCGCAGGGCGCGGACCAGCCGGTCGCGCTCCTCCGCCAGGTCGGCCACGGCCTGGTCGCGCTCCTCGCGGTCCGACTCGGAGACGCGGTCGAGCGCCTCCTCGGTCTCCACGAGGAGTTGGTGCACCATCGTCGCCCAGCGGGCGCGATCGGCCTCGAGCACGGCACGCTCATCGGCCGCTATCTCGCCTGCGGCTTCGGCCGAGACGAGCAGTTCGAGATTGGTCAGATCCAGTGCGAGCTCCAAACCCAGTCTGGTCATGCCTGTCGTGGGGGGAACTGAGGGCCGGCGCACAGGCGACCGCACGACCCCCGAGCCATCGACCCAACCCAGCCCGGCGGGGACGGCGAAACCCATTCTAGGGGGCCGTACCGGAGGTGCGGGTGATCCTCGTCAGAGAATCTTCTACCGCGCGGGCCCCTCAGGGAAACTCGACGGCGCTGTCAAAGGTACCGGTGACACCACCAGAACAGCTGACCAGGGCCGAGGCACGACGGCTCCGGCTCTCGCCCGCAGCCGGCCGATGGGGGTTCGTCGCAGCCCGGTGGGCGCCCGGGCCGCCGCGCCGGCTGGTGGCCGCCCGTGTGCCGCCGCGGGCACCCCCGCTTCGCCCGACCACGACGCGGATCGGAACCCGCCGGGTCGGGCGGAGGCGTCGTCGCCGACATGGACGGAGCCTCGTGGCGACGCCGTCCCCTCGTGTCACCCCCCAGGGGTGAAAGCCTGTCGACCATGAGCGAGCTGCAGGTGGGGCTGGTCGGGGCGGGACCGTGGGCGAAGCTGGTGCACGCGCCGATGCTGGCGCAGCACCCCGGCACCCGGTTGGCCGGGGTGTGGGCCCGGCGGCCCGAGGCGGCGGCGGAGGTGGCCGAGGCGCACGGGAGCCGGGCGTGCGGGTCGGTCGACGAGCTACTCGACGGGTGCGAGGCGGTGGCGTTCGCGGTGCCGCCCGACGTGCAGGCCGAGCTGGCCGTGCGGGCCGCCGGAGCCGGCAAGGCGCTGCTGCTGGAGAAGCCGGTGGCGCTGTCGCTCGACGCCGCCCGTCGTCTAACCGACGCGGTCGACGCGGCCGGCGTCGGATCCCAGGTGCTGCTGACCTGGCGCTACGCGGCGGCGGTGCGGGAGTTCCTGGCCGACGTCGCCGCGGCGGAGGCGCCGGTCGGCGGGCGGGCCCACTTCCTCGGGGGCGGGTCGCTGGCCGGGCCGTTCGCCACGCCGTGGCGGATCGAGCACGGCCCCCTGCTCGACCTCGGGCCCCACGTGATCGACCTGCTCGACGCCGCGCTGGGCCGGGTCGTCGGCGTGCGGGCGCACGGCGACCCCCGCCGCTGGGTGGGCCTGCTGCTGGAGCACGAGTCGGGGGCCGTGAGCGAGGCGTCGCTGACCGCCCACACGCCGATCGTGCCGCACCGCTCGGGGGTCGAGGTGTACACCGAGGCGGGTGCGGTCGAGATCGACACCGCCGCGGCGGTCGGCCCCGGGACGATGACCACGGTGGTCGACGAGCTGCTGCTCACAGCGTCCGGCACGCCCCACCCGCTCGACGTCCACCGCGGCCTCCACCTCCAGCAGGTCATCCACGACGCCCTCCGCGATCTCTGACGCGGAGCGGGGGTAGACGTTGGACATGGTCGCCACGTTCGCCGACGAGAGCCGCCAGGCCCACCTGCGACGCGCCCGGCGGCAGGCCACGGGGTTGCTGGTGCTGGTGGCGGCGACGCTGGTGGCCGTCCGGGTGCTCACCGACCACGACGACGGCTGGGTCGGCTACCTGGTCGCCGGCCTCGAAGCGGCCCTGGTCGGCGGGCTGGCCGACTGGTTCGCCGTGACCGCCCTGTTCCGCCACCCCGCCGGCATCCCGGTGCCGCACACGGCGGTCATCCCGGCGCGCAAGGACAGCTTCGGCGCCACGCTCGGCGACTTCGTCCAGGACCACCTGCTCACCCAGGACGCCATCGTCGAGCGCATCCGGACGATCCGCCCCGCCGAGCGGTCGGCGGCGTGGCTCTCGCAGCCGGACAACGCGGCCCGCCTGGCCGGACACCTGGTCGATGCCTCGGTCACGCTGGTCGACCTGCTGCGCGACGACGACGTCCACAAGGCGATCGAGGACGCCGCCCGCGCCCGCATCGACGCCACCCCGCTGGCGCCGCTGGCCGGCAAGGCCCTCGACCTCGTCACCGACGACGACCGCCACCAGGACGTCCTCGACGTGGTGCTCCGGGCCGTCGACCGCTTCCTGCTCGACAACCGGGCCGGCCTCCGGGCCCGCTTCTCCGGCGAGGCACCGTGGTGGCTGCCCGAGGCCGTGGAGGACCGGGTGTTCGACCGCCTGCTCGACGGCGTCCACCGGGTGCTCCACGACGTCGCCGAGAACCCCCACCACGAGCTGCGCCGCGACTTCGACGCCCGGGTGCGCCAGTTCGCCGCCGACCTGCAGACGTCGCCCGAGCTGCGGGAACGCGGCGAAGCCCTCAAGCGCGACCTGCTGGAGCAGCCCGAGCTGCGGGAGTGGACGGCCGCCGTGTGGAGCGACCTGAAGGCGACGCTGCGGGCCCAGGCCGACGACCCGGACGCCCCGCTGCGCCGCCGGCTGGCCGACGCCATCGCCGCCTTCGGCACCCGCCTCCACGACGACCCGGTGCTGGCCCGCCGGGTGGATGAGGCCGTCGAGGGGGCGGCCCGCTACGTGAGCGAGCACTTCCACGACGAGATCGCCGCCATGGTCAGCGGCGCCATCGCCCGCTGGGACGGCCAGGAGGCCGCCACCCGGCTGGAGCTGCTGCTCGGCCCCGACCTCCAGTTCATCCGCATCAACGGCACCCTCGTCGGCGGCCTGGCGGGTCTGCTGATCTACAGCTTGACCCAGGCGTTCTGACCGAAACCTCGACAGAGCTGGTTGCCATGGCGCCATCTCTGTCGAAGTTTCGGCTGGGACCTAGCCTTTGTTCGTGACCATCGAAGACGACGACGACCTCATCGCACTCCGCCGCGTCGGCCGGGCCGTGGCCGAGGCCCGCGACGCCATGCTCAAGGCCGTGGCGCCCGGTGTGACCACCGGTGAGCTCGACACGGTGGGCATGGACGTGCTGCGCCGCCACGGCGCCCGCTCGGCCCCGATGCTGGCCGTGCAGTTCCCGGCCGCCACCTGCATCAGCATCAACGACGAGGCCGCCCACGGCATCCCGTCGCCCACCCGGACGCTGCAGGAGGGCGACCTCGTCAACGTCGACGTGTCGGCCGAGCTCGACGGCTACTGGGCCGACACCGGCGCCAGCGCCCCCGTCGGCGAGGTGGCCCCGATCGCCACCCGCCTGCTGGAGGCCACCCGGGGCGCCCAGCGCGACGCCATGGACGCCGCCCGCGCCGGTCGCCCGATGCGCCACGTGGCCCGGGCCGTGCAGCGCCGGGCCCACCGCGAGGGCTTCACCGTGCTCGCCAACCTGTGGGGCCACGGCGTCGGCGGCTTCCTCCACGAGCCGCCGAGCGTCCCGTTCGTCGACATGCCACGCAACACCACCGTGCTGTGGGAGGGCCTGGTCCTGGCCATCGAGCCGTTCCTGTCGACCGGCGGCACCTCGGCCGTCGAGGGCACCGACGGCTGGACCCTCCACACCGACGACGGCAGCCTCTCTGCCCAGTTCGAGCACACCATGGTGGTCACCAAGGGCAAGCCCCTGGTCCTCACCGCGTCGGCGTAGCGGGCTTCAGACCGGCGTCGAGGAGCGCCAGCAGCGCCGCCTCGGTCCGCTCCCCCTCGGCGTCGAAGCCGAGTTGCTCGTCGGCGGACAGCGGCGCGACGGCGTCGATCCGGGGATCGTCGGAGCCCGGGACCGGGACGCGTCCGGCGACGGCGATGCGCTCGGGGTCGAGCCGTCCCGCCAGCCAACCGTCGGGCTGCGCCGACAGCGCCAGCAACCGGTCGATCGTCGACCGGGCGTCACCCGCGATCGCCACCACGTAGCCCTGCCGCACGACCGGCTCCAGGAACGACACGTACTCCTCCGGCTCCTCGTCACCGTCGACCACGAACACCACCAGCGGGAACGGGCCGTCGGCGGCGGGTGGCCCGGCCGGCCGCACGTCGCTGGTCGTCGGCCCCGCCGGCTCGGCGACGACCGGGTACAGCACCACGATCCCGCCGGTCAGGTCCCGCCGCCCGACCCCGTAGCCCTCGGCCTCGGCCTCGGCCTCGCTCTGGGCCCGCACCGCGGGCGCCGCCACCAGACCGGCGACCACGAAGAGCGTCACGGCGACCACGAACCTCACGAGGAGTATGTCTACCGGGGTCAGTGGTGGAACCCGGTCCGCTGGGCGTCGGGGAGGGGGCGGCCGGAGCCGAGGCGCTCGATGCTGCGCTTCATGTCCTCCACCAGGAGGGCGATCTTGTCGCGCCCGATGCCGTGACGGATCAGCACCCGCTGGACCACGGTGTCGTCGCGGTCGGGCGGGAGCGGGTACGACGGCACCTGCCAGCCCCGCTGGCGCAGCTGGTCGGACAGGTCGTAGAGCGACCAGATCGGCGCCGGGTCGGCCAGCCGGTACGACACCGCCGGCAGCCCGCCCTCGCCGTCGTAGAGCAGCTCGAACGGGCCCAGGGTCCCCACCTGGTCGGCCAGGTACTGCGCGGTGTCGACGCAGGCCTGCTGCACCCGGCGGTAGCCCTCGCGGCCCAGCCGGAGCAGCGTGTAGTACTGGGCGACGATCTCGCCGCCGGGCCGGCTGAAGTTGAGGGCGAACGTGGGCATGTCGCCACCCAGGTAGTTCACCCGGAACACCAGGCCCTCCGGCAGCAGCTCGGCGGTGCGCCACACCACCCAGCCCACACCCAGCGGCGCCAGGCCGTACTTGTGGCCCGACGTGTTGATCGACGCCACCCGGGGCACCCGGAAGTCCCACTCCAGGTCGGGGTGCACGAAGGGGGCGACGAAGCCGCCGCTGGCCGCATCGACGTGGACGGGGACGTCGAGGCCGGTGTCGCGCTGGATGGCGTCGAGCTCGGTGGCCAGGGCCTTCACCGGCTCGTAGTCGCAGGTGAAGGTCACGCCGAGGATGGCGACGACCCCGATCGTGTTCTCGTCGACGTAGTCGCGCAGCTGGTGGGGACGCAGGCCGGTGGCGTCGGGCTCGAGCGGCACCTGGCGCAGCTCGACGTCGAAGTAGCGGGCGAACTTCTCCCAGCACACCTGCACCGGGCCGCACACCAGGTTGGGCGTGTCGGTGGGCTTGCCCTCGGCCCGGCGGAGCTCCCGCCAGCGCCACTTCATCGCCAGGCCACCCAGCATCGCCGCCTCGCTGGAACCGGTCGTCGAGCACCCGACCGTGCTGTCGCCGTCCGGAGAGCTCCAGAGGTTGGCCATGATGTGGACGCAGCGCGACTCGAGCTCGGCGGTCTGCGGGTACTCGTCCTTGTCGACCATGTTCTTGTCGAGGTTCTCGTCCATCAGGCGGTGGACCTCGGGGTCGGCCCACGTCGTGCAGAACGTGGCCAGGTTCTGCGACGAGTTGCCGTCGATCGCCAGCTCGTCCCGCACCAGCGCGTGGACGGCCCGGGGGTCCGACGGCTGGTCCGGGATCCGGTACTTCGGCAGCGGTGCCTCGCTCAGCCGGGTGGAGTAGACGTCGTCGAACGTCTCGTCCCCGCTCTTGTGGACGGTGTGCAGGGCCATGGCCCCACCCGATACCCGCCACCGCGGGGTTCTGCTCAGCCGACCGGCTGGGCGGCGGTGAGCGTCGCCGCCATGGCGACGAGGCCCTGCTGCATGAGCTGCCGGACCGGGTCACCCAGCTCGTCGGGGAGGACGTCGGTGATCCACACGAAGCGGGTGGTCCCGTCGGGCTCGGCGAACACCTGGGCCGAGGCGCTGTGGTGGCTGGTCGTGAGCGGTCCCTCCACCACCGAGTAGCACAGGCGGCGGGCCGCCTCGTCGACGCCGACCAGCACCTCCCGGGCGACCATCCCTCCCGGGAAGGTGACGATCCGGGTGCGACCGTCGTCGCCGTCGAGCTGCGTGTCGACCACGAAGCCGGCCGCCAGGCGGGTGTGGAGCGCTCCGAAGTCGCGCAGGGCCGCCCATACGTCGTCCGGGGCGGCGGCGATGATCACTTCTTCGATCACCGAGGTCATGCCCCCACCCTGCGGCCTCCCCCAGGGGGAGGGTCAAGCGTCGCCGAGGGGGCGGCCCTGGGCGATCTCCCGGATGGTGGTGGCGGCGAGCACCGCCAGGGAGTCGTCCTGGAAGAACCGGGTGAGCACGAAGTTGGTGCGCCCCCGCTTCTTCTCCAGCTCGCTCTCGATCACGAAGCGGGGGCCGGTGATCGGTTCGAAGTAGTCGAGCCGCATCTGAGTGGTCGCCAGCCAGTGCCGGGGCGTGCCGTCGGGGAGGTCGCTGCCGACGCGCACCGTGAACAGCGCCACCACGTCGACGTAGGTCGGGGTGAAGCCGCCGAACAGCTGGCCGCGGGGGTTGCGGACGTGGGCCGGCAGCCCGGCGTCGAGCCGCAGGTACCCGTCGCGCCGCTCGAGGACGTTCCACTCGTAGGCCTCGAGGAAGTCGCCGGCGGTGTGGCCCCGCCCGAGGAGCCGTCCGGGCTCGGGCGTCGCCCACTTCAACCTCGCCGGGTCGAACCCACCCTCGGTACCCGCGCTCTCGGCCACGGCCGCCAGGCAACCAGACCGACACCCATGTCAGCCAGCCCAGCCACTCAGGAAGCTCAGGCGACGTGGAGACCGAGGAAGCCGCCGGACTGCTTGCGCCACAGGTTGGCGTAGACGCCGCCGGTGGCGAGCAGCTCCGTGTGGGTGCCGTCCTCGGCGATGCCGCCGTCGACCATCACCACCAGCCGGTCGAGCGACCTCACCGTGCTGAGCCGGTGGGCGATCACGATCGCCGTGCGGTCGGCCATCACCGTGAGCAGGGCGTGCTGGATCAGCTCCTCGCTCTCCGAGTCGAGCGACGACGTGGCCTCGTCGAGCACGAGGATGGGCGCGCCCCGCAGCACCGCCCGGGCGATGGCGAGCCGCTGGCGCTGGCCGCCCGACAGCTTGATCCCCCGCTCCCCGACCAGCGTGTCGTAGCCGTCGGGCAGGGCGGCGATGAACTCGGCGGCGTTGGCGGCCGCGGCGGCGGCCTCGATCTCGTCCTTGGTGGCGTCGAGGCGGCCGAAGGCGATGTTGTCGCGCAGCGAGCGGTGGAACATGAGCGGGTCCTGCGGCACGTAGGCGATCTGGCTCCGCAGGTCGGCCTGGCGCAGCCGGGCGATGTCCTGGCCGCCGATCACGATCGAGCCGCCGTCCACGTCGGCGAAGCGGAGCAGCAGCCGGGTGAGCGTCGACTTGCCGCCGCCCGACGGGCCCACGAGCCCCACCTTCTCCCCGGGGGCGATGCGCAGGTCGAGCCCGCAGAACAGCAGGTCGCGCCGGTTGGGGTACCCGAAGCTGACGTCGCGCAGCTCCACGCCGGCGTCGCGGAACCGGGGCGCGACCGGCTCGACCGGGTCGTTCACCTTCGGCGGGTCGAGCAGCAGCTCGGTGAACTGCGCCGCGGTCGACAGCTGGCTCTCGATCTGCCGGTAGATCTGGTTGAACTCCCAGACGATCTCGGTGCAGCGGACGTAGTAGGTGAAGGTGACGAACACGGCCGCCACGCTGAAGCTGCCACCGTCGGCCAGGGCGAACGCCAGCACCAGTCCCATCACGTTGGTCGCCACGTACAGGGGCGACGTGACGAGGTCGATGCGGCGGTTCTGGTAGTCCCACGAGCGCACGGCCAGCGACCGCCAGCGCTCCACGTTGCGGTCGTGGGTGGCGGCCTCCTCGCCCTCCCGGGAGAACAGCCGGACGGCGTCCATGTTGGTGACGGTGTCGGCCACGTGGGCGGCCACGTCGTTGCTGGCGGCCTCGCGGGCGGCGACCAGCTTCTGCCGCCGCAGGATCAGCGGAGTGACGACGCCGGCCGTGAGCCCCACCATCCCCACCAGGGCGAGGACGATCCACGGCGAGTAGAACCACAGCACCACGGCGGCGAACGCGACCGGCACGAGGTTGGCGGCGACGTGGAACGTGAGGGCGTCGAGGAACATCTCGTAGCTGGCGCCGTAGCCGACCACCTTCTTGGTGAGGGCGCCGGCGAAGTTGTCGTGGAAGAACGCCAGGTCCTTGTCGTACAGGGCCTCCATGCCCCGCTTCTGGAGCGTGGCCACGCCACCGGCGGCGGCGCGGTTGAGGAAGTGGATGCCGAACCGCCACACCACCTCGCCGGCCAGCCACACGGCGGTGAACACGAGGAGGTACGGGGTGAGCTCGCGCAGGGCGGGACGATCGCCGTCGTCGAAGCGCTGCAGCACCGCGGCGATCACCAGCGGCGGGCAGAACCACACGAGGATGCTGCCGATCCCGGGCAGCAGGAGGGCCGGCACCGTGCGGCGGCGGTCCTCGCGCAGCTGCGCGGCGTAGTTCCCCATCGCCAGCCGGAACGCCAGCCGCCGCCGCTCGCGCTCCTCCACCCCCGCGTCGACGTCCGCCTCCATGCCCCCATTGTCCGAATCTGCGCCCGCCCCCGTCGAACGGATATCGGGGCTGGGTCGACGACTGGCCGGTCTAACCGCCGTTCGGAAGGTGGGGGCGGTGGCGGGCGGCCTCCGCGGCCTCGAAGCGCGCGGCCGCGTCGAGCCGATCGTGCAGCTCGGCTGCGAGCACGGCCGCGGCGCCACGGGTCAGCGACACCGTGCGACCGTCGAGGTCCACGTCGATGTACACGGTGCTCCTGTCTTCGCCGACGTCGATTCGCAGCCGCACGGCGACTTCGTCCACTGGCCGAACGCCCATGGCGACAGCTCCCCCACCTCAGGTGTACTAGGACAAAATCTAGTACACCCTCCCGGCCTGGCGGGTGTCGTTCACGTGTCGATCTGACCGCTGTACGTGAGCCGCCCGGTCGACAGCGACTCTCCGTACTCCAGGACCGCGCCGTCGGCGTCGTAGACCCAGTTGCGGCCCTTGTGCAGGGCCACGCCGGCGCGGAGACCGAGCAGGTCGGCCTCCTCCGCCGTGGCGACCACGGCCTCGTACTGGTCGCGCCAGCCGGCGAACCGGCGGCCCGTCTGCACGGCGACGTAGACGAAGGTGCCCTCGAGGATGCGGCCGAGGTCGAGCAGCCGGGGCGCCGAGGTGGCCAGCTCACCGGCGAACCACGACGTCGACGCCGACACCGCCCGCTCGTCCTCGATCGTGACGCGGTCGCGGCGGACCACCGGCGCGCCCTCGTCGAGCCCCAGCGCCGCGGCCACCTGGTCGGGCGCGACGGTCAGCTCGGCGTGCACGACGCGGGCGTGCTGGCCGCTCGGGTAGATGCGACCGGAGCGCCGGGCGTGCTCCACCCAGGCGCTGGCCGACCAGCCTCGCTCGGCCTTCGGCGTGACCACGTTGCCGACCCCGCGCTCGGGGCGCACGTAGCCCTCGGCCTGCAGCGACCGCACGGCCCGCTGGGCGGTGGCCATGGCCACCTCGTGCTGACGGACCAGGTCGCGCACGGACGGGATGTGGTCGCCCGCGACCAGGTCGTCGGCGATGATCTGCTCACGGATGGCCTGAGCGATCTGCTGGTAGGGCCTCGCCTTTGTCACGCCGCTCCCCCGAGTCGACGATGTGCCAGGTGTACTAGCACACGTTACCCGCCGAAGCGGGAGGTTGAGCAGTCGTCAGCAGGTGTCAGTAGTCGTCCGACGCCCAGGGCCGGTCGCCGCTGTAGCGCTGGGGCGACCGCTCGGCCATGTCCCGCATCGCCAGGTCGCGCGCCGAGGGCTCGATGCCGGCCTCGCGGGCCTCGTCCATCCGGCGGCGCCACTCCTGCCACGTCCGGGCGTTGCGCAGGCTCATCTCGTCGCGCTCGCCGGGCTGCAGCCACCCGAACGGCGTGACGCCGGTGATCCGCTCGTACATCGTCAGGTAGCGCAGCCGGGTCTCGGCCACCACCGCGTCGGGGATCTCCGGGCCCGGCGCCGTCTTGTCCCAGTCGAGCGAGCTGGCCCAGTCGCGCACGTACTGCTTGTCCCAGGCCACCTGCTTGCCGCCCGGCTCCCAGTCCTCGATGCGCCAGTAGCGGGAGCTGTCGGTCGTGAGCACCTCGTCGCCCAGCACCAGCTCCCCCGTGGCGGGATCGAAGCCGAACTCGAACTTCGTGTCCACCAGGATCACGCCCCGCTCGGCGGTGACCACCGACGCCCGCCGGTACAGCTCCAGCGTCAGGTCGCGCAGCCGCTCGGCGGTCTCCCGGCCCACCGCGTCGACGACCTCGGCGAACGTCATCGGCTCGTCGTGGCCCTCCTCCGGCGGCGTCTTCGTGGTGGGCGTGAAGATCGGCTCCGGCAGCTCGTCGCCCAGCACCAGGCCCTCCGGCAGCTCCACACCGCAGATCGCCCCGTCACGGCGGTAGGCATCCCACCCGCCGCCGGCCAGGTAGCCCCGGGCGATGCACTCCACCTGCACGATGTCGAGGCGCTTGCAACGCATCGCCCGATCCGCGAACTCGTCGGGGACGTCCTTGATGGAGATCACGTGGTTGGGGACCACGTCGGCGAGCTGCTCGAACCACCACGCCGACATGCCCGTGAGCATCGCCCCCTTGCCGGGGATCGGCGTCGGCAGGACGACGTCGTACACGCTGATGCGGTCCGACGCGACGAGGATCAGGTCACCGTTGCCGTCGAGGTAGACGTCACGGACCTTGCCTTGATGGAGGAGCTGCACCCCTGGTGTTCTAGCACGCGGCGCCACTCCCGGCGCCTCGCGATCTGAGCCATCGGACCAGGTCGGTGGCACCGGACCGCACCGCGACGTCGACCGGCGTGAGGTCGTCCCAGCCGACCCAGCCGATGTCCGCGCCGCGGGCGACGAGGTACTCGGCCGCCGCCTGCTGACCACCGTGGCAGGCGCTCCACAGAGCCTGGGTCACGGCGTCCCCGTCGGGTGGGCGGCCGTCGGCGCCAGATTCGTCGGCGAACGCGGCCTCCACCCGGTCCATCAGGCCCAGGGCGGCGGCGTCCTTCAGGCGGGTGCGCGCACCCCGTTCCACCAGGCGACGGGCCGCGGCCCAGTTGCCGAAGCCGACCGCGTCGGCCAGCGGGCTGCCGCCGCCCAGCACGGCGCCGTCGGCCTCAACGTCGGCGTCGGCGTCGAGGAGGGCGTCGAGCACGGCGACGTCGTCGCTGCTGGCCGCCCAGTGCAGCGGCGTCTCGGTGTGGCTGCCCTCGCCGCCGTCGAAGCGGGCGTCGACCTCGGCGCCGGACCGCACCAGCAGCGCCACTACGTCGGGCCCGTGGGGGAAGTGGCCGGGCCAGTCGGCGGCCACGTGCAGCAGCGTGCGCGAGCAGCCGCGGTCACCCAGCCGGGCCGTGACCAGCTCGGGCCACTCGGCCAGCAGGCGCTCCAACGCCGCCACGTCGCCCGCCTGCACCAGGCGCGTCACCTCGACCGCCACCGGATCGTCGGCCGGGATGTAGGTGGCATCCACGTCCCGAGTGTGTCAGGGCTGGCGGGCGGCGGCGCTCTCGCCGCCAGCGCCGCCGCCGCCAGTCCTGGCTGTCACCGCCGTGGGATCCGGCAGTCGCTCGGGGCCTCGCTCCGCCTGGGGGCCCGTCGCATGAGGGGCATCGTGTCACGGCCATGTGAGCGCCATGTGAGGACGCGCGGCGTCGCCGGGTTGCCGCGGAGGGTGGGTCGGCGGGCACCCGGGGAGGCGTTAGTGTCGACGTCGGCGGGCCAGGACAATGCCGAGAGGCGACGTGCAGAGCCTGTCCCCCGCATCCGATCTCCAGCTCGCGTCCGACATCCAGCTCTTCGTCCCCCGCGACGAGGACCGGCAGCTGCCGCTGGTGTCGATCGTGGTCCCCGCCCTCGACGAGGAGCTGACGATCGCCGAGTTCGTCTCCTGGTGCCGGGACGGGCTCGCCAAGGCCGACGTCGCCGGCGAGATCCTGATCGTCAACAGCGGCGACGACCGCACCACCGAGCTGGCGCTGGCCGAGGGTGCCCGGGTGCTGCGCACGCCGCCGCGGGGCCTGGGCCGGGCCTACATCGACGCCATCCCCTACATCCGGGGCGAGTGGGTGATCATGGGCGACGCCGACTGCACGTACGACTTCCGGGACCTGACCGACTTCGTCGGCAAGTTCGAGGCCGGCTACGAGTTCGTGATGGGGTCGCGGTGGCAGGGGTCGATCGAGCCGGAGGCCATGCCCACGCTGCAGCAGCGCCTCGGCTCGCCGGTGACCACCAAGGTCCTCAACCTGCTGTTCCGCTCCCGGTTCTCCGACATCCACTGCAGCATGCGGGGCATCACGCTCGACGCGCTGCGGCGGATGGAGCTGCGGTCGCCGTCGTGGGAGTACGCCTCGGAGATGGTGATCAAGTCGGTCCACCTGGGGCTGCGGACCGCCGAGGTGCCCGTCCACTTCCTCAAGGACCAGGAGGGGCGCGCCAGCCACCACGTGCGGGCGGGCTGGACGTCGCCGTGGAAGGCCGCCTGGACGAACCTGCGGGCGATGCTCGTCCACGGGGCCGACGCGTTCGTCTACGTGCCGGGCCTGGTGATGGCGGCGGTCGGGCTGCTGCTCACGGTGCCGCTGACGTTCGGGCCGCAGTCGATCGGCGACGCCACCTTCTCGCTCCACTGGATGCTCGGCGGCCTGGCGCTGACGGTCGTCGGCACCCAGGGCTTCTTCCTGGGGTGCATCGCCAAGATGCTGTACGACTCCTCGGGGCGGGCGGCGCGCCGCTGGACCCGGGCGTTCGCCTACACGCGCACGGTGCTGGCCTCGGCGGGGCTGGCCGCGGTCGGCGGGCTGCTGGTGCTGCCCCTGGTGGCCGGCTGGCTCACCAACGACGAGCGGCTCGCCGACACCGGCGCATCCGTGAACCACATGGCGATCGCCGGCATCCTCGCCCTGGTCGTCGCCTTCACCACGTTCGCGAACACCCTGCTCATCCACGCGACGAGCCTCTACACCCGGCCCAACGGCGACTAGGGACGCGTCCTGTGGGTGTCACCGGAGTGCGGCCGACGCGACGGGCGCGACCGAACCTGATCCGCCCCGGGACGTCGGCGGCGCTGCCGGCGCGGGCGGTGTTCCTGGACCGTGACGGGGTGCTCAACCGGGCGTTCGTGCGCGACGGTCACCCGTACCCGCCGGCCCGGGTCGACGACCTGGAGGTGCTGCCCGGGGTGACAGCCGCGGTCGAGCGGCTGCGGGAGGCGGGCTACCGGACCATCGTGGTGACGGACCAGCCGGACACCGCCTCGCGGTCGACCGTCGACGAGATCAACCGCGGCCTGCGGTCGGTGGTGCCGGTGGACGAGGTGCTGGTGTGTCCCCACGACGACGCGGACGGGTGCGGGTGCCTCCTGGTCGACGCCGCCGAGCGGCTGGGGATCGACCTGTCGGCGAGCGTGATGGTCGGCGACCGCGGGCGCGACGTCGAGGCCGGCCACCGCGCCGGCTGCCGCACGGTCTTCGTCGACCGCGGCTACGACGAACCCCACCCCGACCACAGCGACGCCCAGGTCCCCGACCTCCCCGCCGCCGTCGCCTGGATCCTCCACAACCCGACGCCCTGACCCCCGCGCCATGTCAGTCGGTCGAACCCCAGCGGGACTCGTAGGCCTCGCGGGTGGGGGCGGGGCCGGGGAGGGGTTCGGTGGCGGCGCCGGTGCGGAGGCCGGCGAGGGCGATGGCGAGGAGGCGGCGGCGGACGACGTCGGTCTCGTCGGGCGACTCGGTGGGCGAGCGGCGGCCGATCTGCTCCACCAGGTAGGCGACGTCGAGGGCGTTGGCGTCCGGCCGCAGCCCGCCGGAGCGGTGGGCCCGGGCGACCAGCTCGTCGATCAGCGCCCCACCCCGCCGGGCGAGCTCCCACATCTCGCGCGTGACCTCGATCCTGCCGGCCAGCGGGGCCAGGGCGCCGGAGCGCATGTCGACGCAGCGCTGCACGTAGTGGGTGAGGCCGACCCAGGCGTCGTCGTCGGCCAGGCCCTCCTCGGCCGCGACGGTCGCCTCCTCCATGGCCAGCACGCAGATGCGCTGGAGCAGCGCCGTCTTGCTGCCGTAGCGGCGGTACAGGGTGCCCATGCCGACGCCGGCCCGGGTGGCGACGGCGGCGATGGGGGCGTCGGCGCCCTGCGTGGCGAACACGTCGCGGGCGGCCTCGAGCACCAGGAGGTCGTTGCGCTCGGCCTCCGCCCGACGTCCCCGACCACGTCGGGTCGGGGGGAGTTCTTCGCTCATCACCGGCAGCCTAGTTAACGGAGCGTTTCGCTCCGATATAGTCCTGGACGTTGAACGGAACGAAACGCTCCGCAAAGGGAGAGTCCATGCGCATGTCGATCGGAGTGGTGCTGAGCGGCCTGCACGCCGACCGGGCGAAGGACCTGCCGGCGAACGCCCGCCACGCCGAGGACCTCGGCCTCGATGCCCTGTTCGTCGGCGACCACCTCTTCGCTCCCGGGCCCGTCCTCGACAGCACGCTGACCCTGGCCACGGCGGCGGCCGTCACCGAGCGCATCGGCCTCGGGTTCGGCGTGATGGTCCCGGCGCTGCGCGGGCCGGTCCGCGCCGCCAAGCAGGTGGCGACGCTCCAGGTGCTGTCCGGCGACCGGGTGATCCTGGGCGTCGGCTCGGGTGGCGACCCCTACGGCGGCGCGGGTTGGGAAGCCGCCGGCGTCCCCTACGCCGACCGGGGCCGGCTGACCGACGCGGCGCTCGCCGTCCTCCCCGACCTGATCGCCGGCAAGCCCACCCGTGTCGACGGCGCCGACGTGGCCGTCACGCTCGCTCCCGGTGCTTCGGTGCCGCCGATCTGGGTGGGCGGCAACTCGGCGGTGGCGCGGCGCCGGGCGGCCGAGCACGCCACGGGCTGGTTCCCGTCGATGCGCCTGCCCGCCGACGTCGCCCGGGGCGCCCGACACCTCGCCGAGCTGGCCGAGGCGCGGGACCGGCCGCGCCCGGACATCGCCATCGGCGGCGCCGTGCTGCTGGGCGACGACCCGCCCCCGGCCCTGCTCGACGACTTCGCCCACGGCGTGCGCGACTACGGGATCCCGGCGGAGACGATCCCCCGGCTGCCGATCACCGGCCCGCCGGCGCGCGCGGCCGAGCGGCTGGCGGAGTACGCCGAGGCCGGCGCCACCCATGCCGTCCTCGGCGTGATCGGCGACGACTGGCAATGCCAGTGCGAGCTGCTCGCCGAGACCCGAGCCCTGCTGTCCGACTGACGAAGGAGACACCGATGGACCACGACCACGACGCCGCCATCCGCGACACGGTCGCCGCCGCCCAGCAGCACCAGAACGACCTGGAGCCGCTCCTCGCCCTGCACACGCCCGACGCGCTCATCGTCAACATCGCCGGGCGACGGGTGCTGGGGCGGGACGCGATGCGCCAAGCCATGCAGGCCGCCCTGTCGACGCCGCTGGCCCAGGTGCGCACGAAGTCCGAGATCGACGACATCCGCTACGTCCACCCCGACGTCGCCATCGTGAGCCTGACGAAGCAGGTCTTCGACGAGCGGGACGACGGCGACCGGGACCCCGACGGCGCCTTCCCGACCACCGGCCGCCTCACCTACGTGATGGTCCGGGACGACGACACCGGCTCCTGGCGGATCGCCTCCGCCCAGACCACCCCGGTCGCCACCTGATCAGGCCTGCCCTCAGGCGGGGTCGAGGACGACCACCGGGATCTCGCGGCGGGTGTGACGCTGGTAGACGTCGTAGCGCCCGACCGCGCCCCGGTGGAAGAAGCGTGCGAGTCCCCGGTTCCGCTCGTTGACGAGCTCCCAGAGCCGGTCCCGCTCCTCCCCCTCGGCGACCCGGGCGGTGGCCGGCCAGCGCCGCCGCCCGACCTGCACCTCCACCTCGGGCCGGGACCGGAGGTTGAGGTACCACCCCGGGTGCTGCGGGGCGCCGCCGTAGGACGCCACGACGACCTGGGCGGCGCCGTCGGTGGCGTAGACCAGCGCCGTCGCCCGGGCCTTGCCCGTCTTGCGGCCGACGGTGTGCAGCAGCAGGGTCGGGCGACCGCCGGCGTGGCGGCCCACCGCTCCCCTGGTCCACCGGTACACCCGCTGGTGCAGGAGCAGGTAGGGACCGATGACGTACGAGCCCGCGGTGTGACGCATCGGCCCGACCGTAGGGCGCCGGCGCGTAGCGTGCCGGGCGTGGAGCTCATCGAGGGGTTGAGGACGACCGGGGCGGTTCGGGAGTTCACCGACGAGGCGGTCGCCGACGACGTGGTGGTCCGCCTGTTGGAGACCGCCCGCTTCGCTCCGAGCGGTGGCAACCGGCAGGGGTGGCGGGTCGTGCTGGTGAAGGACCCGGCGGCACGGCTGGGGCTGCGGGACCGCTACCTCGATGGCTGGTACGAGTACCTGGCCATCACGGCGGCGGGCCTCAGGCCGTGGGCGCCGGTGACCGACCGCTCCGCGGAGGAGAGGGCCCTGGCCGGCGCCGCGGCGCTGCGGGAGCAGGCTCGGGCCGCTCCCGGGTTCGCCGAGCGCTTCCACGAGGTGCCGGTGCTGCTGGCGCTGTTCGTCGACCTGCGGGAGCTCGCCGCCGTCGACCGCGACCTCGGCCGCTACACCCTGGCCGGTGGCGCCTCGGTCTACCCGTTCGCCTGGAGCATCCTGCTGGCGGCCCGGGAGGAGGGCCTGGCGGGCGTGATCACCACCATGCCGATCCGCCAGGAGCCGGCCGTCCGCGAGCTGCTCGGCGCCCCCGACCACTTCGCCCTCGCCGCCGTCCTCGCCCTCGGCCACCCGGTCCGCCAACCGCGCCGCCTGACCCGCTCCCCGGTCGCCGACTTCGCCACCACCGACCGCCTCGACGGCCCACCTCTGCACTGACTCCCGCCGGGCTGTCGAAATCGGCGACCGGCTGCGTCTCACTGGTCGACGCCGCGCATCCGTGCGGCGCCCACACGATCGAGGAGACGCAGATGTCCAAGCAACGACTCCTGACCGGCCTGTGCTGGTTCATGGCCATCGAGTTCGTGATCGGCGGAGCCGCGAAGTTCCTCCCCGGGGAGACGATGTTCGGCCCGGAGTACTCGGAGCGGTTCGTCGACTGGGGCTACCCGACGTGGTTCCGGTTCGTGGTCGGCGCCGGGGAGGTGCTCGCCGCGGTGCTGCTGACCCAGCCGCGCCGGAGGTTCCTCGGCGCGGGGATCCTGGTGGTCATCCTGGGGGGAGCCGTCCTGACCCACGTCCTCAACCAGGACCCGCTCTCCGAGAGCGTCTCGGCCCCCGTCCACCTCGTACTGGCCGGCATCGTCGCCTGGGCGACCCGCCCCGCCGACTGGCGCACGCTCGTCAGCAGCTACGCCGGCTTGGGCACGACGCGGTAGTGGAGGACGAGGAACGGGAGACCGAAGAGCCAGAAGGCGTGTTCGGCGAGGAGGTCGCCATCCGGGGAGACGAACACGTCGAGCTCCTCGGCGAAGCCGTTGACGGCCAGGGCGGTCAGCTCGCGGGTGTCGGGGTCGACGTAGGTGAGGTAGTGGCCGGCGTGGTCGAGCGGACTGCGGGTGGTGAGGGTGAGGCCGCCAGGATCCCGTCGACGTCGATCGTGTCGATGCGGCTGTGGACGCCCCACTGCGCCTCCCGCTGGTTCATCGGCACGTTGGCCTGGCCCAGCGGTTGGGCCACCAGCGTGCGGTAGAGCAGGTAGCCGGGGCGCACCCAGGGCCGCCACTCGGGGACGATGTCGAGCGTGTACCTGGTGGTGTGCTCGTAGAACTCGCGCACCCGGGGGGCGACGGCCACCGGGTCGAGCTCGGGGCCGGCCAGCTCGTCGAGCGAACCGACGATGCCGACGACGGTGGCGCCGGCCACGACCGACGCCGGCATCCTCGGGTTCAACGCCGCCAGCACCCGCCCCAGGGCCGCCCCGAACAAAGGCCCGGCGACGACCTTCTGCGGCCGGAGCCCCATGGCCCCCGCCACGGCTCCGGCACCTGCGCCGACGGCGACCGGTCCCGCCGGCGTCACCCGCCCGGCGACCCACCCCGCCACCGATGCCAGCGCCCCGCTCACGAGGATCCGGTGCTCCAGCGCCGGGATCTCCCCGGGCCGCTGCCGCCGTCGGGCCACGACCTCCGACGCCGCCAGCAGCGCTCCCCCGGCCAGCGCCCACACCGGGCGACGCCGCCGCGCCAACGCCAGCCCGGCCAACGCCCCGACGCCCCCGGCGAAGGCGACACCCGACGCCAGCTGCGCTCTGTCCTGCTCCCGCGGCCCGGCGACTCCTCCCATCCCGGCCGACGCTACCGGTGGAGCCGTCAGGCCGGAGCGACGTCGGTGACCAGCCAGACGGTGCCGGAGCCGAGGGGCTGCGCGACGTCGACCACCGCGTGCGCTCCGGTGGTGGCGTCGGTCGCCAGGTAGCGGTTCTCGCCGACCGGCTCGACCGAGTCGGCCGGCACGCCGAACAGGCAGGCGGCACCGACCCGGGCCACCCACTCCGGGTCGCCCCGCCAGGGCTGGTGGCCTTCGTCGAAGCTGTGCTGCAGGGCCTCGGCCTCCGCCGTCCCGCCTTCGGAGCAGTCGGGCTCCGGTTCCGGGGCTGCCTGCCGCACCTCCGCCGTGGACGGAGGAGTCGGGGCGGCGGCCGGGGGCGGCGCCGTGGTGGTCGGTGTGGGGGCCGGCGCGACCGTCGTCGTCACCCGGCGCTGGGCGGCCGCCGTGGAGCTCGTCGGCGTGGACGTCGAGGGCCGGGGACCAGCCGACGGATCGTCGTCGCACCCGGTGGCCATGACCGCCGCGGCCAGGAGGACCGGCAGCGCCGCGGCCAGTGAGATCGCGGGTAACGCTCGCATCGGGAATGCCTTCCGCCGTTCGTGTGGACGCCCCTACAGACGCCTCACCCGGCGCACCGGTGGACACGGACTCGGAGATTTCTGGCTCTCGGAGCGGATCCGTGGGTTAGTGGCGGCCTGGGAGGTGGGGGGTGTGGCCTCCGAGGGCGAGCATGGCGAGGGCGATGAGGGGTTCGGGGCCGTGGAAGCCGAAGGCGATGCGGGTGAGGAGCCGGATCTTGGTGTTGGTCGACTCGATCAACCCGTTGGAGAGCCCCGAGTCGAGCGCCGCGTGGATCGCGGCTCGGTGTTTGACGATGCGGCGCTGCAGGCGGACGAACGCTGGGAGCCGGGAGCGGCGGGCCCATGAGATCCAGCGGTCGAGAGCGATCTTGCCTTGTTTGCCTTTGACGGCGAAGACGTAGCGCAGTGCCTCTTTGAGCAGGTAGGCGCGCCACAGCCGGGGGTCGGTCTTGGCGATCCAGTCGAGCTGCTGGTGTTGCCGTGGGGTCAGGTTGTCGGGGTTCTTCCAGAGGGCGTAGCGGGCTCGTTTGATCGTGCGGGCTTGGCCGGTCGCCATCTCGTGTCGGCCGGTCGTGGCGTTCGTGCGACGGCGGCCGGATGCTTCGTTCCACACTCGTCGCCGTTCGACGTCGAGCGCTTCGGTTACCCAGGCCACGACGTGGAACGGATCCGCGCAGCGGATCGCGTTCGGTGCTCGCTGGGCGACGACCCGGGCGATCCAGTCGGCCATGTCCGCCGACACATGGGTGATCTGTGCAGCCCGCTCCGCGCCGAGTGCGTCGAAGAACCGGTGCAGGGTGGCGTCGTCCCTGCCCGGCGCGGCCCACACCAGGCGGCCGGTGTCGTGGTCGACCACCACGGTCAGATAGCGGTGGCCCCGCTTGTAGGAGATCTCGTCGATCCCGACCCGGGCCAGGCCCTCGAACCGGTCGACCGAGGCATCGATGTCCGCGCTGACCCGGGCCACGATCGCGCCGACGGTCCGCCACGCGATGCGCAGCAGTTCCACCACTGCAGTCTTCGAGACGTGCACCGCCAGCCAAGCCGCCTGGTCGTCGAAGTCCCGAGTGTGACCCGCGCCGTGCCGGGCCCAAGGGACCTGCGCCACGGTCGGGCCGTGCTCGCGACAACGCACCCGGGGCGCCTCGGCCTCCAAGAACACCTTCGTTGACCCAAGATCCAGCGCACGCCATCGGCGCCGTCCCTCCCCCCGATCGAACCTCGGTGAGCGGCGACCACAGCGCCCGCACCGGCCCCGAGCCCTCGCCGCCGGCCGCACCCACACAACCACCGCCTCCGCGTCGTCGTCGAAGTCGACGCCCTCGACCACCGTGCGCGTGAGCCCACACGCACGCTGCCATACGCTCCGGATGCGCACCCCGTTCTGCCTCCCGATTCGGACCTTCAGACAGCCCGGAACGTAGGAAGCAAACGGGGTGCGCCCGCGGATAGCCGCTCAACTGACCCACGGATCAGTCAGTTGAGCC
>Ga0193742_1000586_pt1 | contig 23917 bp, 34 predicted proteins | sample L2c1metaG_FD_165511 | JGI IMG/M metagenome (GOLD analysis project Ga0193742, IMG submission 165511) | Soil microbial communities from a riparian zone of the East river system, Colorado, United States - L2c1 | ecosystem: Environmental > Terrestrial > Soil > Riparian zone | place: USA: East River... | reverse complement strand
ATCAAACCGATGAGGGATTCCGCCCCCATGAGCTTAGTATATATACACAAGGAAACGTGGCTATGCTATTCTACAAGTCCATTCCGCTATTGGTTAATATCCACTTACTCATGATGATGCAATATGACGTGATTGGTGCGAAATATTCCAACAATTAGTTCTACTTGTATCTCTGTGCTTACGATCAATAACGAAGGGATGGGACATCTATTGTCGACAAGACAATTCTCGCGGCGCAGAGTTTGGCTTTGTTTGTTCGCCAGTGCTCGCGATAATTACGTCAGCAGCTGAATTAGACTTTTGATCTCAACCATCATGGCCACAGTTGCCCACTACATCTATTCACACTATGACCCAGAAGACCACGATGCATCGGAAAGGCAGACAGTACAAATACCTGAAACAAAGGAGCCACTCGACTCTGCAGAAGTGTGGCAGCGAGAGGCTTCACACATCTCCAAACCCCAGCGCTCAAGACCACCGCCCCATTTCGTACCAGCGACTGGTTCATATGACGGATGGGACTATAAAAATGACAACTCTTCCGAACCAAACGACACATCTAACAACTCTTTCGGCAATAATCTTTCTGGATGGTATCGATCGTTGACGAGTCACACAATCGCTGCTCGGGACGCTTCAGATACAATGACTAAAGCAAGTGCTAATTTGCATACTTCATCATCACAGGAACCGATACCTTCCACAGTCCCAAAGTCGCCGATACGCCTGAATAAAAACAACTGGTTCATTATGAATGCTATCCGGTCGGAACCTTCCCCTTCCGTGTCGACCCCAGTTCCTAGTCTGGCCGAGATTCTTGCCCGAGACCCTCCTCCACTGCCTTCGGAGGGAAAATATACACCACCCGTCTGGCTCGAGATCGGACCTTCCAACAAGGGTTTCGGGATGTTGCAGCGCTCAGGTTGGAATGAAGGAGAACCCCTTGGCCCCAACGTTCCTCGTCGGAAGCCCGTCAAAGACATCTTGCCGGATGATGAGATTATCCCGACAAAGTCCAAGGACAAAGGCCGTCTGAAATTTACCAATTTGTCTCACCATCAACGGACTGTAGAGGTCAAGATGGAGGAGTTCGATGAAATTAGTGAGTTACGAAATGTCGATGTCATAGACCTTACACTTTCGGATTCGGAGCCGGATGATTCAAGTGTGAAAGCTGAAGATGGAAGGCCGGAAGATCAAGACGGATTTGCCGATGTTGGCATCGACGTCTCGACTACTCACGGAGGGAAAGCGCTGCTCACGCCTATTGCTACGGTACTCAAATCTGATCGATTGGGCATCGGTTTAAAGGCCAAAACCGCGGGGCCATACAAAGCCTCACAAAAACGTGTTACACATAATGCTGCAGCATTGGCTGCCCACGTCAAAGCCGCCGAACAAAGTCGGAAACGCATGAAAGAACACGGACGCGGTTGTAGAGGGTACGAGAAACAGCGGAGGATGGAGGAGGAAAAGCGTAAGGCTATGCTGGCATTTCTCAAGAGCTGAACATCTGTATATACCGAATTGGAATTGGAATTGTTTCAGATACGGATGCAAATTGGGGTCGATATATGAATACAATAATAAAGTTACAATTAGGAATATCCATCCATGATAATTTGGAACGAAAATATGAAGATATCCAGGGGAAACGAAATCAAGGGAAAGTAAGGATTCTATAAGCAATGTGAAAAGGTCGAGAAAATCATTGCATCGCAGGTTCACCTTAAACACCTTTGGCAGATTCACATTTCACTACGGCAACATACATCCGCAGCCATTGAAACATCTCCTTGCTGATCTGACTACATCTCGTCACATCTACCATCTGTAGGCGTTGAGGTCCACTGAGCTGTCCATTGCGATCTTGGCGAGTCTTGATACGGGCGTACTCCGCTGCTGCAGCAGAGGCTGAAGACACAATTGACGCAACGCTCGTATGGTAGCGTTTGTACGAGGCAGTTGCAGGGAGACGGGATTCAACAAAAGTGCGGAGCGAATCCCAATCGAAGGATGTACATCCGTCGAGTGTCACATTCTCAAGCTTGGGGCATACCCAGGGCTGGGTAGAAGAAAGAGACTAGGAACTTGTATCAGATGAAAACGAAGTCAAGGAGAATAAAATCGCAGCTCACCTTCAAAACATAGTATGAGACATCCTCTATGTCCACGAGTTCTAGAGTGACTAATGAAGGTAGTTTACGAAGCAAATTTATAAACTTCATTTCACCAAATAAGCAAGATTCAACGCGGAGATATTTTAGGGGAAGCCTTGTCAACGCCTGCGTATAGAGAAGGTGCAGTATAGGAGTCACGTTTTCCAAGTAGGAGAGTTCCAGGGACTCCAGGTTAGGGAACGCGATGTGGCTCATAATTTCCCGCGTATGAGCGATGCCGGCGTAATAAAAGGATGCTTTCTTCAATCGAGGAAGTTGGATTTTGCTCAATACAGGTGTGTCAGGCTCGTCCATCGTTCTCAGCGGGCAAGGATTTGAATCAACGTTAGACATATTTCGCAATGCAAGCTCTTCAAGCTCTGGACATTGTCTCAGAATGTCGAGAAGTGTGACCGCGGAGGGTGCTAGCGAATTGAAATAACCTCCGAGCTTCAATATACGTAGATGGGTCATCAGTTTTTTGTCCCATCCAAAATTGAATGACGTTAACGAGCATGAACGGAGCTGTGGCGTACATCCGTTAAACAAGGATGGCGGAGGACTGGTGTAGTGATCATCCTGCATCGAGTTACAAACATGAATGGTAAGGTTTTCAAGCAGAGGGGCATCTTCTTGGCACCGAAGGAGGGCTGTATAGGCATGCGGACGATTCGGTACGGTCAAACTGAAGGATTTGGTCCGCCAAAGTGCCGGGCGGAACAATTCCATAGCGTGTATGATCTGTTCAGTGATGCTGGTCGTATAATCGATTCGGGGGCCAAATTTCACCGTAATGTCTAAGGGGCAAGACTTTGATCGCACAAGTCGTCGCCGTGCCTTCTCTAAAGAGTCATGTGGGCTGACTGAAATCTTCGCCCACAGCATTGGTGTGTTCAATGCTACTTCTGCCCAGTATCGACTATTTGATTAGGACATTAGAACCGGCACGCCGGACCATAATGTCAAACGTCTTACCATACTAGCATCAGCGTGGGCACCATGATGGGATTTTCGTCGCCCATCTCCAGAACCCCGATGCTGAAGATGCTCGATAAGAGCTCGCTGGGAAGACGTAGCACCGGGGATTGTAATCGGACTGCTTGTTCCAGTTTCGTTTCGAGCTCACTGCGCTCTTGGACGAGGGAGGATATTTTCGTATCTATCGCTGCTATAGCCTCTCGCAAATAGCCTATGGACATGAAGGCGGGTGAACGGGGAACGTATACATCGTCAGCGGTATTGTAAATACGTGACTTCAGGGGATGTGGTAGCGGCGGAGTGTAGGCTTTGAATGAAGGTTTTTTGCAATTTGAGTTTGTGAATACGCTAGCGGGAATCCGAGCAGGATAAGTTGACATGGGGGGAGGGTATGGAGCGGAAGACAATTCCGGAATTGGACGTTGCTCCGATAGAGAGTTTCAAGTTATAATTTAAATATTCAAGGGTTTATACCCTCTGGTCGTTTTCCCAGATCGTAGCTAACTTGATCAAGTATGTGCGACAAGGGTACCAACCTGACGTTTGGTGTATGTCCGTATCAGCCCTCATCAGCCCTGTGAAATCTGAATTCACAAGTAACGAGGACCTACCATCAATCAAAAGTCAAGTAGGACAGAAAAAGTAAGCGAGGGCAGAATTCGACATCTAAAAGGACATGCGCTGCTTATAACGGTTTCAAGGATCGTGTACTGATGAAGACGTACCCAAAGAGCTCCGCAGAGACACGAGGCATAAAGCATGCCGATGGAATTTTAGCAGCTGGACAAGAGATCCAAGAAAACCTGATGGGTGACCTGCAACGTGGGATTTTGTAATGAACATCTAGGGCACGAGGAAGACAACGAGGCAGCCTGAAAAACGCTGCGTGAATATTTGGATCTTCGGAATGATCCAAGCCGTTTTGTCGGACCTCATTCCCCCCAAAAATCAAATCATGGCTGTCCTCAGTTCCATTTGGACGATTGTCAAAGATTCAGCGCTTCGATGTCTTGACTAGGATGTCTCAAGGCTGATATCGGTTGACGTGGGTGGTGATAAACCTTCTATACGACAAAAATTTATATAAAGCTCTATACGCAACCCATCGATCGATACTAGACGTGTCTCTATACGAAATTAACCATCGCTAACTAACTTGGGCATTGTTTTCATCGATGTAACGATAATAGGAAAACTGACACAAAACCTGTCGAAAGGCGACACAAGAACGCCCACTCAGAGGAAGCTCTCTGAAGGATCATCATGCACTCACGAAGATGTCAAGAAATACTGTCAGTGCACTCCCTATGTATCGTCCATCAACCACGGGCTAATATCGCATCGCCATAGAAATCCTACCTGCTAACCAACCACCATTCGTAATCAGGTAGTCCCGGTCCATGCTCTTCGCACAGATTGATAATGCGTAGGTCGTATTTCCGAATATCGCAAAGAAAAACAACGCGGGAGCCAAACCTTCGCAGCGCGTCTTGAAATTTTTTACTCAAGTTCCGGATTAAGCATAAGCAAATGAAAAAAGTAGCGTGGGGACTAACATATTTGCGGAATGCGTGCACCGAGCTACAGCGGAAATGAGATTAGATGGTTGCGGAAGGGAATACGATAAACACGAACGAATAGCAATGCACTTGACCAACCAAGCAACTGAATAAGCCACCATTTCTTTTCCTGGTCGGGTTTGATGAAATCTGATTTCTCCTTATCATCGGTGGTAATCCACCAAGCCGCGACCCCTACACCAACGACAAATGCAAGTGCACAGAAGTACCGTACGACGATGACCCCTGCAGGAACAACGTCGTCTGCATGTTGGTGTTCACTCGTTAATAAGGGGACCTGCTCTTCCTGCCTATTATCACCAAAGCCTAGTTGCCCTCGCTTCCAGCGGTAATAATATATTTGGCAGAACAAGGTGAAATCGCATGTCGTATACTTTCATCCAGGATTCACTTAGCTTTTTGGAGATAGAATGAGGGAATGGACTCACATAAATAGCCAGAATAATAACAGTTGGCAGAAGCCCACCTAATATTGCGCCAGTCAAGTTTCCTAAGTCTCCCAACAACCAGATAACGACGAATAAGACACTGAGGCCGTCTCCTGACTGGAGCAAGTAATTCTCATAGACTTGTGGAGAAGATGCTACAATCCTGCAAGACAAGGCGTTTTAGTTGTGAATAATCCCATTATCTGTCCGTTAACAGTTACCAGCATGCAATGGATATCCAGCCCAGCTGTCAAAAAGTTCCCAGGTTAATTTAGAGTCAGGGTGCTATTGAAATAACAGACGACGTTGCTCAAGTTATCTTCACCGAGCATTTAACAGGATGTTGTTAAATGGCGGCGGATGGTTAGGAAGCAGGTGGTTAGGAAAGCAACCGCATCTCCGAGTCCAGGTTCGCCAAAAAGAAAATTGTTGCAGTGACCTGTGACAACGTCACATTAAATCTGTAACCGTGTCGCCGACTCGCGGTCAACCTCAACCTGGAAATATGAACGGTCAGGAAGCTTTCCGTCGGCTCGCAAAACAACTTAGGACGGTTGGTAATAATGGAGGTGGTCCATTGCCAGGGGGCAGCAGAGGGTTCTTTGCTGGAAGTGGACTTCTCATTGCGCTTATTGGTGGTGGTCTTGCTCTAAACGCCAGTTTGTTCAATGGTACGTTCCATTCTTCCACGTTTCAATTAATGTATACTGAAAATTTGCTATAGTGGATGGTGGTCACCGTGCTATCAAATATAGCAGGTAAGTACCAGTTCAGTATTCGACGTATTTGTGCTGATTTAGTGCTATGCAGATTGCATGGCATCAAGGACGAGATTTTCCATGAAGGTACACATGTTGTGGTAAGGCACAACAACTCTTTTTCAAGCTTTGTACTTGAATCTGTCTTCTAGATTCCTTGGTTTGAAACTCCCATTGTATTCGATATCCGGGCGAAACCTCGAAACGTTGCCAGTTTAACGGGTACCAAAGGTATGCTTCCGTTTTCTCCACATTCAAATTATACACCGAAACACATGTGGATATTCCTAGACTTGCAAATGGTTAACATCACTTGCCGTGTTCTCTCTCGACCTGATATACCCGGTCTTCCAAAAATATATCGCGAACTTGGTAAAGATTATGACGAACGGGTTTTACCCTCCATCGTCAATGAGGTCTTGAAAAGTGTTGTGGCCCAGTTCAATGCCAGTCAACTTATCACGCAGCGAGAGCATGTGCGTGCAATGTACCTTCTCATTATTTTCACATTTAACAGACCAACAGGTGTCACGTCTCGTACGAGAGAACCTGACCGACCGCGCACTCCGTTTCAATCTTGTTCTGGAAGATGTCTCCATTACCCATGTCGCTTTCTCGACTGAGTTTACGCACGCTGTTGAGGCTAAGCAGGTTGCGCAACAAACGGCACTTCGAGCTGCTTTCCTTGTAGATCAAGCCATTCAAGAGAAACAGGTTTGTGTCTTGACTTTATCACGTCTACTTTCCTACCAACACGGATATCTTTGTTTGCAGTCCATCATTGTCAGGGCTCAGGGAGAAGCTCAAAGTGCTGAGTTGATTGGAGAGTCATTACGCAAAAACAAGGGCTTCCTTGAACTTCGTCGTTTGGAAGCTGCTCGCGACATTGCTACGATTCTGTCGCAATCACAAAATAAAGTCATGCTGGATTCACAGAGCTTACTTCTCAATGGTGAGCATTTGGGGTCATCATACAATCAAAATTTAACCTTTTGCTTGCGATGCAGTTGCTGGAAATGATGCCAACGATTTACTTAAAGTCAAGAAGTAAATTATCTCTTTCTAACTTACAAAGTTAATCTGGAGATGCATACCAATTCAATGAGCGATTGAGAGAACACTTACCTACGTCGGGAAAGAGTGAATCTGACATCTTGATGTCGTGTATCTTTTGGGGGAAACTAGATACACCTTGTGACATTGTCCACCACTTTGGCCTATTTTTTCTCCGAGAAATGCTCATGTCCTTCCAACGCGACCAGATACCCTCCACGAGTCCGGTATCATGGAAGATGCTGCAATTGCGTATGGTTTCAACGATCCTAAAACGAGTACGGTTGCTCAACTTTTGGCGCATCAGCAAACTAAGCGATGTGGTTTGGGCTTTGCTTTGCTAATTGGGTGGAACTCCTCCCTCTAATCCTTGTCAATTGAAATTTTCATCTGAAATGGCCTTTCTCACCTGTAAAATTTGCGAGTGCTCTTATGAAGAGGGTTTCGAATAGTTGGGTTATAAAGACGACAATAACACCGTGATCAAAATCGACAATCTGAAGACACTCGAATTTCAAGTCGTCCGAACGTCTGGCCTCAAAACGATGCGAGAGAACCGTTCGCAAGCATTGCCCATCAAGATCTTTGAGGTTGTTTTCAAAGATGTCTCTAGAGAACGCCAAGGTGTAATGAGGGGCATGCAGCTGCCATGTGGTGCATGTACAAGAGTGCAGGTTTTGAGATCGTGCATGGGATGTTGGACTGCACGAAAAGATAAGTTGTGGAGCTGGTAGAGGGGGATGTAAGAGAGTAGAATGAGGGGTTGTGCGACGGGTAGCTTGATAGCTTGTTGATGTGGAGAAGTAGTTGGAAGGCTTGGAGGCCCCAGTTTCGGAGAAAAGATAGTTGTGGTCATAAAGGTGGATGTGAGGGACCAGAATGAGGGTCTGGAGTTGCGGAATGTTCTCGAGGGCTTTATCATGTTCAATCTGCAGTTACATTTAATATTATGATGACAGTAATACAATACAAAGGCAGGTATAAGACAAGGGCAGGCTGAGCTACATGCAACCAATTGCAATCCAGAGGCACAAGAAATAAGGGCGGAACACCCAGCTAAACACCAGGGTTACAAAGGGTAGTCAGCCGCTCCAGTTGCCATAGATCATGCTCTTTGCGCATAATACCATATGGCATAACTTCCTCTGCCCAGGCGGTGCCAGGGTTGATGTTCATGAAGGAGATCCACCGCCTCCTTGACCTTCTTCGAGACAATGGCAGGAACTGGTATTTTGTCCTTTTGGAGCTGCCAAATGGACTTCCCATCCACATGGTCCATAATGACCATGTATAGGTCGCCAACCATACTCACAGAAGTGTAGTTTCGGAGCAAGTCGAGCCTTAGCGAGTAGGCGATGTGCAACTTCGTTGTAACGCGCAGTAAACTTGACGATAACCTCCTGGTTCGTTTCGCTGAGGGTGGCGGTGTACATGGCAGTGCTCACATTCCCCAGGTCCACAAGAGCTGAGGTGGGTTCTGCCGGAAGGTGAGATTAGGCAATACTTTTGAAGAAGCAGCAGGTGTCGGGCTGGGAAACAGACAAGAGAGTCTGGGAAACTCCAACTTGATAACCGAGTCGTAATAATTTTCGAGATCTGCCCAAGAGCGTGACAAGGTTCCGAAGACACGGGCCAGGCGGATGATGTTGTCGGATGCATGAAACCCTAAGGAAAGGTCGAGCGTGAGCAACTTGGACACATAGATCGGTCCTACACAAACAGCGACCGAAATTTCAAGGCGATTTGCAGTGGCACCGACGAGGACAATAGGGAAATTACATATGGGACATCGAACCTTATCTCGCGAAACTATTTTGCTGCGGTCAACAATGGCCTGAAGAACATCCCCAGACAGCCCCAGCGTGTTCTCGAGCTCCAGGATCAGGATGAGAAACGCGTCGTACCGCCGAATACCGTCAGGTTTGATGCCATCCGCCCAATGAAGAGTATGTTCTCGCCTTTCCTCCCCGTCGCCTCACCGGTCTTTGATCACCTTCTCACGGTCGGCCTCACGCTTGTAAAACTTGACCGCGCAATGGAGGTACTTGGCAGCAAGATCAACTTCTGAACGAGAAACAGGGCCGAATTCTTCAAGATGATCAAGACGCTGTTGCAGGATCCGTCTGTGGGTTAGTTGAATGTTTATCAGATAAAAAACAAGTTTACTATAAAAAGGCGGAGGTCTTCAACGCTGACTTTCCGACCGCGCAATCTGAGCCCCTCTCCAGCCGCCTCCAGTAGTTCCGAAACCCAAGCATCCGACTCTATGTTAATAACAAAAAAAACAGGTTTTTCTGCAGGAAAATAACATGGGAATTTGAACAACATGATTGAACATCGCCGTATGTAATAGAAGGGACGTCACGTGTAGCGTTGCCGATCAAACCCCCTGAGGGCCTGAGGGCCTGGCCCGCAAGCACAATAAATTGAATAATACTCAACCATCGTCGCGCCGCTGAGCGCATCCAGGAGCAGCTGGGGACTCAGACTGCCTGCCAAAAATTTACAGCTATAAATGCCTCTGGATAGTCATTCATACCTGGTGTCCCAAGGATGGGGTGGCAAAGGGACCGGACTTCGTCAAGGAGCCATCAGCAGACCCCTTGCCATACCGCAAAAGAAAAATCTTGCAGGACTGGGAAAAGACCGCGATGAAGCATTCCCGTTCTGGGACCAGTGAGCGACAAAAAAGATCCTTTTTGTTCCATAAGAACTTGAATAACCGTTGTAACTGTTTGTTTTCTTTCGACATCAAGCTTGTTTTCAGCGGCTGCGAAATCCATTCAAATCAAATGCCTAAGTGAGGATGAAGAGGAAAACGCAATTTCAACGGTATGTATTGAATGTATCGCTCTTGTATATCTTTCTTTCTTTTTGTCACTCATTAAAAGCTTTGTCTACTACATATCTAGAACCCATCCAATAATAACACCTCGATAAAATGCACCTCCACAGGAATACTCTCCAGTCGTCGTCCCATAGATGGGACACCCGCAACGTCGGGTACCAACACGCCCGAAATAGCCGCTCAAGGATCGCAGTCTCACAGACTTGGATTAATGGCGACTGCTAAAAGAGATGCAGCTAAACGTGGTTTATACTCAAAATTCTTCCGTGGACCTGTGCTGGGTCCCGATACTATGATTGAAGAAGAAAAGCATCTCGCTGCGTTGGTTTCGCAAGCTTCCTCCGCCAACGATCCCATTGCAGAAATGGTATCAGTAAAGAAAGAAACCACAAGAATCAAATCTTCGAAAACGAAGCGAAAATCACGCGAAACGAAGGAAAGCGGGACTGAGGATGAAGATGAGGAGGCAAAGAGAGAGCGTAAGAAACGGAGAAAGGAGAAGAACGAGAAGAAAGAGAAGAAGGCAGGCAGGCATGCACCAGAGAAGAAGCATAGAAAAGAGAAGCTCAAGCAGAAAACCGAGGATATGGAGGCTGAGTCCTCGCCTCCGCCAATCTCACAAAAGGATCAAAAGATAGAAGGCTTTAGTGTCGTCGAGATGAACAGGTTTTCGGGGGACGAGACTGACAATTACGAGAGTCAAGCTGACCGCAAACGGAGGAAGAAAGAGGAGAAGAAGAGGCTGAAAATCCTTGATAAAGGCTCGGGCCAAGGATGTGGAGAAGGCACATTCCAATCATGATTCCAAATCCATGGAAATCAAATCCTCTGAAAGGCAGACTGAACTAGAGGAGATCTGCAGTTCTACTGCTCCAGAGGTCCCACATGAACCCAAGAAACGGAAGAAACGGAAACATGCAGACGCAGAATAGAATAGGCTTCGGATTACCCCTCGCAACTCTGATCCCTCTTGTAAAGACTAAAGTTTATATCCCATTTCACTTTCTCTCAAAATTTTATTAGATTTCTTTATTTACATAAATAAGAAATCGCTATGTTACATCAAGGCTGAAAAATAAAGTGAGAAAGCGATCCAAGTGCATAAGACAGATGAGGAAAGTAATAATACTTGAGAGGTGAAAACGGGGCGAGGGTTCTTTTCGAGGTGAAGTCAACAAAATACGTTCGTATGGAGGTGTCGTGTCTACAAGACTTCCGACTTGAGTCATTAAGAATGTTGACTGAATGAGTGGTGGTAGGTTGGATAATCAATCGTACGAAATATGTGTGTAAGTGTAGGCAGAATATCAGACGCGTGCACCTCTCCACGCGCTCTGCATAGCAATTCGTCTCGCCTGCGAGGGTTAGAAGGCAACAATTAAGCAATCCTCCACAGAAAGGACGAAAAAAGGGACGAAGAATCACAAACCTGATCGAGAGATATCGAACCCTCCCTCAATTCAACCTTTTGTCTCCCATCGTCTTCTTCCTCATCTTCTTCGTCGAACGCAGAACGTCCTGCTCCCCTTTGCATGCCGCCAAATGCCGCCTTGCCACCTGCCAATGAAAAAGGTGTTGATGCCACCGCCGTTCCGAACACACTTGCCGATTTAGGTGCCCCAAAGGTTGCAAAATCTGTGACGACTTTTCGTGGTGGAGAAGCTGGCGGAACAACTTTTGGTGATGATGGGAGTTTTGGCGACGAAGTATAGCTGCTATAGCTTGCATATGAACTCCGGTTCAGAGCATGTCGGGCTGCTAGGTATTTATCTGTGAATCGTGTGCCATGTACCTATATAACGAATGAAGAAGCTTGAAGCTCAGTCAAAGGGATAAGTGAGTCAAAAGGTATTGTACCCTTCTAAGCATCGTTCGTGCTTCCTCCAACGAGGGTGCTTGTGTGAAGACTGCGACATTATGCTTGGCTTCTTCTGACTCTTTGTAAATACTCTCGATGACAACCTTCTTCGTGCTTTCGTTCCTCAACAGGAGTTTTTCGTGCAGTTCTCGAGCAACGTCGTCCACACTTTCGTTGTTGCCAAGGATGCGATGTGCAACTGCATGGCCAACTTCTCGTACGAGACGCTCCATGTCTAGGTTTTCCAATACGCTGCCAACGATAGCATGAGAGAGTAAGTCGGCTGTTAAAAGGGGTAACATAAGCCCAGAGGTGATGGTGGTAATAGCTTCATAGAAATCGGTCGCATACTGATGGAGAACTATGAAAACCCAATGTTACAGTCATAAGGAATTAGAGACTCACCGAATACCCGCTCAATGCGGGCTCGCAAGCCACAAAGAACTAATAAAAGATCAGCAGGTCTTGTACCGGAAATTTTCATGACGGGTAAAACTTGCCAGGGTTATTCCGCGGCTTGCCATTGTTCTTGCTAACTGCAACGGATCATTACCATCGGGAGAACCTTCATCAAATCCTGAACAAATGACCAAGAATTTGAGAAGAAGCGATGAGAAAATGGAAACACTGACCGTCTCCGTATTCTCCGATACCATGAGGCGGCGCATCGGCGATAAGAACGACCATCTTACTAGCGTGCTCCCTCCAATCCATGTTTAGGGCTTCTGCCAACGCAGCGGTGACTGCCTCTGGTCCATCGCCACCTCCAGAAGCATACAAACCAGACAAATGTTTATGGACCTGGCTGATATCGGATGAGAAACCAAAGTTCTTGGTGACGTAGGTATGGTCTTGTGGTGGATGATCGCGAAAAGCGACAAGCCCTACTCTAAGATCTTCTGGACTTTGAAGTTTCCCCGACTCAAAAATATTGGCACAGATGGACTCGATATTCTTGGTTGCAGATGATATGTAGGTGCCTTGACTACCAGTACAATCCTGAATGAAGACTAGATCTCTGTGTGATTCAGTTGGGTCATCAGCGATCTGGTCAGTGTTTAATTGTTAGAAAGAAGGCAACTTGCAACTGCTTTCGACCTGGATCTCCAATGTTCATTTGTGCGTTGAAAACTTGCTGCCGCGGTTGTTCTTCGAAGGCTGGCTGAAGGCCAGAGCCTGATTCTGAATCCATGCTCATGTCTTCATCCATGGTTTGATATTTGATAGCTGAAGCAAGAGAGCGACGCTATGTGATAGATTTATGGGCTCAAAGTCTTAGAATCGATGGAAAAGGTTCCTGTTTACAGGTGCTCGACAGCAAGTAGTCATTGTTCATCGGCCATGCCTTAGATTCGGATCTTACACGTCGGCTTTCGGCATCGAAATCTAATTTCACACGCTCGTCTAAGGTTAACTACTTTTTGCTACCAAGCAGCCATGTAGCCCATGGTGTAGTCCAACCAGGCAGCCCTGCACCTCCAGGTCGTAGTAATGTCCGAAATAATATCACCAGTCCAGCAGCACAACCACCCAATATCGCCGTCAAAGTGAAATACATCCTCAGTCGTGCAGCGGCAGTCATTGCCCGATCTGCACCTCCTGGAATCGAAGTCATTCTATTGCGTAAAATTTGGTCAAGAATATATTCATCTGGAAACAAAAACACGCACGGCTTCATGGCAATGCTGCAAATAGCATGGAAGACATCAGCAGTCTGGCCCGTTTTCACACTGACTGCTACAGGGACCTGTAGACCTAAGCGTCTGCAATATACATCTGGCTGCACCTCGTGTCGCTAAAAAATAATGGCATGAGGCAGTCCCTAAGACACATGTTATGCTAAACCCTTACCTGCAGAGCTAAATCAAGGTCGGATTTCGTGGCAACAAAAAGGGTTGGTATATGATCTAGGCTATATTGTTGCTAAGAAAAATTTTAGGGGGTAATGCAAAAAAGAAAAATGTCAGACTGACTCGCAGATTACTGATGTAAGAAAAAGAGTTCGTGTCGCTTGAATCATGCACATAGACGATGACATCTGCCATATCTGTCTTTTTAGGACTTCGTAAAGTTTCCGCTTCATATCGTGATCCAAATTCTTGCAGCTAATACAAATGTCATAAAAAATTCTTCTGAATATAATTACATAACACTCACAATAAGGTATTTTTCAGAACCATCGATGTCCACCGAATTGACAACGCTGATCATCTTGCTCGTAGGTTCGTATACAGTGTTGAAAGATTTCCCGGCAAATGCTCTTAGCAATGACGTCTTCCCGGAACCTGCTGCACCGCATACATAACACAGGAAGACGTTTCTTGTTACTTTTCCTTTTCGTCTGTCAATTTTACGTGGTCGCGTAACCTGTAGAGCATCTGTTCGTGGTTCGGCTGGATAGCCGAGGTATGCGAGGTATGCCAGAGTTGTTTTATGGTCGAGGAGCGTGGTCATACTATAACATTATCAATCGCAGGCGAAGAAAAATGAAAGCAAATACTGACCTCCATTGTGCCAACCAGCCTTGTAAGGTGACCGCTCCAGTGCCGTCGGATAATGTAGTGTCAGGGAACTTTTGCAATGCCCATGGGTTTCCCGGCGATGTGTTGAAAACCTCTTGTAGCTCTGACGCTTTGAGTGCTCCATCCTGGTCCTAAATCAAATGCTTTGAGCATGGTCAATATCGAGCGATGGGAATGGGGTAACCTTGTCAAAAATCTCAAAAATGTCCGTGAAAAACTGGTAGCCTAAAGGACTGAGTTCAACTGAACAGTCCGCAGGCACATCGAATCTATCAAAAGAATTTCAGCTCAGAACAGATCCAACAAATTTGCACAACGCGCACTTGGGTAACAAAAAGGACTCAGTCAACCGCAAATCCTCCGCATATCCAAATTTCCGTAGTACTGTCCATGTCGTTTCCAGTCGTCCACGTTGGATGAAGATAGTATGCAGATACAAGAAGCCAGCCTCGGTCAGGCCATCATTACGCACACCACCTTCTGCATGCTCCTTTACCATCTCTTTTATGCCCTCTAGTTCTTGTGATTGCAAAGGAGCGTCAAAACATTTTCTCTGTGAAATTCATTAGAAAGCAAGTTTCATGGCTAGAGACTGGAAGATTACTTGAAATTCGTTCAGTTCTGATGCGTCTAGGATACCATCTTTGTTTGCGTCGCAGAGTTTAAATATTCGCTTAAGCGCGGCAATACAGGCAGGTTTGAGCACCTGTCAACAAGTTAGTAAACGTAGGCGCATCTTCATGTGAAGATGACCGACATGATCGCGCGAATCATATAGGGGGGCTGTTGGATGCAAAACGGCTTTCTGTGCAAAGTAAAACACTTCTGACACGTTCAAAGGCATCTTCGCTGAACATTCGACACACGTTTCGACTTCCTGGGGGTTACCAAAGAGTTAGGAGAAGATATACACTGGTAAAGCTAGACAAACCGTACTTTAAATTCATTCATAATGGGAACTATCTCGTCTTCCAAAGCTTCATTTGTCACCTCACCGCCACGAAGGTCTATCTTGTTCCCAACCAAAATCACGGGGACCTGACATGACCGACATAAGCCCTGAGTTAGCACCGGAGTTAAACAGAATTACATTGACGCCCAGTTGACGAAAATGTGGTAGCCAGTACGTTGGTATTCGATCGAACGATCCGGGATTATCAATAGAATATACAACACAGATTACATGTGCTTTTCGGATTTCAGATTCGAGGTGAGTGCGGTCTTGTGGTGCAGCTGTGAGATATGAAGTCAGTTTGAAGTAGACGCGTCAATATGGAGTTACTAACCTCCGGAGTCGACGATATAGGTTGTGACGTTCTCCGGAGTAACTTCTGGCGGAATTGTCACTTCCGGCACAATGTGCTGGACCTAAATACATTGAACGTTGGCTTGATCAGAAACATGTAGTGTGAACTCACATGTGCGACAAAAGACTCTTTGATGAGAGAGGTGACGATGGTGCTCTTCCCCACGCCCTCTAATTAACCAACGCATCAGCATCCGCACTGTGTCTGTCTCTTCAATAAACTGCTCACCATCCCCGACTAGAAGAATGCGCACATCCCGTCGCATTTCCTAAAATTGTTGTCCTATGTAGAGGGACTAAATTCGTTCTAAATGAAGAAGGATTATTGCGCAATGTGAGCACCTTCGGCGTTGATCTGAGAAACGAAATATAAATCATGTGACTGACTGCCCTTGTCCACAGATAATGACTTGCTGAACCCCGTATATAAATCTCTATTATATTAAGCCTCGTTGGATAACCCACAAAGATCATTACTATTTCATCACTTCTCCCGGGAATTAAGATTGTCGGCCCATCTTACTATAACTCGACTGCTTGGTTCTATCCCTATAAGAACCTGGAATTAAATAACCTGCAGCTGAACAAGGAGCCCATCATGGACCCCACTTCTCTGCCAGAAGATATCTTGATTCTTATCCTCGAACTCCTGGGAGTAAACGAACTCGTGGCTCTCTCCTTGGCATGTCGTATCATGCATACCATTGTGAGTTATTGATTTCATCATTTTGTCTCCTTTGACGACGTCAATTTTTTTTTGGGGCTAGGTAACTACTCTTGGATGGCCAGGTTACCTACGCACTCATCCTCGTCCATCTTGTAGCCTTGCAAAGGCTAGATCCCTCTGGTCACCTCGAATTCGTGTTTTGTACGATGTTTGGACCGATTTCGCCTGGGATCGTTCGGAATTCATCGCACGACCTCTTTCTCGAACCTGGAAAGGCAAACTGCAGCCAGTGTTAGCAATCAGTCCATCACGGCTCATTGTCGGCGCTGGTGGTAACTTGTACTCCTACGCATTTAACGCATCTCACAATGCTACATCTCCTTCCGTTACTTTCGAGGGTGTTATATCCCTATGTTCACCAGACCGTGCACGCAATATCACAGATCTAACGTTTATCGATGACGGCGGAGTTGACAGGACACTGCATGTTGCCTTTCAAGACGGTGCCATCGAGCGCGTTTTACTAACACAGGCGACTTCCGACCATGTTAACCAATCAGTATCACTATCCATCACTCAAAAAAACCTCGATCCTATGCCCAATGGAGACTTTGTCGAAAGTCTATCATCAGAAGCAAAATCTAATCTAACCCTATCCACGACTGGTTATGCTAGGCTGGACAACTATCGCCCAGAGCATACAGACTCCAGCAGTTCTATCATAGAATTGAATGCCAGGAGCTGGGTTTCCCATCTTTGTTTACAATCCTCAACCCCTTACGCCGCATTCGGAACTGCATCATCTACACCATTGACTGTGCATAGCATCACAAATAGTCAACTCTCCCCTCGGCCTTTCGCAGTTTTGCATACATTGAAAGGCGCTGAGTCAGCCACAGATAGACCACAATTTTCCGCCGTTTATGGCTTATCTCGTGGCCCGTTGAATTCCCCCTGGGGTTCATCTCCGCAAATCCTGGTTTCGGGATGGTTTGATGGGTACGTCAGATGTTATGACTTGCGATCATCCTCTCGAAGCTCCCCAGAACCCACTTCTGGCAAACCATCTACACCTGCCCCTCTACGGCCATCTCTTTCTGTTGCCGATCGATGGTCTTACGAGCCCATTTACTCGGTCTCATGTGGTGGCGGTTCCGCGAGCTATATTGCGGCTGGCACGGCTAGACATAGCGTTGTATCCTTTTGGGACGTTCGATCACCGAAGAATGGTTGGAGCGTTCATGCCCCAGGAAATGATCCTTCTCCAGTCTACTCGGTGGTTCTTGAAAGCTCAAGGTTCTTTGGCGTCACGCAGAGTCGACCATTCGTTTATGACTTCGTGAGTATATCGTCCTCATACTCAATGGACTAAGAGATCTTTACCCTTCTTTCATGTTAGGGTCCTGGTGTCACGATGGACACATATCCGCCCATATCTCCAATCCGAGGCATTGATAACCTCAAGCAGAAGAAAGGCTCAAAACAAGCAACGTATCACGTATTGAGATACCCTCATAAAGGCTCAGGTCTTGGCAGCGAGCATTAACAAGATTGGCGCCATTATTACTTTTACCCCTCATAATTTATTTTCAGCTTCTGTGATGATACCCAAGGCCGAAGGCATCGTAGGAATCTACTCTCATAATAGAAAGATGTTAATGTTCAATCCTAGGTAGTTACACAGTGAAAAACAGTGCAGAGTAGTTATTGTGTAGATGCGATGAATAAACTGAGACATCGAAAAAAACAAAGCAAGATAGAAAGAACATTGGCAACGAACTGGAAAATCGAAGGAAAGAAAAGAGAAATGAAAACTGGTTTACACTCACCATATAAGAAAAACAAAGTAAACATAAAAAATAAATGGTGTGTACGGGTAATATTATTGCTATGATGACGACGTGGCCTGAGGTTGGAAACGAGTTGCCCAACTAAAGAGCTGTCGCATATCGCTGGTAGGGTGGGTATCTGCGGTATTCTTTGGTTCAACCAAAAGACTTTCGACCACAATGAATACAGAAAGTTATCGTGAAAATAAAGATCAACATACCTCCGACGATAAAGATCTTGAAGATCACCATGGTGCTTAGAATTGTCCAAAGCAACATTGAGATATTCCTGAACTTCTGGGATGACTTTCAGATGATAAGTGACTTGGAAACGTTGCATATCTAATATGAGAGATGAGCATAAATTCAAATTTACTTGTAATTACACTTGCCTTGTACGATCCTGGCAAGCTTGTGGTATTTATTGAAGTTGAGAAGCTTTTTGTTTAAATTCATAGGTGATGCACGATGAGAAGGATTGCCTTCGCGACAGAATGTAACGTCGGTCAGATATAAACCTTGAAAATAAGTGAGTACTGATTGATTGAATTACACCTTGAAGGTCACACCTAAAAATGGGACAGCAGGCGGGGCTGTATTACGTAGCTTGCTGCGGTACTCATGGTAATTCCGATTGTGATCAGCCAGTCTTCTCAATGCTTCAAGTTGTATCTTGTACTTTTGTGGAAGGTTCTAGGAAAGCAAGTCTATCAAATTGAATCGCATGGACGGGATCGACTGATGCTTACTAGCCATGTCTGATGAAGTCTCGAGATAGTTGACGAATCCAGAGCCGCAAGTATTGACCGTGAGGTGCTATAGTTGTTAAGACTACTACAACGCTAAAGATAATAATATTCAATCATGAGCCAAACTGTGGGAAACGAATAACTTACATCAGCGACCTTAACAAAGAATTTGACCAGCAGAGTCCGTTTCTTGATGTCAGGCTCGCTTAGAATACTTTCTGCCACCCAGCCCGTAATGGCCGTGCTCAGAGAGCTTACAGCTCTGACATTCACTGGGGACTTTGCACCTTCCTGACCAGTTTCCAAAATTTCCTCCGGTTGAATAGCACAATAAAGGTTGCATTCCATAATGGTCAACTGCCGCGACAACTCCAGTGCGTCGAAGTCAGTGACAGAAATATTCACGAAATCTTTCTTCCTGAGAGAAACGAGGAGAGTTTTCGTCATCGTGGGTCGAGGTATTTCACCTGTAGGCGTTAGAGACATCGGTGGATTGATGGACATCCCGGGATCACGACTGCGGTCACTCTTGAGGCTTATGCTAGGGTCAGACGATTGCTTGCGCATGTTAAGAAGGTCCAGTATTCGTTGAGCTGGGCCTTGGAAGAGAATGGCCAGTCCATCACGAGTAAACGTCGTCAATGCTGATAGAGCAACATCATCAACTCCCGGTCGCCAGTGCAACTCGACCCACATCTTGATGAAATTAGACACTCGTAATCGTACCGGGATGCCCTTTCGCTGTTGCCAGAGATGCAGATCCTCGTTTGAAATATTGGGTGGAGGGAGTAGGTTATATCGCGATATGATGGTGTCAAGCAGATCCGACGGAGATGAAAACAAACGGAATGTCAGGAAGAAGACAGCCGAAAAGGCAGGGTCCACAATGCTATCGTGAGGAGTCATCTTTTCGACTAGAGCTTCCATGGTGGCACCAACAAGATGGCCTTCGCTATTATAAGCAACATCTTCCAGCGAATAGTCATGACCAAACATCCAAGCAGAAGGGTCCTGGTTATATTCTGGGATTGGTTCAAGAGGTATAAGGGGTGGTTCTCCTCCGATGATCTTCTCTCCTGGATGGTTACTCCCTTCCCATGTTGTACCGTCATCCTCCGGATGATTAATGGAATTCGGAGAGGGAAAATCGTGTTCAACTTCCGCGTAAGATATAGTAATGGGAGCGACGGGTTTGCGTTCCTCAGGAGCAGTAATGTGCGTCTCGTCCGAAGGTACCCAAGATGATTTCGACAAACTGCTATTGTCAGATCCCGAAGAAATCTCTCGTTTCCGTGAGGATGATGGTGTCTGAACTTGTATAGTCAGGTCTTCATCCTCCATCCCGTTTGAAAGATGGTCGTTCTTATCATTGTTTAAGCTCTCAGCGTTCTGTTCCTGCTCTTGTTTGGACGAGGTGAAAGGCTGGGCCATGACATTGCCAACATCCGGCAGATTGACGATGAATGGTCTATCGCCCAGCGAACGGTTCAAACAAACTTTGACTGATGCCACACAATCAGATCCAGCTTTCAAGGCTCCGGTCGCAGATCGCAGTAAGATCTGTTTTTCTGCCTCTTCCGACATGGTAGGGGGTAAGGACAGCGTCAAAAGCCGCACCGACTCGGCCAGTGAGCTCGTAACGTTGTATAAGCCTTCTTTGGCTGACCTCAAGTCTCCTACTCTATGCCCCGGGACATCAGGATGTTGCATGACCGCCTCCACAATGGTGAGCAGTTTACAAACCATCTCTACAATTTCCTTCACGAGGTCGTACAAGACGCCAGTACTGGATGCATGAGAAGTTCGAGAATGTGAGTGTGCATGGCCAATGAAAGCTGCAATTGTAGAAAGATAGTGATCGTGAGTGAAGCGCAAAGCTTCCATAACTTGTGCTGCAGTGGAGGGCCCACAAGGAAAGGGAGGTGGGGACATGGAATCCTGTGACGAAAATGACGATGTGGATGAGACACTACTGACGGACGTTCCAGTTTTATGTCGACCAGCTGCGCCGCTCCGTAGAGGTTGCTCTTGCCTCGCATGGGCAAAAGGTCTGGACAAGCCTGGACTGTTTTGCCCTTCTCGTGAACGAGGTCCGACAATACGCATTCCTGGTCTGGCTACGGTGCCGTCTGGATTCCGTCCTCGACGTTGAGTAGGTGTAAGCGTCGGTGAAGGCTTATCTTCACCACCATAATTTCGGAAATTTTCGAAACCAGGAGTAGCTGTCCGTGGCGAACCTTGCTCTTCTGGTAGCTCTATACCGCATTTGACAGCGACCGCCAGAAACGTTCGTACATGAGAGAAAACCTGGCCCCCAAGCCGTAGCATATTTTCCACTTCTACTTCCCGCGCATCCACTCCCAAGTTTCCTTCAGATGCCTTTTTGGCTTGTGCAACGAGTGAGGCGAGGATGGTCAATATCCGTCTGCGCTCATCTGTCAATATGGCGAAGCGCTGCAATATAAGGGCATCCCGTTGTAGAGTACCTGTTGCGGCGAGGATAGAACGGACACACGAAATAATACATGCGGTAGAGGGTTGAAAATGAGTCACACGATTCGCTTGCACAGCACTCTGGAGAAGAGAGAGACCATGTAAGAGTGGTATCATTAGTGGCGGACAATAAGGGTCCATATCTTCATCTAACGAATCGGATGATTGATCGTGTTCGTGATCATGTTGGGAGGTATGGTTCCTGGAAGAAATTGTAGCCCATGAAGTTGCCGACGCTGTAGATGGACTGTATGTATGTCCACGTTTGGACTGCTTAACATTTAAAACATCGCGTTCATTTGATTACGGGAAAGAACTCACTAGTTGCATGCCCAAGGGTTCCTCTTCTGTGAGCGAGGTTATTTCGGCATTGACGTAATTACTAGGGAACCACCCCCGCCGCCCTTCAAGTTCGCCATCCCACCAGCCACTCGAATCTCTGTTTAAAACATGAATGACCTGTCCTGCGCGAAATGAAAGACAAGTGGCACTCTGATGTTGAGGAAAATAATCATGCATGGCGAGAACATATTCTGGACCAAGTCGGACGGCTTCCTCGATGGCGGGGCTCGCAGAACGTGAGTGAGACCTGCTTTTTGCAGGAGGTATGGTAAGGGATGTTGTGGAAGCATTTGTCGATGAGGAAGTTGGAGAGATTATAGACAATGAGGAGGTAGATGCATTGGAAGTACTACGACCCCGTCGAACTATATTGCTAGGACCTGCCAAATTTGAAGGGGGAGAGTCGCTCCGCTTGCGGAAGTGAGATTTAACAGATGATGGACCAGCGGTCATCCCAATGGTGGTATCGACTGCAAGGCGAGAGTGCATTGCTCAGATTGTATAAGTTCCGACGGTATAAATGCGTAGTGCGCTACACAAGTTTAAGTAAGGAGACTTATAGCATGAAGTACGTTCACTTACCAAGTGGTATTAAAGTTATGTATCATCCACGACTGCTCCAGCAGAACGTCAGAATTGTATTAGGCCCGCAAGTCGGTGCGATAACGCAAAAACGCCTGCAAGGTACCACAGACCAATCTGGCGAAATAGCAAGGCTTGTTGGAGAGCGATTGAAAAAAAAAAACAAATCGGTCCAATGACAAAGGCGATTAACGAGTTCTGGAGTAAGAAGTGGTAGATGTTTCGAGGGCCACTGTCGGCGAGATAAAGATACAGAGTTTATTTCGCGAAATTGAGTAAATTCGGTTGTTCTAGGTTTAAAAACAGCAGATGGAATATACAATGAGGTACAGAGGGGATATCTGGGGTAAAATTATGAGCTTGATGGCTGCTCGCAAGGTTCGCAGTGATCTTGTTCAAGGCTACCTCAGGAATACACAACCCTGATCGACACAACAATGCCAAATATTTCACTATCAGAAATAACTTAGGGAAATAGGAACGCTCCTCATTATGATCTTCCAATAAAATTTCACGGTTGGTGGGGCCAAAACGAGGTAAAATAACTGATAGAAAATGTGAGTCTGATCTCCTCAGGAATTTATAAGTAGCGAGCGAGGACGGTAATAGGAGGCGTAGTGCTAGAGTAGACTCGGGACCAAAGGAGGAGGAACCAATTGATTGTTCGATAATTATAGTGAAGCTTCTCTTCACGTTGGTCATGGGTTTTTTTGTCCCATTCAAGACCGTTTTTAAATTCCAGTTCCTACTCAGCCGTCCAGTTCCGGCCTTTGGAAACACAACATTTCATAGATAGCGCTAGAGCCTCGGAGGAACAGCTGCTATAGCTACTGCGATATCGATCATCGTAACTGATTCCCTGCACCTGCTTGTTTTGGCCCTTTCATAGCCATTCTTTCAGTCATTGATTACTTCAGTCCGACATCCAACTGGCATCACTTCACGAGGGTTGTGACATCCTGATAATGCTACGGGCAAGCGGCTATCTACTTGACATTGCTCGAACCAAGGTCTGTAGACTGACATTTTCGCCATTCCGATATCTCGACGATTTTATGATTTCCCATTTAGGGTTGGCGAAATGGCAGTAGGAATGCATGACCTAGTAATTTTGCCGGGCCGTTCGCCTTCAAAGCAACATTATAATTATAATTATAATACAATAACAGATATAACAACAGAATGAATAACAAACATGGGCCACAGGCGTGCTTCTGGGCCGAGAAAGTGACAAGTATAAAGAATGCACAGTACCATATGCTACAACTGTTTGGAAACAAATTTTGGGTTATTCAGACATACTATGATATCGATGGGGATGCGGAAAAATCGTAAGCACCACTTTCTTCTGCATCGACGGTTGAATTCTTCCGATTCTCGCTTCCCAACTTCGGTTCCCAGAGCTCAAACCAAGGGAAAAGGTGCTGTGGACCATACTTATTCCGAGACTTGCGTTATGTTAACGCAATTCGTTAATAATCCCGATCGGAAACTCGGCCAGAAATTCCGACCAAACCCACACCCCTCACCACTTCGTTTTGCAAGGTAAGTACCAACATTAATGCCTTTAAATAATTTCGAATATTTTGAGTAAAACTACTAGCTCCAAAGCGTGAGCGAAAAGTGGATCGCTACTTGGTATGGTTGCCATGGTTCTGGTCAATCAGCTTTGTCCCTGAGAGGAGACGTTGGAGTCGAAGTTTGGGGAAACCATGGACGTTGGGCTCTCATACTACAAGCCCATCCCATTCCATTTGCTAGA
>Ga0193742_1000585_pt1 | contig 23923 bp, 3 predicted proteins | sample L2c1metaG_FD_165511 | JGI IMG/M metagenome (GOLD analysis project Ga0193742, IMG submission 165511) | Soil microbial communities from a riparian zone of the East river system, Colorado, United States - L2c1 | ecosystem: Environmental > Terrestrial > Soil > Riparian zone | place: USA: East River... | reverse complement strand
ACCACGCTCCGCCACGCCCGACACAAGGTCGCCGCCCAGCAGGACCGCGCGGTGATCGAACGTCGACCGGCCAGTGGCAAGCGACCACCCAACGTCAACGGGGTTCAACCCGTCCGCATGAGCCAGCAGGCGCTCGGTCTGGTCTCGCAGCGCCGTCTCGGTGCGGGCCGACACGACCCACGGCACCACGTCCGGAACCACTGCAGGCTCAGCAAAAGCGGCAACGTCGGGCTGTTCCAGGACCACGTGCGCGTTGGTCCCGCTGATGCCGAACGACGACACTCCGGCCCGGCGGGGACGGCCGAGCGACGGCCAGTCCTGCGACTCGGTCAGCAGCTCCACCGACCCCGCCGACCAGTCCACATGGGACGACGGCGAGTCAACGTGCAAGGTCCGCGGCAACACACCGTGCCGCATCGCCATGACCATCTTGATCACACCAGCAACACCCGAGGCCGCCTGCGTGTGACCGAGGTTCGACTTGACCGACCCCAACAGTAGCGGCTGCTCGCGGTCCTGGCCGTAGGTGGCGAGCAACGCCTGCGCCTCAATCGGGTCACCCAGGGTCGTGCCCGTGCCGTGGGCCTCCACCACGTCCACATCCGAAGTGGACAGTCCGGCACTGGCCAGGGCCTGGCGGATCACGCGCTGCTGCGACGGGCCGTTCGGCGCGGTCAGGCCGTTCGACGCGCCGTCCTGGTTCACCGCAGAGCCACGCACCACCGCGAGCACCTCGTGCCCGTTGCGGCGCGCGTCCGACAGGCGTTCCAGGACCAGCAGGCCGACGCCCTCCGACCACGCGACCCCGTCGGCCGAGTCGGCGAACGACTTGCACCGGCCGTCCGACGCCAGTCCACCCTGCCTGTCGAAGTCGAGGAACGTGTCCGGGGTGGACATCACCGTCACGCCACCCGCCAACGCCAGCGAGCACTCCCCCGCCCGCAACGCCTGCGCCGCCAAATGCAACGACACCAACGACGACGAACACGCCGTGTCCACCGTGACCGCAGGGCCCTCCAGCCCCAGCGTGTAGGCGACCCGCCCCGAGGTGACGCTGCCCGACGTGCCGTTGACGACGAACCCGCGCACCGTCTCGTGGGACGGGTAGTCGTGGTACATCACACCGGCGAACACGCCGGTCCTGCTGCCCCGCAACGAGACGGCGTCGATGCCGGCCCGCTCGACGGCCTCCCAGGCGGTCTCCAGCAGGAGCCGCTGCTGCGGGTCTGCGGCCAGCGCCTCCCTCGGCGAGATGCCGAAGAACCCCGCGTCGAACTCGGCGGCATCGTGCAGGAACCCACCCGCGCGGCGGAACGAGGAAGCCGGCAGGCGCCAGCCGCGGTCGGTCGGGAAGTCGGTGATGGCGTCCCCGTCCGCCATCGTCAGCCGCCACAGGTCCTCTGGCGAGCGGACCTCGCCGGGGTACCGGCAGGCCATGCCGACGATCACGATCGGGTCGTCGGCGACCCTGCCGACCCGGTCGACCGGGACTGGCGCGGCCGTCTCCGTGTCGCCGGCCAGCAGCGCGCGCACGAACTCCGCGACCCGTGCCGGCGTGGGATGGTCGAACACCAGCGTGGCCGGCAGTCGGAGCCCGGTGGCCTCGCTCAGCCGGTTGCGGAACTCCACGGACGTCAGCGAGTCGAAACCCTGCTCCCGGAACGGAAGGGCCGGTTCGAGCGCGTCCGGCGAGCCGTGGCCAAGCACCGCGGCGGCCTGTTCGAGCACGAGCCGGTCGGCGTCCTCGGCCGGCCCGGCGAGCGGGTCGGCGCCCGCGCCGCGCCGGACCTGCGGCACCAGGCCACGCAGCACGGCCGGCACTGTGGCCTGCGCGCGGATCGCCGCGCGGTCCACCCGGGCGGCGACCACGGCAGGCTCGGCGCCCGCGACGGCGGCGTCGAACCACGCCAGGCCAAGCTCCACGGGCAGTGCGGGCAGGCCGGCGCGCGCCATCCGCCGCGAGTCCACATCGGACAGACGGTGTGCCATACCGGCGCCCTGCCACGGGCCCCAGGCGATGGACACGGCCGGCAGCCCTTCGGCGTTGCGGCGGCGGGCCAGCGCGTCGAGGAAGGCGTTGGCCGCGGTGTAGCCGGCCTGGCCGCCGTTGCCCAGCACGCCGAACACCGACGAGAACAGCACGAACGCCGACAGGTCGAGGTCACGGGTCAGCTCGTGCAGGTGCCATGCGGCGTCGGCTTTGGGCCGGAACACGCCGGCCAGCCGGTCCGGAGTCTGGTCGGCCACGAGACCGTCGTCGAGCACCCCGGCCGCGTGCACGACGGCCGTCAGCGGGTGCTCAGCCGGAATACGCGCCAGCACGCCGGCGAGGGCTTCCCGGTCGGACACGTCGCAGGCAACGACCGTCACGTCGGCCCCAAGCTCTGTCACCGACTCGGGCGTCGCTCCACTGCGGCTCACCAGCAGCAGGTGGCGCACCCCGTGCTCGGCGACCAGGTGCCGGGCCACGAGCGCGCCGAGCCCGCCCGTGCCGCCCGTGATGAGCACGGTGCCCTCGGCGGACCACGCCGGCTCGGAGACCGTGAGCGGCAGGGAGGTCAGGCGGGGCACGTGCACGATGCCGGCGTGAACGGCCGCCTGCGGCTCGCCGGAGTCCAGCACGGCCGGTAGCGCCGCGGCCGCGCCCGGCTCGTCGTCCAGCTCCGCCAGGACGAACCGTCCTGGCTGCTCCACCTGCGCGGACCGCACCAGGCCCCACACGGCGGCGGCGGCAAGGCCCTCTCGGGTCACGAAGACGACCGGGAAGTCCTCAGTAGACAGACGGAGCCGGTCCAGCACGGCGGAAGTGGCCGCGCGCACGGCGGCGGGCGCGTCCCCGGGTGGCTCGACGACCGGGACCAGCAGCACGTCCGGCGCGTCGGCCGACACGTCGTGGCCGGCCGCACGGAGGGCGTCGGCCAGACCCCACGGGTCCTCGCCGGACACGGCCCACCGGCGTGCCGTCGTGACCTCGGGGTTCGGCAGCGGTGTCCAGTCGAGACACAGCAGCGGCGCGGGCCCGGACGCGGCGGCGCGGCTCGGCCGCAGCACGAGCGACGCAACCGTGGCCACGGGTACGCCCCGGCCGTCGAACGCGGTCAGCGCGACCGTGTCCGGCCCGATGCGGCTCATCCGGATCCGCAGCGCGGCGGCCGAGTGCGCGTGCAGCGACACCCCCGTCCACGTGAACGGCAGCCGAGGGCCCGAGTCGTCGTCGAGGCCGAGCAGCGGCGCCACGTGCAGCGCGGCGTCGAGCACGGCCGGGTGCAGCCCGAACTCCCCCGCGTCGCCGGCGATCTCCTCGGGCAGCGCCACGTCGGCCAGCACGTCGTCGCCGTCCCGCCAGGCCGCCAGCAGGCCACGGAACGCCGGTCCGTAGTCCAGCCCTGCCGCGGCGCGCCGCTCATAGTGCCCGGCCAGGTTCACCGGCTCGCCAGCAACCTTGCCGGCCGGCCAGCCGACCGGGTCTGGCTCGACGGTCGGCCCGCGACCGACCAGGCCGGTGGCGTGCCGAACCCACGGCGCATCCAGGTCGTCCGCGGCCCGCGCGTGGATGCCGATGGACCGGTGCCCGGACTCGTCGGCGGGACCGAGCGCGACCTGGATACGCACCGCGCCCTGTGCGGGCAGCACGAGTGGCGCGGTGATCGTCAGCTCGGCCAGCTGGTCGCAGCCCGCCTCGTCGGCCCCGCGCAGGGCAAGCTCCACGAACCCGGTGCCGGGGAACAGCACCCGCCCGGCGACGACGTGATCGGCCAGCCATGGCTGCGCGCCAAGGGAAAGCAGGCCGGTGCACAGGACCCCGCCGGTGTCGGGCAGCTCAACGGCCGTGGTCAGCAGCGGGTGGCGAAGCTCGGGATCCGCGCTCGGCGCCGGGGGCCGCAGCCAGTACCGCGCGTGCTGGAACGCGTAGGTCGGCAGGTCCACCTGCCGTGCGCCGGTGCCGTCGAACCACGCGGTCCAGCGCACCGGGACGCCCCTGACATGCAGGCGCGCCATGGCTTTCGCGGCGGCATGCGGCTCGTCGTGCTCGCCGCGCAGCAGCGGGATCACGGCGCTGCCGGCGGTGTCCGCGAGGTTGTCCGGCACGAGAGCCGACAGCGTCCCGTCCGGCCCCAGCTCCAGGAACGTTCGGGCGCCGGCCAGTTCGGCGGCCCGCACGGCGTCGGCGAACCGCACGGGTTTCACCACGTGCTCGAGCCAGTGGTCCGGGGTGCCCAGCCGCGCCGCGGTGACCTCGGCGCCGGTGACGGTCGACACCAGCGGGATCGTCGGTGGCTGGAACTCCAGTCCCGCCAAGACTTCCCGGAACTCCGCGAGCATCGGCCGCATCAGCGGGGAGTGGAACGCGTGCGACACCCGCAGCCGCCGCACGTCGCGGCCCAGGCCCTCGAACCGGGTGGCGAGTGCCAGCACGGCGGCCGCGTCGCCGGCGACGACCACCGAGGCGGGGCCGTTCACCGCGGCGATCGCGACACCGTCGTCCAGCCCGTCAGTCAGCAGCGGCGTCACCTCGTCCGCCCCGGCGCGGATCGCCACCATCGCGCCACCGCCGGGAAGGCGTTGCATCAGCCGGCCGCGGGCCGCGACGAGGGTGCACGCGTCGGCCAGCGAGAGGACGCCTGCGACGTGGGCGGCGGCGATCTCGCCGATGGAGTGCCCGACGAGCAGATCGGCGGGCACGCCCCACGACTCGACGAGCCGGAACAGTGCGACCTCGAGCGCGAACAGCGCGGGCTGTGCGTGGCCGGTCTGGCTCAGCTGCCACTCGTCCAGCTCCCACAGCGGGCAGTGCAGCTCGGCGAGCACCGCGTCGAGCGCCTCGGCGAACACCGGGAAGCGTGCGTACAGGTCCCGGCCCATGCCGACCCGCTGCGACCCCTGGCCGGCGAACAGGATGGCGACCGGCCCGGGCTCGGCGGCGTGCCCGCGGGCCTCCGCGACCACGCCGTCCGGGCCGGCGAGCAGCACCGCGCGGTGGTCGAGCGTCGCGCGGGTGGTGGCGAGGGAGTACCCGACGTCGAGCGCGTCGGCGGCGGGCCGCAACCGTTCGAGCTGCGCGTCCAACGCGGCTTCCGTCCGGCCGGAGACGACCCACGGCACGACCGCCGTCGACAGCAGCCGGGCCTGCGGTGGCGCGGCGTCCGGGGTCTCCTCGACGATCACGTGCGCGTTGGTGCCGCTGATGCCGAACGACGACACCCCCGCCCGCCGGGGGCGACCGGGCCGCGGCCACGGGGTGGGCTCGGTGGCCAGCTCGACGGCGCCCGCGGACCAGTCGACCCGCGAGGAGGGCGCGTCCACGTGCAGGGTGCGGGGGACCGTGCCGTGCCGGATCGCCATGACCATCTTGATCACGCCCGCGACGCCAGCGGCGGCCTGGGTGTGGCCGATGTTCGACTTGACCGAGCCGACCAGCAGCGGCTGCTCCCGGCCCTGCCCGTAGGCCGCGAGCAGCGCCTGGGCCTCGATCGGGTCGCCAAGCCGGGTCCCGGTGCCGTGCGCCTCCACGACGTCCACATCGAACGGAACAAGGCCCGCGCCGGCCAGCGCCTGGCCGACGACCTGCCGCTGGGCCCGCCCGCTCGGCGCGGTCAGCCCGTTGGACGCGCCGTCGGAGTTCACCGCCGAGCCACGCAGCACCGCCAGGACGCGGTGGCCGTTGCGGTGCGCGTCGGACAGCCGCTCCAGGACGAGCATGCCGGCGCCCTCGGCCCAGCCGGTGCCGTCGGCGGAGTCGGCGAAAGCCTTGCACCGGCCGTCCGCCGACAGCCCGCCCTGCCGGGCGAACTCCACGAAGATGCCCGGCTCGGCCATCACCGTGACGCCGCCGGCGATGGCCAGCTCGCACTCGCCCTGCCGCAGCGACTGCGCGGCGATGTGCAGCGCCACCAGCGACGAGGAGCACGCCGTGTCCACGGTCAGCGCCGGGCCGCGCAGGCCGAGGGTGTAGGCGATCCGTCCGGACAGGACACTGGGCGAGGTGCCGGTCAGCAGGTAGCCCTCGGTGTCGCCGGCGCCCTCGTGCAGGCGCGGGCCGTAGTCCTGCGCCGTGGCGCCGACGAACACCCCGGTCCTGGTGCCGCGCAACGCGGTCGGCGCGATGCCCGCCCGCTCGACGGCCTCCCAGGCGACCTCCAGGGTGACCCGCTGCTGCGGGTCCATCGCGAGCGCCTCGCGGGGCGAGATCCCGAAGAGGGCGGCGTCGAAACCGGCTGGGTCGTCGAGAAAGCCGCCCATCCGGCCGGTGGCCAGCAGCTCCGCCGGCCAGCCGCGGTCGGCCGGGAGCGGGGTCACGGCGTCGATCCCGCCGTCAACGAGGTCCCACAGACTCTCTGGCGAGTCGACCGCGCCGGGGTAGCGGCAGCCGATGCCGACGATCGCGATGGGCTCGTCGGCGGGGGTCGGCGTTGGCGGCGGCTCGGGTGCGAGGACCGGGGCGCCGGCCAGGAGCGTGGCGAGGTGGCCGGCGATCGACGCCGGGGTGGGGTGGTCGAACAGGATCGTGGGGGTCAGCGGGAGACCGGTCGCGGCGGCGAGCCGGTCGACCAGCTCGACGTTCATCGCGGAGTCGAAGCCCAGCTCGCGGAACGGCACGGCGATCTCGACCCGCCCCGGGTCGGCCAGCCCCAGCACCGCGGCGCACTCCGCGCGGACCACGTCGGCCACTGGCGGGCCATCGGCGCGCGCCACGGGCCGGGGCACGGGCTCGGGGTCGGTCTCGGCGTCGTCGAGCCAGTAGCGCTCGCGCTGGAACGGGTAGGTCGGCAGGTCGACCCGGCGCCCGCCGGCGAAGAAGGCCGCCCAGTCGATCGGCACGCCCCGCACGTGCATCCGCGCCAGCCCGGTGACGAGGGCCTCGGGCTCCGGTTGGCCTGGGCGGAGCAGGCGCACGGTCGCGCCGCGCTCGCCGAGGGTGCCGCGGATCATCGGGGTGAGGCCGCCGTCCGGGCCGACCTCCGCGAAGGTCGTGGCGCCCGCGTCGGCGAGCGCGCGGACCGTGTCGGCGAACCGGACGGTCTCGCGGACGTGCCGCACCCAGTAGTCGACGGTCGTCACGTCCCCGTCGGTCACCAAGGGGATCGTGGGCGGGTGGAAGGTGAGGTGCTCGATCTCGCGGCGGAACTCCGCCAGCATCGGGTCCATCAATGGCGAGTGGAACGCGTGCGACACCCGCAGCCTGGTCGACTTCCGGTCGCCGAACCGCGCGACGATCGCCAGCACCTCGTCCTCGCCGCCGGAGAGCACCAGCGAGTCGGGGCTGTTGATGGCCGCGATGCTCACGTTCTCGGTGAGCAGCGGCCGGACCTCGTCCTCGGCGGCCTGCAACGCCACCATCGTCCCACCGGACGGCAACGCCTGCATCAACCGGGCACGTGCCGACACCAACGCCCGGGCATCCTCGAGCGACAACACACCCGCGACATGCGCGGCCGCGATCTCCCCCACCGAATGCCCCGCAACGAAGTCCGGCGTGACCCCCCACGACTCCAACAACCGATAGAGAGCAACCTCGAACTCGAACAAGGCGGGTTGGGCAAACCCAGTCTGGGCCAACTCACTTTCGCTTACCTCCCACAATGGAAGGTCGAACGACGTGAATGTGACGGCCAACTCGCGCCCCATCCCCAGCCGCTGTGAACCCTGACCCGCGAACACGAACGCGGTGCGCCCGGCCGCAACCGTGCCCTCGACCACGCCTGGACTCGGCCGGCCCTCGGCGAGCGCCCGCAACGCCTCCGGACCCAGGACGACGGCGCGGTGGTTGAACGCTGTGCGGGAGGTCGCCAGCGAGAACCCGACGTCCACCGGGTCACCCGCCGGATCGTCCACTGTGGACAGCAAGCGGGTGGCCTGGTCCCGGACGGCCGGTGCGCTCCGGCCGGACAGCAGCCACGGCACGACGCCGCCGTCCTGGCGCTCGGCGGCCGGCGGGCGGACGGGCGGCTGGCGGACGGGCGGCTGGCGGACGGGCGGCGCTGACACCACGAGGTGGCAGTTCGTGCCGCCCATGCCGAAGGAGGAGACGCCGGCCGGCCCGGACCACGGCGTCGGCTCCGTCACGACCCGCAGGTTCCGCTCCGCCAGGCGGAGCGCGGGGTTGGGTCGGGTGAAGTTGAGGCTGGGCGGCAGGGTCCGGTGCTCGACCGACAGCGCCACCTTCAGCAGCCCGACGATGCCGGCCGCGCCCTCAAGGTGCCCGACGTTCGTCTTCGCCGACCCCACGAGCAGCGGGTCGCCGGCCGGCCGTGCGCCGTACACCGCACCGAGCGCCGCCGCCTCGACCGGGTCCCCAACGCGGGTGCCGGTGCCGTGCAGCTCGACGTAGCGCACGGCCGACGGCTCGACGGCCGCCCGCCGGCAGGCGGCCCGGAGCACCGACTCCTGTCCGGCGGCGCTCGGCGTGGCCAACACCTCGCCGGAACCGTCGTTGTTGACCGCACCGCCATCGAGCACGCAGTAGATCCGGTCCCCGTCGGCCAGCGCCCGGTCGAGCGGCTTGAGCAGGACCAGCCCGCCGCCCTCGCCGCGCACGTACCCGTTGGCGCGCTCGTCGAAGGTGTGGCAGCGGCCGTCCGGGGACAGCGCGCCGAACCGCCGCGCCGCGGCCGTGGCCTCCGGGGCCAGGTTCAGCTGCACGCCGCCGGCCAGCGCCACGTCGGACTCGCCGCGCCGGATGCTCTCGGCGGCGACGTGCACGGCCACCAGCGACGACGACTGTCCGGTGTCGACGACGAGGCTCGGCCCGCGCAGCCCCATGAAGTGCGACAGCCGGTTCGCGATCACCGACCGGTTGAGCCCGGTCAGCGTGTGGTGGGCGACCTCCCCTCGGCGGCGGGCCAGCGTGGCGTAGTCGTCGGCGGTGACCCCGACGAACACTCCGGTGGCGGTGCCGGCCAGCGTGGCCGGCAGCACGCCGGCGTCCTCCAGTGCCTCCCAGCCCAGCTCCAGGATCAGCCGCTGCTGCGGGTCCATCGCCCGCGCCTCCCGGGGCGAGACGCCGAAGAACCCGGCGTCGAAGTCCTCGACCCCTTCGACGAAACCACCGCGGGCCGCACCCAGCCGCGGCGGTGGGGTGTCCGACACCCCGTCGATCCCGCCGGACAGCAGCCGCCAGAACTCTTCCGGGTTGGCCGCGGACGGCAGCCGGCAGGACAGGCCAACGATCGCGACGCTCATCGCTTCACTATGTCGCCGGCTCACTGCGGGTTTCCCTAGTCCGGCGTCCGTAGCGTCCGTTGGGACCAGTGGTAGTCAGCGTGGAGAGGTTTGACGATGAACTCGACTCGGCCGATCCTGTTCGCCTCCACCCCCTCGGACGGGCTGATCAACTCGATGATGGTGGTCGCCGGGGAGCTCGCCCGCCGGGGCGTGCCGGACCTGTGGTTCGCCACGGACGACACCAAGCAGACCGACGTCGAGGCGCTCGCGGCCCAGTCCGAGGTGCGGTTCGCCTCCACCGGCGAGGACAGCACCCATTACACGGCAACCAGGTGGGACGACCAGACGTATGCGGCGGTCACCCAGGCGTCGCGGTTCAAGGCGCACCGCGCGATGCTCCAGCAGACCCACGACCCGGACTCGCACTACGCGAAGTACCAGGCCCTCGACGAGGTGGTCGAGAAGGTCCAGCCGGCGCTGATGGTCGTCAACAACCTGTGCCTGCACGGGTTGCAGGTCGCGATGACCCGCAAGATCCCGTACGTGATCAGCGCCCCGTTCCTGCCGAGCGTGCTGTTCGAGCACAACCTTCCTGCCGACTACCCCACGCCGACCTCCGGCCTGCCGCTGGACATGACACCGGCCCAGCGGCGGGAGAACCGGAAGTTCCGGCGCCAGATGCGCAACGTCGGCCTGCACCCCAGCCTGATCCGCCGCAGCATCAAGGCCGGCAAACGAATGGTCGAGCTGCGCATCGAGCCGCGGTCGCGGTCGGTGGCGCATCGCCTGGCCGACGCCGAGCTGGTGCTGACGTACTCGGTGCCCGGACTGGACTACCCGTTCCCGAAGCCCGACCACCTGCACCCGCTCGGCGCGATGATCCCGCCGCTGGCGGAGGCAGCAGAGTCCACGGAGTCCACAGGCGACGACGTGACCCGGTGGCTCGACGGCCACAAGTCGGTGGTGTACATCGCGTTCGGCACGATCATCCGGCTGTCCCGCCACGACGTCGAGGCGATCGTGCAGGTGGCCCGGCAGCTCGCGGGCAAGCACTCCGTGCTGTGGAAGCTGCCGAAGGAGCAGCAGCACATGCTGCCCGTCGACCTGCCCGACAACCTCAGGATCGAGCGGTGGCTGCCGTCCCAGTACGACGTGCTCGCCCACCGGAACGTGCGGGCGTACTTCAACCACGGCGGCAGCAACAGCTTCCACGAGGGCATCCACTTCGGCACGCCGCAGCTCATCCGGCCACTGTGGCTGGACTGCTTCGACCAGTCGGTGCGCGCGGTGGACTGCGGGGTCGGCCTCACCGTGGCCGGCCCGGATCCCATCGACGCCGACGAGGTGCACGACAAGCTGGTGCGCCTGTTGGAGGAGAGCTCCTTCCAGGACCGGGCCGAGCACTTCGCTCAGCTGATGCAGGCGGCCGGCGGTGTGAAGACCGCCGCCGACCTGATCCTCGACTGCGCCGCGCTGAAGCGCTGACAGCGCTGACAGCGCTGACCCCCTGCGCCGGTTCTACCTCGGGACTCCCAGGTAGAACCGGCGCACGGCGTCGATCACCTGGTCCTGGTCGTCCTCGGTCAGGGCCGGGTGCGTCGGGAGGTACAAGCCGTCCGCGGCGAACCTGCTCGCGTTCAGCGCCGGCCATGCCGGGTCGAGGTACATCGGCTGGCGGCTCATCGGCTTGAAGAACAGGCGGGTCTCGATCCCTTCCCCGACAAGGAACTCGCGCAGCTCCTCGCGGCGTTCCGCGCGTAGGTCGTACATCCACAGCACGTCCCGCGGAGGCATCAGGGTGAGGCCGGGGATGCCCGCGAGGCCGGCGTCGTAGTAGGTCTCGATCTTGCGGCGGCGGGACAGGATGTCGTCGAGGCGCTCGGTCTGGGCCAGGGCGACCGCCGCCTGCATGTTGGTCATCCGGAAGTTGTAGGCCAGCTTCTTGTGCAGGAAGTTGTGCTCCCTGGTGAAGGCCATGGCACGCAGGTGGGCCATCTGGGCGGCGAGGTGGGCGTCGTCGGTGAGGCAGACGCCGCCTTCCCCCGAGGCGATGATCTTGTTGGCGAACAGGGAGAAGCAGGCGATGTCGCCAACCGGGCGCACGCCGTGGGCCTCGGCGGAGTCCTCCACCACCCGCAGGTTGTACTCGTAGGCGATGCCCATGATCGTGTCCATGTCGCAGCGGCGGCCATAGACGTGCACCGGCATGATCGCCTTCGTGCGCGCGGTGATGCTCGGCTCGATCAGGGCGGTGTCGATGTTCAGGTCGTCGCCGCAGTCGACGAACACCGGGGTCGCGCCGACGTAGGTCACCGCCCACGCCGACGCGATCATCGTGAACTCGGGCACCAGCACCTCGTCGCCGGGACCGATACCCAGGGCACGCAACGCCAGCGTGAGCGCGGCGGTCCCGGACGAGCACGCCACGCCGTGCGCGATCCCGTTGTAGCGGGCGAACTCCTCCTCGAACCTGGCCACGAACGGGCCCTGCGAGGAGATCCAGCCGCTGCGCACCGCCTCCGTCACGTACTCGAGCTCGTTGCCGGTGAGGTACGGCTGCGATACCTGGTACCGAAATCCCATCGGAACGCCTTTCAGTCGTCGGTGCCGAGGACCAGCCGGACGAGGTCGTCGGCGTCCATCGCCCCGATCCCGTTCGACCCGCCGTTCTGGTGGTCGCCGTTGGCCGACACGTTTGCCGGCTCCTCGGTGTCGAACGAGGCCCCGTCGAACGTATCGGCCGCCCGCAGCAGGATGTCGACCAGCCCGGCCGCCCGCAGCCGGGAGATCGGCACGGTCGTGAGCACCCGGCGAATCCGGGCCTCCTCCGGGTCGACCGCCGGCTCGTCCGGGACCAGCTCGGCGAGTACCCGGTCGACGATGGCGGCCGGCGTCGGATGGTCGAACACCAGCGTCGCCGGCAGCCGCAGCCCGGTGGCGGCGCTGAGCTTGTTGCGCAGCTGCACCGCGACCACGGAGTCGACGCCCATCTCGGTGAACGCCAGCGCCGGCTCGAACTCCACCGCCCCGGCGGTCACCTCCGACAGGGCCGCGCGCACCAGGTCGAGCAGCACGGCGTCCCGCTCGGCCGGGTCGAGCCCATCGATCCGGCCGAGCAGAGCGGCGGTCCCGGACGTGTCCGCCGGCACCGCCAGCACCTGCTGGACCTCGGGCAGCTCCGACAGCAGCGGGCTGGGCCGCACCGACACGAACGCCGGGGCGAACCGCGACCAGTCGACGTCGGCGACGACCAGGCCGGTGTTCCCGCCCGCCACCGCCCGGCCGAGCTCGGCGAGCAGCAGGTCCGGCGCCATCGCGGTCAGACCGCGGCGGGCCAGTTGTTCGGCCATGTCACCCTGCGCGGCCATCCCGTCCTGACCCCACGCGCCCCACGCCACCGACGTCGCGGCCAGTCCCCCGGCCCGCCGCCGCGCGGCCAGCGCGTCGAGGTAGGCGTTCGCCGCGCTGTAGGCGGCCTGTCCACTGCTGCCCCACACGCCGGCGATCGAGGAGAACAGCACGAACAGGTCCAGCTCGCGGTCCCCGAGCAGCACGTCCAGGTTCGCCGCTCCCTCGGCCTTCGCCGCGATGACCTCGGCGAGCCCCGCCGGGGTCGCGTGCGCGATCGGCGAGTCCAGCTGGGACACCCCGGCGGCGTGCACGACACCGGTGACCGGATGCTCGGCCAGTACGGCGGCGAGCGCGTCCCGGTCGGCCACGTCGCAGGCCACGACGGTCACCTCGGCGCCCAACGCGACCAGCTCGGCGCGCAGCGACTCGGCGCCCGGTGCGGCCGGGCCTCGCCTGCTGGTCAGCACCAGGTGCTCGGCGCCCGCGCTGGCGAGCCACCTGGCGACCCGCGCGCCGACGGCTCCCGTGCCGCCCGTGACCAGCACCGTGCCGCGGGCGACGAAGTCGGGCGCGGGGCCGGCCGGGCAGCGCACTAGCCGGCGGGCCAGGATCCCCGACGGCCGGACGGCGACCTGGTCCTCGCCGTCGAGTCCGGTGAGGACGGACGCGAGCAGTCGGCCCGTCCGCTCGTCGAGCGTCGCCGGCAGGTCCACCAGACCGCCCCACCGCTTGGGGTGCTCCAGCGCGGCCGCCCGTCCCGCGCCGAGCACGAGGGCCTGGTCCGGGTCGGTGACCGGGTCGGCGGGCCCGGTGCCGACGGCGCCGCGGGTGAGGCACCACAGGGGCGCGTCGATCCCCGCGTCGCCAAGCGCCTGGATCAGCGCCACGGTCGGGGCGAGGCCGGCCGGAGCCAGCAGCGACACCACGCCGTCGACCGGTCCCGCCTCGGCCAGCCGGGCGAGCAGCGCGGGCCGGTCCACCTCGTCGGCCACGACCTGCCGGACTTGGGCGCCGTGCCGTTCGAGCACACCACTGACTTCGGTGCTGCCGGTGCCGCCGGTCGGCGACACGACGAGCCAGGTGCCGGACAGCGCCGGGGTGCGGTCGCCGGACAGCGGCCGCCACTCCTCGCGGTACCGCCAGGAGTCCACTGTGGACTGTTCCTGCTTTCGGCGGCGCCAGGTGGACAGTGCGGGCAGCACGGTCGCCAGCCCGGTCGGTTCGGCCAGTCCCAGCATGGTCGCGAACTCCGAGGCGTCGCCGCGCTCCACCACGTCCCACAGCCCGGCGTCGGCCGGCGCGCCGAGCGGCCGGGGCGCGGCGGGCCGCGGCCAGAACCGTTCCCGCTGGAAGGCGTAGGTGGGCAGCTCAACCGGGCGGCCGGCCCCACCGGACCGCCAGGCCACGGGCAGGCCGTGCACGTGTGCCTCGGCCAGGGCACGAGTGAGCTGGTCGGGCCCGCCCTGCTCCCGCCGGAGGGTGCCAAGGGCGAGCACGGTTCGGCCGTCATGCTCGGCGATGTCGGGCAGGCCCATGGCGAACACGGGGTGCGGGCTCGGCTCGAGGAACGTGGTGTGCCCGTCGCGGATCAGCGCGTGGACGGTGGTCTCGAACCGGACCGGCCGGCGCAGGTTGCGGCACCAGTAGTCCGCGTCGAGCGTGGTGGTGTCGAGCCGGTCGCCGGTTGTGGTGGAGTAGAACGCCACCGGCGCGGCCAGTGGGGTGACCGGGGCCATCAGTTCGGCCAGTTCTTCGGTGATCCCGTCGACCTGCGGACAGTGGGCGGCGAAGTCCACCCCGGGCAGCGGCCAGCGCATGACACCCGCGCCGGCGAGCCGGCGCTGCAAGGTGGCGATCGCGTCCGGGTCGCCCGCGACGGTGAGGTTGCGCGGGCCGTTGACGGCGGCGACGTGCACCCGGTCGGCCAGGTCGCCGATCAGCTCGACGGTCTGTTCCCGGTCGGCCAGCACGGACAGCATGGCGCCGTGCCCGGCCAGGCGCTCGCCGATCAGCCTGCTGCGCAGCGCGACGATCCGCGCACCGTCCTCAATGGACAGTGCGCCTGCCACGCAGGCGGCCGCGATCTCGCCCTGGGAGTGCCCGACCACCGCGGCCGGGGTCACGCCGTTGGCGCGCCACACCTCGGCCAGGGCGACCATGATCGCCCAGAGCAGCGGTTGCACCACGTCCACCCGGCCGGCCGGCGGGCCGCCGGGCGCACCGCGCAGCACGTCGGTGAGTGACCAGTCCACGAACGCGGACAGGGCGGCGTTGCACTCGGCGATCCGGTCGGCGAACACCGGCGAGGTGTCCAGCAGCTCCGCCGCCATGCCGGGCCAGGCGGAGTCCTGGCCGGGGAACACGAACACCACGGGCCCGGTGGGACCGTCGACGTGCCCGGTCAGCACGTCCGGGTCCGGGCGGCCGGCGGCCAGCGCGGCCAGCAAGTCCACTGTGTCGGCGCCGAGCACCACGGCGCGGTGATCGAAGCTCGACCGGCGCAGCAGCGCGGCGCCGATGTCCGCCGGTGTCGCGTCGGGGTGCTCGCCCAACCAGTACCGCAGTCGCGCGGCCTGCTCGCGCAGTGCCGGCTCGGTTCTGGCGGAGAGCAGCCACGGCACGTCCTCGGCCGGCTCGGCGGGTGTGGCCTGCGGCGCCTGCTCCAGGATGACGTGCGCGTTCGTGCCGCTGATGCCGAACGAGGACACGCCGGCCCGCCTCGGCCACTCGCCCTCTGTCCACGGCTGGGCCTCGGTCAGCAGTTCGACCGACCCGGCCCGCCAGTCCACATGGGACGACGGCGTGTCGACGTGCAGGGTTTTGGGCAGGACCCCGTTGCGCAGAGCCATGATCATCTTGATGACCCCGGCGACCCCGGCGGCGGCCTGAGTGTGACCGAGGTTCGACTTCACCGAACCCAGCCACAACGGCCGGTCCCGGTCCCGGCCGTAGGTGGCGAGCAGGGCCTGCGCCTCGATCGGGTCGCCGAGCATCGTGCCGGTGCCGTGCGCCTCGACCGCGTCAATGTCCGATGTGGACAGACCGGCGGCGGCGAGGGCCTGACGGATCACCCGCTGCTGCGACGGGCCGTTCGGCGCGGTCAGGCCGTTGGACGCGCCGTCCTGGTTCACCGCGGAACCCCGCACCACAGCAAGGATCTCGTGACCGTTGCGTTGGGCGTCCGACAGTCGCTCGACCACCAGCATGCCGGCGCCTTCCGACCAGCCGGTGCCGTTCGCGTTGTCGGAGAACGCCTTGCACCGGCCGTCCGGCGACAGCCCGCCACGCAGGCTCACCTCGATGAACGGGCCGGGGGTCGCCATCACGGTCGCGCCGCCGACGAGCGCGAGCGAGCACTCGCCAGCCTGCAGGGCCTTGGCCGCCCAGTGCAGCGCGACCAGCGACGACGAGCACGCCGTGTCCACGGTGACGGCGGGGCCTTCGAGTCCGAGGGTGTAGGACAGCCGGCCGGACAGGACGCTCGCCGTGGTGCCGGTGGCCACGTGCCCGTCGAGGTTCGCGTCGGCGCTGCCGAGCAGCGTGGCGTAGTCCTGACCGTTGGTGCCGACGAAGACGCCGGTGTCGCTGCCGTGCAGGGCGGTCGGGTCGATCCCGGCGCGTTCCAGCGCCTCCCAGGAGGTTTCGAGCAGCAACCGCTGCTGCGGGTCCATCGCCAGCGCCTCGTTCTGGGCGATGCCGAAGAACCCGGCGTCGAAGCCGGCGGCGTCGGGCACGAAGCCGCCTTCCGCGGTGTAGCCGCGCTCGCGGGCGACCTCGGTGAGGTGCCAGCCCCGGTCGGTCGGGAACGCGGAGATGCCGTCGCGGCCATCGGCCAGCAGCTCCCACAGCTCCTGCGGGGTGCTGACGCCGCCGGGGAACCGGCAGCCGATCCCGACGACGACGATCGGGTCGTCGGCCACCCGGGCCGGTGCGGCCACCGCCGGGACGCTGGCCGCAGAACCGAGCAGCTCGTCGAGCAGGAACTCGGCCAACGCCTGCGGGGTGGGGTGGTCGAACACCAGCGTCGCGGGCAGCGCGAGGCCGGTGGCGGCGGTCAGCGCGTTGCGCAGCTCCATCGCGGTGAGCGAGTCGAGTCCCAAATCCTTGAACCGTCGCTCGGGCCGCACGGCCGCCGGGTCGGCGTGTCCGAGGACCGCGGCGACCTGGCCGCGCAGGAGGTCGAGCAGTACCTGGCCGCGTTCGGCCGCTGGCCTGTTCGCCAGGCGCTGCCTCAGGTCCGGGCCGGTCTCCCCGGACGCTGTCGCCGCCGTGGCCGCCGCGCGGCGCACCTCGGGCAGGTCGGCGAGCAGCGGGCTGGGCCGGATCGCGGTGAACGACGGTGCGAAGCGGGTCCAGTCGACGTCGGCGACGGTCACGACGGTCTCGCCGTCGCCGATGGCCTGGTGGAGCGCGGCGAGGGCCGCGCCGGGGTCGAGCGGGGTCAGGCCGGTGCGGCTGGCGCGGTCGGCCACCCGCTCGCCGTCGGCCACCATGCCCGCGCCGGCCCACGGGCCCCACGCCACGGACGTCGCGGGCAAGCCATCGGCCCGGCGGAACTCGGCCAGCGCGTCGAGCATCGCGTTCGCGGCGGCGTAGTTCGCCTGCCCGGTCGCGCCCAGCGTGCCGGCGAGCGAGGAGAACAGCACGAACGCCGACAGGTCCATGTGCGCGGTCAGCTCGTGCAGTGCGAGCGCGCCGGCGGCCTTGGCCCGGAGCACGGTCGCGAACCGGTCCGGGGTGAGCCGGTCGAGCACGCCGTCGTCGAGCACGCCGGCGGTGTGGAACATGGCCGTGGGCGGGAACTCCGCCAGCAGGTCGGCAAGCGCCTCCCGGTCGGCGACGTCGCACGCCGCGAAGCTCACCCTGGCGCCGGCGGCCACCAGCTCGGCGCGCAGATCCTCGGCGCCCGGCGCGTCCTGGCCGCGGCGGCTGACCAGCAGGACGTGCTCGGCGCCCGCGCGGGCGACCCAGCGGGCCACCTCAGCGCCGAGGCCGCCGGTGCCGCCGGTGACCAGGACCGTGCCCTTCGGTGCGAAGTCCGCAGGCGAGTCGCCTGCGGGGTTGCGGGTGAGCCGGCGACCGAACACGCCGGCGGGACGCAGGGCCACCTGGTCCTCGGCGCCGGTGAGCACGCCGGCCAGCTGGTCGGCGGTCCGCTCGCCCGGGGTCTCGGGCAGGTCGACCAGGCCACCCCACAGCGTCGGGTACTCCAACGCGGCGGTCCGGCCAAGTCCCCAAACGGCCGCCTGGACCGGGCTGGTAACCCGGTCCGAGCTGCTGACGGACACCGCTCCCCTGGTCGCGGTCCACACGGGAGCGTCGAGCCCCGCGTCGCCGAGTGCCTGCACGAGCGCGGCGGTCGCGGTCAGCCCGGCCGGGGCGCCGTCGGCGTCGGTCTCGTCGAGCGCGAGCAGGGAGAGCACGCCGGTGACCCCGTCGAAGCGCCGCAGCGACTCGGCGAGGGTGACCCGGTCGGCGTCGGTCACCACGAGCCGGTCGCGGGTGCCGAGGTCCAGCGTCGCGGCCCAGTCGTCGGCGTGCCGCTCCGGCACCACGAGCAGCCAACGCCCGGTGAGCCGGGAATCGTTGCCGCGCAAGGGCTTCCAGCTCACCCGGTAGCGCCAGCCGTCCGCCTGGGACCGCTCGGCCCTGCGACGGCGCCACGAGGACAGCGCGGGCAGCACGGCCCCGAGTGCCGCGCCGTCGACGTCCAGGCGGGAGGTCAGCGCGGGCAGGTCGCCCCGGTCAACGGCCGCCCAGAACTCGGCGTCCTCCGCGGCGCCGGTTCGCACGGCGGGCTCCGGCCAGAACCGCTCGTGCTGGAACGGGTAGGTCGGTAGGTCCACGCGGCGGGCGCCGGTCCCGGCGTACAGGGCCGGCCACGCAACGCCGACGCCGTGCGCGGACAGGGTGGCCACGGCCGAGACCGCGGCCAGCTCCTCCGGCCGGTCCTTGCGCAGCAACGGCACGACGACGTCCCCAGTGTCCTCAGTGGACAGTGACTCGCGGGCCGCGGCCGACAATGAGCCGTCCGGGCCGAGTTCGAGGAACGCGGTGACGCCGTGGCCGGCGAGCCACCCGACGCCGTCCGCGAACCGGACGGTCTCCCGGACGTGTCGCACCCAGTACTCCGGCTCGCACAACGACTCGCCAGCGAGGTCGCCGGTCAGGTTCGACACCACCGGCACCGAGGGCGGCGCGAACGACAGGCCCGCGACGACCGCGCGGAACTCGGCGAGCATCGGGTCCATCCTCGGCGAGTGGAACGCGTGGCTGACCGTGAGCCGCCGCGTCCGGCGCCCCTGCGCGACGAAGCCGGCCTCGATCGCCAGCACGGCGTCCTCGTCGCCCGAGACGACCACCGACCGGGGGCCGTTGACCGCCGCGATCGACACGCCGCCGGCGCCCGCCAGCAGCGGGAGCACCTCGTCCTCGGTGCCCTCGATGGCAATCATCGCGCCGCCGGCGGGCAGATCCTGCATCAGCCGGGCCCGCGCGGAGACCAGGGCGCAGGCGTCCGGGAGGGTCAGCACGCCCGCCACGTGCGCGGCCGTGATCTCGCCGATGGAGTGGCCGATGAGGAAGTCCGGCCGGATCCCCCACGACTCCACCAGCCGGTACAGCGCGACCTGGAGCCCGAACAGCGCGGGCTGCGCGTTGCCGGTCCGCGCCAGCACCTCGGCGTCGACGTCCCACAGCGCGGCCCGCGTGACGTCGAGCCCGGCGAGCACCTCGTCGAGCGCGGCGGCGAAGACCGGGAACCGCTCGTACAGTTCCCTTCCCATGCCGGGGCGCTGCGATCCCTGGCCGGAGAACAGGATCGCGGTCGGCCGCTCACCCGCGTCCGTGCCGAGCACGAGGTTGGGGTCGGGCTCGCCCGCGGCCAGTGCGGTCAGCGCCCGGCGGGCGACGTCGAGGTCCGGCGCGAGCACCACGGCGCGGTGCTCGAACCCGGACCTGCCGGTCGCGAGGGAGTACCCAATGTCAATAGCGCCGTCGACAGCGCCGGTGGCGGGGACGGCCAGCAGGCGGGCCGCCTGCGCGCGCAACGCGGTGGGCGTCGCGCCGGACAGCGGCCACGCCGCCACCACGACCGCGAGTGGCTCGGCCGCCAGCGCGGGCTCCGGTTCTGGGGCCTGCTCGAGGATCAGGTGCGCGTTGGTGCCGCTGATGCCGAACGAGGACACCGCGGCCCGGCGTGCCCGGCCGGTCGCCGGCCAGTCCCTGCGGTCGGTCAGCAGGTCGATCGCGCCCTCGGTCCAGTCCACCTGCGACGACGGGGCGTCCACGTGCAGGGTCGCCGGCAGCACGCCGTCGCGGATCGCCATCACCATCTTGATCACGCCTGCGACACCCGCGGCGGCCTGCGTGTGGCCGAGGTTCGACTTGACCGAGCCGAGGAGCAGCGGCTGTTCCCGGTCCTGGCCGTAGGTCGCGAGCAGCGCCTGCGCCTCGATCGGGTCGCCGAGCGCCGTGCCGGTGCCGTGCCCCTCCACGGCGTCCACATCGGACGGTCGCAGGCCGGCGCCGGCGAGCGCCCTGCGGATCACCCGTTGCTGCGACGGGCCGTTCGGAGCGGTCATGCCGTTGGACGCGCCGTCCTGGTTGACCGCCGACCCGCGCACCACCGCGAGGATCTCGTGCCCGTTGCGTCGCGCGTCGGACAGCCGTTCCACGAGCACCACGCCGACGCCCTCGGCGAACCCGGCGCCGTCGGCCGCGTCCGCGAACGCCTTGCAGCGGCCGTCGGCGGCGAGCCCGCCCTGCCGGGAGAACTCGACGAACAGGCCGGGGGTGGCCATGGTCGTGACGCCGCCGGCCAACGCGAGGTCGCACTCGCCCTGCCGAAGCGCCTGCGCGGCCAGGTGCAGTGCGACCAGCGACGACGAGCACGCGGTGTCCACGGTGACCGCGGGACCCTCGAGCCCGAGCGTGTAGGAGATCCGGCCGGACACGACGCCGCCCCCGGCGCCGGTCACCTGGTGGCCCTCGACGTCGCCGGCGCCCTGCGCCAGGGCCGCGTAGTCCTGGTACATCAGGCCGGTGAAGACGCCGGTTTGGCTGCCACGCAAGGAGACCGGGTCGATGCCGGCCCGCTCCACCGCCTCCCACGCGGTTTCCAGCAGCAGCCGCTGCTGCGGGTCCATCGCCAGCGCCTCGCGCGGCGAGATGCCGAAGAAGCCCGCGTCGAACCCGCCGACGTCGTGCAGGAAGCCGCCTTCGCGGGTGTAGCTCGTGCCGGGCCTGCCGCGCTCCGGGTGGTACAGGGTGGCGAGGTCCCAGCCCCGGTCCGCAGGGAACTCGGAGACGGCGTCGACGCCGTCGAGCACCAGCCGCCACAGGTCTTCCGGCGAGTCGATCCCGCCAGGGAAGCGGCAGCTCATCCCGACGATCACGACCGGGTCGTCTGCGGTCGCCGCGAGCGGGAGCCGCTCGGCGGTGTCCGCGCCGCCGACGATGCAGGTCCGGAGATGCTCGGCGAGTTCGATCGGAGTGGGGTGGTCGAACACCAGCGTGGCCGGCAGCCGCAGGCCGGTCGCCTGGCTGAGCCGGTTGCGGAGGTCGACCGCGGTGAGCGAGTCGAAGCCCAGCTCGCGGAACCGCCGCCGGACCGCCACATCCTCCGGCGACGCGTGCCCGAGCACGGCGCCGACCTGGGTCCGCACGATCGCCAGCACCATCCGGACCTGCTCGGCCGCTGGCACCCCGGCCAGCCGCTGGGCCAGCGACGTGGCGCCGGTTTCCTGCGCGGCGGTGCGCCGGGCGGCCCGGACCAGGCCGGTGAGCAGTGGGGGTATCTCGCCCTTCGCGCGGATTCCGGCGAGGTCGAGCAGCGCGGGCACGACGAGTGGCGGGCCGGCGGCCAGCGCCGCGTCGAACAGCGACAGGCCCTGCTCGGCGGACAGCGGCAGCACGCCGCCGCGGGCCAGGCGCCGGAGATCGGACACGTCCAGCCCGCCGGCCATCGCACTGTCCTCCGCCCACAGACCCCACGCGAGCGAGGTCGCGGGCAGCCCGTTGGCGCGGCGGTGCTGAGCAAGCGCGTCGAGGAACGCGTTGGCGGCGGCGTAGTTGCCCTGCCCGGGACCGCCCATGATCCCGGACAGGGAGGAGAACAGCACGAGGTTCGCGTCGCGGGCGAGCTCGTGCAGGTGCCAGGCCGCGTCGACCTTGGGCCGCATCGTGCGGTCGAGGTGCTCGGGGGTGAGCGAGCCGAGCACGCCGTCGTCCAGCACGCCCGCGGCGTGCACGACGGTGCGCACGGGATGCTCTGCCAGCAGGCTGGCGAGGTCGTCGCGGTCGGCAACGTCGCACGCGGCCACGACGACGTCGGCGCCGAGGCCGGTCAGCTCCGCGACGAAATCCGCGACGCCAGGAGCGGTCGGGCCGCCCCGGCTGGCCAGAAGGAGGTGGCGGACGCCGTGCGCGGTCGCGAGGTGTCTGGCCACCAGGCGGCCGAGCGCGCCGGTGCCGCCGGTGATCAGCACGGTGCCGTCCTGGTCCCACTCCGGCGGCTGCGCGGGCGCGGCGACTCGCCGCAGGCGCGCGACCCGGGTTGTGCCGTCCCGCAGCACGATCTGCGGCTCGCCGGACGCCACGGCGGCCCGGACCTCGGTGTCCGTGTCGGTCTCGGTGTCGGTGTCTATGAGTACGAACCGGCCCGGGTTCTCCGACTGGGCCGAGCGCACGAGGCCCCACACGGCGGCGGCGACAACATCCACGTCCATGTCCACGTCGTCGCCGTCGGCCACGGCGACCGCGTTGCGGGTCAGCACGACCATGCGGGACTCGGCGAACCGGTCGTCGGCGAGCCAGCTCTGCATGCGGGCGAGCACGTCGGCGGTGACGGCCCGCACTGCCTCGGGCACGGGCCCGGCCGCCGGGGTGACCCGCACCAGCACGGCGTCCGCCGGCTCGTCGGCCTCGGTCAGGGTCAGCTCCGGCGCGGCCGGCGGCAGCGTGATGACTGTCCACTCGGGACGGAACAGCGCTTCGGTCCGCACGTCGTCCGAAGTGGACAGTCGGACCGCGCCGACCGGGCGCAGCACCAGCGAGTCCACGGAGGCGACCGGCGCCCCGGCCGCGTCGGCGAGCGCGAGCGCGATCTCGTCCTCGCCGGTCCGGGTGATCCGCACCCGCAGCGTCGCGGCGCCCTCGGCGTGCAGGGACACCCCGCCCCAGGAGAACGGCAGCCGCCCGCCCTCGGCGTCGGCCAGCCCCGCGAACGTCGCCGCGTGCAGTGCGGCGTCGAGCAGTGCGGGGTGCAGGCCGAACGCGGCGGCCGTGACCCGTTCCGGCTCGGCCAGCGCGACGTCCGCGTAGACCTCGTCGCCGAGTCGCCACGCCGCCGTGAGTCCCTGGAACGCCGGCCCGTAGCCAAATCCGGCGTCGGCCGCCTGCTCGTAGAACCCGTCCAGCTGCACGGCTTGGGCCCCTGCCGGCGGCCAGACCGCGGCGTCGAACGGCGCGGCGGCGCCGCCGCGCTCGCCCAGCACACCGGTGGCGTGCGCGGTCCAGCTCTCCTCGGCCGTGCCGTCCTGGCACGAGTACACGGCGAGCGACCGGCGGCCGGTCTCGTCGGCGCCGCCGACGACCACCTGGACGCGGACGGCGCCCTGTCTCGGGAGCGTGAGCGGGGCGAGCAGCGTCAGCTCCTCGACATGCCCGCAGCCGGCCTGGTCGCCTGCCCAGATCGCCAGCTCGACGAACGCGGTGCCGGGGAGCAGGACCGTGCCGAGCAGCGCGTGGTCGGCGAGCCAGGGTTGTGACTGCGTGGAAAGCCTGCTGGTGAACAGCATCCCGTCGGAGTCCGGCAGGCCGACGCCCGCGACGAGCAGCGGGTGGTCGGCCGGTGCCACACCCGCGGCGGTCACGTCGCCCGGCCCGGCCACCACGGTCGGCCAGTACCGCCTGCGCTGGAAGGCGTAGGTCGGCAGGGTGACCCGCCGCGCGCCGGGGAACGCCGCGGCCCAGTCCACGGCGGCGCCGCGCACGTGCAGCTCGGCCATCGCGGTGTAAAGCTGGGCCAGGCCGCCGTCGTCGCGGCGCAGCGTGCCGGTGACCGCGATGTCGAGGTCGGCCTCCTCGGCGATGGCCGACAGCCCGGTCGTCAGCACGGGGTGCGGGCCGGCCTCGACGAACATCCGGTAGCCGTCGGCCAGCAGCCGCTCGACGGCGGCGACGAAGTCCACCGGATGGCGGGCGTTGTCGAACCAGTAGCCGGCGTCGAGCAGGGCCGGGTCGAGCACCTCGCCGGTGACGGTCGAGTACCAGGGCACGTCGCCCGGCAGGAACTCCACCTCGCCGAGCAGCTCGAGCAGGTGCTCGCGCAACGGATCGACCTGCGCGCAGTGCGACGCGACCGTGGACCCGATGACCCGTGCGCGCACGGGTCATCGGGTCCACGGTC
>Ga0193742_1000584_pt1 | contig 23923 bp, 21 predicted proteins | sample L2c1metaG_FD_165511 | JGI IMG/M metagenome (GOLD analysis project Ga0193742, IMG submission 165511) | Soil microbial communities from a riparian zone of the East river system, Colorado, United States - L2c1 | ecosystem: Environmental > Terrestrial > Soil > Riparian zone | place: USA: East River... | reverse complement strand
GTGTCGGACACAGGAAAGTCCAAAGGAGTGTTGGGGTCGTCGTCATACATGATATCTAGCACAGTAGAGAGTGTATGTAGTTGGCCTTTACGCTGTAAAGCCAGCCAATGCTGCGATTATTGAATTTCTGAATTTCTCGAATTAAATCTATTTTAAAACGCCGAAAACGGCCGCTGGCCAAGAATTTCCGAAAACCCTGTAAGTCTTGACTAGTGACTACCAGTGGAACGAATTCAAAAGTAGAGCGATACAATGTCTTTGTGAGCTAGCAGTTAACATGACGAGAACTTTTGGCCATAGTATGTATATCGTGCGGTAGATAAGTAATGTGATGTGGTTGCAAAGGTCATAAGCATGTATAAGTCGTGAATGATTAACATCCGTAATAAAGCGAATTTCTTGGGAAGGTCTGATTCGCCGATGCCCATGTCGTCAAATTGGCGTTCGCGTATGCTTCCGGATGCCTAGACGACTGGTCAGTTACGCATCATCATACAAGGAGAATGAGGATATGTACCGATTGATGTAGTCAGTTGTTGGTCGACTTGGAGGATTGCACGTAATACCATTGGATATTCCTCGTCGTTGGTAGATCCGGACGTAGTCAATATACATGCTAACAGGGAAGAAGAGATGTTTGAAATCTGGTTCTTGGAAGTGTGGCGCCATTCCGAGATTAAAGATAACGTACTAGGCAGGTATAAACACTTATGCGAGGTACACCCAAAAATGGCTCACCATCGGCTCCTCTGAAATAAGTCGTTGACCGACTTGTGAGAGAGTATTGGGCCCCACTGTCGCTGCCGTCATTTTCCAAGACTTTTGGCTATTGCTATACCATGTAACATAACCGTCTTCACGATGATTCTGGTCAGACCAAACTTCGAACCCATAGGCTGCATAATTGTTACCGCCGTAGAACTGTGCATCTACGTCAGTTACAGCCGAAACAGCTTCCTGCAGAGGGCCGCCTTTGTAGGTATTGAACTTTGTCAAACTACTGTTATAAATCGTAGTGGTTGGTGGGGTCGCAACGTAATCATATTGAAGGTCGTAGGGTGCGATTTGGAAACTTTGGGAGACCTCGCCTTGCCATCTAGAAACGTTGATTTGAGCTTCGAGAATATCGATTTCTGGTACCCCCCTGCCGACGTTTGGACTGGGTCCAGGGTGATCTGAACCAGGACAAGTGCAAGCTGATAATTTTTGTCCAGGAAGTTGGCTCAATGGCCCTCCACTCAAACCGCCCGTAGCTGCCGCAGTTGGCGTGCCATCTCTCGTCATTTGACTAGGAAACGTGCCTAGATCACAAGTATCATAGCTGTAAGGCCACATTCCTTCCGTTGTTGCGCCATAGCCGGCTCGTCCCTGGACATCATCAGCAAACATTTCGGTACATAAGTCAAAAAACACATACTAAATTTCCCAATGTCCAGGCAGCTGAGGTAGCTAATGAACAATTGAGCCTTGAATATTGATACAAAGACATACCAGGCCATAGCCCCGGGGCCAAAGGAGAACCCGGCAGACTTAGAGAAACTTCGATGTAACCGGTGTTGAAACATAGCTTATTCCATGACGTCAGCATTCCTAAAGAAATGTGTCATAGTTGGTATGCTATAGAAAGAAATCAATAAGTGACCAACCGCTTTTGAAGTTCAAATCATGATTCTGTTGTTCTGTCATCGTAATGACCAATTTTCCATCCCGCGTTGTTATTGCCTGTGAGATACTGCCTTATTTTGCGTTTTTCTGTAGGCAAAGAGAAAAAGGCTCACGGATGGATCATACCATTCCTGGTCCCCAGTAGGCCTGATTTGTGTTAGGACATTATCAAAAGGTTTGTTAGAATTTGCCATACCAATAATGTAAATCGACTGCTTCCCAATAAGGATCGTCACCCGGATAGAAGGTGCGGCCGTCGATATTGAACTCATCGCTGAAGACGAGGTCGTAGGCTTTGTCATCAGATCCTGTGCGCGTTAGTGCCGAGGAGGGGGTGTCGACATCGATCAAACGCGGAAGACCAGGAAGGTCAGGGATTTGGCCACTCGCATTGATGCCACCAAGGTTGAACCCCACGATGGGTCGTGGAAGATGTGTAAAACGCAAGATCAAGGGGTATCCAATGAATAAAGTTATAAGAGATACAATGATAAGGAAAATCGCGCTTGCATTCATCCACCCTCTCGCAGAGAAAACAGTAAAGCTGGAACCTCCACGAGGATCGGGGTTGTGAAGTGCATCATCGATGTCTGGGTCTTTGTCCCACATATATTGTGGGACTGTAGTTGTCGTTAACACGGCTGGGGCAGGATGTTTTTCTGAAGGAGGTGCATAATTCTCTGATGGCGTGGCACTAAATCGAGGATTCGTACGGCCTACAGTTTCCGTTGCTTGTTGCGGATGATACTGGCCATAAATCAGACAAGTTGCCTATTTAAATTTAGAAGAAATAACGAACTGAATACGGTCCATACCCGGCCCCAATATTTCCAGTTGCGACCCCAATTGCGATAGCACTTCGGTCATTTTGTTGTTGCCTGCTACGGCGGTTACTACTGCTCGCTGAAGCCGATCGAACAGGCCGTGGACCACCGATATATGGTTGGGGTTGGCTAGTTTGAGAGTTTGCGCGTGATGGGCTCTGCGGTACAGCCGCATAGTGTGGAGTAGGCTGCTGTACTTGCCTACGTGAAGGACGAGACATGCAGGTGGATTAGGGGAAGATGATACGCAATGGGAAAGTCAACCAGCCTCGGCCCTCGAGGTACCCAATTTGGCAGCTTCAGGGTTTCTTCCTTCCCACGATGTTGTATACAACAGACTCAATTAGAAGCTGGAGGATCTGGAATGATCTTGTGGTTAAAGTCCCGCAGCAAACCACTTCCCTTTAATTTATAATATTGAACTAAGAAATATATATTTTCAAAAAGTTACAAACCTCCTTTCCAGTGGAATGAATTATTTTATTTTATTTTAAACATTGTTTACTCCAGACTAACCGGACCAGTCACAGCCGATCGAGCCGCGCTCTACGTCACAGTCTCTGGTCACTGTGTCTCGTTCAAACCTTACCATAGTTTTTCAAGGTGCTAGGCCTGCGCTGGCCAAACGCAAATCTTACTAAAGTTGTATGTACTCCTTAAACGATCCCATTGCACACAAATTCGAAGCACTTTTTAACTGACTTCTTTTTTTCAGAGGTGTCAGCAACCCCATACATAATTTAGCATGAGTTTCAGAGTGTGTAGTTCTAATTTCTTTTCTATGATTTTTTCCGATTTTTCTTGATTTTTGTTGAGTCTATTTTTCTTTAAACCCTATGTAATCCACCCTGGGCTGTCCACCGAGAGGTATGGGTTATGGAGGATCCGAGGGGGTCCGACTGTAGGAGTTGTAGGAGCTAAGTACCCTCGAGGCGATTCCTTCGATCTGTTGAGAATCTTGAGATGGTCGGCCCGGATTGAAATCCATACGCCTAGGAATCCGGCTTAGGACAGCATTCCGGTTAAGCAGGGCTTAGCACACCTGGCATGGGTCGAAAACAAGCCCAAACATTTTAAAAAAGCCAGGAGTTATGCTTGTCCTTTGAGCTGAAGGCGCCTTTCACAAAGATGATGGAGACACCGAGAACTACAGTTCAACTATCATGATCGACATTTCTCCTTTGTGTACTTGCAATCTTCTGAGAAGCCTTGTTTTTGACTCGGAATGGCGTTATCACTCCAGACTCTCCGCAAGCAATGGCATCTTGCGTAATTATTTGATTTGCGATGGTTTGGCAGAATCCATTTGGATGATTTTATAAATTTACATGAGGTGGACCAGATGCATGACCCTTGTAATAGATGTTTTTGCTATATAGATTTCTAGACTGTCGAAGGATTGACAGAGGTGTAACCACCATCAATTACGATCTCCTGACCGTGAGTGTACCCACCCGCACGAGATGCAAGGTAGACGACGGTGCCGGCCATTTCCTGGCCACTTTCAAAATATTCATCGACTTTCAAATAACTAAAGTGAGGCAAAGGAAAACTTACGTTCCAGCTCTTCTTGCAGGTACAGGCATAAGACCTTTACCAAGCTTATCTACATCATTTGTTGTGATTTCGTCCATTGTCATTTCGGACGCGTAAACTCCAGGCGCGATTGCATTTACGCGCACAGGAATATTTTTTATCGCAATCTCAGTCGAAAGAAGTTTTGTGAGATGCGATGCAGCAGCCTTTACACTGTTGTAGCAGAACTTTTTAGGAATTTAAATTTAATAGTTTAAATTGAGGTGTATAGAAGTAGATGGGTCGAAACGTACATGATTCTGTGCCACTTTGATGAGACCACTGATGCTGGTGATGTTTATGACACTCGACCAATATCCTGGTACATCCTCAGAGCCTTTAGCCAGAAGACCAAGGAAAGCAGTGGTCACAAAAAAAATCGACGCCAAATTGACAGAAGAGTGACTGCTCCAACTCTCAAATGTTTGACAATTGAAAAGCGCCGTTCCAAGGGACTCGGCAGTTTTATTTTCAGGCGCTTCTTTATCGTCGAGAAAGGGTGAAGTGGGACCGACTTGACCTGCGCTGGGTGTAGGATAATATCAACCACCAATCTACTAGCATCTCATGGACATGGATCACACGAACTTGTTGACAAGAATATGCAACTTTCCTTCTTTCTCTTCAATGTGGATTTTAGCCTTTAAGATGCTCTCCTTGTCTGTGACATCCATCTGTAATCTAGAGATAATCGATCATAGTAAGTGTAAGTAACGAAACATGAATTCACCATCGACCTGTTAAATCAGTAATTGACATACGCTAGAATTTCACCTCCGATTTGTTTGTCCCATAAGGCAGAAATTCTCTCGAGAACGTCAAGGCGACGTCCTGTTATGTAGACTTTAGCGCCGCAGGCTGCTAGCCCTTGCGCGTTCATCAAGCCAATCCCGGTCCCTCCACCTGTGACAAGAGCAACTCGACCTGAAAGATCGTGCATTGACTGTGGGCGATATGAAGTTGGGGATGACATCTCGGGAATGTGTGTATTGAGAGGGGCTGGTGTTGAGATATTCGAGCCGCATGGTTACTTATCGCGCCATATTGCACCATTCTTTACTCAGTCCAATCTCGTATAGCTATCCTTAGTTTGCATAGCCACTTGATATTTTGTATATAAACTGCAGTCCGATAAGGTGATTCCTTGGCCTTATCGGCCTAAGTGCTCTCATTTGACGAAATCCCTACGCTAAATTTGTGTACTATAAACCTGGTGCCTTCCCTAACCGGGAATTCCAACAACTGGCTCGACGGGTGTGTTGTAATCCATGGCCCAATCTTGCTGGAGGCAGTCCCGACATGGCTTGACAAAGACCTTCTGGGTTTTTATAAGTATGTAATAGTCCAGCCGGTAATTATTACCATTATATATATTAAAGAAGATAAAATATTGACTACAAGGCTACATTGAACATCAAAAAATATGATACAACTCCAAATGGCAGAGTCGAGAGGTGAGAAAAGGCAAGGTAGAACGTATGGATACAATTGAGGGTGCTAGGGCGGAAAAGTTCATGAGTTAAATTTATGTAACTTGAATATGGTTTAGAGTCCGGAAAGATGTTGCACATTAAGGAGCGGGTCGATACGATATTGTCTGTGAGAGGTCTGTACAAACGTCTGGTTTGGGGCGCGTTGATGATTCTGCAGCCTCGTCATGCGATCATTTACATTTAGGACCTGATCAGGTAAGGAGGACCTCTTAACGTAGATTTTCGACAGCTGTGGTAGAGACTGCGTCATTGGACGAATCATCCTAGGATCATACCACCCATGTCCTATTTGAATAACGCGGATGGTTCGTGGCAGCGCATACACGTAAAAAAAGGATTTGAGGCTGGGAAATGAATGGGATGTACGGTTCAGATCAATGAGTCGCAGATGTGAAAGCGAAGGGGTGAAGAGTAGAGTGACGAGGTGAGCTAATTCAAAAGGGATGTCGTATCCGTCGACAGTTAACTGGATATGCGTTAGTGATGGGAGAGTAATGCACTTTGTGACATAGTCGTGGCGTGGGGGTAAACATGGCGTTTTGCCTCGTGGAAAAAAGAGGCGTAATTCGATCAAACAACATGATACAGTCAAGATCGAGAGTACATCATCTACTGCTTGATGACTACTCGTAAATCCATGATGGGTGTAATCCAGAAAAGTAAGGTTCGCGAATAAGGATGGCAGCCATGCCAATCTTATTCCGTCCACCGTGACGCGACGCAGACGAGGAGCAAATCCAGAGAACAGAAGAAACTCTTGGGTGTCATCGTTAAGGCGATACACAAGGGAGAGGTCTTGCAGCATGATAGCTGGCGCAGCGCAACTTGCCAAAGCTGCCTTCCATAGGTATGGCGTGTATTCCGAGAAAACGATTTCGAGAGAACGCCAACGGCGGAGATATGGGAGGACGATACACATGTACCATTGAACAGTGTATGGATTGAGGGTTTGTGGTCGAACAATGCCTGATTGAACTGTTGTCCACGGTAGAAGTTGAATGTCTAAGGAACATTCTCTTGCACGCTGGATTCGCTCCAGCCACATGTACTCTTTGGAATTGAGGGTGATTCGACGCCACAAGGACGGCGTATGCAAAGCTATATACCGCCAGTTCCTGGATACGTGAGATACCGTAATAGGGAAATTGGGATCGTCTTCCGATCCCAAAACAAAGACATGGCTGAGCAGTTCAACGGGGAGTCGATAGATGAAGTAAATGTGGGGATTTCGTGCACGGGTAGCGTGAGTGCGCTGTAGTTGACGAGGACGACTAATATTATCCGCCCGGGTGGGGGAAATTGTACATTCCTGGGGATGAAGGGTGTGTTTGTAAAAACTTGGGGAGCGCAGTGATGGGTAAAATATAAGTCGGCAAAAACAATAGTGAGTCTCACAATAAAGAAAAGAGTTTGGTTTTAATATTGATGAACTTTGCCAAAGAACGACTAAAGGTAAGCGCAGGTCGCTGCGTGTCAGTATGCATATTAGTGGGCATGTTACATAGAAACCGAGGGGAAAGGGGATGAAGAAAAATCCCAACCAGTTATTATAGAGGCTGAATAGAGAACACAAAATGGAGATACGGACGTCGGAAGACCAACATCGGAGGAGCTGAACAAAGAATGCACAGAATAGTCATCAACGAAGCTGTGCTGCTCTCCATGCGGGGTGATCGCAAAAGGACTCGGACCTGTGCTGTTCGAATTCCAGGTCCTGCTAAGTTGAAGAATGTTTCCATTTTAAGGAGGATGTGACAAGGAAGGATACATGTACGCGGAACAATGATGTGGCAGTGCAGCCCATATTGACCAAGGTTAACTTGAACGGTGAGCGCTGAGAGCTGAGCGCTGAGCACCCGATGAATGATTAGAAACGAACATGAGCGTCAGCCGATTCAAATTCATTTGAAACCCCATGATGAAGACTCCCGGATTTCAAATTTGTCAAACACCATTTCTTTGCTACTTAAATTTGAAAGAAAAGGACAGTCGGGGCCCGTGAGTCCTTGGGGCAGAAGCCGATACTACTATGTTATTTTGTCCGTGACGACGGACATGGCGGTAGGTTTCAGTGTGTCGTGTGTATTTCGCCCCAGTCCCCTCGGAGGCACTCAGTTTGTCCATGCCACTCCTATAGTTTGGTCTGAACAGTCTAACCAACTAATAATATCTATTGAAACAGGTGAACCACAGATACCTACTTCATATGAACCGCCCAGCAAATTGCTCTCGTTGCAGCAAGTTTGTTGGATCATGTGACTTTCGGCAAACGCCGCAAATGAACTTAGACGTTTGCATCGCAGTGTCCGACATTCATTTTTACACTTTTTCACTTGCTTTTTCAAAAACAATTTTCCATGTAGTATAGTACATTAAAATAATGTTATAATACTATTTTGCCATCCGAAGTCTATAATTCTAGCTATGGTCAATTGATCTGCATACTTACTTGCCTTTGTTACCAAAAAAGGATGTCTAGGGACACACGAACGGTGCGCTGTTGTCATGCGACTGTCAACATAACGAATCTTGAAAAAAAAAAAGGCAAAGGCGTTCGAAAAATCGGCTGCCATAATTTGTTCACAACTACCCTATCGGCAGGGAATTTGGATAAGATCTATTGATCTTCGGCTTGGCGGTGATGTCAATGAACTTGTCAAGGACATTAATCACCATTGTAAAACGGGGAGAAAGCGCGATACAACGTGGGCTGAATGAAAGAGTAAGGAAGAAAAGAGAAGAGTGAAGAACACGATGGGTTACGTGGAACCTATCCCATGATTGACATGAGTCAACCTCCTTCGACCGCGGAAAAGAGATTAATTTTAAATCCATGGGTGACCAATAAATATGAGACAAGGACTTGGTATAATTTATTAACATGAGAGACGATTTAGTCAGATATTTCCGGACAGACATTAACAGAAAACTGAACACCCAGGACATCCTTTTTTGAGGCAAGTAAGTATGCAGATCAATTGACCATAGCTGGAATTATAGACTTCGGATGGCAAAATAATATTATAACATTATTTGAATGTACTATAATACATAGAAAATTGTTTTTGAAAAAAGTGAAAAAGTGATGTCGGAACACTGCGATGCAAACGTCTAAGTTCATTTGCGGCGTTTGCCGAAAGTCACATGATCCAACAAACTTGCTGGGTCAGACTCAATAGTATTAGCATTAGCAATCACCGAGGTCACACTGCCTGACATTGCCGACTCCCACTTGGAGGGAATGGAATTTGAAACCACTTCTGCCATGGAGATGACGACCCAATTTCTTGCTGCAGGAGAAGAGCTTTGGTTACCATTAATCAATGCTGAGGTGCAGAAACTAGACCTCGATACTGAGGAAGGAGTTGTGGAATTGCTCGCACTTTATACACGTGCAGAATCTGACTACATGTGTGCGCCTCTTGTATCTTATCCCATTTGTTTGGGATTAACAATCTCCAGCTATTTCAATACTCCAGAAACATCTTGAATTCCTCATTGAAAGACACGCTCAATATAGTTCGGGAGAGCAACTCAAGCCCGATGCTCTTGGAGAACTTTTTTCGGCTGCTTGGACACGAGAAGCCATCGACGAAGTAGTGAAGAAGGGAGCCTCGCACTTGACACAGGTGAAATATGATACCATGCTTTCTTTAAACTTCCTGACTTTAACGCTTCCCAGAGTTATAGGTTATGGGATGCTCAACGTGATTGGGAATTGGAGATTTTAGAAACAGCTCCAAATTCTGAAAAGCACGTTTGCCAACTTGTCCCTCATACGAAATAGCTAATTGTGAATGGACAGGCCGTCACTGGTGGAGCACGTACAGGCCCTGCACCTCAATCGACTTCGCCAGCCCCATTCTAGTACATATTTCATTCCTTGAAACCTTCCGTTATATCAACTAATCTTTTTTAAGATTTGGAAGAAACATTTCAATCGTACTCGTCCTTCACTACTAAATACCTACCCCCTCAAGACTACGAACGTCTCCTGGTCTCGGCATCCAAGATTCGAGGTCAAAGTACAAGAAATTTTGACCGCAGAGAACCAATGGAATTGTCTCTGGTCAGTCTATTGTTTCGGTCAACAAATTTCAGCTAACATATTTTTTAAGCCCAAGTCAGACAATCCTTTATTAGCATATAGCCAGTATATTGGTTATGAGCGCAGAGCTAAGCATCCAGATTCTTTCGTTACGCGCGGGATATATGAACGAGCCATTGCGGAGGCAGCGAAACGGAGATTCAACAATGAACCTGGAGCAGAAGAGGCTCTACGAATATTCTGGAGTGGTTATAGTGACGCTTTAGTAAAGCATTCCAGTACACTGATCTCTCACTGTATTGACGTCGGTTTAGCGAATACTGGATGCCGGCGTGGATGTGGAGTTGGAAACGTACAGAAGAGCAGTGAGAAGCGTGCCAGGCTCAGGAGAAGTCTGGGCCAGGTATATACGGCTCCTCGTGAGTGGTTAGGTTAGAGTCGACGCTTCTTTTTAAAAGTTCTCCAGGAACGCATTACTGATTCGGAGCAGGATATTATCAATCTAGAGACGGTTGCAGGCGAGCACCCTTCATTTTGCATTCTTTGATAAAAACTTCATATGCTATTGCAGAGATTTTCAACCGAGCAATTGACACAAAACTTGTTCAGTCAGATATTGATCAACTGGTCTCTGTTGTGCTCGCACGAGCCAGCTATGAAAGGCGACGATTGGAAGCTGGAAGTGAAGGTATTTCCCTCATGGTATTCACGGCCTTGAGCTCCTGACTTGGAGTCGCCTCTAGATGAAGATATTCTACCGACTATGATAGGAATTTTGGAGGGTGGAATTGAGATGGCCCATCAAGGCAAGTCTTCGCTTTCTGTCACTATTCATGGGAAGGTTATAACACCTCCAACAGCATCACCCTCCATTGATCCCAAATTGCGCCTTGAAAAATTTCTTGTGCAAATAGTGAGCAATCATTACTGTCTTATCTGAGCCATCCAATGATTTGGCGAGTAGTATGAAAATGTCGGTCTCGATGATAGCGTCCTCAACGTGTGGCAATCTGCAGCCAAGCATTTTAAGTCAAGTTATCTCGTTTGGTTGAACTATACCGATGCCCTCATGTAAGTTCTTCTCACGGCGACATCATTGTCTCCGCTGACTGCGGTCTCCTAGAAAGCATCAGCAATTTGACGAAGCCCGGAAGGTCTTTATAGATATTCACACGAAACAGTTGGATTGGCCAGAAGCTCTTTGGGAAGCTTGGATGTCATTCGAGCATCTACATGGCACCCTCGAAGAAATCGAGTCTTGCTTAGATAACATCGAGAAAGCTCAATATCAAACTAACGCCAGACGAGCTAAGGTTTGTTCCACCTCGATTATCGTTGGATATACTAACCGTTAATGGGTTCAGGAAGCTGCGAAAGCTTATCAGGCTTCTGTAGAGATTCAATTCAACGTGCCAGCATCGGAACCCCTGCCTGAAGTCCCTTCGCAATTACAGGTTGGCATCACGATGGATGTAGATCACCCACCACCACACGAACGCGGCACCAAACGTAATGCAGAGGATGACCCTCCTTCTGAAAGCCACAAAAAGGCTAAATTGGGTATTAAAGCCCTTGCTCCAGCTGCTAAAATACTAACTTAGCCATATTGCTTCTAGAACAGAAACGCCCTCCTCTCAAGAGGTTTGTCGGTTTCTTCAATTCTAGCAATTCCATATGAATTATGGACTGAGAAGATTTACCGCCCACAGGGATCGAGAAAACTCGACAGTCTTCGTTGCTGATCTTCCCCATGGTGTTACGGACGACGATCTCAAGCAATTATTCAAAGATGTGTGTGCGTTAACACAATTTATATGCGGGAAGATAATTATTCTTTTGTACAAAGTGTGGTAGCATTCGCGAAGTCAAAATCACCCAATTACCTGGAACATTTGTGGCGACAGTTGAATTTTTTGAACGAGTTGGTCGACTTATGGAACTGCGGATTGACGACTGATGGGTTATCCATAGGATAGCGTACTCCCAGCATTGACGAAGGACAAGAAGCGACTCCATGATCGCGAGATTTCCGTCCATCTGGCTTGGAAATCGACGCTCTATGTCACCAATTTCCCGGAGACAGCAGACGATCTCTTTATGCGAAGTCTCTTTGGAAAGGTGTGTCTAAAATGCCGTCATCCCCTCTATATATTAAGATTAGACAAAGTATGGCACTGTTTTCGACGTACGATGGCCAAGCAAAAAGTTCAAGAATACGCGTCGATTCTGTTACATTCAATTTTCTTCACCGGTATCTTCATCATTTTGCAGGTAACAGCAATTGGTGACGCAGGTTTGTTTATTTAGGACGCAGCTGAAAGCTCGCTTGAACTTCATGGACACAAGCTAGCGCCAGATCTACCTTTGAACGTGTACATCTCAAATCCAGAACGCAAAAAGGAAAGGACAGATCAGGATGCGAATGAGAGGGAGGTATATGTTGCAGGGCTCAGCAGATTTACCACTAAAGCAGACCTGGAAGAACTCTTTGGCACGGCAAGTTCAATCCGATTGAAAAAAAAACTGGGCTTATAGATTGCCCCCCTAGTATGGACCAGTGAAGGATGTCCGAATAGCTCTGGAGGATAATGGTCATGCCAGAGGATTTGCTTTTGTGGAGTTCGAGGATACTGTTAGTAATCGATCGATCAAGTTGTGATACTAATCCTGACTTGGATTGTAGAATGACGCTCAGACTGCTTTAGCTGCTAACAACTACGAACTAAAGAAGCGGAGGATAGCAGTGACACTATCTGATCCTCGTGTTCGTGCGCGTCACAGGTATGGTTGTACATAATCTGGGAACCTAGTGTTCTGTAGCTGACGGGATCACCAGGTCCGAAATTGGCCTGACTCGAGTGGCAGAAGCCCGTAGCAGATCAATTCGCATCACAAACCTTCCACCTGCCACCCAGGAGGGTCTGTTGCAACAAATACTCGAAAAGATCGTGCCTGTCAGTCGCGTCGAAGTGTTCATCGATAAACAGGAAGCTGTCGTGGAATTGAAGACTCCAGTTGTATGTCTTGTCACTCCGCTGCTTGGTACGATACTGAAGTTTTTCTAACAGGATGCAGGACGGTTGTTGTTAAGGACGGAACCAATAATTTTCGGAGGAAGTACGCTGAGGCTGAGTGAGGACTTATCCTCCTCCCGCTCTTTGCAAGCCCCGAATCAGATCAGAGGTACCACGTTGTTTGCACCAAGAAAGCTCGGGCTGTCGAAACCGAGAGCTGGATTAGGATACAAAAGAGATTGGCCAGGTGAACCCGCCGTTCCTGCTCAGGAGTCATCATCTGCAGGTGGGAGCATGGGCCAGGATGACTTCCGAAAAATGTTGTTAGGGAGAAAGTGACACACTTAACACGATATAAGACGTATGATTTACACGTTGACAAACCACTTCACTCAACTTCAGTGCCCCGTCAATGTCAATTTCCTGATTCCTGTCTATTGACCTTAGCCTAAGCTCAAATACTAATAGCAGCTAGCACTAGTAGCAGGTGACTGAGCTCCCTAACGTTATATAAGGCAGATGTGCCAGTCAGACATAACCGGAGGTTCCTTCAAGACCACAAGCACAGTGTCAGACCAGATTCTACCAGTGCTAGCGTCACTACAGAAGACTGGAAGATGAACGGCAGGAGTGACCCTTTTGGCAAACGACTGGGAGAAGTTGTAAGGTGTAGATAAGCTAAGTGAGCCAGACAGAAGAAAGGGAAGGGAAGATGGATATGTAATATGTATAGTTGAAAGCAGATATTCTGAGGGAGGAAAAGGTATCCTGGTTACGAGTCCCCTTTAAGGGCTCAGAACGAACCAACTATTGAACTCTGATCTCAGGCGAATTGCCAATATCCTTGGCTTCCCCACACCTTCTCCATACACCACTCGTAACCCCAGGACTGTAGAAGTAGACTTCGCCAGAAGCCGTGGTGTTTGAAGCTGTGGTTGGAGGTTCCATTTCATTAGATTACAATATACTATGCGCGTATGGGTTGCCAACGCAAGTGAAATTTCTTCATTTGATCTCTGATCATACGACGCGCTCATTTACGAGTCAGTTGAACGTTGACTCGCTATCAGACTCTGGTTACTGTAATAGTAAGCATTCTGATAACAGATTGTTGACATCGCATTTCAAGAGAATCTACTATTTCGGGAGATGCCTTTTATCAAGCCGCCCATTTCTGCATCCCTTGGTCTACCATATATAGCCTGCTAGCATCTCCTGCAACTTGTTCGTTCAATAAAACAGGGTTTTGTATCAACCGCTGGCAGAAATCGATCCCGAAGTCAAGAATATAATCGACAAGGAGGCATGGAAGTAGTTCATCGGTTTGGAACTCATTGCTTCAGAGGTTGGAATATATCTTCTCGAATGTTCGTTGTCGACTCGAATCCACATACCTCGTAGAATCTGACGAGCTAGGCCACCATGGAGGCCATACTATGGTGGTAACGAATACATTGACGAATTTGAAGTCCTATGTCCTTATCATCCAATCAAGATCTTCAAACCTCGACTCTGGTGTCAACGTCCAGCCCTACTCTGGTAGCATTTTTTGTTCCTCTTTTAACACCAGGTCTACTTGCGTCTCATAGACAGCCAAGTATGTTCTGATATTGCTTAAATAATCCTGCTCTCCGACTCATTGCTCTCAACCTTTGCAGCTCTTACTGACTGGTTTTAACCCAACGACCGCCTCATGGGTCTCGGACTTCCAGGTGACCATCTTTCCCATGGATACTGTGTCATTCCCCAAACCACTTTCTCCCGGCTCCTATAGCTTATTATTCCCTTCTGACAGACTGCCAAGTTGGAGAGAGGTTGGAAAATTCCATAGAAACTTAAAGTTTCCCTACCATGTTGGGGGAGTTCGAAGGCAATTTTACCGGATATCGTGAACTCTGGAAAGAAAGAGAGCACCTGATATGAAATGGCGAGTCTGGGGACAAGCGGGGATTGGCATCTCATTCCATGACTCAGCGTTCTTGGATCTATCGGACACCAACTCTCAGTTATGTGAATGATATTAACACTTTCTTCAGGTGCTTTAGGTATATAGTGTCACAAATGTATCAAATTGGTCGAGACGAATTCGAGGGCAGGAGGGTTCTTCACCCGAGATCGCCGAGTTCAAAAGTTGGCAGCCTCTCTTTAAGCCCACCTATCGCTTCGTTTTCGCCCTTAGGTTTTATACTATGTTTATACATTCTGATGAATCAAGCGGATGAAAGGTCGAGAAGTAGTAGACGTGTGTTTACAGTTTGGTTAAATCCTGAAATCATAACTGCGATCGACGAGCAATATATATCTTACATACACTCAGCATCGTTAGACTGCACACCTCTCCCATGCCACCTTCCTAAATACCCAGAGACGGCTTGCTTTGAACATGACGACCCCTAAGGATAGGGACCAACTTATTGAATTAAATGGGCTAGCTGCTCTTCATTCACGAGACCCATATTCATTGCCGTGAGTCCTGTCTATACATCTGCCTTTTTCTTGAATTTCTCTCATCTTCAACCCTTCACCTTTGCAGTTGGAAGAATGAACCCACACTTATCAGTTCACCAGTGAATGTAAGTGGGAAGCCACCTCAATGTCTAGTTAAAGAATTCAGACCTAAGACAGCCGCCCGTGATGGCTCGTATGGCGCACCAGTCGGGTACTAATCCTTACGGTCGTAATCCGAATCGAAGAAATGTAGGAAATCCAACTTCGAATCGAGTACTCAGCACATCATCCTCCGGTCCTCCTCGAAAAAAGGTCAAGACAGAGCATACCCTTCATGCGGCTTCCGGTGGCCCATACACTCGACTGGGGGATAGAACTCATCTCCGTAAGTGACTACAAAAAGGATCTGTGTCTATGTTCAATAACATCATGAGTCCAGGTTCCAAAAGCAGTCACGACGTTCTTCTTGCATCAGAAACCATCGATGTGGATGACAGTAGTCACTGGGAGTATGGTGATAATAGCCATACGAACATCAATTCGTCGCCAGATGAGTTGAACATCCGCAGCCCGTCTGAAGAAGCCCATTCGTCAAAATACCAATTTAATACACCCAGGCACGGCTCTATTGTTCGCAATAATAACCCTCCTATCGTCCCAGATGGAAAGAACACCGAATGGGCGAACAAGAAATTTTCCCAAGGTTCGAGTAACCATATTTCGAATCGAAATCCCGCTCTGTCTGGCCAAGTCAGAGAGGAAGTTGCAAAGATTGAAGCGAAGGGCCGTATGGGGGATCCACCAAAGATTGATTTAAAGCTTAAGATGAAGCACAAGATGAAATACAAAGTTCGTCCTCTTTTTTGAGCCGGCTAATCAATACAGCATGATCACTGTTTTGAAGGATAACACTTTCTTTTCTCGAGGACAACCATCCCGAGAACGACCACCTCAGGCGCCAAAAAGAAATAACGTTCTACCTCTGAAAGAATTTTATCTCGATGATCGACATTACACAGATGGATTATTAGAAATATATTGGCTAAACGGCGACAAGCTTTCCATCAAGTCTGACAAGCGTCTCATCTTTGGACCATTTGATGTCCGTACTGATGGTCAATCGCTAACCGTCAGCCACTTTTATCTTTTGCGAATACATTTACTGACGTGACATCAACTAGTACCATGATAACCCAGATCCCCCCGTCATCCACGACCCAATATTCCAGTTGAGGACGATGCCCCAGGCAGGCAGGCACGGCACTTCCGTCAACTTGCTGACAATCAAATTGGATTGTAGCAGTCCGGGTTCGCAAGAACGCTACTACTCAGAATTACTGGATTGGTTGAAGCTCCGTGTCGTAGAGAAAGAAATCATCAGGTAATTAGTGCCTATTCGCCATCTCTCTCATTTATATTATCTGTAACTCAGGGCCTCCGCGCGGGAAAGGCTATGGGAGAGCGTTGCTAGGGCAGAGGCCAGAGGATCGACAAAACAGGGAGGCGCTGGAAAAAGTAGACGATTAGATGAACTTCGTGAAGGTGAATCACGGCGAGCAAGGCGGAGCCTAATCGACCAGAGTAAACCTCCGGCCCCCTCGAGACGTTCCGCATCCCTAATTTCATTAAGAATCACTCCTCCGCTAGTACCTGAACGCACGGATTCAGTAGCGGGCAATCAGAAGCTCAAACAGCGCTCCCGGTTGGATTTTTAGTTCGTCCTTTGATGAAAATCACATGCTGATGCTTGCCTAGACGAGACGCAAGCGATCTTCCACAGTCCGTGATACCTCGTCGCTCCACCCGGAGTACCTCTGGCGCAACACGGTCACCAGCAATTGACCACGACGAAGTGTATGTAATATCGGTCATCGATGATTGGACTACTAACCTCCTTCCAGCATTCTAGTCTATCCCCCTGGAGTCCCCGGTGCCGTGAACATTACAAATGGAGACCTTCACCGTTTACGACCTGGGGAATTTTTAAATGACACACTGATCGAATTTGGTCTGAAGTGGGGAACTTACTCAAAATTTCGCACTATCCCGCTTACTGATATTTCTCATAGGCTCTGGCTCAAAGAGTTAGAAGAAACTGACCCTATACTTGCCTCTCAAATTCATGTCTTCAATTCATTTTTCTACAAGAAGCTTAATCATCAAAAGAAGGGGTATGTATGCGCTTGTTGATGCAGGCGGTCCAACTCATAGATCACGTCGCCAGCACCAATTTAGGAGGTTATGAAAGTGTGCGGAAATGGACGGCAAAGTTTGATATTTTTCAGAAAAAATATATCATAGTTCCAATAAACGAACAGTAAGAAGTTACTTACGACCTCCCTGCTGCTCAATCTCATCACTGCTATAGCCTTCACTGGTATTTTGCTATCATATGTGAACCGGAGCATGTGCTGGTACCTGCAGCGACATCAAACATCCCTTCTACACGACAACAAACTCGACAGTCAATTTCAGAGCCCATGATTGCAGAAGAATCAAGTGAGACACCGACAGCATCAAAACCGGTATCCACCTCCGTTTCGGAGAACGACAGGGATGGAGATAAACTGGTAACCCCTAGTGAAGCTGAGGTTGAGCACACTCTCCACGATTTCAAGGGTTCATGCAGCATCAGCAAAATTGAACCAGGTGAAAATTTAGCTGCTGTCGACGGCGGGAGATCACCGTCAGCATTGAGCTACGTTAGCGATGATATATCCAAGCATGTACTTCGTCCCTTGTCTCCAACGGCTTCCGATCATGAACGAGCTCTGCTGAGACACTGGCACTCCGACGAGAATTTGGCCATGGACGTTGCGGGCGACCTTCCAGCCAATTTACGAAACACCACCCATGATGACGATCCCGTCTCCGAGATGCGCTCGGTCGATGCTGCCAGCTTTTATCAACATGAACCGCCCAGGAAAGATAAAGGGAAAAGAAAGGCCGATCTTGAACCTGAACCTTTTCCCATGGAAATCGATGATGTCAACGATGATGACGAGGGCTCTGTGCTGAGTGACACTCCCAAGTATCTTTCTCTTTGTTTTAAACTTCCTAGAGAAGACGGAGGTTCATGTTATGTTTTTTGCAGAACATATATCTTCACTTTTGATTCCCTGGGTTCGCGACATCCTCAAGCCATCAAAAGACTGTCTGCGTATCTAAAAATGGAAGCTCAAGATAAGAAGAAGGTGGTAAATGCTAGCAGTGCAGAAGGAAGATCAGCTTTGGTAGGTTCCTTATTTCTCAAATACATTCTTTTCTAAAAGCTTTTTTTCAGGTGCCAGTGCAACCGAATTTCTGTGACTGCGGTATCTACTTGCTACATCTTGCTCAAACTTTCATGAGCGACCCAGCACTTTATCGTCGCATGATTCTAGTAAGCCTTGCTCTCTCATTCTACAATGCCTCCTAATGTACGTTATCAGGCACAGAAATCCAAGTCCGTCCCTAATCCGGAACGACAAGTCGCATGGCACGATTACCAGGTAACAGACAAACGAGAGGATCTTGCGGCCCGCATCGTTCAGTTGTCTGGCAAGTGGAAGGAGGAACGAGCTGCAAAAGAGGAGGCCAAGCAGAAGGAAGCTTTAAACAGTCGTACCTTCGAGGTCGTTGAGTCGTCGGATTGCGAGATTGACATCTTAGAGCCAATACCTTTTACTAGTAAAGCAAAGTCTGGCAGGAAGAAGAAAGCTGGACACGCCGCTCGATTACGAGGATGAATGGCCTGATCATTTATGTGCCCGTTCAGACCTCTATAATATTTTAATATTTTACTTGCTCCTCGGTCTGTACACTACATGCATTCTAATTTTGCAATTGGCTTTTGTACTTGAAAACCATTCGTTTAATCGTTTTCGACCCGTATGCCCTACCTACGTTACACAAATGCTTCTTCCAACTTTTATCTGAGATCGCTTTGCAGCACAATCACAAAGAGGCCACTATATGCGAACAGGACGCGAAGGGTCCCTCAGACCCAGCATTTCTCGAGAGAGAGAATAATATTCAAAGGGATTTTACTTCTTTTTAACAGTTTTAATTCTTATTGTCTCATTGCCGATAAATATGCCCTAGACGACAGTCATTCGAAGGTATAAAAGGAGGGAGTTCTTGAACTCACCTTGCCCTTGTAAGGCTCCGGCTTTCTATATGCCCTGATCTTCGCTGCAAATAAACCCAGAAGGTGTTTGTCTGTGCATGATAGGATGATTTTCGTAGGGGATGGCACTTCTGCTGTAATGTGAGAAGGTATAGGCACAAAGACAGAGTGTGAGTAGCCTGGTCGTAAATTGAGCCGTTTGCCATTTCCACCGTCTGAATTCCCTCGAGGATCTTCCTCTAATGCTACCCTGTACCCAACGCCAACTAAATACAATGGCACAGAGAATCCTTCTGTCATGCCAATGATTGCATTTGAAATAAGAGTTCGGGTGGTACCCCACATTTGTCGCTGCAATTTCTCTTCTGCTTTTTCCACAGTAAGTTTCATCGTATCTTGAAGTGGAAATGCTATGGTCATGTAGCTTTTGAGCGGAACGGAGGTGGTGCCTAAGGGTCCCGTAATCGTAACTTGTGTGGGTAAAGGGGTTATGGTAACTGAAGGAGGGAATTTGATGGGCTCGCGACCGATGATAGAGACATTCTTGGATAATATTGCCGTTGAGCTGAATTGACGAGCAAACTTGGGTATCGACCTCCGTGCGTTCATGACGGTTGTTGAAGCTCAAAAAAAATCATGGGTGTATTGTTGAAATTCTTTCTCATAGCCAAACACCAATGCATCAACATCGTCTCCTATAGCTCTCGAGACGGGCAGGTATTTAGATTCACCATTGTTAAGTATTTAAGAAAGGGAAGCGCCTATTAATGTGGGAGAAACGCAGATGCCACCTTTTGTTCGAATTTTATGAACACTATTTGTAACAGGGTTGATCCATGCTGCTTCTCTTGATTCAAGAGTAATGAAGCCTGTCTTTTGAGTAAATAAACAGAACATCGAATGGGTTCAACATATGTACCGGGTTGTACTGTCTCAAAAATCTTCTTTTTTGGACTCAGTTGAGGGAGAGGTGTTGCGCCTAGAAAAAAGTGTTTGGACTGGTGTTTGGTCGACACTAAAAAAAGAACTGACTCTCGAATTCTTCTCCCTCAAAATATACTCTGTCACCAGGCTTCGAACCCGCCGGTGGCTGAATAAGTTCGATGCCGCCTTCTTTACCCTCTTTTGAGGTGGCCTGGATGGGCGAGGTTTATCAGACAAAATAAAGAAAACGCCAAAATGCTTACACAGAGAACCATTGCGAAGCTTTTGACACCACGCATAGAGGCAGGTTTTAAATTACACTGATATCAAGGCAACAGTGAAAATCGATATGGTCGATGATAGAATGAAAATACCACAGCAACAAGATATTTATTTCGCATTTGTTCAATTGGAATGTAATTGACAAGTCCTGAGACGACTGTTCGCGGACCTGTCTCCTCGCCTAAATCAATTTGCTTTCGGTAGAATTAGTGTAGTCAAGTCTGGCAACCAATGGACAAGGGGAGATACCTCAACATATAAGCCATCAGCATCAGGATGCTTGACCACTGTATATTGGCAATTTCTAGCTGAGCTCAGTCGATCGCATAAAACAATGGGGACTCACCATCGACGATATGTCCAACTCGAAGATCAATCATAGATGGTACAGGTTCACCTTCGTCTGCAGCCGGTGGTTTGGCTACGTGTCCCTTCTTGCTGGAAGACCCTTGTCTATTCCCGGGCTCAGCCGCCACCGCTTTCTGCTTCTCTTTTTTGTCTTTTTTTTGCCCCCCCTCGCCTTCGCCTGGGACAGGCGTTGAGGAATTTGTAGATACTTTAGTAGATTCTATCGCAGAACTTTGTGCAGATTCTGGTACGGCTTCCTTGGGAGCTTTCGCCTTCTTTTTCGCTGGCTCCGTTTTCCTTTCCATTTTGGGTGCATTTTCGAGGTCGAAAGATAAAAGTTTGAAGGTATCTCCAAAAGATTCTGCAGAAGCACGTATGGGTGGTCTGCACTGAATATGATCAAAGTATCGCGTCACGGACGGGACTGCATAATATTCAGACGATGGAAGCTTCGACTAAGGAAATTAATTATAGCAATCCTCGTTGAATTATCCAAGGTAAGATGTACTCACAAAAACTGGATGCAGAGAACCGTAAAAGGCCACGTCTGCTGCTGTCAAATAATTGGTTGCAACATATGTTTTTGGGACAAGTAAACTATCAAGATCCTGAAAATAATCATCATCAAAGAAACTAAGATGGTATAAGGAAATCGTACGACATACCTTGAGCCCATTCTCAACAGAAAAGTCCTCCTGGCTCATCTTATCAATCCATCCCAGGACATCCTTTGCATCAGATTCGTTTTCTCCAAGGAATTCACTTCCATCGTGAGTCACAGAAAGCACCAAGTCCTTAACAGGCGATCTCAACTTCAGTACAGCAGCCTTAAAAGACATTGGTCGACAAGTAACAATTGGGACTGATCTAGCAATAAATCGATGGAAAGATATCCAAATCAGCTGAACATTTGCCATTGAAGATTTTTAGATTCCTGGACGGCAAGCTCCACGTGATGTCGTCTGCGCAACCGTTGGTGACGGCGCCATAAGTACCGTATAATAAAATGTACACTGGTACATAACAATCTTGTGTAGGTGAGTTTTATAGCAGCCCTCAATCTGAGTCAATCATATTTGCCCTTGCCAGCCGAGTCAAAGTTATTTCCAACCTTGCTGACCAGAAAATCGCCGTAAACAACTGGGCGTCGCAGAGCGTTAGCATCTGTATTTTCGCCGGTTTTTTTGTCTGTCAGTCTGGAAACAACAGCCAATGGCTTAACAACCGCATCGAAGTTGGGCTCAAAGAAGAATGGTACCCTAGATAAATTAAATATCCAATGAATGGATTGCCCGTCACAGTTGAGGCTTAGGAAGATATGGAAGACTCACGAAACCCTAGAAACATATCAATGAGTGCGGTCTAAAAGATGAGGAGGGGAAGGGTCGTCACCTGTAATTAGACCCCCTATGGACGACACGGTGCAGCGTCGATCGATACAAACCATCCGTCCAGATCTCCCACACTGAAAGAGCTCAGCGCTCAAGTTTCATTTGCTAGTAGCAATATAACTTACTTTCGCCAACGTTGCATACGATACATCCTGGGATTGGATCTGCGTTAATCCAAATGCCTTGTTCAAGACCTTGTTCTGAAGGTAATCCTGTTATGTCCGATTGAGACACTCCGGGACGATTCAGGAAGACCTGTAAAGCGGAGGGTGTGGGATCGGCATACAAAAACCTGTCAAGAGGGCCAGGTAAATGTCAAACAATAGATTCAATCCGGCCACTGGCATACGTTAGGCAACCATAGTCCCTGAAGGTGTATTCATAGGTTAAGTGCCATCATAGAGGTTAACATGCAAAGTTCTGTACCTATGGGCACCACATGAGAAGCCGTCGTGGTCATTCGGAAGTGGAGGGTACCCTGTGCAGAAAGCTTGAGCTGAATGAGTCAGAAGAAAGCGTACAGAACTTGCCGATTACCCGCATCACCCAAAAACTGTCGTCGACCTGATTTCGTAGCTCTCTCCATTCTTCTTTTGTCATTCCTAAACCCTCTGCCATTCTGTACAAGGAATAGTTGGAGAGATGAGACTCATCGCTACTAGTAGTAGGACCAGTCCGACTCACGCTTCCATCAATATTAACCCAAGCACTTTCATCTTCTCCACCCATTGATTAAATTTATATTTAAATCCAGGAATGGAGGGCCATTGGTTCTCCCCCCATACAGGTTTGGCCTTATCGGGATTCTTGACTGGCTTGTAGAAGTCTAATCCTTCATGATTATCCGCTTTGCCGTTCGTTACGTTCTCCTTTAATTTGGCATATCCTGAATACCAGAAGCGTTCTAGCTGTTCATCTCCAACATACAACTTGGCTGCGTACCTCTTGCATAATCCTGATTCTTGAGTGACAGTTGATCTTTATCTGCCTGAGGCAGCGAAAAGAACTGTCTCCCTAACAATGCGAGCTCTTCCGGCTCCGAGGGATGAACAAAGGCTTCTATATTCAGATAGAAGAAACCATATTCAATACATGCCGAATGAAGAGCCTTAGCTGTCGCAGCTCGCAGTTCTGTGTTCTTTGGATCAGGATTTAGAAGCGGCGCAATATCAATGATTGGGAGCCTATCTCGCGTTCCAGGGAATGACATGGCATGTAAAGCCTATGATAGAATCGTGTCCACAACTCCCTTCTTCGATAATGTACCAGAAACAAATGATGAAGACAAATCGGTATACAACTCAGATGGCGGCGGATAAAACAACCACCATGTTTCGGTAACTCCCCCCCACTTTTTACTTATTACTTAAGATATCCCTTTCGGCACATGTAGCCCGTGCCGTCTTAGTAGTTAGTTTACTTGTTGCAGGTGAATCCAAGAGAATTCTTTTTTTAAAAAAAGATGGAATCGTGTGACTCAAGTGTTAATTATCATGACCACAAATGGCAATAGATTAGATCGACTACGATAAGGGTTAAGTGGATGTAAGTAGTATAATTGAACATAGAACCGGGACACGGATACCCCACCTCAGTCAGTGACTTCGTAACGGCGTTTCCTTTCCGGATTATCTGGAGAGAACTCCAGCAGGGCTACGAAGAACTGAGTGGAGGGAGAAGAGCACTGGGGTTCTGGTAGTTTAGCTCCGTAATTAAGCTGTAACTTAAACAAAGTTTGCATGAGACTCAGCTCCGATGTCCTAAATTGATCAAAAAGACAAAAAAAAAAAGACAAGGCGGGGA
>Ga0193742_1000583_pt1 | contig 23927 bp, 29 predicted proteins | sample L2c1metaG_FD_165511 | JGI IMG/M metagenome (GOLD analysis project Ga0193742, IMG submission 165511) | Soil microbial communities from a riparian zone of the East river system, Colorado, United States - L2c1 | ecosystem: Environmental > Terrestrial > Soil > Riparian zone | place: USA: East River... | reverse complement strand
GCCCAGCTTCCTGCTGGCGGCGTTGCCGATCCGCCCAAGTACAACCCGGTACGAGAGACGGATCGGCGCCTTGCCAGCAGAAACCTGGATCCACCGACTTAAGCAACCAACTTCCGGCGGGGGACACTAGTCCTCGAGAGGCGGCATGCCGAGACATTCGCGGACCGCGTTCTCCACGTGGTCGGCGCGGTCGTGGTCGCCCATGCTGCCGGTCAGAAACGCCACCGTGTAGGCGGGGGTGGCGCCGCCGAAGCTGCCGCCGAGACCGCCCATCCCGTACTCGCCGTCGCCGTACACGCCGAAGCCGAGGCCCCATGCGTTGTCGTGGCCGAAGACCTGGTCCGGCCCGGCGCACTGCACGGTCGTGGCGTCGGCGAGGAGGCCGGGAGACAGCAGGCGGCCCTCGGCCAGCGCGGTGTAGAGGCCGGCGACGGCGCGGGCGGTGCCGTGGCCGTTGACCGCGGGCACCTCGGCCGCCCGCCACGCCGCGCCGTTGACGACCGCCGCGTCCCGCGCGCCCGGCGGGTTGTCGATGGCCGGTCCGTACAGCGGCGGCTTCCCGACCAGTGCCGCCGCACGGAACTCGTCGTCCAGCCCGGTCAACGGGACCGCCCGCGCCGCCTCCGCCGGCGTGAGGCCGATCGCGAAGTCCAGTCCGAGCGGGCCGCACACCTCCTCGCGCAGGAACCGGCCCGGCGTGCGGCCATCGACGCGACGGACCAGCTCGCCGACCAGATGCCCGTAGAACAGGGCCGACTCGCCGTGCGCGGTGCCCGGCGGCCACGACGGCTCCTGCGCGGCGAGCAGCGCGCACAACCGGTCCCAGTCGTAGAACACGGCCGTGTCCGCCGGTTCGGCCAGCGCGACGACACCCGCCTGGTGCGACAGGATCTGCCGCACGGTGGCGTCGGCACGCAGCTCCGGCCAGTACCGCCGCGCGGACGCGTCCAGGTCGAGGAGCCCGCTGTCGACGAGCACGAGCGCGGCCACCGCGGCGAACGGCTTGGTCACCGAGTACGGCTGCACGATGCTGTCCTGCCGCCACGGCCCGGCGCCGGCCGGGCCGCCCCACAGGTCGACGACCCAGGCGCCGGCCGACCACACCGCCACCGCCGCCCCTGAGCCCGCCTGGCCGGCGAGCACCTCGGCGAACGCCTCCCGGACCGCCTCGAACCGCCGGTCGACCGACCCCGCCACCGCTGTCACACCGGACAGCTTGCCAGTGCTAGATGGTTGATTCCGTGAAGTCGGTGCCAGCGATCAGGGACGGTCGGCGATGCCGTGAAAGGCGCGCTGGGGACACCCAACGTCCCAAACGCGCCTTTCACAGCACAGCTCATACGCCGTCAGGCGAGCGCCTGGTCGCGGCGGCGCGGGCGGCCGAGCAACCGGCGACCGGCGTCGGCGAGGTGCCTGCGCAGGCTCTCGTCGTCCATGCCGACGAGAGCCGGCGAGCCACCGGCCATGGCCATGCCGGCGAGGGCCACGTGCGCGGCGACGCGCGTGGCGTCGTCCGCGTCGGGGCCGACCAGCATCGCCGGCAGGCGGGTCATCACGTTCTCCTCGCCGTGCAGCGACCGCTCCACCGCACGCGCGATGCCCGGGTCGCTGCAGAACACCGCGACGAGCACCCGGTTGCGGACCACGAGGTCGACGAGCCCGTCGAGCACGTAGTCGACCTGGGCGCCGTGCCGCCGCAGCGCCTCGGCGCGGTCGAGGATGCTCGACAGCTCCGCCACCGCGGGCTCCGCCACCGCCTCGGTGATCTCGTCCTTGGTCTTGAAGTGGTAGTACACCGCGGCTTTCGTGACACCCAGCGCGTCGGCGATCATCTGCAGCGACGTGCCCTCGACGCCGTGCTCGGTGAACAGGCCGAGCGCCGTCTCCAACAACCGGACTCGGGTGTCACCCTTCGTGGCCGTCATCGCCCCTCCTCGCTGAGAGTTCGACGGTACCTCCTCAGCTTGCCATTCGACAAGTCCAATACTAGTCGAACGACTAGCTTCCAACTTACTGTTCGGCAAGTCACATACTTGCCGAACGGCTTGGAACCAGCTAGCCGATCGACTAGCTTCAAGGACGCGAGCAACGAGCGAAAGAGGGGACTAGAGGTGGCTACCTTCCTGTACCGACTCGGGCGGGCGTCCTTCCGGCGCCGGTGGCTGACCACCGGCATCTGGGCGGCACTGCTCATCGTCATCGGCATCGGCGCGGTCGGGCTCTCCGGCCAGCTGTCCAACGCGGTCTCGATCCCGGGCACGGAGTCCCAGCAGGCGATCGACCACCTCAAGAAGACCTTCCCCGAGGCCAACATCGGCGGCGGCACCGCCCGTGTCGTGCTCGAGGCGCCGGCGGGCCAGAACTTCACGGCGCCGGCCAACCAGGCCGCCGTCGCGAAGGTCGTCGCGGCGCTCAACGACGCGCCGGAGGTGACCAACGCCGCCGACCCGTTCCAGACCGGGGCCATCTCCCCCAGCGGCCGGCTCGCGCTGGTGCAGGTCAGCTACGCCCAGCAGGCGTTCGAGCTGACCGACACCGACCGCGAGGGCCTGACCGCCGCCGCGCACTCGAGCGACCTCCACGCCGAGATCGGCGGCGACGCCGTCAAGGGCGCGCCGGAGACCGGCGCGACCGAGATCCTCGGTGTCGCGGTCGCCGCGATCGTCCTCGTGATCACCTTCGGCTCACTGCTCTCGGCCGGCCTGCCGCTGCTGACCGCGCTCATCGGCGTCGGCATCGGCATGGGCGGGCTCCTCACCGTCTCCGGCTTCACCGAGCTCAACGCCAACACCCCCGTGCTGGCGCTGATGATCGGCCTCGCGGTCGGCATCGACTACGCGCTGTTCATCGTGTCCCGCTATCGCAACGAGCTGTCGAGGGGACTGGACAAGGAGCACGCCGTCGGCCGCGCGGTCGGCACCGCCGGGTCGGCCGTGGTGTTCGCCGGCCTCACGGTGATCGTCGCGCTCGCGGGCCTCACGGTCGTCGGCATCCCGTTCCTCGGCGAGATGGGGGTCGCCGCCGCGCTGACCGTCGTCATCGCCGTGCTCATCGCCGTGACGCTGCTGCCCGCCGTGCTCGGGTTCGCGGGCGACAAGATCCACGGCCGCCTGCCGGGCCTGCGCGGCGGGCCGAAGGCGGGCCGGGCCAGCATGGGCGAGCGCTGGGCGCGGTTCGTCGGCCGGCACCGGGTCGCGGTGCTCGGCACGGCGATCGCCGCGGTCGCGGTCATCGCGATCCCGGCCGCCAGCATGCAGCTCGGCCTGCCCAACGACGCCACGGCCGCGCCGGAAAGCACGCAGCACAAGGCGTACGAGCTCGTCAGCGAGGGCTTCGGCCCCGGCGCGAACGGCCCGCTGATCGTGGTCGTCGACACCGCCGGCAGCAGCGACCCGCAGGGCGCGGTCGCGCAGACGGCACAGCGCATCAACGACCTCGGCGTCGCGGCCGTGACCCCGCCGCAGCTCAACCGCACCGGTGAGACCGCGATCCTCAACGTCATCCCGAAGACCGGCCCGAGCGACGTCGCGACGGAGGACCTGGTCGCGGCGATCCGCGACGCGGCGGGCCCCCTGCACGACAGCACGGGCACGACGATCGCGGTGACCGGCCAGACCGCGGCGAACATCGACGTGTCGGAGAAGCTGTCCGACGCGATGCTCCCTTACCTCGCCCTGATCGTCGGGCTCGCGTTCCTGTTGCTGATGCTGGTGTTCCGCTCGGTGATCGTGCCGCTGAAGGCCACGCTCGGCTTCCTGGCCTCGGTCGCGGCGACGTTCGGCGCGGTGGTCGCGGTGTTCCAGTGGGGCTGGCTCACCGACCTGCTCGGCGTCGAGGCGACCGGCCCGATCATGAGCATGCTGCCGATCCTGCTCATCGGTGTCCTCTTCGGACTCGCGATGGACTACCAGGTGTTCCTGGTGACCAGGATGCGCGAGGACTACGTGCACGGCACCCCGCCGCACGAGGCGGTGGTGACCGGCTTCGCGCACGGCGCGCGGGTGGTCGTCGCGGCCGCGCTGATCATGGCGAGTGTGTTCGCCGGCTTCGTGTTCGCCGAGGACTCACTGATCCAGTCGATCGGTTTCGCGCTCGCGGTCGGCGTCGCGGTGGACGCCTTCGTGGTGCGGATGATGATCGTGCCGGCGCTGATGTCGATGCTGGGCAGGCGCGCATGGTGGCTGCCGCGCTGGCTCGACCGGATCCTGCCGAACGTGGACGTCGAGGGCGAGCGGCTCGTCGAGCCCCCGGACCCCGAGCACAAGGACCGGGTACCCGCGCCGGTCTAGGTCGGCAAGTGCCGTGAAGGACCCCTTCATGTCACTCAACGACATGAAGGGGTCCTTCACGGCATCGCCGACCGTCCCGCGCCGGACGCTAGGACAGGCTCGACCGCAAGGCGTTGACCCTGGCCAGCGCCTCGCCGAAGGCACCGCTGTCGAGCGTGCCGTCGGCGAGTGCGGTGGCCAGGGCGTCCGCGGCCTGTTCGCCCTGGCCGACGTCCCGCGCCGAGGCGAGGATCAGGTCGTTGCCGGCCTGCGCGGCCAACACCGCCCGGTTGCCGGTCGAGCCGTAGTTCTGCAGGGCGCCCGCTTCCAGCGCGTCGGTGATCGTGACGCCGGTGAACCCGTTGCGGGACCGCAGCTCCTGCTGCACGACGGTCGGCGAGAGCCCGGCGGGCCGGGTCGAGTCGAGTGCGGTGTAGGTCGCCCAGGACAGCATCACGAGCTTCGCGCCGGCGGCGATCGCGTCCTGGTACGGCGCCTCGTCCACGCCGCGCAGGGTGGACAGCGGCACGGTCAGCGTGACTGGCCGGCCGTCGGTGTTGTCGGTCGCGTTCGCCTTGCCCAGCCCCGGGAAGTGCTTGACGGTCGCGGCGACGCCCTGTGCCTGCTGCGCGGTGACGTAGTTCGCGCCGAGGTCGCCGACCACCGTCGCGGTGCCGCTGAACGACCGCTCGTACTGGTCCATCAGATCGCCGGGCGCGTGGAACACGTCGAGCACCGGCGCCAGGTTGACGTTCATGCCGACGCCAGCGAGGTTCTGCCCGGCCCCGCGCCCGGCGTTCGTCGCGGCGGCGGCCGCGTCGGCCGACTGGCCGACGTCCTTGTGCGACAACGCGGGTTCGCCGGGCAGCCGGCGGACCTGGCCACCCTCCTGGTCGGTCATCAGCAACAGCGGCTGCGACACCGGACTCTCCGCCGCTGCGGCCCGAAGCTGTTGCACCACACCGCGAATCTGCGTGAGGCTGGCGACGTTCTCACCGAAGAAGATCACGCCGGCCGCCTCGCCGGCGCGGATCCTGGCCAGCAGACCGGCCGGCGGCGTGAGGCCGGGGTAGGAGTAGATGATCCGCTGCCCGGCGGCCTGCCTGGCGTACGCGCCCGTGAGGTGGTCCCCCGCCGCGCTGGCCGAGGTGCCGCTCACCACGCCCGCCGCCAACACCAGTCCGAGCACTCCCGCGAGCAACCGACCACGCCTCATGGACCCGACCTCCTTGGACGCTGCGTAGGCCAACCATAACCCGCAGTGGCGATGGAAAGAAAGTTTCTAACATCGCCAGAGTTGGTCGGTTAACCGTGGACAGCACCGAGTTGGTCAGGGCACCACGAGGACCGGCCAGTGGCCGGCGCGGATGAGCTTCGTCGCGACCGAGCCGGCGATCCGGTGGCCCGCGCTCGTGGAGGCGCCGACCACCACCGTGTCGACCTGGCAGCGGTCGGCCGCCTCCCGGAGCGTCGTGGACGGGTCGCCGTAGGCCTTGAGGAACGTGACCGGCACGCCGAACTCCTCGGCGGCGTGGCGCATCTGGCCGCTCAGCTCCGCGTGCAGCGACTCCATCGCGTCGTGCTCGACCGCGACCGCCACCGCCGGGCCGAGGACCGTCAGCGCCGACCGCGCGGCGACGAAGGCGACGATCAGCCGGCCGCCCTGTCGCCGTGCCATGCCGAACGCGTACGCCGCCGCACGCATCGCGGTGTCGGAGCCGTCGACGCCGACCAGGATCGCCCTGGCCGCCGGGTCCCGTTTCGGACCGAAATGCTCCACTGTGGACTCGAATGCGTTGAGCTCGGCCGCGCTGCCGCTCATGTGCCCTCACCTATCCCACGATCTGGTCGGAGACCGCTGGGTCCTTCTTCTCGAGATCGATGGTCGTGCGCAACGTGATCGGCTTCAGCAGCAGTGCGGCGACGACGCCGACCACCGCGACCGCGGCCGAGATCAGGAAGATGTGCGCGGTCGCGTCGCCGTAGACGGTGTGCACCACCTGCTGCACGGCCGGCGGCAGCGCCTTCAGGTTCAGCGCGCTGACGTCGCCGGTCGACGCCGAGCCGGCCGGCGCGTGCAGCGCCGTGGCCAGGTCGGCGGTGACCCGGTTGGCCAGCACCGCGCCGAGCACCGAGACGCCGATCGTGCCGCCGAGCGACCGGAAGAACGTGACCGACGCGCTCGCCGCGCCGAGGTCCCGCAGCGGCACCGTGTTCTGCACGGCGAGGACCAGGTTCTGCATGGTCATGCCGACGCCGATGCCGGCCACCGCCATCCAGACGCTGATCACGACCAGCGACGTGGCGTGGTCGACGAAACCGAGCCCGAGGAAGCCGATCACCAGCAGGACGCTGCCGACCACGATGTAGGGCTTGATCACCCCGGTGCGGCTGATCATCCGGCCGGTCACGGTCGAGGAGATCAGCACACCGGCCATCAGCGGGATCGTCAGCAGACCGGCCTCCGTCGGGGAGAAGCCGCGGCCGATCTGGAAGTACTGGCCGAGGAACACCGCGCCACCGAACATCGCCATGCCGACCGCGAGGCTCGCGATGATCGCGAGCGCGGGCGTCCGCTGGACGACGATCTTGAGCGGCACGACGGGTTCGCGCACGCGGGACTCGACCCACACGGCCGCGGCGAGGATGACGACGCCGCCGCCGACCATGAGCCCGGTCTCCCACGACAGCCAGTCGAACGAGTTGCCGGCGAACGACACCCAGATCAGCAGAACGCTCACGCCGGCCGCGATGAGCCCGGCGCCGAGGTAGTCGACGTGGACGTCGTCGCGGCGGACGGTCGGCAGCTTCAGCGTCCGCTGGAGCACGATGAACGCGATCACCGCGATCGGCACGCCGACGAAGAAGCACCAGCGCCAGCCGAGCCCCGGCACGTCCACGATGAGTCCCCCGAGCAGGGGTCCCCCGACCGTGGCAACCGCCAGGACGGCACCGAGGTAGCCGTTGTACCGGCCACGCTCGCGGGGCGGGATGATCGCCGCGATCACCACCTGGACCAGTGCCTGCAGGCCGCCGATGCCGATGCCCTGGAACGCGCGGGCCGCGATCAGCTGCTCGGTGTTCTGCGCGAAGCCGCTGATCATCGAGCCGAGCACGAAGATCACGATCGCGACCTGGACCAGCGTCTTCTTGTTGAACAGGTCCGCGAGCTTGCCCCAGACCGGCGTCGTCGCGGTGGCCGTGAGCAGCGTCGCCGTGACGACCCACGTGTACTGCGTCTGCGTGCCGTTGAGCGAGCCGATGATCAGCGGCAGCGCGGTCGAGACCACCGTCGAGCTGATCATCGCCACGAAGAGCGCCAGCAGCAGTCCGGACAGCGACTCGAGCACCTGCCGGTGCGCCATCGCGCCCGGTCGTTCGGCGCTTGCCTCCGCCACACTCATCCCCTTCGGCCTCCATTCACCCCATCGTGCTCTTGGTTGATTCTTGCCCATTGGGCAAACTTGCACAACAGGAAGAATATTCCCCGGATAGGGTGGTACACCGTGGAGACCGTCGACACGCTGCGTACCCGGAAGAAGGCCGCGACCCGGCAGTCGCTGCACGAGGCCGCGCTGCGCCTCGCGATGGCGGACGGCCTCGACGGCGTCACCGTCGAGGACATCGCCGACGAGGTGGGGGTGTCCCGGCGGACGTTCTCGAACTACTTCGCGAACAAGGAGGACGCGGTCCTCTACGCGGACCGGGAGCGGATGCGGACGCTGCTCGACCTGGTGCGGCTGCGCCCGCCCGCCGAGCGGCCGTGGCTCGCGCTGCGCCGCGGCACCGCGGACCTGTACCGCGACCGGACGATGCCGGACCCGGCGTGGGTGTCGCAGCTGCGGTTGCTGCGTCGGCACCCGTCGCTGCTCGCCAGGCAGGCAGCGGACCAGATCACCCTCGAGCGCGACCTGGCCGGCGTGCTGGCCGAGCGGGGCCACGGCCTCGACACGGAGCTCGCGAGGCTGATGGCGGCGGTGTTCCTCGCGGCGCTGCGGACCGCCGGGGTGCTGTGGCTCGAACAGTCCGGCGAGCAGCCGCTGCCCGAACTGGTCGAACGGCTGCTGAGCCGGGTACGCCCACGCTGACCCCGTCAGGCGGGTCTGCGGTGGTACTCGTTGACGTACTCCTGCCGCGACAGCGCCTGTATCGCCGCCATCACCTCGTCGATCACCGCGCGGCGGGCCCGCAGGTTGTGCTCGGTGCGGCCCGCGAACGACAGCGGCGCGCCGAACCGCACGGTGATCCGCGCCGGCCTTGGGATCCGGACCCCGCCCGGCTGCAGCCGGTCCGTGCCGGACAGCGCCACCGGCACCACCGGCGCGCCCGTGTTCAGCGCCAGCACCGCCACCCCGGTGTACCCGCGGTAGAGCCGCCCGTCCAGCGACCGGGTGCCCTCCGGATAGATCGCGAACGCGCCACCCGCGTTGAGCACCTGCTGCGCCGCACCGAGCGCGGCCAGCCCCGCGTGCGCGTTGCCGCGCTCCACCGGCACGTAGCCGAGCCCGCCGAGGAACCCCGCGGTCAGCCGTCCGCGCAGGCCGGCGCCGGTGAAGTACTCCGCCTTCCCCAGGAACCGGATCCGGCGCGGCACGACGAACGAGATCACCGCGGTGTCCAGCGCCGCGCGGTGGTTCGCCGCGAAGATCACCGGGCCGTCGGCGGGGACGTGCTCGAGTCCCAACACCGTGGGGCGGTACACGGTCCGCGCCGCCGGCGCCAGTACATAACGGACAAACTGTTGCAGCACAGTCGCTCTCCCGGTGTCGATGTCCGCCGTCCAGCATGGCACGCGCCCGGGCTACAGTTCCCGTGTGGACCGAACCACCGTGCCCGCGGAGCTGGCCCTGCTGCTGGAGACCTGGCCACAGCCCGACCGCGACGAGCAGGCCTTCCCCCTCGTCACGGTCGACGAGAACGGCTTCCCGCACGTGATGCTGCTGTGCACGGCGGAGCTGCTCGCCACCGCCGACCGCGGCGCGCTGCTAGTCGCGGTCGTCAGCGCCACGGCCCGGGCGAACCTGGCCCGCGACGGTGCCGCGACGCTCATCGCGGCCGACGGGTCGGCCGCGCACTACACGAAGCTGCGGGTGCACGAGACCACGGAGCACGACGGGTTCGCCGTCTTCACCTGCCATGTCGCGCACTACAAACGTGACTCGCTCGGCATCCCGTTGCACCCCATGGGCTTCCGCGCGACCAAGGCGGTCGCGGAGAGCGAGCGCTGGACCAGGACGCGTGCCGCGCTGTCGCGGCACGCGTCCGACTAGGACCGTCCACAGTGGAGCTGCCGGACGACCTCCCGCTCGAGCACCGCACGGCGGTCCGCGTGGTCGTGCTCGACGAGCGGGACCAGGTTCTCCTGTTCCACACCCGCAGCCCGGACTACCCGGAGCTCGGCACCTGGTGGGAGCTGCCCGGCGGCGGCATCGACGCCGGCGAGTCCTATCTGGACGCCGCGGTGCGGGAGCTCCGCGAGGAGACCGGGTTCGTCGTGGGCCGCGACCGGGTCGGGCCCCCGACGTGGACCCGCACGTCGACGTTCAAGTGCCGGGGGTCCCGGCGCGTGCAGGACGAGGTCGTCGTGACGGCGCGCCTGGCCGGTGTCGCGCCCGAGGTCGACGTCGCGGGCCAGCTGGACTACGAGCTGGCCGCGTACCTCGCGGCCCGCTGGTGGCCGATGGCCGAGTTGCTGGCCACCGCCGACCGCTGCTACCCGGGTCGCCTCCCCGAGCTGCTGCCCGCGCTGCTCGCGGGCGAGCCGGTCGCCGAGCCGTTCGAGACGTGGTCCTGACCGGTCACCTGAATGGCACGATGGATCCATGACCGAGATACGCGTCGCCCACACGGCCGACCTCGCGCCCGCGACGCTCGCCGCGGTGCGGGCGCTGCTCGAGGACGTGTTCGACGACTTCGCCGACACCGACTGGGCGCACTCGCTCGGCGGCATGCACGCGACCGCGTGGGAGGACGGCGAACCGATCGGACACGCGGCCGTGGTCCAGCGCCAGCTGCGGCACCGGGGCAAGGCCCTGCGCACCGGGTACGTCGAGGGCGTCGCCGTGCGTGCCGACCGGCAGGGCCGCGGCGTCGGGGCCGCGCTCATGACGTCGGTCGAGCGGATCGTCCTCGGCGCATACGACCTCGGCGCGCTCAGCTCCAGCGAGATGGCGGTCCCGTTCTACACCGGACGCGGATGGCAGCTGTGGCAAGGAAAATCCTCGGCCATGACCCCGAGCGGGATGCGGCCGACCGAAGACGACGACGGCGGCGTCTACGTCCTGCCGGTGTCCGTCGAGCTGGACCTGTCGGCCGAGCTGACGTGCGACTGGCGCGACGGCGACGTCTGGTAACGGCGGCTCATCCCTCGGTCTCGCTCCAGTGGAGCAGCCCGATCGTCATGGTCAGCGCGCGACGCACGGTGTCCAGCCCGGTGCGCCGGTCGACCCCGCGCACCGCGAGGTCCAGTTGGAACGACGCGTCGTCCGGGCTGCCGTTCAGGTCGGCGAGCATCGCCCGGATCGTCGCGCGCACCGGCGGGTCCAGCTCGTCGATGCCGACCCGCTCGTTGCCGTCGTCCCGCAGGTCCACGGCGAACGCCGCCTGGTCCGGCAGCGCGGCGGTGGAGATGCGGACCGCCGACGTCGCGAGGTTGATCAGCTCGGCGACGACCTCGCGGACGTAGCGCCGCAGCTCGTCGCCGGAGTGGTCGGCGTAGTCGGCGACCGTCTCGAGGGTCTCGGTCAGACCGTCCGAGTCGGCCTCCAGTACACAGTGGACGAGCTGGTGGGCAACGGCCTGCGCATCGGGATCCTCGCTCCGCATCGCACGCTCCCTCCGTCGACTCTGTCGAGTCACGACCCGGGTACCCGTTCCGCCTGGTGGGCAAACATGGCGGTGGCGGCCAGGATGCCCCCCGACCGCCACGCGCGCACCGCTGCCTACCAGCGGTACCAACGACCCGTGCCACTCCCGACCGGGCGCCGCATGACGAAGCCGAGCAGCCACAGCACAAGCAGTACGCCGGCGACGATCCACAGCGCCTTGACCGCGAAACCGACGCCGAACAGCACCAGAATCAGTAACAGGACCAAGATAAGGGGAAGCATGTCGCACCTTTCTCGTTAGTCGACTCCGACTCTTCGGAGGCCTACCCGGGCCGCCCCTTGGCAAACGCGGCCATACGCCCGGTTTGCTTGGTACGCCCCCGGGTACCCGGGGGCGCGTAGACCGGACGAGAGGTGCAAGCCATGGACAGCGGCAGCTATGTGGCGTTCCTCGTCATCGGAACCGTGCTGGTCCTGATCGACGGGCAGATCATCTATCGCAACGGCCGCCGTTTCCTGCAACAGGCCGCACCCAACGCTCCGGCGGAGTCGTTGACACGGCTCGTGTCGGTGGTGTTCCACCTCGGCACGCTCGGCGTGCTCGCGTTGCTCTCCACCATCGACGTCCCGGCGGACAACGCCACCGAGGGCGTCGTCATGCGACTGGGCGTCGTGCTGCTCGTCATCGGGGTCGCACACTGGATCGCGGTGGCCTCGTTGTCGCGGATCCGGGACCGCGAAGAGTTCGACGAGGTCAGCACGAGACGGGACGCCCGACGGCAGGCGCACGACCAGGCCATGCGCGCGCAGGGCACGTACGTGCCGGAGCCGACCGAGAGCCCCGCCTACAACGGGGAGAGCGCGACCGCGGTCGTCAACCGGCAGCACCCGTGACGCCAGGCGTGTCGAACAGGGCGCTGACCGACTCACCGTTGTGGATGCGGCGCATGGCCTCCGCCATCGCGGGCGCGATGGACAGCACCGTGAGCTTGCCGGAGCGCTCCGCGATCGGGACCGTGTTCGTGCAGACGATCTCGGTGACGTCGGGCTGGCCGCCGATGCGGCCGAGCGCGCCAGCGGCGAACAGCCCGTGGGTGCACGCGACCCGGATCGACTTGACGCCACGTTCGCGCAGCTTGGCCAGCAGCTCGATCACCGTGCTGCCCTTGGCGATCTCATCGTCCAGCACGATGACGTCCCGGCCGGCGACGTCGCCGATGACCGACGTGATCTCGACGCGGTCGTCGGCGAACCGCTGCTTCGCGCCCGCGGCCACCGGCACCCCGAGCAGACGCGCGAAGTGGGACGCCTCCTTGGCGTTGCCGAGGTCCGGCGAGACCACGATCGTGTTGGACAGGTCGTAGCGGCGGAAGTAGATGGCCAGCTCCCGCAACGCGTGCAGGTGGTCGACCGGGACGCTGAAGAAACCGTGCACCTGCGGTGAGTGCAGGGTCATCGCGAGCACCCGGTTGGCGCCCGCGGTCGCGAGCAGGTCCGCGACGAGACGGCCGCCGATCGAGATCCGGGGCGCGTCTTTCTTGTCACTGCGGGCATACGCGTAGTGCGGGAGCACGACGGTCGTCCGCGCCGCGGAGGCGCCGCGTGCCGCGTCCAGCATGAGCAGGAGCTCCACGAGGTTCTCCTGCACCGGCGTCACCAGTGGCTGGATGAGGAAGACGTCGCGTTCTCGGCAGTTGGCCTGCAGCTGCACCTCGAGACAGTCGTTGGCGAAACGCTTGACCCGCACCGGGCGGAGCGGGACCTCGAGGTGTGAGCAGATCTCCTCCGCCAGCTCCGGGTGCGCACTACCACTGAAGACGGCGATCTCCCGCACGATTCCTACTCCCCTGTGCCGAACCGGGCTGACCAGCGCGCCGATGCTACTGGCGCGCTGACCAGCCCGTTCGGGAGGGACCGGTCTAGTTGGGAGTGAGACCGCCGATGACGGCGGCCACCACTTGGAACGTGCCGATGGAGGTCAGCACGAGGACGCTGACGACGGCGACCTTGAGAAGCGTGCGCCACCATGCGAGCAACATGCCGGCGAGAATGATGACGACGAGCAGCGTGGACGTGGCGATGGCGGACATGCGGGTTCCCTCCCTGGGTGGTGCAGGAAGAACTCCGAGAACGAACCACAGCTGCTGTGTGTGGCCGATCAACTTTCTTTGTGCGGCCACACACAAATAATACCTGTCACACACAGCCAGACCCACTGGATATCAAAGGTTCGTTGTGTAAACGTTCCCCTATCGAGTGAAGCCATCCGTCAGCTGTGTGCGGTACTCTGCCGCGTGACCATGATCGGCCAAGGCCGAGCCGCGGCCAAGGAAGCGATGCGAGCGGCCGTCCAACGACTGCTCAACGAGCTCAACGTCTCGCAGTCGGAACTGGCCAGGCAGCTGACACAGGCGGCGAGCGAACACGGCCTCAAACGCGGCGACGCCGACAAGGAAGTGCACTACGACCCGGCGATGGTGAACCGTTGGCGGGACGGCAAGCTCGTCATGAGCCGCCAGGCCGCGTGGCTGCTCGACCACCTCTACCCCGGCGTCGCGGGCAGCAGCTTCCAGGACCTCCGCGACCGGTACATCCTGGCGAACGACCGCGGACAGGTGCCGGAACCGACCCCGGTGGCCGCGCAGACCCTGCTCGAGGGCGCCAGCTGCAGCGCGGAGGCGCTCGCCAACCGGCTGCCGCACCGCGCGCTGCCCCTGACCGGCGACGAGGTCATGGCGGTGCTGCTGCTGTCCGTCGTGGACGTCGACGAGACCCGGCAGATTATCGCAGAGCTCGTGTCCCGGACACCCGAGGTGCGCGCGATCGCCATGTACGACGTTCTGGGACACTGGGACGTGGCAGTAAAACTGGCCGCATCGACCGATTTCGACCTCAACGCCTTCTATGCACTGGTGCACGAGGCGTTGGTCGTGAACGACATGGCCGGCGCGGAGGAGGACCCGGCAGCAGAGGTGGCCGAATTCACCGGACACCGTTTCCTGGTCACCGATCTCGAGCGAGTCCGTCGACCCGGCTCGACCGAGCCGCCGGCCTTTCTTGTACTGGACGACCCGGACGACTACGACGCGCTCCGGGTCCAACGCGCATTCCTGTTCGTCGAACTCAAGACGGTCCCCGCCTTGCGCAGAGTCATTGCGCAGCAACAGATCGAACGGCTCGTGAGCGAGGATCTGCCCTCGACGTGTCGCCACATCATCGAAGCGATCACCGTCACCGACGACGCCGTGATTCTGGAAATAGTGATGACCTGCGCAAACGGAATTCGGCGACTCAACCAACTGAATCGGATCATCGGTCCTTACCTGACCAGATTCAAAGCGCAGAAATACAACCTGTTGGTTTTTGCGTCCGACGAAGAAGGCTGGCAAACCGGCTACTAGCAGTTCCCGGCGATGGTCGCCCATGAGAACCGACCACCGCCGGTCTTCCTATCTAGGCTCCCAGTTTCTCCCAGGAAGACACATCCTTCAATGGACGAAGTAGCAGTCAACAAACTCCGCTCGGCGACCGACGCGTCGCTGGACCGCATTCGCGAGCACCTGTTCATCCGCAGGGCGCACCGGCACGAGCTGACCAGGGACCAGGTGCTCCGCTGGATCAAGTGCGGTGGCCGCGAGAGCCGCACCTTCCCGAACATCCTGGTGAACATGATCAAGCGGATCGACAACCCGCTCGTGGTCCAGATCCTCCAGGAGAACCTCGACGACGAGTTCGGCAACGGCAACCCCGACGAGGCGCACTTCCAGCACTACCTGCACCTGCTGCACGACGTCGGTCTGACCGACGAGGAGTTCGAGTCCTATGAGGAGCGTGCCGGCATCCGGCTCGCTCTCGACCTCGCCGAGAGCGTGTCGAAGCAGCCGGTGCCCGAGATCGCGATCGGCTACATGCTCGTCAACGAGGGCATGACCCCGATCACCTACGACGCGGTCGACGTCTCGATCCACCAGTACTTCCCGTCGCTCGAGACGATGTTCTTCAAGCTCCACGTCGAGGTCGACGAGCACCACGTGAACGAGCTGTACCGCGCGATCGGCGCACTGGACAACAGTTCCCTCGAGGATGTCCTGTTCGGCGTGAGCCTCGGCGAGCGCGGCATGGGTGTCCTGCTTGACGAGGCACTCGGCGTCTTCGACCACGTGCGCTAGCCCGATCCGGCCGCCGGCGTCGGTGGCATTCGCCGCCTTCCGACGCCGGCGGCCGGCGCGCGCACCGGCTAGAACGGCGCGAGGATCGACGGGTGGCGCTGTACCTGGAACGCGCCACGCACGACCGCCTCCTTGTAGGCCGCGGCGACGCGGCCCGTGAGCACCGCCTCCACCGGCTGGTCGTACCGGTTCACGAACTGGATCAGCCCGTCCTTGCGGCCAAGGCTGATGCACTGGTTCACGTACCGGAAGCGGAACGCCTTCGGGTCCCGGCCGGCACGCCGCGCCTCGATCGCCCGCACCGCCTGCTGCGCGATCGGCAGCCCGGTGGCACACGCCATCCGCAGCTCCTGCCCGCCGGTCAGGTGCACGGCCGCCGCGTCGCCGACGCCGTACACGTCCGGGTGCGACGCCGACCGCAGCGTCTCGTCCACCACCAGCCTGCCGTGCCCGTCGACCGCGAACCCCGCCTCGGCGGCCAGCGCCGGCACGCGGAACCCGGTCGTCCACACGACGGTGTCCGACGGCACGTGCTCGCCGTCGGCCAGCACGACGCCGTCCGCGCGGACCTCGGTGACCCGGACCTCGTCGCGCAGCTCGATGCCCAGCCTGGCGAACGTGCGCCGCAGGTGCCGCCGCCCCTTCTCCGACAGCGCCCGGCCGAGCACCCCGCTCGTCACCAGCCGCACCTTCAGCCCGGAGTGCTGCTCGGCCAGCTCGGTGACCGCCTCGATCCCGGTCAGTCCACCACCGACGACCGTCACCACACCGCCTTCGCGCAGCCGCTCCCGCAACCGCGCGGCCTGCTCGGCGACCGCGACCGTGTACGCGTGCTCCGCGACGCCGGGCACCGACTCGAAGTCCATGGTGCTGCCGAGCGCGTACACCAACGTGTCGTACGGCAGCGTCTCCCCGCCGGCCAGCACGACCGACCTGGCATCGGGGTCGATCGCGGTCGCCCGGCCGATCACCAGGCGCACCCCGCTCCCCCGCACCAGATCCTGGAGCGGCCGCGCCCGCAGGTCCTCCCCGGCCGCGAGCTGGTGCAGCCGCACGCGCTCGACGAACCCGTCGCGGTCGTTCACGAGCGTGACGGTGGTGTCCGGCGCCCGCGCCGCGAGCCGCGCGGCGAACTGTCCCGAGTAGCCCGCCCCGAGGACCACGATGTTGGTAGTCATGGCATTCCCCTTTCGTCGCAATACAAGACAAGCCGGCGACGGCCTTTGTGACACCACCCCAGCGAGACTCCGGTCACAGCGCGTACGGTCGAGATCGTTCCCGCAGTGACAGGAGGTACGGGCCATGCGAATCGTCACGGACACCGCCCGCTGTGTCGGCGCCGGCCAGTGCGCGCTCACCGAACCGGCCGTGTTCGACCAGAGCGACGAGGACGGCACGGTCGTGCTGCTGACCGACCACGCCGATGGCGACACCCTCGCCAACGTCGAGGAAGCCGTCGACCTGTGCCCGAGCCAGGCGATCTCCCTCGCCAAGGACTGAGCGCTAGTCGAAGTCGAGGTCCGCGCGGGTCAGTGGGCGGCCGGGCAGGTCACCGGGCGCGGGTGTGCGCAGCCCGTCGAGCATGATCGCGAGCACCCGGCCGGGCGCGAGCCCCGCGGCCTCCGCCGCGACGGCATGCGTCTGGTGCACCACCGAGACGAACATCATCGCGAGGTCCCCGACGCCGACGTCGCGCCGCAGGGCGCCTTCCTCCTGCGCCCGGCGCACCACCTGGCCGAGCATGTCGAGCAGATCCTGCCGCAGCCGCTCGCTCGCCGGGTCCGCCCGCACGACCGAGGACACCAGCGGCGACTTGGCATGCATGCTCATCGACAGGCGTAGCCGCTCGGACTGCCGCATGATCCGCACCAGCGCGGCCCACCCGGTCGGCTCCTCCGCGAGCGCGGCGCGGGTCTCCTCGGCGACCGCGGCGAAGCTGTCCCGGAACACGGCGCGGATGAGCGCCTCCCGGTCGGGGAACCGCCGGTAGAGGGTGCCGACGCCGACCGAGGCGCGGCGCGCGATCTCCTCCATCGGCACCTCGACGCCCTGCTCGGCGAAGATCGCCCGCGCGGCGACGAGGATCTGATCGCGGTTGCGGCGCGCGTCCGCCCGCAGCGGCGTGTCCACCTCGGGCGTGCTCATCCGCGAAGTATCCCATTCCTCCCCAAGGTGGACGGATTGCTTCCGCGTGGCTACCGTCGATGACAAGTGGAGGAATATCTTCCGTATCGACCGCAGGGAGTACCGCCCGATGACCTCGCAGGAGACCTTCCCGCCGCGAGCCTGTCCGTTCCACGGCGTCGAGTCGACGATCGAGCCCGGCCCGATGACCAAGGTGACGCTGCCGGACGGCCGCGAGGCGTGGGCCGCGTCCCGGCACGGCGACGTCCGGGCCGTGCTGACCGACCCGAGCTTCTCCGCCGACCGGCTGAACCCGGACTTCCCGAACCCGGCCGGCCGCCGGCTCCAGCAGAGCGGCACGTTCAAACCGTCGCTCATCTCCATGGACGCGCCAGCACACGGGCCGGCCCGGCGCGCGGTGCTCGGCGAGTTCACGGTCAAGCGACTCGCCGCGCTGCGGCCGAGGATCCAGGAGATCGTCGACGGGCACCTCGACACGATGCTGGCCATCGAGTCCAGGTCGGCCGACCTGGTCAGCGCGTTCGCGCAGCCGGTGCCCTCGCTCGTGATCTGTGAGCAGCTCGGCGTGCCCTACGCCGACCACGAGTTCTTCCAGTCCCGCTCGAAGACACTGCTGTCGCGCAACTCCACGGTCGAGAAGACCAAGGCCGCGAGCGAGGAGCTGCGGGCGTACATCGACAAGCTGGTGTGCGCCAAGGAGTCCGAGCCGACCGACGACCTGTTGGGCCGCCAGGTACGCAAGCACCGCGAAGAGGGCACCGAGGACCACGACGCGCTCGTCAGCCTCGCGCTGCTGTTGCTGATCGCGGGCCACGAGACGACCGCGAACATGATCTCGCTTGGCACGGTCGCGCTGTTGCAGTGGCCGGACCAGCTCGCGGCCCTGCGGGCGGACCCCGAGAAGACACCGGACGCGGTCGAGGAACTGTTGCGGGAGTTCACGATCGCCGAGTTCGTGACGTCGCGCCTCGCCGTCGCGGACACCGTGGTCGGCGGCGTCGAGGTGAAGGCGGGCGAAGGCGTGGTGACGTTGGGCAACGCCGCGAACCACGACCCGGCCGTGTTCGAGGACCCGAACCGGCTCGACATCACGCGCGGCGCCCGCAACCACATCGCGTTCGGGTACGGCGCGCATCAGTGCCTCGGCCAGAACCTGGCCCGCGTCGAGCTGCGGATCGCGTTCGACACGCTGTTCACGCGGGTGCCGACGCTGCGGGTGGCCGTTCCGATGGCGGAACTGGACTTCAAGGACGACGCGGGCGTGTACGGGCTGCACAGCCTGCCGGTCACCTGGTGACACAGCTCACTTCTCGGAGTCGGCGCGCGCGGCCTACCGTCACGAGGTGATCGAGACCGAGCGCGTCGGCACGACGTTGATCGTCCACTTGCGACGGTACGCGGCACGCAACGCGATCAACCAGGAGATGGCCGCCGGCATCGACGCCGCGATGTCCACTTTGGACTCTGAGCCGGCGCTGCGGGTCGGCGTCGTCACCGGCGACCGGGTGTTCTGCGCCGGCCAGGACCTCACCGAGGCGGCGGCCGGCCGGTTCGCGCGGACGCCGGGCCGCGGCTGGTTCGGTCTGGTGGAACGGCCGCCGGACAAGCCGTTGATCGCCGCGGTCGAGGGCGCCGCGCTCGCCGGCGGGCTGGAGCTGGCCCTCGCGTGCGACCTGATCGTCGCGGCGACCGACGCCACGTTCGGCATTCCCGAGGTGCGCAGCGGACTCGTCGCGGTGGCCGGCGGACTGGTCCGGCTGCCGCTGCGGGTGCCCTACCACGTCGCGACCGCGCTCGCGCTGACCGGCCGGCCGATGACCGCGCCCCAGTTGCACCACCACGGGATGGTGACCGAGCTTGCGCCGCCGGGTGGCGCGCTCGACGCCGCCATCGCCCTCGCGGCGCGGATCGCGGCCAACCCGCCCGCCGCGGTGCGGCATACGCTGCGCACCGTGCGGGCGACGCACGCGCTGACCGAGTCGGCGGCCTGGACGCACCAGGCGCGGACGGTCAGTGTGGACGACCTCCACACGACGTCCGAGTTCCAGGAGGGCGTGCGCGCGTTCCTGGAGAAACGTCCACCGGCATGGGAGAACTGGGAGAACAATGGTCAGGGCAGCGGTGCTGATGCGGCAGGGCGGACCACTGGAGGTCCGCGAGGTCGAGCTGGGTGAGCCGGGACCGGGCCAGGTCCGGGTACGTCTCGCCGCGGCCGGCGTGTGCCACTCGGACCTGTCGCTCGCCAACGGCACGCTCCTGCAGGAGGTCCCCGCCGTGCTCGGGCACGAGGGCGCGGGCGTCGTCGTGTCGGTCGGCGCGGGCGTCGACCGTGTCGCCGAGGGCGACCACGTGGTGCTGAACTGGGCGCCGGCGTGCCGGGAGTGCTGGTTCTGCCTGCATGGCGAGCCGTGGCTGTGCGTCGACGCGGAGAAGGCCGCGCGCGAGCCGTACGCGCGGTTCGCCGACGGCACGCCCGTCTACCCGGGGCTCGGCACCGCCGCGTTCGCCGAGGAGACGATCGTGTCGGCCGCTGGTGTGGTGCCGCTGCCGGCGTCGGTGCCCCTCGAGCAGGCCGCGGTGCTGGGTTGCGCCGTGCAGACCGGCGCGGGCGCGGTGCTGAACACGGCCCGCGTGCGGCCCGGTGAGTCGGTGGTGGTCATCGGGCTCGGCGGCGTCGGACTGTCCGCGCTGCAAGCCGCACGGGCGATCGGCGCCGGCCCGATCATCGGCGTGGACGTCACCGAGGCGAAGGCGGACCTCGCCGCGCGACACGGCGCGACGGACTTCCTGGTCGCCGGCGACTCGACCGCCAAGGCGATCCGCAAGCTGACCGGCGGCCGCGGCGCGGACCAGGCGTTCGACTGCGTTGGCCAGCCCGCGACGATCCGGTCCGCGTGGTCGGCGAGCCGCAGGGGCGGATCGGTGACGGTCGTCGGGGTCGGCGGCAAGGCGAACATCGTGGAGTTCTCCGCGCTGGAGCTGTACTGGTTCGGCCGGACCCTGCACGGGTGCGTGTTCGGGTCGAGCGACCCGGACGTCGAGGTGCCGCGCCTGCTGAAGCTCGTCGAGGAGGGCAAGCTCGACCTGGCGGCCCTCGCCACCGCGACGACCGACCTCGACGGCGTCAACGACGCGTTCGCGACCCTCGGCCAGGGCGCCAGGACGATCGTGCGGTTCTGACCCTCACGCCGCGTCGTGGAAGACGAGGCCGAGCGTGTGGCGGCGCCCGGAGCGGATCACGGACACCCCGTGCCGCACGGGTGCCGCCGACCAGCCGCGGGCCGACCGCACCGGGCGGTCCCGCGTGGTGAACACCAATCCGTGCCCCTGCGGGATGAGCGTTGCCGTGCCGCGGGACTGCGCCCTCGGCCGCTGCTCGACCAGCAGGAACTCACCGCCCGTGTGGTCGACGCCCGGCTCGTTCAGGTTGATCACGATCTGCAGCGGGAACACCTTGTCCCCGTACAGGTCGCGGTGCAGCGCGTTCCAGTCGCCTGCCTCGTAGCGCAGCAGGATCGGCGTCGGGCGGGTCTGGCCGGCGGCGTGGCACTCGGCGAGCCACTCGTCGATGGTGTCCGGCCAGGTGTCGGCGCGGCGCAGCTTCACGGCCCAGTCCCGCGCGATCGGCAGCAGCCGCGGGTACAGCTCGGCCCGCAGCCGCGCCACCACCGGCGGGAACGGCGCGGCGAAGTAGCGGTACTCGCCCTTGCCGAACCGGTGCCGTGCCATGGTGATCGTCGCCCGGAACCGGTCCGGCTCGTCGTAGAGCGATGCGATCTCCGCGCACTCGCCGGGAGTCAGGAGCGGTGGCAGCGGGGCGCAGCCGTACTCGTTGACCTCGTCGGTGACGGCGTTCCAGTCGATGCTCACGCCGCCTCCAGCCCCAGGAGCGTCTGCTTCGCCTGCGGGCTGCCGGTGTAGCGGCCGAGCGACCCGTCCGACTTGATCACCCGGTGGCACGGCACCACGACCGGCACCGGGTTCGTCGCGCACGCCGACCCGACCGCGCGGACCGCCCTCGGGTTCCCGACCGCCTCGGCGACCTGGGCGTAGCTCTCGGTGCGGCCGTAGCCGATGTCCCGCAGGTGCACGAGCACCGAACGCCGGAAGTCGGTCGCCAGCCGCAGGTCCAACGGCACGTCGAAGGCGGTGCGCCGGCCGGCGAAGTACTCGTCGAGCTGGCGGGCGGTCGCGTCGAGCCGTCGCGGCGCGGCCAGGATGCGTGGGCTGACGGTGTCCGCGAGCTGGGCGAGCGCGGCGTCGTGCCCGACCGTCTCGTAGGCGACGCGGACCAGCCCGAGCGGGGTCGCGGCGAGCAGCAGCGAGCCGACCGGCGTGTCCACGGTGCGGTAGGCGACGTCGAGCAGGCCCTCCCGCTCGGCGTCCGCGACCAATCGCGCGTGCAGTCGTGCCTGGGCCGCGTCGTCGGTGCGCGGCAGTGCGTCGAAGTTCATGCCGTCTCCTCCCCTGTGTAGGTGGCGCGCAGCCGTTTGATGCCGTCCGCGGCGGCGCGGCGCGCGGCGTCCGCCGAACCGCCGGTGATCGCCGCGATCTCGCGGTACGGCAGCCCGGCGAGGTGGTGGTAGGCCACGGCGAGCCGCTGCTTGTGCGGCAGCTCGCGCAGCGCGTCCCACAGGTCGCCGTGCCACTCCGTCGCGCGGCCGCGGTCCGGCACCTCCGCGACGGCCACCGGCCGCCGCCGGTCGGCCCGCCACCCGTCGATAGCCTTGCGGTGCGCGACCGTGACCAGCCACGCCTCGACGTTCGCGTCCGGCGGCAGGTCCGGGTAGGCCTTGAGCGCGGCGAGGAACGTCTCGGACCAGGCGTCCTCGGCGTCGTCGGGCCCCAGCACGGCGCGACACACACGCAACACCATGGGCCCGTACTCGGCCACGACCTGTTCGAAAGGCTGCACACCAGGAAGACGTCTCGACCCCACGAAACGTGAGATTGCCACTCTCAGCGCGGCGGGTGGTTGTCGCGTTCGTCCAATCGGTTGTCGGGGGCTCGTGGCAGCATCGTGCTCGTCTACTGGAGGAGGACGGGTGCGGTACGGATACTTCGGCACCATGCGGGTCAGGCCAGGGCATCGCGACGAGGTCGTCGCCTTGCTCGTGAGCGGGCAGGACGGACTGCGCGCGGCCGGGTGCGACCTGTACGTGGTCGGCACGTCGGACACGGACAAGGACCTCGTGTGGGTCAACGAGGTGTGGGTCAGCAAGGAGGCGCACCACGCGTCGCTGGAACTGCCGGCGGTCAAGGCGGCCATCGCGGCGGCGATGCCGATGCTCACCGGCGAGTTCAGCGGCCAGGAGCTCGACATCGTCGGCGGGCTGGGGGTGCCGGCCGACGAGTAGGGTCGCCCCGTGACCAGGATCGCCTTCATCGGGCTCGGCATCATGGGGTTGCCGATGGCCATCAACCTCGTCCGCGCCGGGCACGACGTCGTCGGCTACAACCGCAGCCCCGCGAAGGCCGCGCGGCTGGCCGACCAGGGCGGCCGCGCCGCCGACTCGGTCGCCGACGCGGTGCGCGGCGCGGAAGTCGTGATCACGATGCTGCCCGACTCCCCCGACGTCGAGTCGGTCGCGGACGACGTGTGCACGGCCGGCGGCGCGCTCTGGGTCGACATGAGCACGATCGCGCCCGCCGCGGCGCGGGCCGTCGCCGAACGGGCCGCCGGCGCGGGCCTGCGCGCGCTGGACGCCCCGGTCAGCGGCGGCGAGAAGGGCGCGATCGACGGCACGCTGTCGATCATGGTGGGTGGCGCGGCGGCGGACTTCGCGGCCGCGCGGCCGGTCCTGGACGCACTCGGCTCGACGATCGTCCACGTTGGACCGTCCGGCGCCGGGCAGACCGTCAAGGCGGCGAACCAGCTGATCACCGCCGGCACCATCGGCCTCGTGGCGGAGGCGCTGAACTTCCTCGACGCGCAGTCGGTCGACCTCGCGTCCGCGGTCGAGGTGCTGGCCGGCGGCTTCGCCGGCAACCGCGTCCTCGACCTCAAGGCCGCCGGCATGATCGCCCGCGACTTCACGCCCAGCTTCCGCGTCGACCTGCACCACAAGGATCTCGGCATCGTCGTCGACTCCGCGCGGGCCGCCGGCGTCGTGATCCCCCTCGGCGCGGTCGTGGCTCAGCTCATGGCCGCGGCGCGTGCCCAGGGCCACGGCGACCTCGACCACTCCGCGCTGCTGCTGGTCATCGAACAGCTGTCGGGTCGAGCGAAGGACTGAACGACCTCGACCTAACTGGAGGTCAACACCGGCAAGCCCGCGGCGTGGCGAACATCCGCGACCAGCGCGGTCGCCGCGGCGCTCGTCGGGTCGGCGGTCACCGTCACCGTCTCCCAGTTCGGCACGGGATCGGCCAGCCCGACGAACTGCACCCGATCCGTCTTCACCGAGAACGACTGTGGCACCAACGCGATCCCGAGCCCGCACGCGACGAGGTCGAGCAGCGAGTGCACGTCGGTCGCCTCGAGTGCGACCCGGCGCGCGCCGACCACCGAGACGACC
>Ga0193742_1000582_pt1 | contig 23944 bp, 24 predicted proteins | sample L2c1metaG_FD_165511 | JGI IMG/M metagenome (GOLD analysis project Ga0193742, IMG submission 165511) | Soil microbial communities from a riparian zone of the East river system, Colorado, United States - L2c1 | ecosystem: Environmental > Terrestrial > Soil > Riparian zone | place: USA: East River... | reverse complement strand
ACGCCTCCGCTTCCCTCGACATGGTTCGACTGTACAACCATTTGGTTCGACCCTGCAACCATCGCCGCCGCGGCCAGCCCACACGACGTCCCGCCCCGCACCGGTCGAGCGTCCACCCGTCGAGGCCAGGTGTGGGAGCCTGTCGGTATGACCGAGAAGCCGGACGATGTGACCGAGGGCAAGGAACGGACGCTTGTCGGCATCTCGTTCGGGGACGTGTTCCGGGCCCAGGAGTTCCTGAGCGCGGCGACGCGGCTGGCGTCGAACGGACGGCTGCGCCTGCTCGACGCCGTGTTCGTCGCGAAGGAGGACTCGGGCAAGACGGTCGTGCGCGAGACGGTCGATCCCCAGCCGGGTCGCAGCGCCGTGTCCGGTGCCCTCTGGACCGGGTTGTTCGGGTTGATCCTCGGTGGCCCCGTGGGCTGGGTCGTGGGCGCGGGGGTCGGCGCCGGCACCGGTGCGCTCGCCGCCCGGATCATCGACCACGGCGTGTCGGACGAGTGGGTGGCGTGGTTCCGTGAGTCCGTGCAGGCCGGCACGACGACACTGGTCCTGCTGGTCGAGGACCTCGACCGGGACGCTCTCGTCGGCGAGCTCGAGCGCTTCGCCGGCGCGAACCTCGTCTACGCCAACGTCGACCCGCTCTGGCTCGACCGCATGCACGCCGCCCTGGGCGAGCCTCCTGCGACACCCCCCGCCGGCGACCCGACCCCCGACGACGACCCGTCCACCACCGGCTGACCCACCTCCGGCGGCCTCGTGCCGCGACCGTGCCATGATGTCGCCGTGCTCGACCACCTCTCGATCCAGTGCGCCGACATCGAGGCGAGCGCGGCGTTCTACGACACGGTCCTGGCCACGGTCGGCGGGAAGCGGCTCCTCGAGTACGGCGACGTCATCGGCTACGGGGTGCCGCCGTTCCCGAACTTCTGGATCGGCCCGCAGAACACCGGCGAGGGGTTCCGCGAGTCGCACATCGCCTTCTCGGCACCCGACCGCGCCACCGTGCGGGCGTTCTTCGAGGCGGCCGTCGCCGCGCACGCCGAGGTGCTGCACGAGCCCCGGGTCTGGCCCGAGTACCACCCCAACTACTACGGCGCCTTCGTCCGCGACCCCGACGGCAACAACGTCGAGGCCGTCTGCCACAAGCCCGAGTAGACCCTCGCGGTCACGGAGGGGCGGGCGGACAGGGTGCGTGCGAACTGCCGGGCCCCGGCGTCGAGCACCCAGTCGTGGCCCCAGCGGGCGAGCGACGGCAGCGCCCGGGACACCCGAGTGACGAGGCCGCGCTCGGCGGTGAGCTCCGAGGTCACGCGGACCTCGGTGCCCTCGGGGTGGTCGTGGAGCTCGACGCGGCACCGTCCGGCGATGTCGCCCGACACCCGAGCGACCACCAGGCTCGGCTGAGCGACGTGCTCGACGTGGACCAGCACCCGCAGCACGTAGGGCAACGGCGGCCGGATCGTGCATCGCCACACGTCGCCGGGGACGAGGCCGACGGCGTCGAAGCGGCGCAGCCAGGGCCACCAGCGGGTGTAGTCGCCGACCCGGCCGAGGCGGCTCCAGACCTCCTCCGGGCCGGCCGAGAAGCGGTACGACCGCGCCGAGCTGATCCGTGACCGGTCCGCTCCCACACCAGCACTACCGGTCACCCGGCCGTCGCGGATCTTCCCGCCCCAGGTTGGGCTTCCACGCGGGCCCGGGGTGCGGCATCGTCCAACCATGAGGATGATCATGCCGGGAGAAGGGCGATGAGCCGGGCCGGGCGACGGGGCGTCGTGGCGATCGCCGTCGCGGCCCTGCTGGGAGGCGCCGCCGCCGTCGTGTTGACGAGGGGCGACGACACGGAGTCGGGGTCCGACTCGACCTCACCCTCCGCCACCTGGCCCCTGCTGGGTACACCCGGCGAGGCCACGGACCGGCCCGCGCTCGGGGTCAAGATCGACGACACCGACCGGGGTCGACCCCAGGCCGGCCTGCGGGCGGCGGACGTCGTGTTCGAGGAGGTGGTCGAAGGCGGGCTCACCCGCCTGCTGGCCGTCTACCACTCGACGGACCCCGCTGCCGTCGGGCCGGTCCGCTCGGCCCGGTCGACCGACATCTCGCTGCTGGCCGAGCTGGGCCGGCCGCTGTTCGCCTGGTCGGGCGCCAACCCGACCTTCGGGGCGGCGGTGGCGGCGGCCGACCTGGTCGACGTCGGCTTCTCGGCCGTGCCCGACGCGTACCGGCGTGAGCCGGGGCGGGCAGCGCCGTACAACCTGTTCGCCACGCCGGACGAGCTGCGCTCCGCAGGCGACGACGACGGCACCCCTCCCCCGGCGCTGTTCACCTACCGGGCCGATGGCGAGGAGCTGACGGGGCCCGAGCTGCGGACCGTGACCGGCTACCAGGCGTCGACGGCGGCGACCGCCATCGAGTGGACCTGGGACGCCGAGGCGCGCGCCTGGCTGCGCACCCAGAACGGGACGCCGCACGTCGACGCCGACGGCGACCGGGTCGCGGCGACCAACGTGGTGGTGCGGACCACCGAGTACCGCGACAGCGGCGTCCGCGACTCCCGGGGTGCGGTCGTGCCGGAGGCCGTCACCGCCGGCGAGGGCGACGCCTGGCTGCTGGCCGACGGCCACGCGCTGCCCGCCCGCTGGCAGAAGTCCGACGACGACGCCCCCACCGTCTTCACCGACCTCGACGGTGCCCCTCTGCGCCTGACCCCCGGCTCGACCTGGGTCGAGGTGCTCCCTCCCGGCACCGGCGACGTCGTCGGGTAGTCGAGCCGGCCCCGGCGCACCGGGGTCATTCGGCCCTGTTCATCTCGGGTCGTGGGCCTGATGATGGGAGGAGACAACTGACGAGACGGAGAAACGACATGGATCTCACCCCGGCCGACGCTCCGGCGCCCGGCTACCCCGTCACCGTCGAGGCCCGGCTCGACGAGCCCCTCAACCGCTGGCTGTGGCTGGTGAAGTGGTTCCTGGCCATCCCGCACATCGTCGTGCTGGTGCTCCTGTGGATCGTGTTCGTGATCCTGACGGTGGTCGCCGGGGTGAACATCGTGGTCACCGGCCGCTACCCCCGCAGCATCTTCGACTTCAACGTCGGCGTCATGCGCTGGACCTGGCGGGTGCAGCTCTACGCCTTCAGCCTGGCCACCGACCGCTACCCGCCCTTCTCGCTCCAGCGCGACCCCAGCTACCCGGCGGAGCTCGAGGTCGAGTACCCCGAGCAGCTCTCCCGGGGCCTCGTGTGGATCAAGTGGTGGCTGCTCGCCATCCCCCACTACGCGATCGTCAGCTTCTTCGACGGCGGCCCGCGGGTCTTCGGCCTCACCGGCATCCTCGCCCTCGTCGCCGGCGTCACCCTCGCCGTCAAGCAGCGCTACCCCACGTCGATCTTCGACTTCATCATGGGCATGCACCGCTGGGAGTGGCGCGTCGTCGCCTACGCCGCCCTGATGCGCGACGACTACCCGCCCTTCCGCATCGACCTCGGCCCGACCGAGCCCGCCCCGGCTGCTCCGCCCGCCCCGCCCGCCGTCGCCGACGATCCAACGTGAAGCCCCGACCGGCCTCCCGGTCGTATCGACGTCAGCCGAAGGCGCCGGTCGACCGCAGGGTCGCGAGCTGATCGGAGTCGCAGCCGAGCAGGTCGCGGAGCACCTCCTCGGTGTGCTCGCCGGCGTCGGGGGCCCGGCCCACCGGGAGTGGGTCGCCGCCGACCACCCGGACGGGTGACGGAAGTAGGTCGGCGCCCTGCGCCGCGGGTCGCGTCCAGGGGAGGCGGTCCTGGAACTGGGGGTCCTCCGCGATGGTCCGGGGTGTGTTCACCGGCACGATCGGGACGTCGTGGTCGATGCCCAGGGCCACCCACTCGGCCGAGGTGCGGGTCCCGAACACGTCCCGCAGCGTCGCCCGCAGCGCCTTGTCGCCCCGGGCGTGGTCGGCGAACTCGGCGCCGGGGTGGGCCTCGAACAGCTCGGGCCGCCCGATCGCGGCGCAGAAGTTCCGCCAGAACTTCCGCTCCGACGCCATGAGCAGCACCACGCCGTCGCGGGAGTCGTACATCTGGTAGCGCACGCCCTCCTCCATCCCGGCCGTGCCCGGCGCCCGCCGCTCGTAGCCGTCGGCGGCGTTGCCGGTGACCTCGTCGTCGGGGCGCTCGTAGGCCCGCCAGGCGGCGTTGCGCACCCAGTCCATGGCTGCGGCGGCGTCGGACTGGGCCACCTCCAGGTGCATCCCGACCCCGGTCTCGCGGGCGCGGTGCACACCGGCGAGCAGTCCCAGCGCCCCGTAGAGCGGACCGGCGTGCATCCCCACCGACGGGTGCTCGGGGATGAAGCAGAAGCCCTCGTCGTCGTAGGCCGGCTGCACCAGGCCCGCCCAGGCGTCGTAGGCGATCCCGTGGGTCGGCATCGGCGCGTACGGCCCGGTCATGCCGAAGCCCGAGATCGACACCATGACGATCCCCGGGTTGACGGCGCGCAGGTCGTCGTAGCCGACCCCCAGGCGCTCGAGCGTGCCGGGGCGCATGGCCTCCACCACGGCGTCGACCCGCTCGGCCAGCTGCAGGAACGTGGCCACGCCGGCGGGCGCCTTCAGGTCGAGCGTGATCGATCGCTTGCCCCGGCTGATGTGCCAGTGCAGCAGCGATGCGCCGTCGATGATGGGCCACGACATGTTCCGGACGTAGTCGCCGCCGGGTGGTTCCACCTTGACGACGTCGGCGCCGAGATCGGCCAGGTGCGTGCCGAGGGCACCGGGACCGAGCATCGACACGTCGAGGATCCGAAGACCGGCCAGTGGGGAGTTGAGGGTGGTCGCCGCGTCGGGGGACACGCGGGCTCCTTTCCGGAAGCGAGGACAGGACAGGACGAGGTCCCGGCCGGCGCACAGGGGGCGACGCCGGCCGGGACCCGCAAGGGGTCAGTCGCTCACCGACACCCCGCGGAACTCCAGCTTCCCGGCGTACGGCACCAGGCCGTCGACGCCCTCGGCCGCGGCCAGCGGCTTCTCCGGGAAGAACAGCGGGATCTGGAACGCCGAGCGGGTCATCTCGGCCGACAGCTCCTGCACGATCCCGGCCCGCGCATCGGGATCGGAGGTGGCCAGGCCCTCGGTGTGCAGCCGCTCGAGGTCGGGCGTCGACTCGCCGCTGACGTTGAAGAACCCGTCGGCGATGTAGAGCGTGCCCGACACCTGCGTCGGGTCGGGCCGGCCGGACCAGGGCCCGATGATCGCGGAGCCCTCCTGGTTGGTGTTGAAGATGGCCGACGCCTGGGTGGCGTCCACCTGGCGCAGCGTGGTGTCGATGCCGATCTCGCCGAGCTGGGCGGCGACCGCCTCGGCCGTCGGCACCGGGCCGGGACCGGGGACGATGATCTCCAGCGGGAACCCGTCGGCCAGGCCGGCCTCGTCGAGCAGGTCGCGGGCGGCGTCGGGGTCGTAGCCCCAGTCCTCCGCGGTGGTGGCCGGGTCGGTGGCGAAGTAGCCCTCGGGGAACATCTGCACCGCCGGGGTGCCCAACCCGAACCAGACCGCCTCGATGATCGCCTCGCGGTCGATGCCGCGCATGATCGCCTGGCGGGCCTCCAGCGTCCCCAGCTCGCCCTTCGCCGAGTTGAGGCCCAGGTACCAGACCTCCAGCGACTCGTACGGGGTCACCGTGAACCCCTGGCCCTCGGCCGTGGCGGCGTCGCCGGCGGCCAGCACGGTGGCGTCGAGCTGACCGTCGCTCAGGGCGCTGAGCCGGGTGACAGGGTCCGTGATGGCGTAGATCTCCATGCCCTCGACCTGGACGGCGTCGGGGTCCCAGTAGCCGTCGTAGGCCTCCAGGGTCGCCTTGTCGCCCTCGACGTAGTCGGTGAGCCGGAACATGCCCGCCCCCACCGGCTGCGTGTCGAGGTCGGACTCGAACGCGGCCGGCGACACCATCGCCCCCGCCCGGTCCGACAGCCGCCGGGGCAGCGCCGCGTCGGCCTGGCTGAGGTTGAGCGCCACGGTCAGCGGGTCGACCACCTCGACGGTCTCGATCGTGGCCAGGTCGCCGGCGACCGACGAGTCCTCCAGCGTCTTGGCCCGCTCGATGTTGGCCTTGACGGCCTCGGCGTCGAGCGGTTCGCCGTCGTGGAAGGTGACCTCGGGCCGGAGCTGCAGCGTGAGCACCGTGCCGTCGGCGTCGAACTCCCACGACTCGGCCAGGCCGGGAATCGGCTCACCCTCGGGGTCGAGGTGCACGAGGCGGTCGTAGACGGGGAACAGCCACACGCCGTCCTGCCCGAGGGTCGCCTTGTGCGGGTCCCAGCGGGTCAACGCCAGGTCGGCGCCCCACTGGAAGACGCCGGCGGGCTCGCCGCCACCCGCACCCCCGTCGTCCTCGTCGGCCGGCGTCGACGACGTGTCGTCGTCGCCTCCACCGCAGGCCCCGCCGAGCAGTGCCAGCGCGAGCGTGAGCGCCAGCAGCGAGCGACGGCGCCGCCTGCTCCCTGTAGCCGTGAACTGGTTCATCGGATGACTTCCCTTCGATTCATGGATCGCATCTGTCGCGTCTGTCCGCCTCTGTGGCATCAGAAGACCGCCAGCGGGTTGACCGGCGAGCCGGTGCCGCCGGGGATGGGGAGGGGGGCGCACGTGAGCAGGAACTCGAAGCGGCCCTGCTCGGCGCACGCGCGGGCGAGGTCCTCGACCAGCGGCGTGTCCAGCAGGACCAGGCCCATGGCCACGCAGCCGATCTGGTGCAGCGGCACCGGGAAGCGCTCGCTCGGGTAGGGCATGCGTTCGATGCAGTCGCCGCCGAAGACCGCGATGTCACGCTCGTGCAGCCAGCCCACGGCGGCGGCGTCGAGCCCGGCCCGCTGCGCCTGGTCGCCGACGCCCCGCGCCTCCTCGCACGCGTCCCGTCCCACCCGGACCAGCAGCGCGTCGCCGGAGGACACCTCGACGCCGCCGTGGGCCTCGGCCGCCTCCAGGTCGGCGACGGTCACGTAGGCGTCGGGTTCGAGCCACTCGACGCCCCGGGCCGCGGCCACGTCGAGCAGCACCCCGCGGGTGAAGATGCCCTCCCGCTGGGCGTAGATCGAGCATTCGAGCAGCCCGTCGCTCTTCGAGCAGACGTCGGCGGCCCGGTGCCCGTTGTAGAGGGTGTCCTCGAAGAAGACGTGGCCGATGGCGTCGAGGTGCGTCACGGAGAAGCCGTGCGGCACCATCCCGAAGTAGTCGATCATCGCCCGGGGCTGGTGCGACTCGAACGCCGTGAGGTGCGTGATCGGCCGGGGGTTCTTCACCGACGCGTGCTTGGAGAGCGGCTGGGCCAGGCTCAGCGACCGGCCGCTGCGCACCAGCCCGGCGGCCTCGACGCGCTTGGCCGGGGTGATCAGGTTGAGGGTGCCCTTGCCGTCGTCGTCGCCCCAGCGCCCCCAGTTCTTGGACGCCTCGAAGACCGCGGCGATGCTCCCGTCGTCGGTCAGGGGCAGGGGTGCCTGCGTCATCTCGGGCCCTCCATCGGGGGTTCGGGTGCTCACGGCCAGCCCGCCCCGGAGACCTCGACGCGGCACGTCTCGACCTGCCCGCCCCGGCGGGCGAGGGCCTCGTCGGGGACGTCGGAGGGGGCGGTGCAGAGGAACAGCGTCCGGCGGTCGGTGCCGCCGAGGGCGCAGGCGTAGACGTGGTTGTCGCGGCTGCGGACCACGTCGACCACCTCGCCGCCGGGGGCGATCCGCACCGCCTCGGGGGTGCGGGCGCAGGCCGCCCACACGGCGCCGTCGGCGTCGAGGCAGATGCCGTCGGGGCGGCGGCCGGGCAGCTCGGCGAACACCGTGCGGTCGTGCAGGGTGCCGTCGGGCGCGATGGCGAAGGTGGTGATGCGGCCGGCCAGCGACTCGGCGACGTACAGCCGGTCGCGGTCGGGCGAGACGGCCATGCCGTTGGGGCACACCAGCCCGTCGGCGGCCACCGACACCCGGCCGTCGCCGTCGACCCGCAGCAGCACGGTCTCGGCCAGCGACTCGCCGGCGTAGAAGTCGAACCCGATGTTGCCCACGTAGACCAGGTCGGGCGGCACCACGACCATGTCGTTGCTGGGGCCGCGGTGGTGGGCGGAGAGGTCGGCGAAGACCGTCGGCGTACCGTCGACGTCGGCGCCGACGCGCCGGACGGTCCGGTCGTGCATCGAGACCACCAGCAGGTCACTGTCGCTCTCGCCGTCACCCTCGGCCAGCCAGCCGAGCCCGCTGGGCGGACCGTCGAGGCGGGCGGCGACCGTCCGGGCGCCCTGCTCGTCGATCCGCCAGACCGTGCGGTCGTACTGGTCGGACAGCCACAGGTGCCCGTCGTGCCAGCGCGGGCACTCGGGATAGCAGAGCCCCGTGACCAGCACCTCGGCCTCACGCTCGGCGAGCACGGCGACCCCCGATCCGGGGCGCGGCGTCGAGGAGCTCGCGGGTGTAGGTGTGCCGGGGTGCGTCGAACAGCTCGTCGCAGCTCCGCTCCTCGACGATCTCACCCCGGCACATCACTGCCACCTGGTCGGCCACCTGCCGGACCACGGCCAGGTCGTGGGCGATCAGCAGCACGCCGACGCCGTCGCGGTCGCACGTCGACCGGATCAGGTCGAGCACCTGGTTCTGGGTGGACACGTCGAGGGCGGAGACGGGCTCGTCGCACACCAGCACCTGGGGACCGACGACGAGCGCCCGGGCGATGGCGATGCGCTGGCGCTGCCCGCCCGAGAAGTCGGCCGGCAGGCGGCGCAGGGCGTCGCGCCCGATGCCGACCCGTTCCAGCATCCCGGCCACCCGCTCGACGCGCTCGGGGCGGGACAGGTCGGTGTGGACCTTCAGCGGCTCGGCCACCAGGTCGGCGACGGTCATCAGCGGGTCGAGCGACGAGTACGGGTCCTGGAACACCATCTGCACCCGGGACCGCAGGCGCTGCCGTTCCCGCCGCGACGCCGCCAGCAGGTCGACCCCGCCGATCCACGACTCGCCGGCGTCGACGGGCACCAGACCCAGCGCCCCGCGGATGGTGGACGACTTCCCCGACCCCGACTCCCCCACCAGCGCCACGACCTCGCCCGGCGGCACCGCCAGGTCGACCCCGCGCACCACCAGCCGGCGGCGCTCGGGCGGCCCCGACCCGTAGCTCACGGTCAGCCCCCGGATGTCCAGGACCGGGGTCACCCGTCGGCTCCTTCGAGCTGGAGCTCATCGGCGCGGATGCAGCGCACCGAGCGGTCGACGTCGCCGTCGGAGGCGGTCGCCGTCAGCGGGGGCACCGCCTCGGCGCACGCCGCGACGGCGTGGTCGCAGCGGGGCGCGAAGCGGCACCCGGAGAGCTGCGCCAGGTCGACGGCGGTGGGCGGTCGGCCCTCGATCCAGTAGCTGCCGGGCGTCTTCACCAGCCGGGGCATGGCCCGCAGCAGGCCCTCGGCATAGGGCGACCGCGGCCGCTCGAACAGGTCGGCGGCCGGCGCCAGCTCCACGACCTGCCCGGCGTACATCACCGCCACCCGGTCGCACAGCTCGGCGACCACCGCCAGGTCGTGGGACACGAACAGGATCGACAGATCGCCCTCGGCCTGCAGCTCCCCCAGCAGTCGCAGGATCCCCGACTGCACGGTCACGTCGAGCGCGGTGGTCGGCTCGTCGGCCAGCAGCAGCTTGGGCCCGCAGGCCAACGCCGTGGCGATGGCCACCCGCTGGCGCATGCCGCCGGAGAGCTCGAACGGGTAGCAGCCACTCAGCCGCTCGGGCTCGGGCAGCCCCACCCGGTCGAGCCAGCGGGTGGCCTCCTCAGCGGCGGCCCGGCGGGACAGCCCACGGTGGCGGCGCAGCGGCTCGGCCACCTGGGCACCCACCCGGAGCAGGGGGTTCAGGCTGGTGAGCGGGTCCTGGAACACCATGGCGATCTCGGCGCCGCGCACGGCGTTGAGCCGCCGGGCGGGCAGGGCCAGCAGGTCGCGGCCGTCGAACCACGCCTCACCGCGGGCCACCCGCACCCGTCCCTCGGGCAGCAGGCCCATCACGGCCAGCGCCGTCACCGACTTGCCCGACCCCGACTCGCCCACCAGGCCGAGGATCTCGTTGCGACCGATGTCGAGCGACAGGTCCTCCACCACCGGCAGCCACGCCCCGCCGACCCGCACCTCCACGGTCAGGTCACGCACCTCCAGCACCGAGGGATCAGGCATCGTCGCCGCTCCCCTGTTCGAGGCCGAGGGCCTGGCGCAGGCCGTCGCCCAGGAACCCGAGGGCCAGCACCGTGATCGTGATGGCCAGGCCGGGCCACACGACGAGCAGCTTCGTCTGGCTGATCAGCCGGGCCGCCTCGCCGATCATCGACCCCCAGCTCGCCTCGGGCGGCTGCACCCCCAGGCCGAGGAAGCTCAGGCTCGCCTCGGCCAGCATGGCGAACCCGGCAGTCACGGTCACCTGCACCACCAGCGGCCCCAGGGCGTTGGGCAGCACGTGGCGACCAAGGATCGCCCGCTCCGACACCCCGATCGACCGGGCCGCCTGCACGAAGTCGGCCTCCCGGATGTCGATCACCGCGGCCCGGGCCAGGCGCACGAACCGCGGGGCGAACACCACACCCACCGCCACCATGGCGTTGCCCAGCCCCGGACCGAGCACGCCGGTGATGGCCAGGGCCAGGATCAGCGGCGGGAAGCTCATCAGCGCGTCGGTGATCCGCATGACCACGGCGTCGACCCACCCGCCCACGTAGCCGGCGACCAGGCCCGGCAGCACGCCCAGCAGCGTGGCCACGGCCACGGCGATGGCGGCGGCGCCCAGCGACAGCCGGGCCCCGAAGATCAGCCGGCTGAGGATGTCGCGCCCCAGCTGGTCGGTGCCCAGCGGGTGCGACCAGCTGGGCGAGGCGAGGCTGGCGTCGAGGTCCTGCGCCAGCGGGTCGGACGGCGCCACCAGCGGGGCCAGCACCGCGACCACGATCATCAGCAGCAGCACAGCACCCGAGATCCGGGCCAGCCGCTGGCGCCACAGCGCCGACGCCACCCGGCGCACCGGGCCGACGGCCCGGTCAGCGGCAGCGGGCAGGACGGGGATCTCGGCCGGCGCCGGGACGAGGGTCATCGCCCACCTCCCACGAGGGCCGCCCGGCGGCGGGGGTCGAGCACGACGGTGGCGAGGTCGACCACGAGGTTCACCAGCAGCACGCACACCGCCAGCAGGAGCACCACGGCCTGGATGGCGGGCAGGTCGCGGTCCTGCACCGCCCGGAAGGCGTACGACCCGATGCCCTGGAAGTTGAAGACCTGCTCGACCAGCACCGTCCCGCCCAGCAGGATCGTGGCCTGGAGGCCGATGACCACCACGATCGTGGTGGCCGCGTTGAGCAGCACGTGCCGGGCCACCACGGTGCGGCCTCGCAGGCCCTTGGCCCGGGCGGCCCGCACGTAGTCGCGGTCGACCACGGTGGCGACGACGCCCCGCACCTGCCGGGTCGCCTCCCCGGCCGGGGCCAGGCCGAGCGCGATCGAGGGCAGCACCAGGCTCCGGAACCACGGCCCCAGGCCCTCGGTGGCCGGCGTGTAGCGGGTGGCGGGGAACCACGAGCTGCCCTCGGCCACGAACACGACCAGCAGCAGCGCCACCCAGAACGGGGGCATGGCGATGCCGGCCGACGACACGGCCGTGACCACCCGGTCGACCCAGGTACCGCGGCGCATCCCGGCGAGCGTCCCCAGGCCCACCGAGAGGACCACGGTGACGATCAGCCCGCCCACCGCCAGCGAGAGGGTGGCGGGGAGCCGGCTGCCGAGTGCGTCGGACACCGACGTGCCGCTCCGCAGCGACGTTCCGAGGTCGCCGCGGAGCGCCGCCGTCGCCCAGTCCAGGTACTGCTCGACCAGGGGTTCGTCGAGGCCGAGCCGCTCCTGGGTGGCCGCGACCGTGGTCTCGGAGGCGAGCTCGCCGCTGAGGGTCACCGCCGGGTCGCCCGGGATGAGCAGCACCAGCCCGAAGACGATCACCGAGACCAGCACGAGCACCAGCACCGCGGCGGCCAGCCGCAGCACCACGAAGCGGCCGACCCGCCAGGCGGCCGCGCCGCGCGACACCGGGCGTGCCGGTACGGCGGCGCCTCCGTCGTTCCCCTCGGGCACGAGGGAGACGACCGTAGCCACGTCGGCTGCGTCCTCCCGCATGTCGTGCAAGCTCATGGTCCCCCCTTCCTCGTGTGCGGCCCGCCGCGGGCGCGTCCGTGTGCCCCGGCTCAGGCGGCCGGGCCGTCGTCCTTGAGCGCCTCGGGGGTGATCCACGCCGGTGGCATGCGGGGCGGGGTCTTCCAGAAGATGTCGAGCTTGGTGAACAGCCCGGCGTCGTTGACCTCCATCACGTTGATGAACCGCATGACCAGGGTGTCCTCACCCGGCGGGCGGATCGTCTCGATGCACTCGGCGATCACGGACCGGCCGTCCTCCGACCAGAAGATCCGCTCGACCTTCAGGTCGTGGTGGTCCATCTTCCCGGTGACCTTGGCGACGAAGTCGAGGTAGTCGGCCTTGTTGCGGGCGGTGTCGTCCTCGTCGTCGCGCATGCCGATGCGGGTGAAGTCGTCGGCCAGGGTCGAGGCGACCAGGTCCCAGTCGTGGGTGTCGATGCCCTGCCAGAAGCGCTCGACGACCGTGCGATCGATCGTGGTCAAGGTTCTCTCCTCGGGTTCTCGGTCTCGGTCTCGGTCAGCACGACGAGCGAGTCGACGGCCACCGCCGCGTCCTCGGTGAGGACCACGGGGTTGACGTCGAGCTCGACCAGGCGGTCGCCCAGCTCGGAGGCCAGGCGGGCGGTGGCCATGGCGGTGGCGACCAGGGCGTCGACGGCCAGCTTCGGCCGGCCCCGGGCGCCGTCGAGCAGGGGGAAGCAGGCGAGGCTGCGGATCATCTCGCGCACGTCCTGCTCGTCGACCGGCAGCGGGCGCACGGCGGTGTCGGCGAACACCTCGGCGTAGACGCCGCCCAGCCCGACCAGCAGCGCGGGGCCGAGGGCGGGGTCGCGGGAGATCCCGACGATCATCTCCTGGGCGCCGCTGACCATCGCCTGCACGAGGACGCCGTCGACCCGGGCATCGGGGCGGGCCGCGGCGACCAGCGCCCGCAGCTCGTCGTGGGCCCGGCGGACCTCGCCGGCATCGGCCAGGTCGAGGCGCACCAGCCCCTCGTCGGACTTGTGGGGGATGTCGGCCGAGGCGACCTTGAGCGCCACGGGGAAGCCGATGGCGGTGGCCGCGGCGACCGCGCCGTCGGCGTCGGCGGCCACCCGCTCGGCGGTGACCGGTACACCTGCGGCCTCCAGCAGCTCCCGGCTCCGATCCGCCCCGAGCACCCCCTCCAGCCCCTCCAACCCCTCCAAATTGCGTTCCAGAACCCGCATGGAGCGGGCCGACGAACGCAATTTGCCGAGGGGTGGGCGGGGGCGGAGCCGCGTGACCTGGTCGCGCCGGTCGCCGAGCCGGCGGATGGCGGCGAAGCAGTTGCGGAAGCTGCGGAACATCGGCAGCTGCGACTCGAGCAGCAGGTCGTAGCCCCGCTCGTCGACCTTCGGCGAGTTCCAGGTGGTGACCACCGGCTTGGCCAGCCCCTCGGCCGCCATGTCACGGAGGTCCTCGCACAGCGGGTCGCCGGTGAGGCCCATGGCGCCGGTGATGCCGACCACGAGGATGTCGACGGCCGGGTCGTCGAGGATGGCGGTGAGCACCTCGCGCCGCGCCTCGGGCCCGGCCCGCATGATGAAGGTGCCGCCGTTGTCGACCGGGTTGCGCACTGTGAGGTACCCCGGCAGGTGCTCGTGCAGCTTGGCCTGGGTGGCGGCGCTCAGCTCGGGGATGGGCAGGCCGGCGAGCTGGGCCTGCTCGGCCATGAGGGTGCCGGAGCCGCCGGAGATCGAGTACAGCGCCACGTTCGAGCCGGTGCCGGGCGGGATCTTGGCCAGCAGCGCCGCGGTCTCCAGCAGCTCGTCGAGGTCGCGCACCCGCACCACCCCGTACTGCTCGAACAGCCCGTCGATGGCGGCATCGGCGCCGGTGAGGTGCCCGGTGTGCGACTGGGCCATCGTCGACCCGGCGTCGGTCGAGCCGATCTTGAGCAGCACGACCGGCTTGCCGGCGTCGTTGCAGGCCTGCAGGGCGACCCGCAGCTTGTCGATCGACCGGAAGCCCTCGATGTAGCCGGCCACCACCGCGGTGTCGGGGTCGTGGGCGTAGTAGTGGATGAAGTCGCAGACGTCGAGGTCGACCTCGTTGCCGCACGGCACCTGGCGGCTGAACCCGATGCCGACCTCGGCGCCCTGCACGATGGGCCGGCCGTTGTGGCCCGACTGCGTGACCACGCCGATCTTCCCGTAGCGGTAGCCGGGGATCTCGGGCTGGGGCTCGAAGGCGTTCGTGTTGGTGTTGGGCCCCAGGATCCGCACGCCGGCACGGCGACCGGCCACCGCCAGCTGCTCCTCGATCTCGACGCCCCGGCCGCCGACCTCGCGGAAGCCCGAGCTGAACACCACCACATGGCGGATGCCCCGGGCCCCGCACTGCTCGACGATCTCCGGGCAGGCCTCGGGCGGGGTGGTGAGGATGGCCAGGTCGAGGCGACCCGGCACGGCGTCGAGCGTCTCGTGCACGGGCAGCGACCCGATGGCGCCACCCCGGGGGCTGACGAGGTGCCAGCTTCCGGCGCCGTAGAGCGGGTCGTAGCGGGCGCGGGCGGCGGCCTCGCTGGCGCTCCGGTCGATGCCGCCGACGATCGCCACCCCCACCGGGTGCAGCAGCTGGTGGACGGCCTCGTGGTCGAGCACCGTCACGACGCAACCCCGGCGGTCGAGCCGGCGGCGGTGCGGATGGCCACGGCCTCCACCTCGATCGACAGCCGCGGGTCGAGCAGCGCGGCCACTACCACGGTGGTGCAGGCCGGTGCCTGGTCGCCGAACACCGCGGCCTTGGCCGCCGCGTACCCGGGGAAGTCGGCCGGGTCGGTGAGGTAGCAGGTGAGCTTGGCGACGTCGTCGAACCCGCACCCCGCCTCGGCCAGCACCCGCCGCAGGTTGGCGAACACCTGGTCGGCGTGGCGCCGGCTGTCGCCCTCGCCCACCACCTCGCCGTCGTCGCCCCACGCCACCTGGCCGGCCACGTGAACCACGCCGGAGCGGGCGGTGGCCTGCGACATCCCGGTGGTGGCGCCGATCCGGATCACAGGTCCAGCCCGAGCATCGTGATGGCGTTGCCCCGCAGCACCTTGTGGACGATGTCGTCCGGGACCCCCTCCAGCATCGACGTGGCGACGTCCTTGGTGTGCGGCCACGTCGAGTCGGTGTGGGGGTAGTCGGTCTCGAAAGTCACCCGGTCGGGGCCGATGGCGTCGATGACCTGCATGCCGAAGGCGTCACGGAAGAAGCAGGCGTAGATGTTGCGGTGGAAGTAGGTGGAGGGCGGCTCGGGGATGGTGTCGGCCACCCCGGCCCAGCCCCGGTGCTCCTCCCACACGTCGTCGGCCCGCTGGAGCACGAACGGGATCCAGCCCATCTGGCCCTCGGAGTAGGCGATGGTCAGGTTCGGGAAGCGGACGAAGAGGCCGGAGAACAGGTAGTCCGACATCGACACCAGCGCGTAGTTGAAGCTCAGCGTGATCTGCACCGCCGGCGGGGCGTCGACCGACGTGCTGGTCATCGCCGACGACGAGCCGATGTGCAGGTTGACCACCGTGCCGGTGTCCGCGCAGGCCGAGAAGAACGGGTCCCAGTAGCCGGTGTGGATCGAGGGGAGGCCGAGCTTGGCCGGGATCTCGCTGAAGCACACGGCCCGGACGCCCCGGGCGGCGTTGCGGTGGATCTCCTCGACGGCGAGGTCGACGTCCCACAGCGGGATGATCGTGAGCGGGATGAGGCGGCCGCCGGAGTCGCCGCACCACTCCTCCACCATCCAGTCGTTGTAGGCCCGGACGCAGGCCAGCGCGAGCTCCTTGTCCTGGGCCTCGGAGAAGGTCTGGCCGCAGAAGCGGGGGAAGGTCGGGAAGCACAGCGACGCCTCCACCCAGTTGGCGTCCATGTCCTCGAGGCGGGCCTTGGGGTCGAAGCAGCCGGGCCGCATCTGGTCGTAGGTGACCGTCTGCATCGACATCTCCTCCCGCGGGTAGCCCACGGCGGCGATGTTGCGGCGCAACGGGAAGATCAGGTCCTCGTAGAACCACATGTCGGCGGGCGGGCCGGCGTCGTCGAAGTCGTAGACGAAGGTGCTGCCGCCCTCGAACCTCGTGCCGGCGATGCCCTTGCGCTGGATCTTCGGCCCGCGGTCGCGGAACTTGGCCGGCAGCCAGGTGTCGAAGAGGTGCGCCGGCTCGATGACGTGGTCGTCGACGCTGACGATCTTCGGTAGCTCGGTGACGGTCATGCGGTGCTCCCCTTGGCTCGGACGGTCGAACGGTCGGTCGAGGGCGGAAGGCGTCAGCGGACGGGATCGTGGCGGGCGTCGCGCATGGCCTGGCCCAGCACCTCGATGCCGCGGGCCAGCTCGTCCTCGGCGACGTGACTGAAGGCCAGGCGCAGGAAGCGGCGCCCTTGCTCCTCGCCCATGAAGACCTCGCCGGGGCGGAAGAACACGCCGTTGGCGGCGGCCTGGTTGCCGGCCCGCTCCCAGTCGACCCGGTCGGAGGTCATCTCGATCCACAGGTAGAAGCCGCCGTCGGGCACCCGGAAGTCGACGAACTCGCCGCAGTGCTCACGCATGGCGGCGACCGCCAGGTCGCGCCGGCGGCGGTAGACGACGTTGGCCCGCTCGATGTGCGGGTCGAGCTTCCCCTGCCGCATGAACTCGGTCATCATCCGGGCGAACCACTGGCTGACGCCCAGGTCCTGGCGGACGGCGGCGAGTGCCCCGATGGCCTCGGCGCCGGCGGTCATCCAGCCGAGGCGGATGCCGGGGGCGACGATCTTGGAGAAGCTGTGGGCCTGGATCACCCGGCCGGTGGTGTCGAGCTGCAGGAGGCTGGGGATGTGCTCGCCCTCGACCCGGATGTCGGCGTAGACGTGGTCCTCCAGGACCATCACGTCGTGCTCCTCGGCCAGCTCCAGCAGCCGGCGCCGGCGCTCCAGGCTGGTGCACACCCCGGTGGGCAGCTGGAACGTGGGGATCGTGTAGATCATCTTCGGGCGGACGCCCTGGTCGCGCAGCGCGACGAGCTGCGCTTCGACGGCGTCGACATCGATGCCGTCGTCGTCGACGGGCACCGTGCGGATGTCGCCGCCGCGCATCTCGATGTAGCGCAGCGCGTAGGGGAACGACGCCGCTTCGACGATCACGCCGTCGCCCGGCTCGACGAAGGCGTTGACGGCCAGCGAGATCCCCTGGACCGAGCCCGAGCAGAGGATCACGTTGTCGGCACGCAGGTCGGGGCGCTGCTGGAGGCGGCCGACCCAGGCGGCGATCTCGTGGCGCAGGTCGGTGTTGCCCAGCACCAGCTCGACGTAGGTGGGTGAGTAGAAGAGGCGGCCCGCGTCGTGGTCGAACGAGATGTACTCGAGGGCACGGGCGCCGTCGCGGTCGAGGATCGCCGGGGCGAGCGCCTTGAAGTCGTCGAGGGGGAAGGTCTCCTCGGCGGCGAGGCCCTGGTCGAAGTTGAACGTGACCGGGACGGTCGGGTCCGGGAAGAACAGCGGCGGCCCGTTGGCGGCCAGCTCCGAGGTCAACTTGGCGATCTGCAAGCCCATCGAGGTCCCCCCTCTTAACGACGCCTGACGGGTCTGCGGTCTAACACCACGTGCACGTTGGCGCAAGGGTTCATCGCAATAACGACGATCTCTTACGTATATGTACAACTCACTGGAGCTAGGTTAGGGTCCTCCCGGAGGCGCAGCCCGGACAGATCGCACGGGCAGGGGAGGACGATCCGATGAGGCACAGGGGCCAACAGCCACTGCCGGGACGACCGGATCGGCCCCGTCGCGCCGCCACCCGCCCGTGAGCGGACCGCGCCGGGCACCGGCCGTCGACCGGGCCGTCGACATCCTCAACTACCTGGCCGCCCACCCCACCGACGCCTTCTCGATGAGCGAGCTGAGCCGCCTGCTGGGCATCAACAACGCCTCCGTGCACGCCGTCCTCGGGGCCCTCACCAAGGCCGGCTACGTCGAGCGCCACCCCCGGCACCGCACCTACCGGCTCGGTCCCGGTCTGGTGGTGGTCGGGCAGGCGGCGCTCTCCCAGCACCGGGCGATCACCGAGGCCACCACCGAGATCGACGCCCTCAGCAAGCAGCTCGACCTCGAGGTGGTGGTCACCGCGCTGGTGGGCGCCGACATGGTCTACGTGGGCAGCGCCGGACGCCCGCAGCTGAGCGCCCCCCAGTTCCGGGTCGGCCAGCGCGTGCCCTGCGTGCCGCCCTACGGCACCGTGCACATGGCCTGGTCGTCGCCCGACGAGATCGAGGACTGGCTCAAGGGCGCGCCGACCGTCCTGACGCCGGAGCAGCGCACCAAGCAGCTGGGGATACTCGACGCCGTGCGGGCCCGGGGCTACGCGGTGGGGCTCGACCTCGGGTCCGCCCACATCGACGTCAACCGGATGTCCGAGAGCCTCACCGACGCCCCCGGCCGCGAGGACCTCAAGCGCGACATCAACGCCCTCTTCGAGCGGCTCGGCAACGCCGAGTACCAGCTCGAGACGCTGGGCTCCGGCGAGATCTACGACATCTCGATGATCAGCGCCCCGGTGTTCGACCCCCAGGGCCGGGTGGCGGTGGCCATCACGCTGGCGGGGCTGCCGCGGCACCTCGAAGCCGCCGTGGTGGTCGAGTACGCCGAGACCGTCACCCGCACGGCGCGGGCGGTCAGCAAGCGGGTGCTCGGCGTCCCGCCCGTCCCCATCCAGCTGTCGCCGTGACCGCGCCGTCCGACATCCTGCGGCTGCTGGCCGACGAGCGCGAGATCCGCCGGGTGGTGCTGCGCTACTGCCGCGGGATCGACCGGCTCGACGCCGAGCTCGTCAGCTCCTGCTACCACCCCGACGCCACCGACGAGCACGGCTCGTTCGAGGGCGGGGTCGACGCCTACGTGAGCTGGGTGTTCGGGCTGCTGGAGCGCTACGACTCCACGTTCCACCTGGTGGCCAACCAGCTGGTCGACGTGGCCGACCGCGGCGACGTGGCGTTGGCGGAGTCGTACGGGGTCGCCTACCACCGGGGCTCGGCGCCGGGGCGCGACGGCGGGTTCGACCCGACCAGGAACCTCATGACCGGGTTCCGCTTCGTCGACCGGTTCGAGCGCCGCGCCGGCGAGTGGCGGATCGCCGCCCGGGTCGCCACCACCGAGTGGTCGCGGATCGACGACGAGGCCGGCCGGTGGCCCGTGTCCGACCGCCTGCGCCACGGCACCCGCGACGCCACCGACCCGGTGTGGACCCTGGTCCCCGAGGTCGCCGACCTGGTCGGCGCACCCCGAGCGGCCGAGCCGCCCACCTGACTCAGCTGCGATACTCCGGGCAAGGGGGAACTGCAGCATGACGGAGATCGCGTACGCATCCGGTGCGTCGAGCGTGCCACTGCTCGGCCAGACCATCGGTCAGAACCTGGCCGCCACCGTCGAGCGGTGCGGCGACCGCGAGGCGCTGGTGGTGCCGTTCCAGGACGTGCGGCTGACCTACGCCGAGCTGGCCCACGAGGTCGAGCGCGTGGCCCGGGGCCTGCTGGCGTCGGGCCTCCGGCGCGGTGACCGGGTCGGCATCTGGAGCCCGAACAACGCCGAGTGGGTGCTGGTCCAGTACGCCACCGCCCAGGTCGGCGTGATCCTGGTCAACCTCAACCCCGCGTACCGCACGTCGGAGGTGGCGTACGCGCTGCGCCAGTCCGGTTGCCGGGCGGTGATCGCCGCCACCGACTTCAAGACCAGCGACTACCGGGCGATGCTCGACGAGGTCCGCCCCGAGCTGCCGGCGCTCGAAGAGGTGGTCTACCTCGGCACCCCCGGCTGGCACGACCTGTTGGCCCGCGGCGAGTCGGTCGGCGACCAGGCCCTGCGCGACCGGGAGGCCGAGCTGGCCTTCGACGACCCCATCAACATCCAGTACACGAGCGGCACCACCGGCTTCCCCAAGGGCGCCACGCTCACCCACCACAACATCCTCAACAACGGCTACTTCGTCGGCGAGGGCTGCGCCTACACCGAGCACGACCGCGTCTGCATCCCCGTGCCCTTCTACCACTGCTTCGGGATGGTGCTGGGCAACCTGGCCTGCACCACCCACGGGGCCACCATCGTGGTGCCGGCCCCGGCGTTCGAGCCGGTGGCCACCCTCCAGGCGGTCGAGTCCGAGCGGTGCACGAGCCTCTACGGCGTTCCCACCATGTTCATCGCCGAGCTCGACCTGCCGGACTTCGAGCGGTTCGACCTGGGCACGCTGCGCACCGGGATCATGGCCGGCTCACCGTGCCCGGTGGAGGTGATGAAGCAGTGCATCGAGCGGATGCACATGGACGAGGTGACCATCTGTTACGGCATGACCGAGACCTCGCCGGTGTCGACGCAGACCGCCGTCGACGACCCGGTGGACAAGCGGGTGGGCAGCGTCGGCCGGGTCCATCCGCACGTCGAGGTGAAGATCGTCGACCCGGCCACCGGGCTGCCGGTGCGGCTGGGCGAGTCGGGCGAGCTGTGCACCCGGGGCTACTCGGTGATGCTCGGCTACTGGGACGACGCCGAGCGCACGGCCGAGGCCATCGACGCCGCCCGGTGGATGCACACCGGCGACCTGGCCACCATGGACGACGAGGGCTACCTGAACATCGTGGGCCGCATCAAGGACATGGTCATCCGGGGCGGCGAGAACGTGTACCCGCGGGAGATCGAGGAGTTCCTGTACGGGCACCCCGACATCGTCGACGTCCAGGTGATCGGCGTGCCCGACGTGCGCTACGGCGAGGAGCTGATGGCCTGGGTGCGGCTGCGCGAGGGCGCCACGCTCACGGTCGACGACGTCGCCGGTTTCTGCCAGGGCCGCATCGCCCGCCACAAGGTCCCCCGCTACGTCCACGTCACCGACGAGTTCCCCATGACCGTCACCGGCAAGGTCCAGAAGTACAGGATGCGCGAGCAGGCCATCGAGCTCCTCGGCCTCCAGGACGCCGCCGCGGTCGACACCGCCTGACGTCCTCGCGACTGCTCATCGTGGTATCGGCCGTACGCATTGTGACTTCGGGTCGATAGGGTCCGCGCTCGGATCCTGTCGGCTCTGTCACCTGTGGAGGCTTTCGATCATGGTTGATGCCGGAGAAGCGAAGGCCTACCTGGTGGGCAGCGGGATCGCGTCGCTGTCGGCGGCGGCGTTCCTGATCCGGGAGGGCGGGTTCGCCGGTTCGAACATCGTGATCCTGGAGGAGCAGGACCGGGAGGGCGGCAGCCTCGACGCCGCCGGCTCACCCGAGACCGGCTACACGATGCGGGGCGGGCGCATGTTCGAGGTGCACTTCGACTGCACGTACGACCTGCTCTCCTCGATCCCCTCGCTGGACGACCCGGCCAAGTCGGTCACCGAGGACACCTTCGCCTTCCACGAGGACTTCGCCTGGAACGACCACGCGCGGCTGATCGATGCCGCCGGCCAGGTGATCGACGCCCACTCGATGACCTTCAGCGAGCGTGACCGCCTGGAGCTGGTCAGGTGCGTCGCCACCCCCGAGAAGATGCTCGACGGCAAGCGCATCCGCGACTGCTTCCACGAGGAGTTCTTCACCACCAACTTCTGGGCGATGTGGTGCACCACCTTCGCCTTCGAGCCGTGGCACAGCGCCATCGAGTTCCGCCGGTACCTGAACCGCTTCGTGCACCTGTTCAAGACCTTCGACACCATGTCCGGGATCTACCGCACCAAGTTCAACCAGTTCGACTCGATCGTGCGCCCGCTGATGAAGTGGCTGACCGACCAGGGAGTGACCGTCCAGCTCGGCACCCGCGTCACCGATCTGCGCCTCGCCGAGGGCGACGACCTCACCGTGGAGGCGATCACCTACGAACGCGACGGTGCGACGCAGGAGATCCCGCTCGACGCCGGTGACCTGGTGATGGTCACGAACGGGTCGATGACCGCGAACTCGACCCTGGGCTCCACGACCGCTGCCCCCGTCCTGGACACGACCACGCCCAGCGGATCGTGGCAGCTGTGGGAGACCCTGGCCGCCAAGCGCCCGGGGCTCGGCGACCCGTCGGTGTTCGACTCCAGCGTGGCCGACTCCAAGTGGGAGTCGTTCACCGTCACCACCAAGGACCCGATCTTCTTCACGCTCATGGAGGAGTTCAGCGGCAGCGAGGCCGGCAAGGGCGGCCTGATCACCTTCAAGGAATCGAACTGGCTGCTGACCATCGTCCTCAACCACCAGCCGCACTTCCGTGAGCAGCCCGCCGACACCTTCGTGTGGTGGGGCTACGCCCTGTTCCCCGACAAGGAAGGCGACTTCGTCGGGAAGCCCATGGCGGAGTGCACCGGCCGGGAGATCCTCGACGAGGTGCTCCAGCACCTGCGCTTCGACAAGAGCCAGCAGATCCTGGACGGCTCGATCGTGCTCCCCGCGATGATGCCCTACATCACCAGCCAGTTCCTGGTCCGCAAGGCCGGCGACCGCCCCCAGGTCGTGCCGCCGAAGTCGACCAACCTGGCCTTCATCGGCCAGTACGCCGAGGTGCCCGACGACGTCGTCTTCACCGTCGAGTACTCCGTCCGCACCGCCTGGACGGCCGTCGCCACGCTCCTGGGGCTCGACCGGCAACCGCCCCCGGTCTACAAGGGCCAACACGACCCCAAGGTCCTCGTCGACGCCCTCCAGACCCTGCACCGCCGCTAACTGCCCGGCCCGGGTTCGTCCTTAGCGTCTACGACCTGCTCAAGGCCGACGGCTACGACGTCGGCATCGTCCAGAACCGACCCTGTCGCTCGAGGGCGACGCGCAGGCCACCCGACAGATCATCGACGCGCAGGACGGGCCGGTCGTCCTGGTCGGCCACTCCTACGGCGGCGCGGTGATCACGGAGGCGGGCACCCACGACGGCGTGGCCGCGCTCGTCTACATCGCGGCGTTCGCGCCGGACGAGGGCGAGTCGGTGAACACGCTGATCGCCGACCCGCCGCCGGGCGCACCCGTCCCGCCGATCCTGCCCCCCAAGGACGGCTTCCTGTTCCTGGACCGCGAGAAGTTCGCGGCGTCCTTCGCCGCCGACCTGCCGGCCGAGCAGGCCGCGTTCCTGGCCGACTCCCAGGTTCCTTGGGCCTCGACGCCCTCGGCGGATCGATCACGGAAGCCGCCTGGAGGACGAAGCCGAGCTGGTACCTGGTGGCGACCGAGGACCGGATGATCCCCCCGCCGGCGCAACGCGCCATGTCGGAGCGGGCCGGCTCGACGGTGGCCGAGGCTGCCGGCAGCCACGCCATCTACGTCTCGCAACCGGCCGCCGTGGCCGCGCTCATCCAGCAGGCCGCAGCCGGGACCCGGTAGCGCCGGCCCGCCGTCCGCCGCACGCTGGTTGGCGGTGCTCCCACTCGCACCGTCGACCAGGGCGCGACCCGGCTAGCAGCTCGCTAGCAGTTGGCTAGCAGCGCTCCAGTAGTCGTAGAGGGTCATGGCGCTGGCGAGGAGTGGATGGGTGTGAGTGGGTCGGGCGAGCAGGTGGGTCGTGTGGTGGCGGGGCGGTATCGGCTCGAGGGTGAGTTGGGTCGGGGTGGGATGGGGGTGGTGTGGCGGGCGGTCGACACCCTGATCGAACGCACCGTGGCGCTCAAGGAGCTACGCGCTCCTGCGGGTGACGAGTCGTCGTTCGTGGAACGCGCTCTGCGGGAGGCCCGCAACGCCGGGCGACTCAACCATCCCGGTGTGGTCGCGGTGCACGACGTGATCGCCCCCGCGGGTGACGACGACGCCGTCTACATCGTCATGGAGTACGTCCAAGCCCCCACCCTGGCGGAGATCATCG
>Ga0193742_1000581_pt1 | contig 23949 bp, 22 predicted proteins | sample L2c1metaG_FD_165511 | JGI IMG/M metagenome (GOLD analysis project Ga0193742, IMG submission 165511) | Soil microbial communities from a riparian zone of the East river system, Colorado, United States - L2c1 | ecosystem: Environmental > Terrestrial > Soil > Riparian zone | place: USA: East River... | reverse complement strand
ATTCCGCACTTCCATGACACCGTGGCGGAAGCGGCGGAGTCGTTTGCCAGAGCCCATCCCGGCTACGAGATCCGCCTGCGGGAGGTCAACTTCCGGGACCTGCCGGGTGAGGTCGCCCGCGCGGCCGAGGAGGGTCGTCCACCTGATCTGGCGGAGTACTACTTCACGGCAACCCAACTGGCGCTCGACACGCGCACCGGCGATGGCCGGCCGTTGTTCACGCCGGTCCAGGGCGCCATCGGTGACCGCACGAAGATTCTGGGCGAACCCGTGGTCATCGATGACATCGTGCCGGCCGTGCGTGAGTACTACAGCAAAGATGATCAGCTGGTGTCCATGCCGACCGTGGTGTCGACCGCCGTGCTGTTCGCCAACCAGGACATGTTGACGCGCGCTGGTGTCGAGCGGATGCCGGAGACCTGGCACGACCTCGAAACGGCCTGCGCGGCCGTTTCGCGGTTGCCCGGCGCTCCTGCCCGCGGTGTCGCCTGGCCCAACCACGGTTGGATGTTCCAGATGGAGGTCGCCGCACAGGGTGGGCTGCTCGGCGACCACGACAACGGCCGGGCCGGCCGGGCCGGCCGGGTCGCCCTGAACTCTCCGGAGATGCTCTCCTATGTGCGGTGGTGGCAACGGATGCACGACCGTGGCCATTACCTGTACACCGGCGAGACGCGAGACTGGCTGGCGGCCATGGAAGCCTTCCAGCGCCAGGAGGTCGCGTTCGTGGTCAGCTCGTCGGCGGTCGGACTGCTCTTGTCGGACATGGCCGCCAAGGCCGGGTTCGGACTGACGACGGGGCATCTGCCGCACAACGGGGATCGTCCTCGCGCCGGCCGGCTCCTCGGGGGCCAGTCGATGTTCCTGACCGCCGGTCTTCCCCGGGAGAAGGAGGACGGCGCACTCGCATTCCTGCAGCACCTTCTCAACCCGCACTACGCGGTACGACGCCAGCACACCGGATCCTCGCCGGTGACGGTTCAGGCGCAACGACAGCTGGCGGCCGAGGGATGGTACGACCAGCACCCCTACTACCGGGTGGCGGCGGAGCAGGTCGCCGCCTCGAACGGGACGCCGGCGGCCACCGGCGCGATGATCGGCGACCTCAACGGCATCCAGGACGCCATGACCGCGGCGATGCACGACGTGTTGACGACTCGCTCCGATCCGGCCCCCCGTTTCCTCGCGGCGACCGAGGAAGCGCAGGCATGCCTCGACCGCTACAACGCCGCGTGCCTCGGCGACCCGCCGTCGACGCCGGAGGCTCTTCTGGCAGGCTGAATCCATACGACAAAGTCCAGCCGGTGACACGCTCACCGGCTGGACTTTTGTCCCTGCCCGTCGTCACGATCCGGGCCAGGAGAATGCCGAACACGAACTCCAGCAGGCGCACCGTTCTGGCCGATGTCATCGACATAGAACTCGACCTAGTCGATCGCCATGTTCTCGAAAACTTGCGTGCGCGCTGTGGTCATCGATCTTCCCGGTCGGTGACCTGAGGTTGGAATCCGGCCGGCGAGACCTGCATCTTCCCTATTGCCAAGTGGATCGGCACGTTGGGATAACCGGTTCGCAACAGCCGGTTGCTAACGTTGACGGCCAGACCACCACGTCGCTGGTGGCCAGTTTATCGTGGCCGTCGAGGAGTCCGGGAAATGACTGTTGCCGAGGTATCCCCGTCATCGGGTGAACAGCCGAACCGTTTTCCGTTGTCAGCGAATCTCGAACTGTTCTGCATTTTCGACAAAGGCGACGACGAAGGCGCGTTCGGGCCCCGGCACCTGGTCAACCTGGGCTGGCGGGTCACCGGCACCATCGACATCGCCGCCATGCGCGGCGCACTCGACGAGGTGGTCCGGCGGCACGAGATCCTGCGCACGGAGGTCGTCCGCACCGAGGACGAGAAGTACCAGCGGGTGCTGCCCGCCACTCCGGGCGAGGTCGTCGTGATCGACCTGCCCACCGACGACCCGCGACCCCGCGACGAGCGCGCGGACGAGTTCATCAACGAGATCGAGCACTCCGAGATGAGCGCTGCCCAGCACCCGCACATCCGGGTGGTCATCGGGCGGTTCGACGAGCACGACGGAGTGCTGGTGCTGCTCACCCACCATACGGCGAGCGACGGCTGGTCCATGCAGTTGCTGATCAGCGAGCTGGCCGCCTGTTACGCCGAGCGCACCGGCTTCGGGCCTGCCAATCTGCCGGAACCGGTCCAGTACAAGGAATTCTCGGCGTGGCAACAGGAAAGCCTCGCGTCCGAGGGTGCGGACCGTGCGCGGGCCTACTGGCGGGAGAAGCTGGCCGGGGCCCAGATGTCGATGTTCGAGATGGACCAGCCGCCGGGTGTGCCGTACGGGTACGCCGTGCACCGCGTTCTCTTTCCGACCGAGCTGTGTTCGGCCACCCAGCAACTGGCCAAGGGCCTGCGTGCGTCGCCGTTCATGGTGATGACCGCCGCGTTCAACGCGTTGCTGCACAAGATGACCGGCGCGAGCGAGGTGGTCGCCCCGACGCTCACGGCGAGCCGGGGTGAGCCGCGCTTCGCCGATGCCGTCGGCCCGTTCTTCAACCTGGTCCCACTGCGCACCGATCTCACCGACTGCGGCTCGTTCTCGGAGTTGATCACCAAGACCAGGTCCACCTGCCTTGAGGCATACGCCAACGACCTGCCGTTCGCGCACATCGCGGCCGAGGCGCCGGACCTGAACAAGCCTTACGCCGCCGGGAACCTCGCCGCCTGCGCGTTCCAGGCGTTCCAGTTCCCGACCTCCATGGACGAGACCACGGTGGGCGACCTGACCTACTCCGAGGTGCGCAGGCGACTGATGTCCTCCCAGAACACCTCCGAGATCCCCAACGGGATCGTGTTCACCCTGGACATCCTGCCCTCCGGCGAAATCGCTGCACACGCCAGGTACAACAAGGCGGAGTTCCTGGAGTCCACCATCGAGAAGCTGCTCGGCGACTACCGCGAGATCCTCGCGCTGGCCACAACCAACCCCATGATCGCGTTGCGGGACCTGTGAGCGCACGCCCGACACGACACTCGGTTCACGGGCGGTACTGAGCGTCGCGGCGCCATGTCCTCTTTCGCGAAGGTCTCGGCATCCTGTCACCGGCCATGTTCACCATGCTGGTGATCGTGGCGCTGGTCTCCACCGCGATGACCGCGCCCATGACTATCTGGCTCGGCAAGCGCGAAGATCGCAGCCGGGCCCGCGCCGCCACGTCGTTGTCCGTGCCGGGCACCGAAATCCGGCGATGAGCCGGACGAACGTTCCGCAACGCCGGAGATGCCACGTCACGTGGCGGATGTGAGGCTTTTCCCATGGCTGCTTTCGAGGGTAAGACAGTTCTCATCACTGGTGGTGGCAGCGGCATTGGTCTTGCCACCGCGCGGCAGCTCGCTGACGCGGGCGCCAACGTGGTACTCGCCGGCCGTCGCGTCGAGACCATCGACCTGGCGGCAAAGGAAATCGATCCCACCGGTGACCGGGTGCTCGCGGTGGGCACCGATGTGTCCCGCGAGGACGAACTGGACGAGCTGGCCACCCGGGTCCGCGGCCGCTTCGGCAGGCTGGACGGCGTCTTCGCCAACGCCGGAATGGCCTCCTATAATCCCATCGCCCCACGCACGGACGTCAGCGAAGCCGATTTCGACCAGTATGTCGGCGTCAATTTCAAGGGCACGTTCTTCACCATCCAAAAGACGCTGCCGCTGTTCGACAAGGGCGGTTCCGTCGTGCTGAACAGCACCTGCCTCGCGCACCGCGGCATGGGCCTGGCGATGGGCCTGGCGACGATGTACGCCTCGACGAAGGCCGCCGTCGCCAGTCTGGCCCGCCTGCTGGCCGCCGACCTGGCGAGCCAGGGCATCCGGGTCAACTCCGTCAGCCCCGGCTTCATCCGCACGGACATGCTCGACGAACTCGCCCCCACCGACGAGGCCCGCGACGTGTGCGGACAGCTGGTGCCCGCCGGCCGGATCGGCACGCCGGACGAGGTCGCCGACGCGGTGACCTTCCTGCTGTCGGACCGGGCGGCGTACATCACCGGCCAGGACCTCGGTGTGGACGGCGGCCTCGTCGGCTCACTGCCGATGAACACGACTGTTCAGCTCTGACAACCCCACGGATCAAGGAGGTGACCGCGATGGTCCAGGAAGCTGGAACCCGCGCGGTAGTGCTGGGCGGCAGCATTGCCGGCCTGTTTGCGGCCAGGGTGCTCGCGGACGCCTACGACGAGGTGCACATCGTCGATCGGGACAAGCTCGTCGGCGTCAAGGGGGTGCGTCGGTTCTGCCCGCAGAGCCACCAGGCCAACGGCCTGCTCGCCCGCGGCGTTCAGGTCATGGAGGAGCTCTTCCCCGGGCTCACCAAGGAAATGGTCGACTACGGCGTCCCCACCGGCGACCTGTCCGGCAGCTGCCGCTGGTACGCGAGGGGCAACCGCCTCAAGCAACAGCACGCTGGACTGCAGACCCTCGGCGTGGTGCGGCCGCTGTTCGAGTACTTCATCCGCGAGCGGGTGCAGCAGATCCCGAACGTGATCTTCATCGAGGAGCACGACATCCTCGGCCTCACCACGACAGCCGACAACAGCCGGGTCACCGGGGCACGGGTGCAGGAGCGCGGCACGGACACCGACAAGGTCATCGAGGCCGACCTGGTGGTCGACGCCACCGGCCGCGGCTCGCGGACCCCGGTCTGGCTGGAGCAGCTCGGCTACGAGAAGCCGTTCGAGGAGCGCAAGAAGATCGACCTCGGCTACGTGACGCAGCACTTCCGGCTGCGCCCCGGCGCCAACGGGTTCGTCAACGACGTGGCGATCAACCAGATCGCGAACGCCGCCGCGCCCCGGGGCAACGTCTTCTTCCTCGTGGAGGACGGCAAGGTGGAGCTGACCACCTACGGCATCCTCGGCGACCACCCGCCCACCGACTACGACGGGCTCATGGCGTGGCTGAAGTCGTTGCCCGCCAAAGACGTCTACGAGACACTGCGCTACGCGGACCCGGTCGACAAGGCGATGCCGTTCAAGTTCCCGACGACGCTGCGCCGCCACTACCACAAGCTGCGCCGCTTCCCCGAGGGCCTGCTCGTCACCGGTGACGCCGTCACCACGTTCAACCCCGTGTACGCACAGGGCATGAGCGTCGCCGCGTTGTGCGCGCTGGTCATCCGCCAGCACCTGCACAGCGGCGCCGCGCCGGTGCCCCAGGACTACTTCCGCGACCTGGCCAAGGACGCCATCGACCAGGCGTGGGAGATGACCAACCAGATCGACCTGAGCCTGCCGGGTGTCGAGGGCGAGCGCACCTTCAAGATCCGCATGGGCAACTGGTTCCTGAAGCGGGTCCAGATCGCCGCGACCCGCGACGGCAAGATCACCGCCGAGTACTTCAAGACCGCGGGCCTCGTGCAGAAGCCGGAGGCGCTGATGAAGCCGGGCTTCGCGCTGAAGGTGCTGTGGAAGTCGCTGTTCGGACCGTCGAAGGAAAGCCGGGAGCCGTACGTGTTCCAGGTGGCCGCCGGCGTCGAGCCCGCGTTCGGCGAGTCGACGCAGACACAGACCGACCTGCCGAAGGCGGCATGACAGAGCCGACTGTCCACAACGGCCACGGGGTCCCGGCGGGGCACCCGTGGCCGTTGTGAGCGTGCAACCCCTTTTGGAGTACTCCGTCTGCGGTCTCAAGATCGACCTCGACCTCACCGGTCGCGTCACGAAGGTGCGCGGCGACGACGAGGACCCGGACCGCCTGCGCCACCCATGGTCCGCGATGGCGACGAGTGGCGCGAGGTCTCCTGGGACGAGGCGTTCGAGACGGTCCAACGCGGCATCACCGGTGTGATCGAGAAGCACGGCCGGGATGCGGTCGCGGTTTCTTCGGCAACCCGACCTATCACACGATGGCCGGGTTCCTCTACCGCCGCTCGTGTGGTGAGCCCCGCGTTTTCCGGACAGTGGTTCGGTAGTCTATTTACGCGGCTTGCTGCTTATTCAGGTACTCGATGTGAACCTCGCGCGGAGTTTTGTAGTCGAGCCCCGAGTGGAGACGTTGTGTATTGTAGCGTAATTCGATGTACTGTGCAATATCGTTGCGTGCGTGTTCGAGGGTCGGGTACTCGGTGCGGTGGACGCGCTCGTTTTTCAATATCGCGAAGAACGACTCGGACATAGCGTTGTCGTAACAGATTCCGGTGCGGCCGACCGATTGACGGATGCCGAACTTGTCCAGGGTTTCCGCGAACTCGGCTGAGGTGTAGTTGCTGCCTCGGTCTGAGTGGAATATCGCGTCGTCGGAAATCACGTGAGCGCGAACCGCCATCGTGATGGCGGCAGAAATGAGGGGCGTCTTGTAGTTGTCGTCCATTGCCCATCCGACAACGGCCTTCGTGTGACAGTCGATAACTGTTGCCAGATAAAGCCAGCCTTCCCATGTTGGTATGTAGGTGATATCGCCGACCATCTTGACTCCTGGCGCGTCAGCGGTGAAGTCGCGGTGGACGAGATCGGGGATGGGGCCGCTGGGGCCGGACTCGGTGAGGCTGTGCCGCCATGGCCTGGGCTGGCAGGTGACCAGGTCCAGCTCGCGCATGATGGACCGCACCAGCTCCGGGCCGACCGCCACGTCCCAGCGTGCGAGCTGGGCGTGGACGCGCCGATAGCCGTAGGTCTCATCCGAGTCGTCGAACGCTTTACGGACGAGCGTCTTCAGATATTCGCGGCGTTCGGCGGTGGCCGATTCCGGGCGAGATCTCCATTCGTAGAATCCTGATTTGGACACGGCAACGGTCGCGCACATGAACTCGATGGGATAGGCGTACTTCTTCTCGCCGGTCTTCTGTGATTCGATGAACTCGTACTTCTCGGTCACAGTTGATTCTGAGCAAAGTACGCCGCACATTTTTTTAGGAACTCGTTCTCCATCTTGAGTTCCCTGGTCTGCCGTTTGAGCTCTTCGAGTTGCACTCGCTCGTCGAGTCCCAGAGCCGGGTCATCGCCCGCGTGGTTTCGCCGGTACGTGCTGACCCAGTTCCCCAGGGTCTGCTCGCCGATGCCGAGTTCCCGAGCGACCTGGGCGATCGGGCGAGACGTCTCGATCACCATCTTCGTTGCCTGTTCCCGGTACTCAGGAGAGAATTTTCTACGTTTCGACGACACCTGTTTCCTCACGTCCGGAAGTGGATCTTAGTTGATCCACTGTCCGGAAGCTTCGGGGCGCCTCAGTGCTCGCCGCAGTTGTACCCGATCAGGTGATGGTTATTCGCCCAGCCGCTGTCGTCGCCCGCCTGCTCGCGACCCACTACACCGACCTTATCCACGCCGAGCGAGCCCGCCCCGAACCCCCACCACGCGCGGCAGGCCCACCATGACTCCAGCCGCTGATCGCCATGCTGCCGCTCGCCACGCGTTGGCTCGTTGGTGGATCATTCACTCTCCCAGAATTGTGTGGCAGCGCCTCACCGGCTACCACGTCAGTGGATGTACTCCGTTGGGTACGCGAAGGTTGCACCGCGTCCGCAACTCACTTCTCCAGGATGTAGGCCCGGTCGGCGGCGTAGATCGCGGCGACGTCGTCGGCGGTGACGCCGCGGCCGGCGACGCGGGCGAGCACGGTCAGCCCCTTCGCGTTGCGGTGCCGGCGGTCGCCGAAGTCCAGGTCGTCGGTGTGCGGCGCGCCGCGGTCGTGGCGTGGATCGCCCGCATACGACAGTTTCCCGCGTTCGGCGATGGCGAGCAGGAAGCCGGCGTTGCCTGCCCAGTACAGGCTCACGGCTTTCCCCTTGCGGGACAAGGTGACCAGCGTGTCGGGATCGGCGCCATGGGAGCCGTGGTCCTCGACGGCCAGCACCATGTCGTCCACCGCGAGGACGGCAAGCAACTGTTCCGGAGCGCCGTGCAGTCGTCGTGATGGCACCCCGGCCGTTTCCTCGATCGACACGGGTGCTGCCGGGTCGGCGCCGAAGGTGCTGATCACCTCGTCGAGGGTGCGGCCGTGGATGACGGTGACCGTGGCCGCCGCGCTGAGTGGACCCTTCTCGATCCAGCGGTAGTCGGCGTCGGGTGGGATCACCAGCGGTGGTTCGGGTTCCCCGCGGAGCCGGTGGCCGAGTCGGTCGGTCTTCTTGTGCACGATCTCGGGCGCGGCCGGTGCCTGCCAGATCATCAGGTGGTAGAACGCGTCGTCGTCATCGCGGCCCGACACGTGCACGCGGACGCGGTAGTCACCCGGCCACGGCGGCGCCTGCCACCGAGGCTGGCGGCCGAGCTTGGGTCCGGCGCCGTGCATCACCGCGCCACCTTGCGGCGCGGTCCAGCTGATCTCGACGACGTCGTCCCAGTCGCTGAGGCCCAACTCGTCGGGCGGTCCGTTCAATATGTCCGTCGACACCGTCACGTGTCCCGTCGCGATGCCGGTGCGGATCGCCACACCGCCGGGGACCGCGGTCACCAGGCCGTTGACGACGAAGCCGACGTACTCCGGTTGGGAGCCTTCGGTAATCGCGAACAGGTGCTCAGCCACCGTCGCGACCTCTGTCGAGTACCGCGGCATCTGGTACTCGACACGCGTCCTGTCCACCACCGCCGCCGCGTAGGCGGGTGGTTTGGGCACCGTCGGCAGCACGATCGCCGCGGCACCCAGTGCCACACCGATGATCGCGGGCGTCGCGGCGCCCACCGCGGTGCCGAGCGAGCGCAGCACCGCGGTCGACACGATCACGGCCAGCGCGAAGTGCGCGGCACCGTGCCGCGCGGCGATGTCCGCCTCGTCACCGGTCGCGTCCGGCACGGAAGCCAGCTCCCGCAACGCCTCCACCAGCTCGACCACGAGATCGGCCGCACCGGGGTGCAGCTTCTCGACGAAGGCGACCGGCTCCTTCGTCGCGGTCTGCTCGTTGACGATCCCCACCATGCCGAAGCCGGTCGCGGTGACCGGCGTCAGGCCGGCGACGAGATCGGGCGGGATGTCCACGACCAGCCGGTCGACGGTCAGTTCCAGCGCACCCAGCAGACGTTCGGAGAGCAGGTCGCCGACTTCCTTCAGTGCCGCATAAACCCGCGTGCCACGCTGCTGTCGCCCCTTCGGTTTCCACCGGCCGAGCCGAGCGGCCGGCTCCTTCGGCACCAGCGCGACGATGTCCGGCAGCACAGCCGACACGAGCGCCTCGAAATCCTTCATCCCATCAATACCGTCCCGTGATGGTGGCAAACCCGGAGTCCGGCCACAGTGGACATTCGATCGCGAATCCGGCGACAGGTCTATCACAGGGTTTTCCGCACGGGCGGCGCGGCCGGTACGGGCGGAGTACGGCCAGCGCCGCGCCAGTGGCGACCTCTATCCTCACCATCGCGCTCGGCGTCGGATTCGCTAGTTCGTGCTGCCGTGGAAGGTCATGCCGTGAGATCCCGCTCGTTGTGGATCAGACTGTCCGTACTGCTGATAACGGCCGGCGCGTTGCTGGTGGTGCCGCCGCCGACATCGTCCGACGCGGCGATCCCCAACCCGACAGTGCTGTTCTCCCGCGACGGCACTCTCATCGCCCTCGGCAGTGCGAAGTACGGAACAGCACAGGGGACTTCGTAACCGCGGGTCGGTGGATTCCCGCGCCCGCGGGGCCTACTCCTGACGTCGACCCGCAGGGCCTGCAACGCGACTCGGACACGTCAACCCACGCCGTCCGCTGCGCTCACCGTCGCTGATGGGCGCCCACGGGCAGGCGCGGCAGGTCGTCTCGGCGCTGGCGCGGTCCGGCGTCTGCCAGCAGGGCGTCGAGAACCGTTCGGCCGTGGTCTCCGTCCCGTGGTCGACTCCGCTGTCTCGAGAACGGTGGTGACCCTGGTGCTCACGACCGGGCACGTCGACGGCCGGAGCACCGCGGCCGGTGGCACCACGACCAGTTCCGACGAGCCGGGCATTGGGTACGACCTCAGCACCCCCGAAGCCCGCCGCCAAGTCATTCGCTGCGGCCGCCGCGACCGGATCCGGTGACACGCTGCTGACGCTGGCCTGCGTCGGGCATCCTTCCTGCGTTGACGAACACGCCGCGGACCTGGTCGACGCACAAGTCGCCAACGCGCAGGCCCTCCGCCTGACGGAGTCGTGGGCGATGGTGGCGAGAAGCTCGTACGACCGGCGGCGATCAGCGTGGTGGTACAGCGGGGTGGTAACCATCAGCTCGTCGGTGCCGGTGTCGTCGAGCACTGTTTGCAGGCGGTATGTCACGGTCTCCGGACTTCCGGCCAGGACTCTGCCGGAGTGGGCGGCGATCTCGGCGCGGTCATCGTCGGTGTCGGGGTGCGCCGCCGCGTCTTCCGGACCCGGCCACCACGACTGGCGCGTGGTTGGGCAGCAGTACCCCACCCGCACCGTTTCCGGTCTACTGCGCGAAGTTCAGGTGCTGTCAGGTACGCGCAATATGGTCCTGGTCTCAGGGTGTGTCGGCGTGGACACGCCAGTCGCCACGCCTCGACGCACGTCTGGCTCCGCGGTTGATGGCCTCGTTGAACCGCACTACCACCACCGTCGGATCCAATACCGGATGCTGATGCCACACGGGAATCGTCATCACCGAGCGCGGTTCCGGAGTCGCTACGTTTGTCCCGGCGATCGCGTCCCTCTCGGGGGCTCTCGCGGGTCTATCCTCGTCTGCACACCCGCGGGCAACCGGTCGTGGACCGGTGCCGCTCTCACAGTTTTGGGAGGGGCTATGACGGAGATCCAGAAGTACCTCGCCGAGGAAGTCGCGGAGGACCTTGCTGACGGCATCATCACCCGGAGGGAAGCGGTACGCCGCCTGGGCCTGCTTGGTGTGACCGGTGCGGCAGCTACCGGGCTCCTGACCGCGTTCGCCACGGGCAGTGCGGCCGCAGCGGAACGCCCGGCCAGTCACGACAGCTTGCGAAGCGCGTCGGAAACGAGCTGGGGGCCCGTCGCCCGTGAGGCGATCACGTTCGCGGGGCCGCGGGTGCCGCTGATGGCCGCCTGGGCTGCCGCCGCCAGGCCGCGCGGTGGCGTGCTCGTCATCCACGAGAACCGCGGGCTGACCGAGCACATCAGCACGATCGCCGGTCGGCTCGCCGCCAGCGGGTACTCCGCGCTGGCGCTGGACCTTCTCTCCGAGGAGGGCGGCACCGGGGCGTTCCCCGGCGAGGCCGAGGTGGCGGCCGCGCTCGCACAGATCCCACCGGAACGCTTCGATGCCGACATGAAAGCCGCCGTGACCGAGCTCAAGCGGCGCGTGCGCGGCAAGAAGCTCGCCGCGATGGGGTTCTGCTTCGGCGGCGGCATGGCGTGGCGCCTGCTTGCCGCGGGCGAATCGCGTCTCGCCGCGGCCGCGCCCTTCTACGGACCGTTCCCGGAGGGCGGCAACCTCTCCGGCTCCCGCGCCGCGGTGCTCGGCGTCTACGGCGGGCTCGACTCACGGGTCAACGCGACCCGGCCCGCCGCCAAAGCCGCACTCGAGGCGGCCAGGCAGAAGTACGAGCTGCTCACCTTCACCGAAGCCGATCACGCCTTCTTCAACGACACCGGGGCCCGCTTCAACCCGCACGCCGCGACGGAGGCCTGGCGCCGCACACTGAACTGGTTCGACGACGCCGAACACCGCCACGACCGCTGACACACCCCTGCAGCACAGGCCATTCGCCCGTCGGCGACACCCGCGTGTCACCTGACGCCGCCTGGCCCGCCGGTGCGGCGGACCAGGACACCGCGCTATTCCTTGGTCGTATTGCTGGTAATGACCGACGGCGAGACCATGATGCCAACGCCGTGACTGCGCGGAGCGGCCGAGACGGAGAGGCCGAGGCCACCCGCGTTCCCACGTTCACCTCGCCGGCAACGGCGACCGGGCTGTCAGACACGGGAATCCCCCCGGAACTACAGCGGACTGGACACTGCGTCGCGCATCTCTTGCTTCGTCACTCGTTCCCGGCCGTGTCACAGACCGGCGTTCCCCAGCGTAGGTACCGATGTCCGGCTGCGCACCTCCCGCTTATGGCTCTGTGCGCGAGAGTCGCCTCCTGGCCGGCATCGGAGCGCGCACGCGCATGGAGTCAGCGCCCGGACTGTTCGGTTGTGTTGGGGTTGTTGAGTTTGTTCAGGTTGGTGAGCCGGGTCAGCGCGGCGAAGCCATCGTCGGTGCCGGGCCAGTGCGCGCGAACCGCGGCGAGCCCGGCGCGGCGGACCACCGAGCGGAGGACGGCGGTGGCGATGATGGCGTCGTCGGCGTAGCCGAGGACCGGGATGAAGTCGGGGACCAGATCGAGGGGGATGGCGAGATAGGCCAGCAGCAGCCCGAGCCGGATCCGGAGTCCGCGGGGCAGAGTGGGGTCCGCGGCCAGCCTGCGCACCAGGCGCAGCACGTCGGGCAGCAACCGCAGCGCCTCACGCAACAGCCCGCCACTCGGCCGCAAGATCATCAGTGTGACCACCAACGCCAGCCAGACCACCACGAGCGCGGCAAGGGCGCTGATCGTGAGGTCCCACCAGAACGAGCCGGTCACGAGTCCGCCACCGACCGCAGCCGGCGCGGTGCGGGGTCAGGTGCCTCCGCTTGGAAGGCCGTTTGCTCGAACGCCGCCAGGTCGGCGGCGGCCTCGTCCACCGCGTCCCGGGCGGCCTGGCCGCTGGGCGCGGCGAAGTAGTCCCGGGCGGCGATCTTGGTCAGCCAGGTGCGGAAGCGTGCGAGGTCAGCCTCGGACTCCTCGACCTCGGCGTAGGTGGCCCGGCCGCGGGCGCGTTCCTGCGCGAGTTCATGCCGCAGGGCGGGCAGGCGGTCCAGGACTTCGGCGTACTCGGAGTCGCGGGCGGCGTTCAGCTCGGCGACCACGGCCTGTTCCTCGGCCGGCTCGGTGAAGTGCATCCGCAGGACGCGGGCGGTGCCACCCTGACGGTGGACCCGGTCGACCAGCCGCCGGACCTCTCGCACCACCTCGTCGCGAGCGGGTAGCAGGCAGACCGATTGCTGCACGTAGAGCGCGCCGAGTGAGCGCAGCTTGCGCCACACCTGCACCCGCAGCGTGCCGGCAGCCCCGGCGGTCGACATGCTGATCACCAGCCACGCCTGGCCGGTATCACTGGTCACACTGTCATGTTACACCCGTAACAACGTCTGCAGACGTTGCCTGCCATGTCGTACAAGCGTATCCGTTGGCAGGGAACGACGTGACCGGCGACGTGGCCAGCCAGCCGTCGTCACCCGTGTTGTGCAGCCGGCCCAGCCGCAGTATGCGAGAGCGTCCACTCTGGACACGTGGACCACGGGATGCCGGCCACGGCCGTCGAGGGAACTTCTGCTGCCGTGGGGCGTCCGCCAGTGCGCGCCCCGGACCTCCACCCACCAGGGCAGTGCCGGACCTGCCGATGACCTCTCCGGCGGCGGCCCGCACATAAGCGGCGAACACCGCCGATGTGCCCAGTTGTTCCGCCTCGGTGACGTACCCGGTCGCACGAACGAACAGCGCGAAGTTGTCGTTGGTCACCGGATGGCTGTCGATGGTGAAAGCGTCGAGACGCACCCGGTGCACGGGCCGCGCGCCGTCCGAGCCGCACACCTCGTCGAACGCGTCGCCCATCCAGAACTCCCCGGCGGGCCGCTTGTCGGTCCTGGCTCTCCTCGTGGAGCGGCACCGGCAGGTGTTGGCGCGGAGTGCGGATCAAACTCGCACCGGTCATCACATGGCAAGCTAGTGCGCGGACCGTGCCCGGTGCTCGGCCAGGACGTCGAGCCCGAAGTCCGAGATCGGGTCCCGCCATACGGAGTGCGCGTGGTTGGCGCCCCGCTGAGTGTTGTCGTACTCGATGAGCACGGTGGGGCCTTGTATCCGGTAGTAGTGCGGTTCGCCGACATCTATGCTGCCCGCCCAGCTGAAGTACACCTCGTCGAGCACCGGCTCGGCCGCGTAGTGCACGGCATACGCATCGGCGAGTCTCGTCGGGGCTCGGCCGGTGTACAGGGCGAGCAGCTGCCGCAGACCCGCGCGCTGATCGGCACCCATGTACCGGGCGCTGAGACCCTGTGGCGGGACGGAGATCGATACCGCCTCATGATCCCTCGCGGTGTACCCGCTGCCGTCTTCCGCACGGCGGTCGATGTCGTCGACCAGCTTGTCCAGCGTCGGGTCCGCGAACCGTGCGCGCCACAGGTCCTGCATGTGCATCATGGTGTCGCCATCGGCGACCGTCGGCCTGTTGCCCGACACGATGTCGGACACAGCTCTCTCGTGGAGCAACGCGGCCCGCCGCTGGTCCGCGCCGAAGGACGAAACCAACTGTCGGGCGGCGTGCTCCAGCCCGTGCAAGGGACGCAACGACTCGCCCAGGAGCGCGGTCTCCGCGGGGTCGGCGCCCACGAAGCACGGTGTCGTCGACACGACTCTGCCTGCGACGATCAGGTTGTTCAGGGAGATGTGGTGACCGCCGAACCGCCACGCCCACACCGCCTCCCCTGGCCGGCCGAAGATCCTGAGCCAGTACAGGCCCGGGTCTCGGCCCCGCTCTCGGCCCCAGTGGACCTGCCAGCCCTCGACCTGGTCGAGGATGTTCTCCAGGCCCATCACCGTCGCGACCGTGGCGAATCCCGCCTCGGACAGGCCGGACGCCACCAGCTGCATCGCGAGGCTCTGCTGATGGGGCGTCTGGTCGTGGATGGCCAGCCCACCGTGATCGGTCGGTGTGTAGAACCATTTCAGGCGCTCTGTCTCCGCCTCCGGCGTCAGCGGGGAACCGAACCGGGCGACGGCCACCTGCTCCGGCGTCAGCGAGCGCAACCATGCCGCCGCCGCACCGGCCATGGCGGCCGCCACCGCCGCACGGTCAGCCGACACGAGGCAGCTCCGGGTCCTCGGACACGTCCAGCATCACCTTGATGGCATCGCCCCTGCGCTCGGCGTAGGTGTCGAAGGCTTCCGCGACATCGTCGAGACCGAAGTGGTGGGTCACCAGCTCGGCGGTGCGGAGCCGGCCCTGGCCCGCCAGTGACACCGCTCTGGCCACCGAGCCGGCGCCCTCGCCCCGGACCGTCTGGATGGTGAGGCCGTTCATCACGGCGTGGTTGAGGTCGGCGAGGACCGGCCGGTCGAAGAACCCCACGAGCACGACCTTGCCGGAGCGCTTGGCCATCCGCAGAGCGTCGTCCACCGCACTCGGGGACCCCGAGCATTCCAGGACGATGTCGGCACCCTGTCCCCCGGTCGCGTCGCGGACCGCCGCGACAGCATCTTCTTCACGGGAGTTGACAGCCAGGTCGGCCCCGAACTTCCTGCCGATCTCCAGTGGGCCATCCCGGGTGCCGGCCAGAGCCACCAGCTGGGCGCCGAGCTCGCGGGCGACCTGCACAGCGAGCAGACCGATGGGGCCCGGACCGATCACCGCGACGGTCGCGCCGACGAGCAGCGAGCCGAGCACGTCGAACGCGTGCATGACGGTGCCGACTGTGGTGAGCACCACGGCCGAGTCGAAGTCGACGTTGTTCGGGAGCCGGTACAGGGTGGCCACATGGTTGAGCGCGTACTCGGCGAAGCCTCCGTCGACGGTCATCCCCTGCACTCGATGACCCTTGGGCCTGTCTCCGTAGTTGAGGCAGTCCGTGTACGCCCCGGACAGGCAGTTGACACACCGCATGCAGCCCCGATGGGCCTCGGTGACCACTCGATCGCCGACCTGGAACTCGTCGACCGCGCTTCCGACGGCCGCCACCACCCCCGCGTACTCGTGGCCAGGTACGAACAGATCGGAGGCCGGCCCGCCGGCACCGAAGAAACGGTGGCTGCGGATCTTGAGGTCCGTCCCGCACAGCGACGCCCTGCGGACGTGCACGAGAACGTCTTCCGGTCCGACCTCAGGAAGGGGCAGGCTCCTGGTACTGATGACCCCGGGCTCGCCGAGCACCGCGGCCACCATCGTTTCCGGCAAGGACACCGTCGCTCCCCCTTCACACCCGGCGGGTGTCCCATCGAGTCTTGGCGACAGGGCACTCCCGGCCAAGGGATTCGGGGCCGAACTCGCATTGGCGCTTCCTATCGGCCGTGCGGGTAATCCTTATTGGTGACCCGCTGACCGGTGTGCCAGAGTGCGAGAACCGGTTCGCCACTTGAGGAGCAGCGCCGTGGATCTCGGGATTGCCGGCAGGACCGCGCTCGTGCTGGGTGGCGGAGGCGGCATCGGCGGCGCGGTCGCGCAGGTGCTGTCGGAAGAGGGCGTCGCCGTGGCGGTCGCGGATATCAACGCCCCGGCGGCCCAGCGGCGGGCCGAGGCCGTCATCAACTCGGGTGGTCGGGCGGTGGCCCTAGAATGGGACATCGGAGACCTCGACGCGATCGACGGCAACGTCACGACGATCGAGGAATCCCTCGGCCCCGTCGACATACTCGTGAACAACACCGGCGGGCCGCCACCTTCGCCCGTACTGAACCAGGACCACACCGTGTGGCTCACCTACTTCCAGTCCATGGTCCTCTCGGTCATCGCCATCACCGACCGCGTCATGCCTGCCATGCGGAGCCGGGGCTGGGGGCGCGTCATCACCAGCGTCAGCTCCGGCGTGGTCGCACCCATTCCGAACCTGGGCCTGTCGAACGCCCTTCGTACCAGCCTTCTCGGCTGGTCCAAGACATTGGCCAGGGAGGTCGCGGCCGACGGCGTGACGTGCAACATCATCGTGCCGGGCAGAATCGGGACACAGCGAACCGAGTTCCTCGACCGGGCAAGGGCCGAGCGAGAAGGAACGACCGTCGAGCAGGTCTCGGCGGCGAGCATGGCGACGATTCCGCTGGGTCGCTACGGTGATCCACGCGAGTACGCCGCCATGGTCGCCTTCCTGGCGAGTGTCCCGGCCTCGTACGTCACCGGCTCGGTGGTCCGGGTCGACGGCGGCCTCATCGGGAGTCTGTGATGACGCTGACCCGCGAGGCAGCCGGTGTCTTCGCCATTGTGCCGACTCCTTTTGACGACGAAGGAGAAATCGACTTCGACTCGCTCGGTCGGCTGGTGGACTTCTACGAGTCGACCGGTGTCACCGGACTGACGTTGCTCGGCCAGATGGGCGAGGCGCCGAAACTGACGCAGGACGAAGGGACGCGGATCGTCGCCCATGTCCTGAGGAGGACCGGACTTCCGGTGGTAGTCGGAGTGTCCGCACCTGGCTATGCGGCCATGCGCGCGCTCACGTCGGACTCCATGGCGGCGGGGGCGGCCGGTGTCATGGTCGCGCCACCGAACACGCTGCGAACCGACGACCAGATCGTGGCCTACTACGCGGGGGCCGCCGAGGCGATCGGTGCGGATGTTCCTCTCGTGATCCAGGACTACCCGCTGTCCTTCGCCGTCGTGATGGCGCCCTCGGTCATCGCGCGTATCGCTCGCGACGCGCCGGGGTGCGTGATGCTCAAGCACGAGGACTGGCCGGGCCTGGAGAAGATCAGTGCGCTGCGACGGCTCGAAGCCGCGGGCGACATGCCGCGCCTGTCGATCCTGTGCGGCAACGGCGGCCTGTTCCTGGACTTCGAGACCGAGCGTGGCGCTGACGGTGCGATGACCGGGTACTGCTTCCCGGAGATGCTTGTGGAGGTGGTGCGACACGCGGCGGCCGGAAACCGTGACTCCGCGCACGACATCTTCGACGCGCACCTGCCGCTGCTGCGCTACGAACAGCAGCCCGGCATCGGTCTGGCGGTGCGCAAGTACGTCATGAAACGGCGTGGGCTGCTGGCATCCGACCGCCTGCGCGAACCGGCAGTCGTCCTGTCGGCCGCGGCGCGGGCGGAGGTGGACTACCTGCTGTCTCGGCTGGCGCGCCGGGACAGCAGGGTCGGGTAGCTTTGACCGGGTGCAGCTACGCCAGCTGGAATACTTCCTCGCCATCTGGGAGAGCGGGTCGTTCAGCGGTGCCGCCACCAGGCTGTATGTCACCCAGCCCTCTCTGTCGCAGCAGATCCACGTCCTGGAGAAGGAGCTCGGCGCCGAGCTGCTCGAACGAGGCCGCCACGGCGTGACCCTGACTCCCGCGGGCCGGGCGTTCCTGCCCCAGGCGCAGCGCGTGGTCCAGGCCGCCCACGATGCCAAGGAGTCCGTTCGGCAGGTGGTCGAAGGCCGCAAGGGCGACGTGCACGTGCTCACCGTGCGGTCGGTGGCATCCGGTGTACTGCCCCCGTCCGCCGCGCGGTGGCACTCCCAGTTCCCCACGATCGTCCTGCGCCTGCACGACTTCTCGCATCGCCGTGACCTCGAGGACGCTGCTCGCGGCGGCCAGGGTGACATCGCCGTCGGGCCGCGACCGTCCGTCTGGGACGGACCGGCCGTCTCGCTCGGGTACGAGGAGATGGTGGTCGTCGGACCGACCGGGCACGACGCCGGCGAGGCTGTGGAGCCGGCTGAGCTCGCGTCGGCAGACTGGGTGCTCTACGAGCCGGAGCAGGGCATGAGCGAGGTCGTCGACTGGGTGGCGACGAGCCTCGGCTTCTCACCCCGAGCGGTTGCTCGGACCGGGCAGGTCTCCGCGGCGCTGCAGTTCGCCATCGAGGGCATGGGCATGGCGGTGGCTCCGGAGAATGCCGTGCCCGCTGCCTGGTCGAAGCACGCGCGAAGGATCGGCCCCGGTGTCTTCCGCGAACTCGTCGCCTTCAGCCGCAAGCAGCCGTCCCAACTGGCGGAACGGTATCGGGACACGCTCACGCTGGCAGACCTGCCGCTGACCGGCGGGCACGAGCTGCCGCCGGACGCGCTCCGCTGCTAGTGCTAGTCCGCCTCCCCGGAATTAAAAGTGTTGGTCGCGTGCCAGCGAACGCTGCGGATATCCGGTGGTTGGTGGCTGGGTGCCGTCACGGTGCCCCTGAGGTTCCGTTGGTCGACCCAAGACCTCACACGATGATCCACGAGACAGGGCCTAGTCCTGTGTGGTCAGTCTTGGCCGGAGGGCGTCGAGCATTCTGGTGCGGAAGGTTGTCATCGCCGGCGCCTTTCCGTCCAGCAGCACGTCGGCGGCGTGGTACATGCCGGGTTCGGTGTGCAGTTCGCAGCCGGCGCCGGCCGCGCGGAGGCGGTGGGCGTAGTCGACGTCCTCGGCGTGGAAGAGGTCGAGGTCGCCGACGCCGATCCAGGCGGGTGGCAGGCCGGTGAGGTCGCCGCGGCGCGCGGCGGCGAGGTAGGGACGGTTGTCGTGCTCGCGTGGCGGATGGCCGAGGTAGGCGGTCCAGGCGAATCGGTTCGAGGTGGGAGTCCAGGCGAAGACGCCTCGGCTGTGATCCCGGGTGCGCAGGACGGTGCGGTCGTCGAGCATCGGATAGGCCAGGAGCTGGAAACACACCGGGACGTCGGTGTCGTGGGCGCGCTGGGCGAGTGCGGCGGCAAGGCCACCGCCGCCGCTTTCGCCGCCGACGGCCACACGCGCGGTGTCGAGGCCGAGATCGGCGGCGTTGTCGTGAAGCCAGCGCAGGGCGTGGTAGCAGTCGTCGAGGGCGGCGGGATAAGGGTTTTCGGGAGCCAGCCGGTAGTCGACGCTGATGACCAGTGCGCCGAGTTCGTCGGCCACGCGGGCGCACCAGGCGTGGCACCCTTTCACGCTGCCCATGACGGTCCCGCCGCCGTGTATCCACAGCAGGGCGCCGCTCGGCCTCGTGCGGCGCGGAGGTTCGTAGACCAGCACGGTGCCGGCGGGGCTGCCGAGTCCGGCCGGCACTGTCTGTTCGGTGACGCGAATGCCGGGTCTGCTCGCACCGCTCGCCGCGGGCAGCCGCCGACACAGTGCCAGCGTCACAGCGGTGACGTTCAGCGGCAGGAAGAGCAGTGGATGGCGCAGCGCGGGTGCCACCGCGTCGAGCGCGCGGCGGCGGGCGGCGATTCCCCTCGCCGTCACACCCAAGACGCCCACGGCAGCCAGCCTGCTGACGGCGCGACGAACCTTCATCAACGGCACCCTTTCCCGCAGCTATGCGGACTGGCGTGCGGGTTGCGGCTCCGGCGTGGTGTGTCGTTGGGCGATGCGCAGCAGTGCGAGCAGTGCGATGAACACCATGCCGTAGACGGTGACCAGGACCGAGGTCTCGTAGAGGTCGGCGGTCTGCCAGACCTGGCCGGTGGCGTCGGTGACGGTGGTGTGCTCGCCGGTGAAGTAGGTGACGAAGTAGGACAGCGTCGTGGCGGCGTAGAGCAGTACCGCCTGCAGGTCGCTGGCCGTGGTCCGCTCCGGCTGTGTGGCTGGGCCGCTGCGGCGGAGATAGAGGGCGAAGACCTGCATGAACAGGTAGACGGTGAACGTCCAGCCCAGGAAGTTGACCAGCGGGACACCGAAGAAGCCGCCGCCGTTCTCCCAGATCCATGCCTGGTTGACCGTCGAGATGGTGGGGTCCATGGCCAGGTCCCACGCGGTCATCGCGAACGCCCCCACGATCGGCGTGCCGATGGTCGTGAGCCATCCCGAGTTGCGGCGGACGTCAGCGAGAAGTGCGGTGGCGACGATCCAGGCGAGGTAGCCGGTGGCGAGGTAGGCGGGGCCGATGAACCACGGCACCTGGAAGATCTTGCCGTCACCGGTGTAGTGGTAATGGCCGAACGGGAAGCCGGTCTGGATGGACAGGTTCTCCAGCACATTGGAGATCACCAACCCGGAAACGACGAACACCCAGATCGCCCGCCAGCCGTAACGCCGCGACCCGTGCCAGAACACAAACCCGACCTGCAACACGATCACCGGCAACCGCGCACCAGGCCCCGGCACGAACGCCGACACGACCAGACCCGCGAGGATGACGACGGTGAGGATCCACAGTGCCCTGTGGGACCGGTGCATTGTGGACATCAGGCGACTCCAGGGTGTTGGGGCGTCACGCCGGGGGCGAATGTTCGGGCGGCGGCGGCGAAAGCTGACGTCCAGTCGGTAGTGATGATGCTTCCGACGTACCCGTCCGGGCGGACCAGGATCAGCGTGTCGCCGGTGATGCCGTAGATGCTCGACACCAGACCGGTGATGTCGACGAGTCCGTGGTCGTCGCCGTGTCCGGTGTGGACGGTGTAGCGGCGCAGTTCGGCGCCACCGGTCGGCCAGTCCAGGTTCGGCAGGGCTTCGGCGGCGGCCGGGCCGAACGCAAGCAGGGTGAAGTGCGGTCCCTGGTAGGCGTCGAACAGGCGCTCGGCCTTGGGTCCGGCGCATGGCGCGTCCGGTGCCCGGTCGCCGACCCGCAACGTCTTGGTGGCCGCGCCGTCGGCCAGGGCGAGCGGGCCACCGTGGTAGGACAGTCCGATCTGGCGTTCCTCGTCACCGCGCTTGAGGCTCGCGACAGGGTTCTTCTGGTCCATGCCGGCGTACAGCTCGGTGGACCGGCCGAGGACGCGTGCGGCGACGGGTCGCCGTTCGGCGTCGTAGCTGTCGAGCAGCGAGTCGGATGCGCCGGCGAGGACCTGGCCGAGTTTCCAGCCGAGGTTGTAGGCGTCCTGCACGCCGGTGTTGAGGCCCTGCGCGCCGGCCGGGGTGTGCACGTGGGCCGCGTCGCCGGCCACGAAGACCCGGCCCGCGCGGTAACGCTCGACGATCCGGATGTTCGGCCGGAACACCGACGTCCAGGTGATGTCGCGGAGCCGGCGACCGGTGAGCTTGTGGAACCGGGCCGCCACCGAGGCTTCGTCGACCTCCGGTGTCTCGTCAGGCTTCAGCCGGATCATCAGCTGGAACTGGTCGGAGTGGGGCAGCGGGCACGCGCCGACGAACGTGCCGCCGGTGCGGGGCCACACGTGCCAGCGGTTGCGGGACAGGCCGTCGATCGCGGCGTCCACGATGAGAATTCGGTCGGAATCGTCGGTCTCCCCGGCGAACCGGAGACCGGCGGCCTTGCGGACGAGGCTCCCACCGCCGTCGGCGCCGACGAGATAGCGGCTGCGCACCCGCTCGCCGGAGGAGAGCGTCGCGGTCACGCCGTCGCCGTCCTGCTCGAAACCGTCGAGCGCGACGCCGAACTCGACGCGCAGACCGAGGCGGTCGAGCAGCCGGTGCAGCACGGCGTCGGTCCGGGACTGCGGCAGCAGCAGGATGTTCGGGTACGGCACGGCCGCAGTCGGCTTGTGCTTGCCCTGCATCCGCCACGGCACCGTGATCGGTCCGATGTGGATACCCATGAGCGGGTACGTGCCGCCCTCGGCCTGCGCCTCGTCCAGCACACCGAGATCCTCGAAGACCTCCTGGGTGCGCGGCTGCACCCCCTTGGCACGAGAACCCTCGAACGCGTGCGGCGCCTTGTCGACCAGGCGGACACGCAGGCCCCGCCGCAGCAGATCGGCCGCCAGCGTGGAGCCGACCGGGCCGGCTCCGACGACGAGTACGTCGATGTCGTGTTCGGTCATGTCGGTGGACCTCCGGCCTGCTTGAAGAAGGCGGCGAGCAGGCCCGCCGTGCCGTGCGGATCCTCGAACGGGACCATGTGCCCGCGGTCGAGAACCACGTGGCACTCGTCGGGACCGAGCAGGTCCCGAACGGAGTCGAGGAGTTCGATCGGGGTGACCTGATCGTTCTCGCCCCACACCACCATCGTGGGGATGCCCGCCTGGCCGGTCCGCCGGTAGAGCTCCTGCTGCCCGGTGAGCGGGTAGTCCCTCATGGTGGACAGCAGGGCGTAGATCGAGCCGTGGAACCGGTAGGGCTCGCCGACCAGCCGCATGAGCCGTTCGGTGTCCTCCCTCGACCGCACGTTGTGCGACAGATGCTTGCTCAATGCCTTGTGCCCGAGGAACTTGCCCATGAACCTGGCCAGCGGATCGATCGATAGCAGCCGCGGGCCCAGCCCGCCCTGCTCGGTCAGCCCGGCAGGACCGATCAGCGTCAACGACAACGGCTTCCGGACGCCCGGTTGGGTGGCATAGGCCATCGCGACCAGGCCGCCCATGGACGTGCCGACCACGTGAACCGGGTCGACCGCACCGACCGCGTCGAGCAGCTCCCCCAACTGGCGGAGGAACAGCGCCTGGTCATAACGACCCTCGACGCGGTCGGACCACCCTCGGCCGTACGCGCTGTAGGCCAACGTGCGCATCCCCTGCGCACGCAGGTCGGCCGCGACCGCGTCCCAGTAGCCGAGCGGAATCGTGATCCCCGGGACCAGCAGCACGAGCGGCCCGCCGTCGGGTCCGGCCAGCTCGTAGTGCGTCACCCCGTCGGACAGCGTGACGAACGAGCCCCGGGCCGCCGTGCGGGCGTGCTCGTCCAGTACCAGGTCCTCGCCCTTGGCGACGTAGGCGCGGCTCATCGGAACCCCAGAATGGCGTCCGCGACCTCGACCGGGGCCTCCTCCGGCATCAGGTGCCCGACGCCGGCAACCACGATCTCCTGGCAGTCCGGGATGTCCCTGGCGAAGTGCTGGCCGTCGATCCCGTCACCGCGCAGGACCAACGTCGGCACCCGCAGCCCGCGAAGCTCGGCCGTGCGGTCGGTCTGGTCGGTGTTGGCGAAGTCGACGAAGGCGGCGTTGTTCCCCGGCCGGCTCGTCATGGCGTGGACCCGGTCGATCATCTCCTCCGAGACGGTGAACCGGGGGCCTACCGCGCCGCGCAGGTTGCGGGCGACGGCGCCACGGGAACCCGCCCGGCGCACCAGGGGCCGGGTGAGCGGGTTGCGGGCGAGCCGGATCGCGGTGGGCAGCGACTTGCCGGGGTAGCCAGTGGCGTTCATGAGCACCAGGCGCTCTACCCGATCAGGGAAGGACAGCGCGAAGTTCCAGGCGATGTTCCCGCCGAGCGAGTTCCCGACGAGCGTGCAGTCCGCCACGGACTGCTCGTCGAGGAAGCGGCCGAGAAAGGCGACGTAGGCCTCGATCCGGTAGTCCCGGTCCGGCCGCGGGCCGGTCATCCCGAACCCGGGCAGGTCCAGCCGGAGCACATCGCATGACGGGGACAACCGGGCCGCGATCTCGTCGAACGCGTCCAGCGACGAGCCGGAACCGTGCAACAGCACCACCAACGGC
>Ga0193742_1000579_pt1 | contig 24022 bp, 21 predicted proteins | sample L2c1metaG_FD_165511 | JGI IMG/M metagenome (GOLD analysis project Ga0193742, IMG submission 165511) | Soil microbial communities from a riparian zone of the East river system, Colorado, United States - L2c1 | ecosystem: Environmental > Terrestrial > Soil > Riparian zone | place: USA: East River... | reverse complement strand
CCACTCCTGGCCGGACGCGGCCGACGGGTCGAGCCCCATCGGCCCGCAGGTGTCGCGGCTCGTCCGCCTCGCCGACCAGACGGGCATCGACACCCTCTGGGCGATGGACCACATGTTCCAGATCCCGCTCAACGGCCCGGCCACCGACCCCCTGCTCGAGGCCTACGCGCTGCTCGGCTTCGTCGCCGGCCACACCGAGCGCATCCGGATCGGGGCGCTGGTCACGGCGGTCAGCTACCGACACCCGGGGCTGCTGATCAAGTCGCTCACAGCGCTCGACGTGCTGTCGCAGGGGCGGGCCTGGCTGGGCATCGGGGCGTCGTGGCACGACGAGGAGGCCCGCGCCTTCGGTCTTCCGTTCCCCGGCCTGGGCGAGCGCTACGAGCGCCTGGAGGAGACCCTGCAGATCGCCCTGCGGATGTGGGCCGGCGACGCCACGCCGTTCGAGGGCGTCCACCATCGGCTGGAGAACCCCTTCAACAACCCGAACAGCGTGCAGCGACCGCACCCGCCGATCCTGGTGGGCGGCGCCGGCGAGCGGAAGACCCTGCGGCTGGTCGCCCAGTACGCGGACGCCTGCAACCTCTTCGACATCCCCGAGGGCGTCGAGATCGCCGGGCACCGGGGCGGGCCCGAGGGACTGCGGCACAAGCTGGACGTGCTGCGCGGCCACTGCGAGGACGTCGGGCGTCCCTACGACGACATCGAGAAGACGATCGTCAGCTCGTTCGCGATCGGGCCGATCGGCACGGGCGACGTGAAGGGGCCCGCCGAGATCGTCGACCACTTCGGCGGCCTGGCCGAGGTCGGGCTGGAGCACGTGATCTTCGAGCCGTCGCATCCCTGGGACGACGAGTCGCTGGGAGTGATCGCCGCCATCGTGCCCGAGGTCGGGCGGCTCTCGTAGATTGACGCCGCTTGAGTGACCAGCACGGTGACGGCGACTTCCAGACGGCTTTCTGGGACGCGAAGCGGGCCATCGCGACCGCCAGCGAGGCGGCGTTCGGTCGTCACGGCGTGCGGGCGGGCCAGCAGTACATCCTGCTCGCGCTGTGGGAGGAGGACTGCCTGGCCCCCGGCGAGGTCGCGCTCCGGCTCGGCCTGTCGACTCCCACCGTCACCCGCGCCGCCACCCGCATGGAGGCCGCCGGCCTGCTCGCCCGTCGGCCCCATCCGTCGGACCGGCGGCTGGTGCGCCTGTGCCTCACGGACCGGGGGAGGTCGCTCCAGGAGGCCATCGACCGCGAGATGGACGACCTCACCGACCGCGCGCTCGCCACGCTCGACCCGTCCGAGCGCGCCGCCTTCGTCCGCTACCTCACCGAGATGCAGCGCAACCTCACCCGCTGACGGCGCCGAGCCCGAGCCCGGGCGCTCCGGCCGTCAGGCGAGGTAGCCGTGCTCCGTGGCGTGGCGGCGCCACTTGCGGGGGTGCCAGACGTCCTGGTCCTCGCCCCAACAGGTGGTGCCGTCGAGGTCCCAGCGGACCAGGCTGTTCCAGCAGAACATCGAGGGGTAGGCGGTGAACACCTGCCGGCTGACCGCGGTGCCCTCGGCGTGCAGGGCGCGGCCGAGCTCGTCGGTGGCGTCGACCACCACCACCCGGGGGCGGCCGCGCTCGTCCCGCTCGACGTGGCGGCGCCCGGACGCCAGCCGGGACCAGGTGCCGTCGCGCATGAGGTAGCCGGTGGACACCAGGTCCTCGCCCTTGTCGACCGAGATGGCGAGGAACGCGCTCTCGGCCGACGCGGTGGCGTAGGCGTAGCCGAGCTTGGGTTGGCGCCCGTCGCGCCGCGGTCCCCAGGCCCGGTCCCGCATCGCCAGGCAGTCGACGTCGATCGTCTCGCCGTGGAGCACCATGGTGCCGGTGACGCGGCCGGGCTGGTCGAGGTGGCTCGCCACGGTGAACGGTGGCGTGGCCCGCGACAGCAGCGGCTGCATCAGCGCCTCGTAGCGCAGCTCCAGCTGCAGCTCCCGGCTCTCGTAGCCGAGCTCGTAGGCCCGGGTCGGCTCGGTGCAGCGCAGGGTCATCCCGTTGTCCAGGCGGGCGTCGCGCAGGTCGAGGCCGTCGGGGATCGGCTGGTGCCAGTCGTAGGCGAACACCGGCAGCTGCCAGGGCAGCTCGGCGGTGTGGTCGAACACCAGCACCCCGCCGAACTGCACCCCGAGGTTGGGCCGGAACACCGGGTAGAAGTAGCCGAGCAGGTTGCGCTCGGGGACCATCCAGGCGAACCACACCGTCTCGGTCCACCAGCGGTCGTCGCTCGGCGGGTGGAAGGTGTCGTCGGCGGTCGTGAGACCCCAGTCGGTCATCGTCGCGCCTCCCGTGCCAGGTAGCGGGCCCGCAGGTCGCGCTTGAGCACCTTGCCCAGCGCGTTGCGGGGCAGGGCGTCGACCAGCTCGATGCGCTCCGGCACCTTCTGGTTGGCGAGGCCCAGGCGCCGGCAGTGCTCGCCGAGGTCGGCCAGGGTCGGCGCGGGTCGACCGGGCACGGGCACGATCACCGCGCAGGCGCGCTCGCCGGTGCGGGGGTCGGGGACGCCGATCACGGCGACCTCCGCCACGTCGGGGTGTCGGGCCACGGCATGTTCGATCTCCTGGCTGGAGAGGGTCTCGGCGTTGCGGATCACCACGTCCTTCGACCGGCCGGTGACCGTCACGTGCCCGGAGGGGTCGACGTAGCCGCGGTCGCCGGTGCGGAGGAAGCCCCGCTCGTCGAAGGCGTGGTGGTCCAGCGCCGGGTCGACGTAGCCGGCGCAGAGCTGGGGTCCCGCGAGCAGCAGCTCACCCTCCTCGCCGGGGCCGACGTCGCGCCCGTCGTCGTCGACCACGCGCAGCCGCACCCCGGGCACGGGCCGGCCCTCGGTGCGCGACAGCTGGTCGTCGGTGTCGTGCGGCGAGCCGAAGGTGGCGATAGGGAACTCGGTGAGGCCCCAGGCGCCCAGGATCCCGACCCCGCCCAGGCGCTCCTTCACCTCCTGGTGCAGGCCGGGGGGCTTGGGGGCGCCGCCGTTGATGCCGGCCCGCAGCGCCGGGAACAGGCGGCGGTCGCCGGCCCGGCGCTGGGCGTCGAGGTAGGCGTGGAAGAACGGCAGCGCCGAGCCGAGCAGGGTGGCGCCGACGTCGGCCATGAACCCCGGGCTCCGCTCGGGGTCGAAGGTGGCGCAGACCGCCAGCCGGGCGCCGGTCACCAGGTGGGCGGTGAGCGCGTTGGCCCCGCCGATGTGGGCGATCGGGAAGGCGATCGGGTACACGTCGGACGGCCCGAGGCCCAGCACCTGGACGAACCCGGTGGCGCCGTGCATCACCGAGCGGTCGGTGTGCCGGACGCCCTTGGGGTCCGCGGTGGTGCCCGACGAGTGGTAGAGCCAGCGGGTGGCCGCCGGGTCGGGCGGGGGCAGCGGGGGCAGGTCGTCGGGCCCGCCGGTCGGGAGCGGCGCGACACCGGAGTGGTCGAGGGTGAGCACGTCGCAGCCCACGTCGTGGGAGACCGCCGACGCCATCGCCGCGTGGTCGAAGCCCCGCCACGTGCCCGGCACCACCAGGAGCCGGGGACGGACCTGGTCGGCGATGAAGCCGACCTCGCGCTCCCGCTGGATGGGGACGATCGGGTTCTGGACCGCGCCGAGGCGGGCCAGCGCGCCCATGAGCACCAGCGTCTCGATCGTGGTCGGGAGCTGCCACGACACCACGTCGCCCGCCCGGACGCCGTGCTGCGCCGCCAGCCCGGCCGCCACCTGCTCGCAGGCCCGGCGGTACGCCCCGAAGGTGAGCTCGCGGCCCCGGTCGTCCACCACCATCGTCCGGTCGGCCGACGCCGCGGCGCGCCGCTCCACCAGCGACCAGAACGTCGGCGGGTAGCCCACCAGGGCCGGCTCAGGCGTCATGGCGGCTGACGGTGATGCCGGCGGCATAGCGGTCCCAGGTGTCGGGCGTGACGCCGTCGTCGCGCAGCTGCTGCTTGCGGACCTTGCCGGTCGACGTGCGCGGCAGCTCGGCGACCGTGCGGACGTAGCGGGGGACCATGAAGTAGGGCAGGTGCTGTCGGGCGAGCTCGACCAGCCCACCCGGGTCGAAGCCCGCGGCGTCGTCGGCCACGACCACCGCCAGGACCTCGTGGTCGGTGTCGGCGCTGGGGACCGCCACCACCGCGCACTCGCGCACGCCGGGGTGACCCGTCAGCTGCGCCTCGACCTCCTGGGACGACACGTTCTCGCCCCGCCGGCGGATCACGTCGTCGATGCGGTCCACCAGGTAGACCTCGCCGTCGGCGGTCTGCCGGGCGCCGTCGCCGGTGTGGAACCAGCCGTTCCGCCACGCCGCGGCGGTCGCCTCCGGGCGGCCGTGGTAGCCGGTCATCATGAGCCACGGCTCGTCCGACCGGACCAGGAGCTCGCCCACCTCGCCGGCAGCGACGTCGCGGTCGTGGGCGTCGACCACCCGGGCGCGCCACTCGGGACGGGCCCAACCGACGCTGCCCGGCGGCCGGCCGGTCGGCGAGCTGAGCGGTGCACCGGTCTCGGTCGACCCGTAGCCGGTGCAGTACTCGTCGATGCCGAAGCGGGCGAGGAAATCGTCGACGTCCGGGGGGATCGGGGCGACGCACACCCGCCGCAGCGGATGGTCCCGGTCGTCCGGGCGGGCCGCGGCCCGCTGGAGGAAGCGCGCCATGGCGCCCGCCATCGTGGTGAACGTCACCCGGTGGCGGCGCACCTGCGGCCAGAAGGTGGACACGTGGAAGCCGCCGGCGACCACCGCCTCCGCTCCGGCCATCAGGGCGTTGACGACGCCCCACAGCTGTCCGGACACGTGGAACAGCGGCATCACGACCAGGCTCACGTCGTCGGGCGTCGCCGCCTGCAGCCCGGCCGGGCTGGCGTAGCCGAAGGCGTGCCCGTGGGTGGTGAGCACCCCCTTCGACACGCCGGTGGTGCCCGAGGTGTACATGATCCCGTACAGGTCCCACGGCTCCCGGTGGGCGGGGGAGCAGGGGGCGCCGTCGCCCAGCGCGGCGAAGGGGACCAGGTCGCAGTGGGGGACACCGAGCGTTGCCTCGCCCCGCACCACGATCCGGCGGAGGCCGGGGACCCGGTCGCGGACCTCGGCCACCCGGGGCAGGTAGCGGGCGTCGACCACCAGCGTCTCGACGCCGGAGTCGGCCAGCACGTGTGCCAGCAGCGCCCCGCGGTAGGCGGTGTTCACGGGCACCTGGACCCCGCCGGCGACGCACAGCCCGGCGACGGCGAGCACGTGGTCGAGGTGGTCGTCGAGCATCAGGGCCACGCGGGGCTGGTCACCCAGTCGCCGGAACCACCCGCCGACCAGCCGCGCCCGCTCGAACAGCTCGCTCCGGGACACCACCTCGTCGGCCGACGTGACCGCGGGCCGGTCGGGATCCCGCTCGGCGCAGTCGGCCAGGACGCGGGTGATCGTGCGCTCGGCCAGCGGGGGGAGGCCGGCCGAGCGCACACGGCCCGGTGCCGGGGGGACGGCGGCCGGGTCGAGGAAGGGGTGGTCCCAGTGGTCGGCGGCGGTCACCGTGTCGACCGGCCGGCGCCGCACCGGTCCGTGACGGCCCACCGGCCACCCCACGGCGACCAGCGCGGCGATCACCCAGTCGTCGGGCACCCCGACCTGCTGCCGCAGCTCCGGCTCGCAGCGGGTGAACCAGCTCGACACCACCGCCCCGAGACCCTGTGCCCGGGCGGCGAGCAGGAAGTTCTGCACCGCCGGGTAGATCGACCCGCCGACCAGCAGCTCGGGGAAGCCGGGCGTGGGCCGGGTGCAGAACAGCACGAACGCCGGCACCTCGTCGACGTGGTCGACCAGGTGGAGCAGGCTGCGGGTCATGCGGGCGCGGCGCGACCGGTCGTCGGGCGCGGGCCGCTCGATGTCGTAGAGGCCGGCGATGGCGTCCCAGCCGGACCGGTAGGCCGGGCCGATGATCCGCCGCACCTCGGGCGAGCGCAGCACGAGGAAGCGCCAGGACTGCTCGTTGGAGCCCGACGGCGCCCAGGTCGCGGCCTCCAGGCAGCGGGCCAGGACGGCGTCGTCGACCGGGTCGGGCCGGAACCGGCGTATCGCCCGGGCGGTCCGCATGGTGGTCCACAGGTCGGCCTCGGGGTGCCCCTCGGGCACGCTCACCGGGCTCATCGGGCCCGCACCTGGTCGCGGTCGCGGGGCGCCCAGCGCACGAGGACCCGGGTGAGCGCGGTGATGGCCATGCTGAACGCGAGGCCCATCAACGCCACGGCGACGATCCCGATGTACATCCGGTCGGCCAGGAACAGCGTCCACGACTGGAAGATGAACTTGCCGATGCCGTCGTTGCCCTGGGCGAACTCGGCGCCCACCATCATCAGCACGGCGACGCCGGACGACAGCCGCAGGCCCACGAGGATCTGCGGCAGCGTGGCGGGGAACAGCACGTGGCGGAACATCTGCCAGTGGCTCACCCGGAAGGCCCGGGCCGCCTCGCGGTACCCGTCGGAGACCTCCATCACCGCGGCCATCGCGGAGAGCCACATGAAGAAGAACACGGTGATGGCGATCAGGATCACCTTGGGGCTCTCGCCCGACCCGAAGATCAGCAGCAGCATCGGCAGCAGCGCGAGCTTCGGGACGGTGTAGAGGGCCGAGAGCGTCGACTCCAGCGTGGCCCGCACCACCCGCACCGCCCCGCAGGCGAACCCCACGGCGACGCCGGTGACGCTCCCCCAGAACAGGCCCCACCACACGCGCTGCAGGCTGATCCACACCTGTTCCTGGAGGGTCCCCTCGTCGACCAGCTCCCGTCCGGCGGTCACGATGTCCGACGGGGAGGGGAACAGCCGGGTGTCGATCCACTCCCGGCTGGCGGCGAGCTGCCACAGCGCCACGAGGGCGACCGGGAACCCCCAGGCCAGCGAGCGGTACAGCCAGCGACGCCGGCGGGCGTAGCGGACCGGGTCGCGCATCGCCGGCGGCGCGGCGATCCGGTAGGTCACGTCGTTCCTCCCGAGACCGCCGCGACGTCCTCGACGACGGCCAGCTCCACCTCGTGGCGGAGGTGGGCCCAGAGCGTGCGCTGGAGCTCGGCGAACTCGACGGTGGCCCGGACGTCGGGCGTGCGGGGGCGCGGGAACGGGACGTCGACGATCTCGAGGACGCGTCCCGGTCGGGCGCTCAGCACCGCCACCCGGTCGCCCAGCAGCAGCGCCTCGTCCAGCGAGTGGGTCACGAAGATGACCGTGCGGGGCGACTCCTGGCACAGCGCCAGCAGCTCCTCCTGCAGCAGCGTCCGGAGCTGGGCGTCGAGGGCGGCGAACGGCTCGTCCATGAGCAGGATCTCGGGGTCGGTGGCCAGGGCGCGGGCGATGGACACCCGCTGGCGCATGCCGCCCGACAGCGTCGCGGGGTAGGCGCCGCCGAACGCCCCGAGCCCGAGGCGCTCCAGCCAGCGCCGGGCGGTCTCCCGGGCCTCGCGACGGGGGACGCCGGCGACGTCGAGCCCGAAGCGGACGTTCGCCTCCACGGTCTTCCAGGGGAAGATGCCGTAGTCCTGGAACACCATGGCCAGGTCGGGCGGTGCGCCGTCGGCCGTGTCGATGTCGATGGTCCCGCCGCTCGGCGGTGCCAGCCCGGCGAGGATGCGCAGCAGCGTCGACTTGCCGCACCCCGACGGGCCGACGAGGCACAGGAACTCGCCGTCGGCCACGTCGAGGTCGACCGGGCCCAGGGCGTGGACCTCGCCCCGCCCCGTGCCGAAGGTGCGCTCGATGGCTCGGGCGCTGATCTTCGGCACGGTGCTGGCGGGGGTCGTGGCGTCCACCGGGGAAGTCTCGGGGGCCGGGCCCGTCATTCCGCCAGCGGATCGATGAGCGAGGTGTCCACCCAGTTCTCCACGGGCAGCGCCTCGTCGTAGCCGAGCACGTCCCCGATGGCGATCCAGGCCTCCTGCACCTCCATCACCCACGTCGGATCGAGGGCCAGGGTGGGGTCGAACAGCAGCTCGTCGGTGGCCAGGATGTTCTCCATCGGCGCCCCGGTGACCTCGGCCAGGGCCTCCGCGACCTCGGTGTCGTCGTGGTAGTCGCCCTGGAGGTGGGTCTCGGTGGTGCGGGCGATGGCCCGGAAGAAGGCCTCGCCGGCCTCCCGGTTCTCCTCGAGCAGGTTCGGCCCGACGAAGTAGCCGTTGAAGGTCGAGCCCTCGGGGAACGACAGGAACAGCTCGCCGAAGCCCCGGTCGAGCGCCTGCTCGTAGAGCGGGTCGGCGAGCACGGCGCCGTCGAGGTTCCCCGCCTCGAGCTGGGTCAGCGCGTCGACCGAGTTGAACGACTGGATGTCGATGTCGTCGGTGTCGAGGCCGTTGTCCTGCAGCCAGGTGCGGAAGAAGCCGGCCGCCAGGTCGCCCCAGCCGCTGGGGCCGAGGGCGATGCGGGCCCCCTCGAGGTCGTCGGGGTCGACCGTGCCGTCGGGCTGGAACAGGTCGGGCTTCAGGTAGAGGCCGGTGGGCGAGTCGGGGCCGAACTGGTTCGACGCCGCCGCCCAGCGGACGTTCAGGCCCTGGTCGACGGCGTTGAAGAACCCGGCGACCGGAGAGGTGACGTGGACGTCGGTGCGCCCGGCGTCGAGGAGGGCGAGCGCCTCGGACGTCGGGGTGTCGGTGACCTCCAGCGTCAGGTTCTCGGCGGCGAGCTCGTCGAAGAAGTCGGCCAGGAGCGGCTGGGCGAACACCTCGATGCGCACCGGCGTCGTCATCTTGATGGTGTACGGCTCGTCCAGCGGCTGCGGGGCGAACGGGTCGCCCGTCGGGGTCTCGTCGTCGGCCGGTGCCGCCGTGGTGTCCGACGTCCCGCCCGCGTCATCGTCGTCGTCGCCCCCGCAGGCGGTGGCGACCAGCGCCAGCACCGCGAGCAGCAGCGCCCAGAGCCTCAGGTTCCGCTTCTGTGGTCTCATCAAGGTTCTCCCTGTCGTGGCGGGTCGCCCGCCCTGCACATTCCTCACAGTCCGAGCCCGATCGCCTGGGCCCGCCGCACCCGCCGCACCGCCGCCGGCAGCGCGTGGCACGCCCGGTCCGCCGACCGGCCCACGGCCCGCACCAGCGGCGCGAGCTCGGCGGGGTCGGTCGAGTCGATGGCGGCGAGGACCTCGTCGGGCGCCAGGCCCAGCTCGGAGCGCAGGTCCTCGTGGTGGCGCCGTCGCTCCCAGTCGCAGTGCGACGCCGCGGCGTGGAGGTGATCGAGGATGATCCCGACCTCCCGGTCGTCGCGCGGCGTCAGCTCGGACAGCCGGCCGACCAGTCGGGCCGTGGCGGTCACGGAGGCCTCGGGCGTCTCCTCCAGCAGCGGCAGCGCCGTGCCGCAGAGCCGGGCGAGGGCCGAGCCGAGCAGGGCCTCGTACACCGTGCAGAGCACGTGCTGCACCAGCACCAGCCGGCCACCACCTCCGGGGCGCCCCAGGCCCGCCCGCAGCGCGACGACGGTCTTGTAGGTGACGAAGGCGACGTGCCAGTCGAGCCGGGCGTGGTCGACGGGCCGACCGGCGGCCCGCTCGTACTCGGCGAAGCGGCGCTGGGGATCGCCCAGCTCGGAGTGCGCACCCCGGATCCACAGCCAGGCGAGGTCCTCGTGGGGGTCGCCCACGTGCGCCATCTCCCAGTCGAGGATCGCCGACACCCGCCGTTCGTGGACGAGGAAGTTGCCGGGGCCCAGGTCGCCGTGCACCAGGCCCGGGGGCGTCGGCACGTCGGGTCGGGTGGTCGCCAGCACCCGCCCGGCCAGGCGTACGAGCGGGACGTCCTGCAGGTCGGTCGCCGTGACCCGGGCCGTCCACCAGGCCAGGTCGGCGTCGACCGCCTCGGTGGTGGTCGCCGGCCGGTCGAACGGCAGGTCGGCGGTGTCGACGGCGTGGATGCGGGCGACGAGCCCCATCAGCTCCTCGCCGACGGCCTCGGCGGTGTCCCGGTCGAGGCGCTCGGTGCCGGGCACCAGCTCCATGACCGTGGCCGGCGGGTCGTCGATGGTGGCCAGCACCTCGGGGACCGGCAGGCCGAGGGCGCGGATGCGGCGCAGCAGGTCGGCCTCCCGTCGCAGGTCGAACTCCGTGCCGCTCATGCCGCTGTTGCCGTCGTCCAGCCGGAGGAACGCCGTGGCGTGGTCCTCGCCCGCGATCTGCACCCGGTACGCCGCCCGGGACCCGCCCCCGGGGTGGACCTCCAGGCGCACCGCGGGAACGCCCAGCGCCTGGGCGACGGTGTCGGCGAGGCGTCCGTCCGGTTGCGGTGCCGATAGCGGCATTTCCCTCCTCGTAGCAGTGATGAGCGCCACGGTATTCAGAGAATTGATAGACAGTCAACTACTAGTTGATTTCCTATCAACTCTGGGTGGGCGGCTAGCCTGCGGTGACGCCTGGCCAGGAAGCCGCCGACACTGGAGAATGGGTGCTCGGGATGACCCACTCGGAGACCGAAGACCGGATCCTCACGGCCACCGGCCGCGTCCCGGGGCGGCGGGGCATGAAGACCCGGCAGCGGCTGCTCGACGAGGTGGAGCGCCGCTGCATCGGCTCCCACTACGGCACCATCTCCGTGGCCGAGATCGCCCAGGCGGCCGACACGTCGGCGGCGACCTTCTACCACTACTTCCCCGACGTGGCGGCGGCCGCGGCCGAGGTGGCGGCGAACCACCTGGTGGAGTTCGACTCGGTGCTCGCCCTGGCCCACGAGGTGGTGGTCCGGGAGGGCGACCTGGAGGCCTGCCAAGCCCTGGTGGAGGCGTTCTTCGCCTTCTGGGAGGACCGCTCGGGGCTGCTGGAGGCCATCGTCGTCGCCTCCCGCGACGAGGACCCCCGGTTCTTCAAGGTGCTGCTCCGGGCGCTGGTGTCGCTGACCAACACGCTCTCCGAGGCGGTCAACGAGGGGCATCCCGCCGGGGTCGCCGGCTCGCTGGTGATGATGCTGAGCCACGCCGCGGCCCGGCGCGACGGCTTCGCCCGCGACGGCGTCCCCTTCGACGCCCTCGTCGACTCGCAGGCCCGCGTCATCCACGCCACGCTGACGGCCTGACCCGGCTCCCCTCTCAGCCGGCGGGGAGCTGCAGGCCCCGGCGGGCGATGACGTCGCGCTGCACCTCGCTGGCGCCGCCGGCGATGGTCAGCGAGATCGCCCGGCGCCAGAGACCGGCGATCCGGCGCGCCGCCGGTCGGTCCATCCCGTCGGCCGGCAACGCGGCGACGAACGAGTCGGCCATCGCCACCAGCGCCTCGGTGGTGAAGAGCTTCACGGCCGAGGGCGCGACCTCGCCCAGCGCGCCGGTGTCGTCGAGCAGCTGGTCGACCAGCGCCCGTCCGAGCGTCACGTCGACGAACGCCCAGCCGAGCCGGGTGGCGGTTGCCGGGTGGTCGCCGAAGAGGTCGCGGGCCGCGTCGAGGAGGCGGACACCGTCGCACCACGGGGTGGCGTTGCGTTCGAAGCGCAGGGCGTCCATCACCACGGCCCACCCCCGGTCGACCTGGCCGACCACCAGGTCGTCGTCGACCTCGACGTCGTCGAGGGTCAGCCGGGTCGTGGCCTCGCCGCCGGCGGTCGGCAGCGGCTCCACCCGCACGCCGGTCGCGGCCAGCGGCACCAGGAACAGCGTGAGGCCCCGGTGGCGCTCCGACCCGGGATCCGACCGCGCCAGCACCAGCGCGTGGTCGGCCACGTCGGCCAGGGTGCAGTAGAGCTTGGTGCCGCTGATGCGCCAGCGGCCGTCGGCGGCGCGGGCCGCCACGGTCCGGATGTTGGCGAGGTCGCTGCCGGCCTCCGGCTCGGTGTAGCCCAGCGCCGCCACCGCCCGGCCGGCCAGCAGGCGCGGCAGGACCTCCCTCTGGACGGGGGCCGAGCCGTGGGCCTGCAGCACCGCGGCGGTCATGGCGCTGGTGTTGAGCGCGTAGGTCGGCACGCCCGCCAGCGCCAGCTCCTCGGCGATCTCGAACGCGGCGGTCGGGCTGAGCTCCGGGTTCAGCCCGGCGTGGGCGACGAACGCCCCCAACCAGCCCTGACCAGCGACGGCGCGGTGCACCCCGGGGTCGTGGAGGACCCCCGTGGCGTCGGCCTCGGTGGCCCGTCGCTCGTCCCAGACCGTGGCCAGCGCGGTGCGGACCGCCCGGCGCGCGGGGGTGTCGGCGGCCCGGCGAGGGGGCAGTCCGTGACCGACCCGGGCCGCCGCCTCGTCGGGATCGCCCAGCGCCAGCCGGGCCCCGGCCACCTCGGCCCGGGCGCGGGCGGCGACGTCGTCGGCCAGGTAGCCGCCCGCCCCGCGGAAGCGCACGGCCTCGTCGCACAGCCGGGCGACCGCCCGGGCCGCTCCCAGCCACACGGCCAGCGCCGTCGTGGGATCGGCGGGTCCGCTCCGGGCGGCCAGGGCGGCGGCCTGCAGCTCGACCCACCGGTCGGCGATCCGGTGCTGGACCACCTGGCGGGCGCCCAACGGCCGGCCGCCGATCGTGCGGGTGCGGACGTGGTCGATCAGCGCCTCGAGCACGGTGTCGCCGGTGCGCACCAGCTCCGTCGCCGCGGTCGTGCACCAGGCGACCACGGCGTCGTCCACCGAGGCTGCGGTGTCGAGCAGCGTGCCGTCGGCGACCCGGCCGATCCGCCGGATGCGGCCGTCGATCCCGGCGCCCGCCGGTGCGACCGGCACCTCCAGCAGACCCGTGCCGTGGGGGACGACGACCGTCCGCACGTCGAGGACGGTGCCCACGATGCCGTCGACGGCCGCCGGCAGGAAGGTCCGCGAGCCGGCGTCGATCCCGAGGCGGGCCAGCGCGGCGCGGCCGGCCTCTCCGCAGATCATGGGTTCATCGGCTCATGACCGCGGCATAGTCGTCGGCGAAGCGGCGCAGGCCGTCGAGGGTCTCCCGGGTGCGGGTCCAGGGGCGGACGATGAGCCGGTCGATACCGGCCTCGACCCACCGCTCGACCTCGCCGACCGGGGGCGGCGTCGTCACGCAGGCCGTCACCGAGAACGGCGCGTCGGCCCGGCCGGCGTCCTCCCGGAACGAGCGCAGCAGGTGGAGCTGCAGGTTCAACGTGGCCAGCGAGTCGTGCGGCATCGACATCCAGCCGTCGCCGAGCGTGGCCGCCCGGCGCAGGGCCGCCCGCGACTCACCACCCACCAGCAGCGGGGGCCCGCCGGGCTGGGCGGGCTTCGGGTCGAAGCGCAGCGGTTCCCACGACCAGAACCGCCCGTCGTGGGCGACGACGTCCTCGGACCACAGCCGCCGGGAGACCGCCATCGCCTCGTCGAGGCGACGGCCGCGGGTGGCGAAGTCGAGCCCGGCGGCGTCCCACTCGCCCTTCAGCCAGCCGGCGCCGACCCCGACCTCCAGCCGCCCGTCCGCCAGGATGTCGACGGTGGCGAACCCTCGGGCGGCCACCAGCGGGTGGCGCAGCCCGTAGACGTAGACGAAGGTGCCGATGCGGATCTCGCTCGTGAGCGCCGCCAGGTAGCCGAGGTACGCCGGGCAGTCGAACAGGGGCGTCTCCGGCGGCACCGGTGGATGCCCGCCCTCGGCGTACGGCGTCCCCGCCATGTCGAGCGGGAAGACGAGGTGGTCGGGCAGCCACACCGACTCGAACCCGAGGCCGTCGGCCAGCACCGCAGCGTCCGCCCACACGGCGGTGTGGGTCTGGGCGAGCGCTATCCCGAACCGCATGTGCCCTCCCGTCGACGTCCCGAAACCCGCTGTCTAGTCCTGAGTTGACGCACTATCAACTCCCAGATCGCCCTCAGGGCGGCCCGACCGTGGAAGGATGGCCGCGTGGCTGCCGCCGATCGTCCGCCCGCCGGGTACCACTCGGTGACGCCCCGGATGTTCGTGCCCGACGTCGAGGCCGCGGCCGGGTTCCTGCGGGCCGTCTTCGACGCCGTCGGCGACGTCCACCCCGATCGCCCGGCCGAGCTCCGCGTCGGCGACTCGCTCGTGATGGTCAGCTCCACGGCCGAGCGCGACCGCTTCCCGGCGTTCCTCTACGTCTACGTGGACGACGCCGACGCCACCTACCGGCGAGCGCTCGAACTCGGCGCCGTGAGCCTGGAGGAGCCGCTCGACACGCCCTACGGCGATCGTCGGGCGATGGTGCGCGACCCCTCCGGCAACGTGTTCCAGATCGCCCACCGCGTGGCCGGGGGCGACACTCCTTAGGTGGTGCGGCGGGCGCGGGCGCGGCGCTTGCCCTCGTGCATCGCCTGGACGCGCCCGACCGGGATGGCGTGCCCCTCGGCGACGAGATCGGCGCTGATGGGTTGGGGCTCGGGCATGCTCGCGGCCCAGGGGTCGGTGTCGCCGAGCCGGTCGAGGGCCGTGTGGACCGTGAAGTCGGCCGGCACCACCGAGTCGAGGTCGTCCCAGCCGAGGGGGAACGACACCGGGACCCCCGGCCGCGCCCGCGGGCTGTAGGCCGCCACCACGGTGGCCCCGCCGACCCGGGTGGAGTCGACGAACACCTTGCCGTCCCGGTCCTCCTTGATGAAGGCCGTGGTGGCGATGTCGGGGTCGAGCTGTTCGGTCCGCGCCGCGATGGCCCGGGTCGCGGCGGCCGAGTCGTTCAACGGCGCCTGGTCGTCCACCGGGACGAACACGTGGATGCCCTTGGCGCCACTGGTCTTGACCGCACCCTCGAGTCCGACGTCGGCCAGCGCCTGGCGGACCAGGTGCGCCACCCGCACGACGGTGGCGAAGTCGGAGCCCTCGGGCGGGTCGAGGTCGAGCACGAGGTGGGTCGTCCGGTCGGGCCGGTCCGCCCGCACGAGGGTCGGGTGGTACTCGATGGCCCGCTGGTTGCCGAACCAGATGAGGGTGCGGCGGTCGTTGCACAGGGCGTACGACACGTTCCGCTTCGAGGTCTCCGCCCAGAAGTCGACCGTCTTCACCCACTCCGGCGTGTACTTGGGCACGTTCTTCTGCATGAACGCTTCCTGACCCCGGTGCACCCGGATGACCGACAGCGGCCGGTCCTCCAGCACCGGGATGATCCGGTCGCTCATGGCGTCGAGGTAGTCGACGAGGTCACGCTTGGTCGCCCCCGCCCCGTCGAACAGCGGTTGGTCGAGGTTCGACAGCGACACCCCGTCCCTGGACTCGCCATCGTTCTTGGCGCTCATCCCCAGGGACGCTATCCGGCCCCCGCCGCCCCGAACCTTCGCCGCAGCAACTCGACGTCGTGCCGGTCGGCGACGTCGGCCGCGTCCATCAAGGGGTGGTGGCTCCCGCCTTCCGGGCCCTGCGGGGTCGGGGCGGCTCGGCGGTGGGTCGCAGGGGGAGCACCACGTCGGCGCGCTCGAGGTGGCTGTCGACGGTGTCGAGCCAGCGGATCACGGCGTCGAGCCGGAACAGCTCGGCGTCGACCGCCAGGGCGCGGCCCAGGTCGTCGTCGCCGGCGCCCTCCTTCGCCCGGGTGTGACGCTGCATCAGCCAGACGAGGTAGCGCCGATGCGTCTGCACCAGGCCGGCGACGTCGACCCCGGGCATGTGGAGCGCCACCAGCACCTTGATGGTCAGCTCGTCACGCGGGGGAGCGCTCATGTCGGGCGGGGTGCGCAGCCAGCTGGTCAGCTCGGCCTCGCCGTCGCCGGTCACCCGGAAGCGCTTCTGGGGGCCCTCCGCCTCGGCGTCGGCAGCGTCGTCGGACTCGACGAGCCCGTCGCGCTCCAACCGCCGCAGCGTCGTGTAGACCTGCCCGACGTTCAGCGGCCACGCCTCCCCGGTCCTCGCCTCGAACTCCTGGCGGAGCTGGAACCCGTACTTCGGCCCCTCGCTCAACAACGCCAGCAGCGCCTGCCGGATGCTCATGACCACCAACCTAGGGTGGCGGGCATGAGGGAACGGCGGCTGGTGTTCGGGGAGGACGCGGTGGGCTACGACGACGCCCGGCCGTCGTACCCGGCGGCGTTGGTCGACGAGCTCGTGGGGTCCGTGGGGGCGTCGGCACGGGTGATCGACGTGGGCTCCGGCACCGCCAAGGCCACCCGGCTGCTGGCCGAGCGCGGGATGACGGGTGTGGGCGTCGAGGCCGACCCGGCCATGGCGGCGCTCGCCGCGCGGCACCTGGCGCCCTATCCGGGCTGGCGGGTCGACGTCTCCGACTTCGAGTGGTGGCGGCCCGCCGACGGCGACGCCCCGGCCGACCTGATCACCGCCGCCCAGGCGTGGCACTGGGTGCAACCCGAGGTGGGGCTGTGGCGGGCCCATCGGCTGCTGCGGCCGGGAGGGCGCATCGCCGTGTTCTGGAACCTCGCCGACGGGGACGACCGGCCGGTCCGCCGGGAGATCGACGCCGTCTACGACGAGATCGCCCCGGGGGAGCCGTTCTGCCCGACCATCGGCCGCGAGCAGGGAACTCCCTTCGCCCGGGCTCCCGAGGGCGCGACGTTCGCCGACGCCGAGCACCGGGTGTTCGCCTGGACCCTCCGGTACGCCCGCGACGAGCTGCTGGCGCTCCTGCGCACCCACTCGAACCACAAGCTGATGGCCCCCGACCAGCTCGACCGGGTCCTCGCCGGGGTCGCCCAGGTGGTCGACCGCCACGGCGGCACCTTCGACTACCCCTACGTCACCCAGCTCTGGACGGCGCGCCGGGATTAGTCCTTGGCGTCGGACCAGCGGCTGATCACGCTGACGTCGGCGACGAAGCGGACGGTGTCGTCGGGGGCCCAACGACCCGCGGCCTCCCGGAGGCAGTCGTCGAGCAGTCGGGCGGCCGCGTCGCCGTCGGCGACCGGGACGTGGAGGAGCAGCTCGTCGTGCAGGCAGAGCACGATCTGCGCTCCCAGGTCGGCGCCACGGGCCCGCACCGTGACCGCCCACACCTTGAACAGCTCGGCCGCCGCTCCCTGGACCAGGGCGTTGCGCCCGTAGCGCCCCCGGGCCGCCGCGCGGCTGCGGGCCTCCTGCTCGCTCGCCCCGTCGGCCCCCGCACCCCCGCCCATCCCCACCAGCCGCCCGCCGTAGGTGCGGAGGTCGCGGCCCATCTGGCCGGAGCGGTCGCCGTCGGCCAGGTACCCCATCGCCACCGGGTAGGCCGACGTGAGCCGCCGCAGCACTTGGGCGCCGTGACCGGTCGTCTGCCCGTACATGGCGCCGAGCATCGCCACCTTGGCAGTCGCCCGGTCGACGCCGAGGTGCTCGGCCATCGGCGCGTACATGTCGTCGGCCGACGTCGCCCGGGCCAGCGCCCGGTCGCCCGACACCGCGGCCAGCACCCGCGGCTCGATCTGCCCGAGGTCGGCCCGCACGAACACGTGGCCCGGCTCGGCCACCACCGCGCCCCGCATGTCGGCGGGCAGGTTGTGGAGCCCGGCCGACGCGGTCATCCGCCCGGCCGCCCCGTCGGCCCCCGACCAGGCGCCCCGCAGCCGGCTGTCGGCGCCGAGGTGCTCGTCGAGCCAGGTGTAGCCGTACGTGGTGGCGACCCGCTCGGCCTTGCGCCACGCCAGCAGGGCGTCGACCAGCGGGTGCTCGTCCCGGACGGCCTCCAGACGCCAGGCCCGGGTGTCGACGACCTCGATCCCGACCCGTCGCAGCAGCGACTTCACCTGGCCGGGGCTGCGCAGGTCGAAGCGCCCGGCATCGGCGGGGGCGTGCTCCAGGACCCGGGCGTCGCGCTCCGCCCGCCCCTGCGCCACCTCGGCGTCGGTGCGAGGCCGCGGTCCGACGATGTCGGCGAGCATGGCCTCGGCGACCGACCGGTCCACGGGCAGCCCGTCGATCGTCATCTCGGCGCACAGCAGCTCGGCGGTCGACTCGGCCCGGGCGGTGGCGGCGGCCCGTGGTCGTTCGTCGAGCCGCGCCTGCTGGAGCGTGGCGGCGGTGAGGGCCAGCTCGGCCCAGTGTGCGAGGTGGTCGAGCGACTCGGCCCAGCCGCCGCCCACCCACTCGCCGCTGAGGTGCCCGTCCGGCCGCACGGCGTCGCCGCCGTCGGGCGGGGTGAAGAGGTCGACGGGCCCGCCGGTCGGGAGGTCGTCGGTCGGCAGGTCGTGCAGCCGCGCCCACACCCGGCCCGGCTCGGCCCGCCACCCGCCGAACAGCAGCCGGTGGACGGCGGCCAGGTCCCAGCACGTCGCCACCCGCAGGCCCGACCGCACCAGCGCCAGCGCCGTCTCGCCCGACCACGTCACCCATCGCGGCCGCAGCTCCTCCTCGACCCGCCGCAGGCCGGCCACCGGGTCGTCGCCGGTGGAGAGCCGCACGGTCGCCGTCGCCGACGTCGTCGCGAGCCCCATCCCGATCCCCGGAGCGAACGTCACCGCGACGAGGCCGCCTCGCCCCACCCCGGCCCGCCGCAGCTCGTCGATCACCCCCGCACCCTGCCACGACCCGTCGGCCCCGACTTCACCAACGATTCAACGAATAGTTACATGGACTGCAAAGTTGCGTGATATGCAATAAAGCGATGACGGCGACCGAGAGCAGCGTGACCCTGGAGTCGACCGACGGCGAGGTACTCGCAGCGGAGGGAGCGGACGGGGCACAGGAGCGCCAGCTCGAGCACCGGCGGGTGCTGCTGGTGTTCTCCGGGCTGATGCTCGGGATGATGCTCGCCGCGCTCGACGCCACCATCGTCGCCACCGCGCTGCCCACCATCGTCGGCGACCTCGGGGGCCTCGACCGGCTGTCCTGGGTCGTCACCTCCTACCTGCTGGCGCAGACCGTCGTCACCCCGCTGTACGGCAAGTTCGGCGACCTCTTCGGGCGCAAGACCCTGTTCCAGATCGCCATCACAGTCTTCCTCGTCGGCAGCGTCCTCTGCGGGGTGGCCGGGACGATCGGGCAGCTGATCGTCTTCCGCGCCGTGCAGGGCATGGGCGCCGGCGGGCTCATCGTGCTGGCGCAGGCGATCATCGCGGACGTCGTCAGTCCCCGGGAGCGCGGCCGCTACCAGGGCTACTTCGGCGCCGTCTTCGGCATGGCCACCGTCATCGGCCCCCTGCTCGGCGGCTTCTTCACCGACCACCTGTCGTGGCGCTGGGTGTTCTACGTGAACGTGCCGGTCGGCATCGTCGCCCTGCTGGTCACGAGCGCCACCCTGCCCGCCAACAGCCGTCGCCGGAACGTCACGATCGACTGGGCCGGCACCGCCCTCCTGTCGGCGGCGATCACCGCCCTCGTGCTGCTCACGACGTGGGGCGGCAACGACTACGGGTGGCTCTCTCCCACGATCCTGGGGCTGGGCGCCGGCGTGATCGTGCTGGTCGCGGCGCTGATCTTCGTCGAGCGCCGGGTCGCCGAGCCGGCGCTGCCGCTGCGCCTGTTCCGCCTGCGCACGGTCAGCGTCGCCTGTGCGCTCAGCTTCGTGGTCGGCATCCCCATGTTCGGCGCCACGACCTACCTGCCCACGTTCCTGCAGGTCGCCAACGGGGCGTCCGCCAGCAACTCGGGCCTGCTGCTCGTGCCGCTGATGATCGGGCTGATCAGCGCCTCGATGGTGGTCGGGCAGGTGGTCAGCCGCACCGGCCGCTACCGCGCCTTCCCCATCGCCGGCATGGCGGTCGCCAGCCTCGGCATGTTCCTGCTGTCCACGCTCGGCGTCGACAGCTCCCGCCTGCAGTCGGCCAGCTACATGGTGGTGGTCGGCATCGGGATCGGTCTGGTGATGCAGGTCCTGATCGTCTCCAGCCAGAACGAGGCGCCGCTGGAGGACCTCGGCGTCGCCACGTCGACCGTCAACTTCTTCCGTTCCGTCGGGGGCTCCGTGGGCGTCGCGGTGTTCGGGTCGATGGTCAGCGCCCGGCTGACCAACCTCCTGGGCGATGCCTCGGCGCTGGGCCTGACGCCCGAGCAGATGCGGGAGCTGCCGGCGGCCGAGCAGGCGCAGCTCGCCTCCGCCTTCGCCGACGCCATCCCCGGCGTGTTCCTGCTCTCCGTCCCCGTCATCGTTGCCGGCTTCGCGCTGTCGTGGCTCCTGCGGGAGACGCCGTTGCGAACCGCCTCCGGCGATGCCCGGCATGGCAGCCTTGTCCACGAATGAGCAACGGACTCCGGGAGCGGAAGAAGGCGGAGACCCGGGCGGCGCTGCAGGACGCCGCCCTCCGGCTGGCCGGCCGCCACGGCGTCGACAAGGTGTCGGTCGAGGCGATCGCCGAGGCCGCCGGTGTGTCGCCCCGCACCTTCTTCAACTACTTCTCGTCGAAGGAGGACGCCATCATCGGCATGTCGCCGGCGCTGCGGCCACCCGTCGCCGAGTACCTCCACGCCCGGCCTGCCGACGAGCCGCCCCTCGAGGCGCTGCGACAGGCGCTGCAGGCGTCGGTGGAGCGCCTGCAGGAGGACCCCGACCGCTGGACGATCCGCCGCCGGCTGGTGCAGGACCACCCGGGCCTGGCCAGCCGCTACGCCGCCCGCCTGGCGGAGACCGAGCGGGACCTGGTGGAGGAGGTCGGCCGGCGCCTCGGCCTCGACCCGGAGCGCGACACCTACCCGGCGACGGTCGTCGGCGCCGCCCTGGCCGCCACCCGCGTCGCGATGTCGATCTGGCAGGGCCACGACGACCCGTCGGGCCTCGCCGTCCTCATCGACGAGGTCTTCGTCCACCTCGCCTCGGGCCTACCGCCACCGCCCGGCTAGGCGAAGGTGGTGACGGTGGCGGTGCGGCCGACGTCGCTCAGGTCACGCCAGCGACGCCGCGCTGACCGACTGCTGGCCGGCCGAACGGGTGTGGACGACCCGGTAGGTGTTCCAGAACGTGCTGGTCGGCAGCGCCTCGATCCGGGACCGGGCCTTCTGCATCGCCACCGGTTGGTCGGCCTCGGGCAGTGCCCGGTAGGCGTCGTAGGAGTCCTTGTCGTCCCACTGCGAGTAGCTCACGACGAAGGCGCCGTCGAGGTTCCGGGCCCCGATGCCCTGCAGTACGGTGTGCGACCGCCAGCCCGGGGTGTTCGGCAGCCAGCCCTCGGCGTCGACCAGCGTGGCGACCAGCTCCGCGTGGCCCTCGTCGGGCACCTGGAAGATCTCGATGGCCGCGTAGTCGTCACGGGTGGGCGAGATCTCGGTGACGTCGCCCTGGTCGGAACGCCGGTAGGTGGCGGCGCACCGGGTCTGCAGCAGCCGGATCGACGTGGTGATCTCGGTGAACAGCGGCATCGTGCGGTGCTTGAAGACGTCCTCGGAGTAGCGGGCCTCGAGGTCCTCCTGGCTGCGCCACTGGATGAAGTTGGCGGTGCCGAGCCGCTGCTGGCCGCTGTGCACGGTGCTGGAGATCCAGCCGGGGAACGCCGCGGTGTCGACGATGTCACGCATCGCCCCCAGCAGGTGGCCCTGCCGCTCGGGGGTGTCGGTCAGGAACAGGTTGAGGACGGTGAGGTAGCCGTCCTCGGCAGAGATGGTGGGCATGTGGTTCTCCTCCAGCTGTCCGTCGGGGATTCGCGGTGATGGAGGGCGTGTCCTGCGGATCATGGCGCACGTCTCTCCGGCCAGATGACGCCGCTCGCCGCACCGTGCCGACATTGAAACCCTGGTGGGTTCCTGCGTCGTCCCGGCACGCCGAGCGACGCCCCTGACTCGGAGATCCGCACACCGGATCCACAGGACACGCCCTTAAGGGCCGAACCAGTGGGCGAGGGCGTCGGTGACCTCGGCGCCCTCCTCGTCGGGGGCGATCCAGGCGACGTAGCCGTCCGGTCGCACCAGCACGGCGTCGACCCCGTCGAGCACGGTGCCGTCGTCGGTGAGGGCCGCGGTGACGGTGTCGACCCGGTCGGCCCACGGCGCGGCGGCGAAGCGCAGGTCGGCGTCGTCGCGCAGGTCGAGCAGCACGCCCCGGGCCAGGTGCAGCAGCTCGTACACCGACGACTTCTCGGCGCCGTCGACCACCAGGCCGACATCGGGCAGGCGGCGTCCGAGCAGAGGATGCGTGCCAGGGCCGACGTCGAAGCGGATGTCGAGGCCGGTCACCATGCCCACGAGGTGGCGCTTGACGTCGTCGTGCTCCAGGAGCTCCCCCAGGACGAGCCGCAGGGGATCCATCTCGTCGCTGCCCAGGTACACGATCCGCTGGGCCAGGGTGTTGGCCACCACCCGGGCCCCTGCCGGGTGACGTTCGGTGTGGTAACTGTCGAGCAGGCCCGGCGGCGCGTACCCGTGGATCTCGGCGGCGAGCTTCCACGCCAGGTTGACGGCGTCCTGCACCCCGGCGCTCATGCCCTGGCCGCCGATCGGCAGGTGGACGTGGGCGGCATCGCCGGCCAGGAACACCCGTCCCCGGCGGTACTCGGCGGCCTGCCGGCTCGAGTCGGTGAAGAAGCTGACCCAGAGCGGGGTGGCCCCGTGGATGTCCTCGCCGGTGAGGCGCTCCCAGGCCGCGGCCACCTCGGGGAAGGTGGGCGGCTCGCTGGTGCCGCGCAGCCCGGTGGCCCGCTCGTAGACCACCACCCGGCTGATCTCCGGGCCCATCGGCAGCACCATCACCATCCCGCCCGGCACCCGCTCGCCGGCGAAGCGGGGCCGCAGCGGCACGCCGCGCACGTCGGCCAGCCACATCTCGATCACGGGATCGGTGCCGGGGAAGTCGATGCCGGCCTGCTTGCGCACGACGCTGCGCCCACCGTCGCAGCCGACCAGCCAGCCGGCCCGGAGCGTCTGGGGACCGTCGGGCGTCGCCACGGCGAGCTCGACGTGGTCGTCGCCCACCTCGATGCCGGTGACCTCCCGGCCCCGGCGGACCTCGGCGCCCAGGCCGGCGGCCCACCCGGCCAGGATCGCCTCGGTGAGCGACTGCGGCACACCCCGTGCCCCGTACGAGCCGCCTTCGACGATCCGGTAGTCGATGGGGAGGCCGCCGAAGTGGCCGATGGGGATGGTGTCGAACTCGGGGAAGCGGGTCAGCAGGCCCCGCTGGTCGAACTCCTCGATCGTGCGGGCCGAGAACCCCAGCGCCCGCGACTGCTGCATCGGCTCGGTGAGCCGGTCGACGACGATCGCCGTCACGCCGGCCAGCCGCAGCTCACCGGCGAGCATCAGCCCCGTCGGCCCGGCACCTACGACGATTACGTCAGCATCCAGCTGTTCCATTTGGCCTCTTTCGACGGGGTGGTTCCAGCCTCATGACGACCCGGAGCCAAGTCAATGGAGCGAAATACAAGCTTTCGACAAACCTCTTCATGGGAGTGTCAGAACAGTCCCATCACCCGGTCGACCGCGATCTCGACCACCACCCGGTTGGGCAGCGCCGGGGGCGGCGACCAGTAGCGCTCGGCGTACGCCCGGGCCCCGGCGGCGTCGCGCGACGGGTCGTCGGACACCACGGCCGGGCCCTCGAGGGTGATCCAGCGGTTCCCGGCCACCTGGCAGACGGCGGCCCGGCTGCCTGGCTGCGCCACCAGGTTGCGGGCCTTCCGCGACGACGCGACGGTCATCACCCGGGCGAGGCCGGACGACGGGTCCCACGTGAAGCGCACCGCCACCACGTGGGGCGAGCCGTCGGGCCGGAAGGTGGTGATCGTGCCCAGGTGCCGCTCCTGCAGGAACGCTTCGGCCTCGGGCGAGGGGGACAGGGCGGGTCGGGTGGGTTGGCGGGACATCGCCGGGCCCCTACGCCGCGACCGCAGGCGACTCGGCCCGCTGCTCGGCGCCCATCCACGGCAGCAGCGCCACCGCGAGGGCCAGCGAGGCGGCGGCGAAGCAGGCGCCGACGAAGAACGCCTGGTGGAATCCGCTCGCCTGGGCGGGGATCAGGGCGGCGGGATCGCCCCCGGCCTTGGCCATCAGGTCGTCGATGCGGGTGAAGGCGATGGTCGACACGATCGCCACACCCAGCGCACCGCCGGTCTCCTGGCTGGTGTTGATGAGGCCCGCGGCCAGGCCCGACTCGCGCTCCTCGACCCCCACGAAGGCGGCGATCTGCAGCGGGACGAACGACAGCCCCAGCCCCGCCCCGACCACAAGGAAGGCCGGCAGCAGGTGCTGCAGGTAGTCGGCGTCGGTGGGGACCTGGGACAGCATCAGCAGCCCGGTGGCGCTGAGCAGCAGGCCGGTGGCCAGCACGGGCTTGGCCGCCACCTTGGTGACC
>Ga0193742_1000577_pt1 | contig 24081 bp, 9 predicted proteins | sample L2c1metaG_FD_165511 | JGI IMG/M metagenome (GOLD analysis project Ga0193742, IMG submission 165511) | Soil microbial communities from a riparian zone of the East river system, Colorado, United States - L2c1 | ecosystem: Environmental > Terrestrial > Soil > Riparian zone | place: USA: East River... | reverse complement strand
TCCGAGACGGCGGAGGAGAAACCCGCGATGTTAAACCTTCCCGGAGCATTCAGCCGAGCGTAGCTCAGCCCGGAGAAGACCTGGCCTTCGCGAAGATTGATCAGTACGTTGTTCGAGGTGAACTTCTTGGCGCCCGTATCGAGATCAAAGTCCCACTCGACATCGACGTGGTCCGAGGTTCGCCAGCGCAGACGCGAGACGAGGGGAGAGATCTCTCTCGGCTCGGTGAGGAAGGCGATCCCGGAGAGATCGAGCGTGGTCTGGAAGATGTTCCTTGCACGGGTGACGACGGCTCCGCCGAAGTGCGGATCGAGGAAGTACTTCTGGGTGAGTCTCCAGCTCAGCAGCTCGCGGCTTCCGCAGCCGGGCGGCGTTCCCACATAGCCAGGATCGGAGGCCTCACCGCTGGCCGGGCTTCCCATCACTCCCGCTGCAGCCGCTCCGGTCCAGGCCGCGCTGCCTGCAGCATCGTCGTTCTTCTCCGGGCAGGGCTCGGTTGATTTGGGCCGCAGGAACAGGCGCTGGGTTGCGCCATACTCGACCTCATGGGTATTGCTCACCACATCGGTTTCGTCGAAACGGAGCAGCCGATCGAAGTTGTCCACTCCGCGCACCAGCTTGTAGGCCGCCATAGGTTCGATGGTATGTTTCACGTCCGAGCCGAAGAACCGATGCACCAGTGGCGAGGAGAAGGTTCTCTCGAGCACGGGAGCCCGCGCCTCTACGCCAATCTCCACGTCTCCACGGTTCACGGCCTCTCCGCTCTCGAGCGGAACCAGCGAATTGGGAGCGATCTCTCTACTCCTGGTGTAGACCGTATCCCGTATGGCGATCGAGGGCCGAAACCTCCATCCCCCTGCGCTCAAGGGAAGAGCGATCTCGGGATGCAGGTCGAATCGCTCGGTCAGTCCGGTCGTCGCGAAGTTCGGTTGAACGCGCTTCAACGCTGCCATTGTGCTCTCAACATTCCATTGCACACCGGTGATCCCCATCCTGTGCTCGGTCGTATAAAGATCCGCCGAGGGGGCATGGAAGATGCGGACCTGCTCTTCGGGGGTGGTGGCGGTCGCCGCCTGCTTGAGACCCTGGTAGCGATCGGTCCGCAGAGCCCAGGCGTATCCGTTGCTTTCGTGCAGGGCGTACCCGATGGAGAGGATATCGCTCGAGACAGCCTGGTTGAAGTTCTCGGCGAAGGCCTCGCGATAGGGGTACGAGCTCAGGTACTCGGCATCGCCGACAAATCGCGTCTGGTCACTGAGGTCGTAGCGGCCGGAGAAGACGACATCCTGGCCACCCTGATTCACAAACTGGCCGCCACTTACGTAACCGCGGTCGAGAAGGCCGCTGTAGTGCGCCAGCGCGAAGTTGTTGCCGAGACCGCGATACCGGAAGGTCGCCGACTGCTCCCAGCCGCGCTTGGAAAAATACTGCGCTCCCACGGTCATGTCGGCGCTGCGGCTGAACACGACGTAGATCTGCTCTCCCAGGACGAGTCCGCGGGTCGACGATTCGCCGATCACCGGAATGAGAAATCCGCTCTGTCTCTCCTCGCCTACCGGATGGGTTACGTAGGGCAGGTAGACCAGCGGGACGTTGATCACCCGGAAGATGCTGTTCTTCGCGGTCGCCTTCTCCGGAGTCACGCTGAACTTGCCTGCAAAGAGCTGCCAGTCGGGGCGCGGAAGCTGGCAGGAGGTCACCGAACCGTCGTAGACATCGTAGGAGCGCGGGCCCGTCTTCACCACCATCCTGCCTTCGAAGAGGAACGGCTGCCCATTGTCGTAGATGAGCTTCGAGGTCGTCTTCAGACCGGGTTTGAGTCCCACCGATCCTTTTACATCGTAGAACCGCCCCAGCTGCGTCTTCAGATTCATGGTTCCGTGGCTGGCCGAGATGCTCTCGTTGTTCTCGCCGCCGGAGACCTTGAGATGCCCGCTCGCATTCAGATCGCCCGTGTCGCTGTCGTAGTCGATGTGGTCGGCCTCTACACGATGATCGCGGTAGGTGATGACCACATCGCGATCGAGGGTGTAATGGCTCCCGGATTTCGTCTGGGGACCCGAGCTCTCGATCACGACCATCGACGTGTCATCGGGAGCCGGCAACACGATCGCATCCGGATAGCGCTGGGCTCCAGACGCGGAATCCTCCTGCTCACCGAGGGGCGGACTCTCCGGAAGTTGTGCTGCAGCAGAAGGTTCCTGATTCGACACCTCCTGCGCGCCCAACTGTGGATGACTGAACGCCATCGCCGTGATAGTTATCAGAAGATAAACTCCCCGCAGGACTCCCGAGGATCGGTGCCTGCGGGCGCCAGCTACGGCTTTGCAACTTCGGCCCTGGCGGTACGGTCCCAGGGCCCTTGCAGTTGGTTCGTTTGGATCGAAACGTGTCAGACTTTCCACCACTCTCTATTGAGGCTAACCGAATTTCACCCTGTGCGGGTTTGAGGGGTTTCCGAAGGAACATGAGCGCCGAGCGAAAGATACAGAATGTGGACGAAGCCACCCTCGAAACGGAAGCCCCGCTCGAGCTCTTCGCCCTGCGCCAGCAGGTCGCCGAACGGCTCGCCGCGCATCGCTCCCGCCGTTCCCGTGACCCTGAGCCGGAGCAGAATCCGGACTCTCCTCGCGGCAGCAAATCGCGTATCGCCGCCGCAGTCGCCGAGCGCTATGCGCAGTCCAAGAGCTACCACGCCTTTCTCGCCGAGGAGGCAGAGCGGGCGGTTCGCGAGGCCGAGGAGACGGCTCGGCAGGCCGAGGCCGCAGCCGAGATCGCGGCCCGCAACGCCGAGGCGTTAGCGCAGGTCCAGTACGATCTGCTGACCGAGCTCGACCAATACGCCCAGAACAATCCGCCCTCTGCGGACCGACCGCAGCCGAGGCCTTCTCGTTCCGCGCAGACCACGGAAGAGATTCCGCAGACCGCTCAGCTTGAGCTCGAGCCTCCACCGGCGCCGGTCAACTACACCGTCCGGCACGCCGAGGACCTCCGCCTCGGCTCGGCTGAGGCTCCTTCCTCCACCTATCGGAACCACCGCGCCGCCGCTCGCGAGGATCGCGAAGCCAGCGGAGAGACCGGCACCGTCGATCCCTCCGAGTCCTTCTTCCTGGATGAGGAGATCGCCTTCCGCCAGTCTCCCGTCTTCGATCCCGTGGAGCCTCCGGTCGAGATTCCCGGCAACCTCATCGAGTTCCCCCGCCAGCTAATCGCATCGCGGCGCGCCCGGCCACGCCTGGCCGAGGGACCGCTGCGCGAGGAGGCCGAGCTTCACGCCGATCCTTCGCAGCTCCGCATCTTCGAGGTCGAGGCCGAAAAGATCTCTCCTGAACCTGCTGCGGAGGGCTCCGCGCCCGAGTGGAGCTCCATCCTGCTCGACGCCCAGCCACGCCAGCATGCTCACAGCTCTTTCGCACATGCCGTCGAGCCTTCAGCTGCTTACTCCGGCGAATACTATGCTCCCGCCGGCGCAGAACACCACGTCCCGCACCACGCCGCGCAGCATCTCCAGCTCTCTCCGGAGACCCAGCATCTTTACGCCGTGCCGCTCAAGGTTGCGCCGCTCCAACTGCGCCTGATGTCCACCGCGGTCGACGCCTGCATCGTGCTTGCGGCCTTCCTGGTCTTTACGGCGGCTGCTGTCTTCACGGCCTCCCAGTTCCTTCCGGCAGGAGTCCATATGCCTCTGGCTACGGCGGCGATCTCCTCGGCCGGAGTCATCGCTCTTCTCGGCCTGATCTATCAGCTTCTCTTCTTCACCTTCACCGACGCCACGCCGGGCATGCGCTATGCCCGCATCGGCCTCTGCACCTTCTCGGACGAGAATCCCACGCGCTCCGCGATGCGCCGCCGCATCTTCGCGGTGGTGCTCTCCTCGGCCTCGCTCGGCCTGGGAGTGCTGTGGGCTCTGCTCGACGATGAGCGGCTGGGATGGCACGACCGCATCTCGCGCATATACCAGCGCAGCTACTAGGGCGATCTTCGCAGATCTGTATTCACTTCCAGGCTGATTCAGCGGAGAGTTTCCGCTTCCCGATCCAGGTGCATTCCGCTGGGAGAGGCGAGGGTGGCATACGAGATTGCTCCCAGGAAGGTGATGGCACTGCAAAGGCCCAGGGCGATCGTGAAGGAGTGGGTGCGGTCAAGCAGCCAGCCGGTGATGACAGGGGCGGCGGAGGCGATCATGAAGCTGGCGAAGTTCTGGAGCGCACCCAGAGAAGCGACGTAGCGCAGAGGGCTGATGGCCTGGACGTATCCCCAGCCGGAGGTTCCGGCAAAGTGAATGAAGAAGAGTGCGGCACTGGTTCCGGCCACGGCCTGAGCCGTCGACTGGCTGTGAGCGACGACAAAGGTTCCGGTAGCGGAGGCGATCATGCCGAAGACGAGATTGCGGCGGTGAATGGTAGTTAACGCGAGGCCGGTGCTGGCGAGGTAGTCGGAGAGAGCGCCACTGGAGAACATGCCTATCGCGCCTGCGATAAAGGGCAGTGCGGCGACCCAGCCGCTTTTGGTAAGGGACAGGTGGCGCTGGTCCTGAAGGTAGGCCGGCAGCCAGGCGAGATAGAGCCAGACGGTATAGTTGACGCCTCCCCAGCCGAGCATCATGCCCCAGACGGCACGCTGCCGAATGAGCGCCAGCCAGGCTGATTCGGGAGCTGCTGTTGTGGCGATCTGCGCTTCCTCGGGTTCGGCATGGACGGTGTCGCGACGCGCGCGGTGGAGTGCAATCCAGAGGGCAGCGACGATGAGGCCCGACGCTCCGAGGACGATAAACATGGCACGCCAGCCGATGGAGAGCATGATCCAGGTGAGGACGGGGGGAGCGACGGCGAGGCCGATGGTCTGCGACGAACTCATCAGGGCCGTAGCCCGGCCGCGCGTGAAGGAGCTGAACCACTCTCGCGTGGAGCGGATGCCGGAGGGATAGAAGGGCGCTTCGCCGATTCCGAGCAGGACGCGGAGGAGGAGGAAGGTCGGAAGCGAACGGACGAGGCCGGTGAGCATCTGCGCGGCGGACCAGAGGATCAAGCCTCCTCCAAGGACGGCGCGGGTGCCGACGCGATCGAGCAGACCGATAAGCGGAAGCTGAGCGATGCCGTACGCGAAGGAGAAGGCGGACAGCAGCCATCCCATCTGCGTGGCGTTGAGGTGCATCTCGGCCCGGACGGTGGTGTTGGCGATGGAGAGCGAAGACCGGTCAAGAAAATTGACGATGCCTGCCAGGAAGAGCAGCCCCAGGGTGAGGGTCTGATGCCGCCGTAGGCCGCTGGATCCGGGAGCTTCGGTCATTTCCCTCTTCTTCTATGAACGAGCGCAATTCATTCGCTGGGCTATCTTGAATGCCGGGATTATTCTACCGTTCACATCTGCAGATCTTTGGTACTGCACCTCGGCCTTTTGAGGCTCCCCTGTGTTAGGATTTAACTTATCTCAGCCGAAAGGAAGGACCGTTACGATGTTGATCAAGATTTTTGAGCCTCGCTTCCCCGAAGGCTCTACGCGTGTTGTCCTTCCCGGCACAGCTACCGCGTAGGCCGCTTCCTCCGAGCATCCTGAACCTGTTGCATTCCGTGGCTACCGCCATGCGAGTCTGCATTCCGTCCTTCGGATGCTTGATCTCTTCTTCGGATCTATAGCTTGCCAGCTTGCCGTTCTTCAACTGGCCTGGCCGCGGACTCGCTTCGTCCGCACATGGGGTGAAATGACTGCCTCTCGTAACTCTGCTATTCGAGACGTCCTCGCCTTCCTGTTTCGCCACTGGCGACGCGAGAAGACCATGGTCGCCTTTACGGCTGTCAGCATGGCTGCCGCAACGAGCGCCGACCTTCTGATGCCGCTGTACTCCGGCCGCCTGATCGACGCGATCGCGGCCCCGGCGGCGGTGCGCTCTGCCGCGATTCACACTGCGCTGCATACGGTGGTGCTGATGGCCTGCCTTGGCGTGCTGCTTGTCACGGGACGGCATGCGGGCTTCCTCGGCATCGTCCGGCTCACGCTGCGGCTGATGTCGCGCTTTGCCGACGACGCCTTCTGGCGGGTGCAACGCTTCTCGACCGACTGGCATGCGAACAACTTCTCCGGCTCCATCGTTCGCCGCGTCACACGCGGCATGTGGGCTACCGACCTGATGAACGACACACTGCTGCTGGCCCTGCTGCCGGCGGTGCTGGTACTGATCGGTTCGTCGGTGCTGTTGGGCGCGCGCTGGCCGATGATGGGCGCGATCGTTGCAATCGGCGCGGTGCTCTACATCACGCTGTCCATCACGCTCTCGCTGCGATACGTGGCTCCGGCGGCCAGGCTGTCGAATGCGCAGGATACGCGTATCGGCGGAGCCATGGCCGATGCCATCACCTGCAACCCCGTGGTCAAGGCCTTTGGAGCCGAGTCGCGGGAGGACCAGCGCCTGCGCCAGATCATCGGCAAATGGCGTCTCCGCACCTTCCGGACGTGGACTCGGGGTACCTGGAGCGGCACCGTGCAGCTGCTGGTGCTGCTTTGTCTGCGGATCGCGGTGATTCTTTACGCGCTTCTGCTTTGGTGGCAGCGCCAGGCTACGCCCGGCGACATCGCGTTCGTGCTCACCAGCTATTTCATCATTCATGGATACCTGCGCGATATCGGCCAGCACGTGGCCAACCTGCAGCGCAGCGTGAACGACATGGAAGAGATGGTCGCTCTCGAATCGCTTCCGCTCGGAATCGTGGATCGGAAGAACGCGCGGCCGATCCGCATCGTACAGGGGGACATCCGCCTCGACCGGGTCACCTTCCGGTACGGAGCGCACACGACGCCGCTGTTCGAGGACTTCTCGCTGCACATTCCGGGAGGGCAGCGCGTGGGCCTGGTCGGACACTCGGGCTCCGGCAAGACAACGTTCGTGAAGCTGCTGCATCGGCTGTACGACATTACGGAGGGAGAGATCCTGATCGACGGGCAAAACATCGCCGGCGTGACGCAGGACTCCGTGCGGTCGCAGATGGCGCTGGTTCCGCAGGAGCCGATCCTGTTTCATCGCTCGCTTGCGGAGAACATCGCCTATGGGCGTCCCTCCGCGACACGACGGCAGATCGAAGAGGCAGCGCGCCTGGCCCATGCCGAGGAGTTCATCCTTCGCCAGCCGAAGGGGTACGGCACACTGGTGGGCGAACGCGGGGTGAAGCTGTCGGGCGGTGAGCGCCAGAGAATCGCGCTGGCGCGGGCCTTTCTCGCCGATACCCCGGTGCTGATCTTGGACGAGGCGACCTCGAGCCTCGACTCCGAGTCGGAGGCGCTGATCCAGGAGGCGACGGAGCGGCTGATGGTGGGACGCACAGCGATTGTCATAGCGCATCGGCTTTCGACGGTGCGCATGCTCGACCGCATTCTGGTCTTCGATCACGGCGAAGTGGTCGAAGAGGGAACGCACGAGTCGCTGGTGACGGAGCGGGACGGGACGTATAAGCGGCTGTTCGACCGGCAGGCTCTGGGATTGCTGGTCGGGACGGAGGCTGCAGCGGAGGCGTCTGAGTTCCAGGATGAGGCACTGTATGAATACGGCACGGATTAGACCGTGCCGTATCTTTTTGTGATCGCATCAATAAATCCGCAATACCCAGTCAGCCCAACTATATGGATTGATGAAGAACACGGTTGAGACGCTGGACGAAGGTTGCGGGGTCTTCAAGCGGTACACCTTCTAACAGCAAGGCCTGATCGAAGAGCAGCCACGCGGCGTCCTGAGTGACGGCATCATCCGAACGAGCGAGGAGCTTCTTGATGATGTCGTGATCGGGATTGATCTCGAGCGTCGGCTTCACTTCAGGGAAGTCTTTCTGTCCCATCGCGCGCATCATCTGCCGCATCTTCACGGAAGGCTCTTCTTCGTCAGAGACGATGCAGGAAGGGCTGTCGGCGAGGCGCACAGAGGTGCGCACGTCTTTGACGCGGTCGCCGAGCGTGGCCTTGAGCTTGTCGAGCAGAGGTTGGAGCGTCTCTGCCTTGCCGGGTTCGGACTCGTCCTTGTGATCTTCGCTGGTCGAGCTCTTGTTGACGGCCTTGAGATCGATGTCGCCATACTTCTCGATGCCGGAGAAGACGATCTCGTCGATGTCGTCGTCGAGGATGAGGACTTCGAGATCCTTCTTCTTGTAGATCTCGAGCAGGGGCGAGGTACGGAGGAGAGATTCGCTGCCTCCGGTGATGTAGTAGATGCTCTTCTGCTCGGGCTGCATGCGCGACTTGACGTCCGCAAGGCTGGTGAGGCCTTCGACCTTGGTGGATTTGAAGCGGACAAGGTCGAGCAGAGTCTCGCGGTTGGCGAAGTCGCCGTAGAGGCCTTCCTTGAGGGGACGGTTGTACTCGGCGATGAACTTCAGGTACTTCTCCGGATCGGAGGAGGCGATGCTCTTCAGCTCGGTGAGGATCTTCTTGACGCTCGCGGTTTTGATGCTGGTGAGGACACGGTTCTGCTGCAGAATCTCGCGGCTGACGTTGAGCGGGAGGTCTTCACTGTCGATGATGCCGCGGACGAAGCGGAGATAGGGCGGGAGGAGTTCCCTGGAGTCGTCCATGATGAAGACGCGTTTGACGTAGAGCTTGACGCCAGCCTTGTAGTCGGCTTGATAGAGATCGAGCGGCGCCTTCGCGGGAATGTAGAAGAGCGTGGTGTATTCGAGCGAGCCCTCGGCGCGGGTGTGGAACCAGAAGAGAGGATCCTCCCAGTCGCCGGTGATGGATTTATAGAGCTCCTTGTAGTCTTCGTCGTTCAGCTCGTTTTTGGAGCGGCGCCAGAGGGCGCTCGCGGCGTTGACCTGTTCGGTGGTGCGGGTCTTGATGGACTTCTTCTCTTCTTCGTTCCACTCGCTCTTGTCGTAGGTGAGGAAGATGGGGAAGGCGATATGGTTGGAGTATTTTTTTACGATCTGCTGCAAGCGCCAGCTGTTCGCGTACTGTGCGCCTTCTTCGTTGAAATGAAGAAGGACGGTGGTTCCGGCGGCCTCGCGGGTGGCGGGCTCGATCTCGAAGCCGGTCTTGCCGTCCGAGATCCAGCGCCAGGCCTTGTCTTCTCCGGCCTTGCGGGAGACGACCTCGACCTTGTCGGCGACCATGAAGGCCGAGTAGAAGCCGACGCCGAACTGGCCGATGAGGTTAGAGTCCTTGCGGGCGTCGCCGGAGAGCTGCGAGAGGAAGTTCTTGGTGCCGGAGCGCGCAATGGTGCCGAGGTGCGAGACAAGGTCTTCCTCATTCATGCCGATGCCGGTGTCGGAGAGGGTGAGGGTCTTCTTCTCTTCGTCGAGCTCGAGATCGATGCGCGGAGCCTCGATCCCGTTGCCGACGAGGGCCTTGTAGGTGTCGTCGGTGAGGGTGAGATGGCGGAGCTTGTCGAGGGCGTCGGAGGAGTTCGAAATCAGCTCGCGCAGGAAGATCTCGGGATGCGAGTAGAGCGAGTGGACGATGAGCTGGAGGAGCTGGGAGACTTCGGTCTGAAATTCACGCTTGGACATAGATTCTTATTATCGCCAAAAAATGAGGGTTGGAGTGGAGTGGCGGAAGTTCGGGCGTGGGAGACAGGGTTTTGTCGGGACATGGGACCTCGTTTGCGACCCCATTTGCGACATAGACTGATGGGGTGAAAATCTCTCCTCGTCTCTGGATGCGTGTCGTTGCGTTGGTGCCGGTGATCCTGGCGGTGGGTGCGGCGCCTTGTGTGGTAGCGCAGCAGCGTGCGGCGCGATCTCCTTCGCTGGATGAGGGGTTTCGCTCGCCTCCGGCCACGGCGCGGCCCTGGGTCTTCTGGATGTGGCTGCGGGTGAAGACGAGCCGCGCGGCGATCACAGCGGATCTCGAAGCGATGCACGCCAAGGGGATCGAGGGCGCCATTCTTTATGACAGCGGCGTTGGCGACGAGATGCAAGGCACGTCGAAGATGGTCCTGGGCGACAAGGGGTACAGCCAGGTGGCGACGACGGATTTTCCCGGGGCGCATTTTACGGAGATCCCCGCGCCGAAGATGCCGTCGTGGCAGCCGGAGTCGCGCGAGCTGGTGAGGTTTGCTGCACAGGAGGCAGGCCGGCTGGGAGTAAAGCTAGTGGTGACGGTAGGGCTGGCGAGCACCTCTGGGGAGATTCCGATCGAGGACTCGCAACAGAAGCTGGTGTGGTCGGAGACTGCGGTGAAGGGGCCGATGAGATTCGCCGATACGCTTGCCGAGCCGAAGAGCGTGATGCGGCCCAGTCGAAATGCAGTGCAGTCAATGGTGGCGGAGAGGTTTGCAATTCCGGACGTCGCGAGGTACCGGCATGAGATTGCGGTGCTTGCTGTCCCTGACCGTGAGAGGTTCGAGGAGAGTGAGGTGATCGATCTTACGAAACAGGTGGATGCGAGCGGGAGATTGAGCTGGGATGCTCCCTCGGGCGCGTGGAGGGTGTTGCGGTTTGCGTACGAGCCGACGGGGATGCGAAACGCGTGGGGTCTCTATACGGATGGCATGAGCAAAGAGGCGCTCGACCGGACGTGGGACGTCACGATGGGGGCGCTGCTCAAGGAGATGTCCCCGAGCGAGCGCAAGGGTTTGTATGGAGTCGAAGACGATAGCTGGGAGGCGGGGCCGACAACGTGGACGAAGTTGTTTCCGGCCGAGTTCGCGCAGCTGCGCGGATACGACCTGATCCATTGGCTCCCGGCGCTGGCGGGGAAAACCATGGGTGACGCAGGTGAGGCCGACGCTGTGCGGCGTGACTACTATCGCACGATCGCAGACGTGATCGCGACGAACCATTATGCGTACCTCGATGAGATCGCGCATCGCAACGGGCTCCGATTTTATTCGGAGGCGGCGGGTCCAAACTCGGGGCAGCTGGACCCGCAGCACAACGCGAGCGAAGTGGATATTCCGATGGGCGAGTTCTGGGCTCCTTCTCCGCATCGGCCCACGCCGGACCGCCGCTTCCTGATGCGCGATACGGCAAGCGCGGGGCATGTGTACGGCAAGCGTGTGCCGCACTGGGAGGAGACGTTCTTCGAGATGAAGAACACCGTCGATCAGGGATTTGCGGACGGCTGCAACCTGATCGTGGTCCACAACTACAGCCAGTCGCCTTCGGTGACGGCGAAGCCGGGATATGTGTACTTCGCAGGCACGCACTACAGCCGCAATACAACGTGGTGGGATGAGACTCCGGCGTTCAATGGGTACCTTGGCCGCAGCGCATTCCTGTTGCAGCAGGGATTGTTTGTCGCGGACGCGCTGTACTACCGCGGCGACGGTATCGGGCAGATCGAGCAGAGGAAGACGGAGCCTGCTCTTCCGGCGGAAGGATACGACCACGACAACCTTAATCTCGATGCCCTGCTGCATCGGCTGACTATGCGCGATGGGCGGCTTACCCTGCCGGATGGGATGAGCTACCGGGTACTCGTGCTGCCTGCGAATACAGCGATGACTCCGGAGGCCTTGACGAAGATTGCGGGCTTGGTTCATGCAGGTGCGGTCGTAGTGGGACCCAGGCCTGCGAGGATGGCGGGCCATGTGTTGCGTCCGGAGATAGTGAACGAGTTTAACACTACCGTTGAACAGCTTTGGAGCGACGGATTTGAAGAGGGCAAGGTCTTCAACGGCGAGGTGAAAGAGGCCCTGCGCGCATTGAAGCTGCAGCCGGATTTTGCCTACACAGGATTGAGCGACAAGGGGACGATCGACTGGATCCATCGGCGTGCAGGAGATACCGATATCTACTTCATCGCGAGCAGGTGGGATGCCGAAGAGAAGATTTCAGCGACCTTTCGCGTTGCCGGCAGACAGCCGGAGCTGTGGGATCCGGTGACAGGAGAGATTCGGGACGCGCGCGCGTTTCGACAGGCCGACGGAAGGACAACGATTCCGTTGGAGTTCGGGCCACGAGGTTCGGTCTTTGTTGTTTTTCGGAGGGCTATCGCAAGGACAGCCTCGGGGACTGCGCGGACGAATGATCGGACAGTGAAAAAGATCGAGACACTTGACGGACCATGGCAGGTCGCATTCGATCCAAAGTGGGGAGGCCCGGAACGGGTGACCTTCGATTCCTTGACGGATTGGACGAAGCGGCCGGAGTGGGGGATTCAGCATTACTCAGGCGCAGCGCGTTATACGAAGAGCTTCAAGCTTCCATCTACGCCGAAGCCGGGAGAGAAGCTCCTGTTGGACCTTGGCGAGGTGCATGAGGTCGCGGCGGTACGGGTGAACGGCAGAGACGTCGGCGTGGTGTGGACGAGGCCTGCCCGCATCGATATCACAAGGTTTGTGCGCGCAGGCCGAAATGCACTGGAGATTAAAGTCGTGAACCTGTGGCCCAACAGGCTGATCGGCGATGCGAGCCTTTCCCCCGGACAGCGTTTGACGGAGACAAACGTGCACAAATTCAGCGCGGAGACGCCCCTCTATCCTTCCGGGCTCGATGGGCCGGTGACGGTGGAGAGCGCAGTATTTTGAGATGGCTATCTATCTCCGGGAGCCGGTTTCTATTTGCAAGCCGTTCTCTCTCTGTTAGAACTGAGCCACACCGCTGCATAATTAGGAGAATCTTACTTGCGCCACCTCGCCGCTTCTTTTCTTCTACTCAGCCTTCCTTTTCAGGGCGTCGCCCAGCAGCCTGCAGCCAAGACACTCCCCGGCTACACGGGTGCGAACTCTGCGACCGAGCTTGACTGGGAGCAGCGCTTTCGCGCCATCCCGGAGGCGGCGCGCGCGCATGAGAACATGCGCTTCCTCGCCGCTCATCCGCACAATGTAGGCTCTGAGGCGCAGCGAAAGAACGCGGAGTGGATGGTGGCGAAGTACAAGGAATGGGGCTGGGATGCGCGGATTGAACAGTTCGACGTTCTCTATCCCACGCCGAAGTCGCAGCTGGTCGAGATGATCTCCCCCACGCACTTCAAGCTGAAGCTCGAAGAGACTCCGTTGCCGGACGATCCTTACACGCACGAGACGAAGACCCAGCTTCCTGGATACAACATCTACTCCGCGGACGGCGATGTGACCGGCCCGCTCATCTACGCGAACTACGGCATGCTTGACGACTACGCCGAACTCGCCCGCAACGGCATCTCGGTAAAGGGAGCCATTGTGATCACACGTTACGGCGGTGGCTGGCGCGGATTGAAGCCGAAGCTCGCCTACGAGCATGGAGCGATCGGCTGCATCATCTACTCCGATCCCGCCGATGATGGGTATGGTCAGGATGACGTTCTCCCCAAGGGACCGATGCGGCCGCCTTCGGGGGTGCAGCGCGGCAGCGTCTCCGACACGCCGCTGTATGCCGGCGACCCGCTTACTCCCGGCATCGGTTCGGTTCCGGGAGCCAAGCGTCTCGCGATCAAGGACGCACAGGCCATCATGAAGATTCCTGTTCTGCCGATCGGCTATGGCGATGCCCAGCCTCTGCTCGCCTCGCTTGATGGAGGAGTTGTTCCCGCATCCTGGCGCGGAGGCCTGCCCTTCACCTATCACTTCGGCTCCGGATCGACAAAGGTCTACATGAACCTGCAGTTCAACTGGGATACGAAGCCGGTGCTCGACGTGATTGCCACGATGAAGGGCTCGACCGAGCCCGACCAGTGGATCATTCGCGGCAATCACTACGACGGCTGGGTCAACGGCGCTGACGATCCTATCTCCGGCCAGGCCGGTCTTCTCGAAGAGGCACGAGCCCTTGGAGCTCTGGCGAAGCAGGGCTGGAAGCCGAAACGGACTCTCATCTACGCTGCATGGGACGGGGAAGAACCGGGTCTCCTCGGCTCCACGGAATGGGCCGAGACCCACGCCGCTGAATTGACTGAGCACGCCGCTCTCTACGTAAACAGCGATGAGAGCAATCGAGGTTTTCTCAACGCCAGCGGCTCCTATCAAATGGAGCGCCTCATCAACGACGTTGCCCGTAACGTCTCCGACCCTGAAACGAAGGCCACGGTGTGGGAACGCCAGCAGGCCGCCCGCGCGGTTCGTCCCGCCGGCGCTCGCCGAGGCTCAGGCTCGGGTAAGGAGTCGGACATCATCCCGATCGGCGCGCTTGGCAGCGGCTCGGACTTTGCCGCCTTCATCGATCACCTCGGCATCACCACGGTCAGCCTCGGCTTCGGCGGTGAGGATCGAGGCGGCACCTATCACTCCGCATACGACACGCCCTGGTACATCGAGCACTTCGGCGACAAGCAGTCTCTGTATGGCAAGGTGCTCGCCGACACTACGGGCACAATCGTAATGCGTGTCGCGGACGCCGACGTTCTTCCTTACGATTTTCGTAATCTGGCAATCACCCTCGACGGCTACTCTGGCGAGCTGCAGGCGCTGATCAAACAGATGCAGAGAGACTCTGCCACACGCCAGCGCAATCTTGATTCGGGCTTCTATCGTCTTGCGGCCGATCCGCAAAAATCGCTTCAGCCGCTCGGACCGCTGCCCAGCCCGCCCGACATGGATTTCACGGCGCTCGACGGGGCAATCGCAAAACTCAGTTCCGCAGCCGTTCAGTTCAAAACGGCACAGGAGGCCACCGGCATCCTCTCGGCTGCGAAGGCAGACAAGATCAACGGCGAACTGGCACGCGCGGAACGCAAGTTCCTTTCGCCCGCCGGGCTGCCCCGCCGGCCCTGGGTCGAACATGTTCTTTACGCGCCTGGCTGGTACACAGGGTATGGAGTCAAGACGATGCCGGGCGTCCGTGAGGCGATCGAAGATGGACGCTTTGACGAGGCCAGGGAACAGATTGCAATCGTCACCGCTGCAATCACAAGCGAGGCGGATTATGTAACCTCCATCGCGGAGGAGCTGGGAACGAAATAGCCGCGAATTTCCTGGCCTGCAAGCGATGTGAGCTGTTCCAGATCGCCGATGTTTCACGGCTCGTGTGGGTCGTGTGGCTCAATGTGATTGTTAGCCTGGTTACTAGAGTTGGGAAAAACTATCTCCTCGGTAGAAGTTGTGGTCGTCCCAAACCTGGGGTTGAGATAGTGCTCAAGGAATGCGAGTTGTTTTTGCCATGCGTCAAGACGATGAGCGGGTTGAGAGAAGCCATGTAATTCATTGGGGTAAGTGAAATAGAAGTAGGTCTTGTGATGTTCGCGGAGCGCCTTTGTAAACTCCACCGACTCGGCTGGAGGCACCTGGGGATCGTTCTCCCCGTGCATGATGAGGATTGGGGTGCGTACCTTGTCGATGGAGAGCAAGACGTTGGCACGCCGATAGACCTCTGGCTTCTCGGAAGGCGTTCCTCCCATCTTCATCATCCACCGGATGGAAGACGGGTGATTTGTGCGGTAGACGAAAAGCTCGCGGTCGACTACACCGTAGAGTTCGACCGCCGCAGCGAAGAGTTCCGGGTACCGTGTGACAGCATAGGCGACCATGGTTCCACCGTGGCTGCCGCCGCCGATCGCAATGTGCGCAGGATCTGCCAGGCCTCTGTCGATGAGGTACTGTGCGCCGGCCGCCACATCGTCAACTTCCCCGCCGTCGGAGTCTTCCACATTGAGATTTCGAAAGACTTCACCGTAGCCGCTGCTGCCGCGATAGTTGGGTTCGAGAACAACGTACCCCGCCTGCGCGAGATACTGAGCCCACACGTCTGCGCGAAAATCATCCTGTCCTTCAGGACCGCCGTGGATCCAGAGTACCGTCGGCAGTCTTGTTCCTTGCTTGGCGCCCTTCGGGGTGTAGAGCAGTCCTGCGATCTGCTTGCCATCCTTGCTCTTCCACGTGACTCTTTCCGGAATCTGCGCAGAGGAGGAATAATTTTGGGGTGTCGTTCGGGTGATGGCCGTTGCCTGCGAGCCTCCGAGATCCTGACGGAACAGATCTGCGGTCTGTGTGGGCGATTGATGGAGGAAATAAATGCTTCTGCCATCCGGCGACCATTGCGGTTGCGACGAAATACCGGGAGTATCGAACTTCGTCACCTGGCGAGCCTCTCCACCCTCAAGCGAAGAAGTCCAGAGATTGTTCGCCTCAAGCAATCCGCGATTCGACACAAAGATCAGGTGTTTTCCATCAGGCGAAAAGACGGGGTCTTCGTCTTCGAAGTCACCCCTCGTGATCTGCTTTGGATCTCCTCCCTTCGCGGAGACCAGATAGATGTGGCTCCAGCCATCGTTCTGCAGCACCGTAGCCAGAGTCTTGTTGTCAGGGGACCACACGGCACCGTGAATGGACCATCCGCCTCCACGATCCACGGGAGCCGTATACAGCTTGATTGGTTCTCCGACCGGCTGGCCTGCGTGCGGATCAAAGCGCAACAGATTCAGCCTCCCACTGAAGAACTCTTTCTCACGGGTGACGTAGACGATCTGTTCTCCATCCGGCGACCAGCGTCCTTCAGACGCCTCTTCTTTCGGACCGGTTAGAAACGACGTGGTAGCCCCCTCGGAGCTGACAACGAGGAGGCTATTGACGCCACGACGACCACTCTGGAAGAGGATCCAGCGGCCATTCGGCGACCATCGTGGTGTACGGTCCGCTGCCTGGCGAGGATCTCCGCCTCCCGCCGGAGCATTGGTGAGGCGACGTGGAGCACCGCCTGAAACGGAGACGGTCCAGATGCTGCCCTGGCTTACGTAAGCAAGTTGCGTTCCGTCGGGCGACCACGCAACTCCTGACTTGCCTCCCTGCGTGCTTGTAAGCGTAATCGGCCAGCCGCCTTCAGAGGGCAGGAGAGCAATCTGACCGGAACGAATCAGCGCGAAAGACCTTCCGTCCGGGGACAGAACCGCGTCCCCAACAGGCTCCGCAGAGAGAAGATCCTGCAGGGTGAGATGGCTGGTGGACTGAGCTTGTGAGCCCATGATCGCGAGCAGAAAGACTGAGGACGCAAAGATTTTCTTCATGGTGTTCCTCTGGAAACGCATAGAACTCCTCGATGAGAGACAAGAACAGGTCAGGTGCAAGCAAGCTGCTGCTCCAAGCATTATCAAAAGGGGTCGCATCAAAAGCGATAGCGAACCGAGAACTGAGCGGAGCGCGGCGGTTGGATGTTTTGCAGGGAACCAAAGGTGCTGGAGCTGGCGTTGGTGCCATTCACGAACTGCTGACCCGCACCGCGATTGGTGACGTTATACATGTTCAGATCGGCTTCGAGAGACTGCGACTCCGTGATCCGGAATTCGCGGCCAAACAGGGTATTCCACTGGACCAACCATGGGCAGAAGATCTGTCCCGTGCCGCGATCCGCGTACTTGAAGCGATAGGTCGTTGCCAGCGGATTGGAGATGGATCGACCGTTGATCGTCAGGGTGGCAGGGCCATATTGGCCGTTGTAGGCCTGCGTGAAGACCACAGGGCCGCCCGGAGTTCCGGACTGCGCGGTCAGCGTATTGGAAAAACGAATCTTCCAGGGCGCCTTCCAGGTAACTCCGGTCCTCCACTGCTGACGCTGCCACATGCGATTGCGAGTGTCGCCGGTGTAGTCGTTTGTGACATTGCCGCGCACCGATCCAAGACCGGCGTTATTTGCAAATTTTGTCGGCTCAAGAATCGCGACTGGGTCGTTCGGCTGGAATGTACCGGCAAGATGGTCCGGGGAATAGCTATAGGTGCTGAAGAGCTGGATCGAATTTGTCTGTTTGCTGACGGTCAGCTCATAGCCCTGGTACACGAACCAGTTCCACTTGTTGTTGGTTACGAGATACGTATTATTCAGGGTCGGATTGACGAGGCCACTCCATACCGTCCCCGAAGGTGTCGCCGTATAGATTTGGTTGGTATCGATCTGCGCTGGGCGATCACGATATTCACGATGAATGTAGCTCGCGTCGACGACGACAGAACCGGGAAGCTGGGTCCGATATCCGACGAGCCATTCGCGCACAAATCCCTGGTGCCGATCCGGATCGAAGGTCTTTCCGGCATTCAAGGCCGTGCTTCCCGGAGTCACGAAGGTTGCAGGTCCCGTGCTCAAGAAGTAGGTGTCGGTGGTCGTCACGGTGCTCGTGCCTGCAGTTCCGATGTAGCTGGAATTAGTGATGTCGGTCAGCTTCGTCCAGCTGGCCCGTATGACATTCTTCTGGTTCTTTGTGAGGACGAAGGCTCCGCCCACTCTGGGAGCAAAGTTCCAGGAGTGCTGCGTGGTGACTTTGAAGATGGCATCACGGCCTGAGATGTAATCGGGCCTCAGTCCTGCCGTAATGGACAGGCGACTGAACGGATGCCAGCGATCCTGCACGTACCAGGCATAGTCATTCGCCGTGATGTAGCTGCTGAGGAGGCTGCTTTGATTGACCGACTGCGTATGGAAGATGGTGTATCCCTTGCTGGCATCGTTTGGATCGTTGAGCACGGCATCCTGTTGAATAAGGGCGCCGTTATTTGCATAGAGAGTCGTAGCCTTGCTGCGCTCGTTCGGCTCCAGATAGAAGCCGGTCTGGATCTCATGCGTGCCCCAGCCTCGCCCGATGTAGTAGGTCAAGTCTCCGGTAATGGTCGCCTTGCTCGCGGGATTCAGGGTAATAGAAGAGAGATTATTCAGGGTTGCGAGAGAGGATCCCTGACCGATCAGCTTGCCCGCAGAGAGTGTGTTCGTGGCATACACATCGAGCTCGGGCTTGCTGCCCACGCCACCGATGGCATCCGCACTGGTATTGCTACCTTTGTTGTTGAAGGAGACGAGAAACCGCGTGGTGAGGTTCTGACTCCACTGCGAGATAAGCCGGACACCGTAAGCTCCGCCGCCATATTGATTGTGCGCAATGTTTGAGGCGTACCACTGATAGTTCGCATCCTGCTTGCGGCTGTCGTATTGCGCGATCGCCATCAGCCGGTGACGATCATTGAGCTGCACCGAAGCATTGCCCAGGAAGATGAAGCCGCTCGAGTGATTGGCATACGCCTGAAAGCCCGGGGACAGGCTCGTGAGGTAGTCGAACTGTGTACCCGTCTGGCTGATTCCGTCATTCCGGTTGATGTAGCGGCCGGAGGCAAAGAACCACGCGCGATTTTTCTTAATGGGTCCACCGATCGAGAAATCAGGTTGCTGCGCGGCGGTGTAGGCGCTTGAACCGCCGGACGAGTTCGTGCTGTTGAGCGCCGCGGGACCGAAGAGCCAGAGGAAGGTTCCGTGATACTTGTCGCTCCCGGTCGGGCTCGCCATATTGATGACCATCCCCATGGCTGCAGGCGAGGACGCATCGTTGGCTCCCGTTTTTATCTGAATGTCGCCCAAAGATTCATTGCTGATGCTGATGCCGTTGGAGGGCCAGTTCTGCTGAAAGCTGCCTACGTCCATGCCATCGACCAGAGTGGCATGGTTTTCATTCTCCGAGCCTCTGAGGAAGTACGTCTGTCCGCCCTGCGCGTCGCTCGAAGCGCTCACGATACCAGGAGTGAGTTGAAGGGAGTCCGACCAGTCGTGACGACCCGTGATCGGCACATTTCTCAGGAGCTCCCCGCTGAGATTCACCGCCTGCTCTGCGCTCTGCGTATCGATCAGAGGTGCTTCCCCCGAAACTTCGACGGACTGCGACTGCGACCCGATGCTAAGGATGATGTCGACGGTCACGTTGAGACCGGCACGGACAACGAGCCCGTTGCGCTCGACCCTTTCAAAGCCCGGGCTCTCCGCACCAAGGGTGTAGTCCGTGCTGGTCGGGAGTTGGTTGAGCCGGTAGTTCCCTTCGCTGTCTGTGGTTGTCTTGAAGGTTCCACCGACGCTCGGGCTCTGGGCTACAAGATTGACGCCGACCACGGCGGCACCTGAACCGTCGGTGACGTGACCATGGATGGTGCCGTCGGCCGAGGTCTGCGCATGAACGAACGACGCTGGAAGGAGCAAACCCCATAGGGCAAAGGAGAGACGGGCCGCGCTGGATCTCGCGGCTTTGAATCGATGGTGGTTGACGGTCTGCATAAATCCTCTGAAAGTACTTCAATTGAAATGGGCGTGCGACGAGGCGCAGCAGTGCGTTTGTCCCGCGGGCACGGGAGCAAGCGACATGAAATTAACTGCGAAGAAAGGCGCGGATTAGGGTCGACAACCACATCGGGCGAGCGCCCGTAGCCAGAGCTTCATTTGCGCACCTGCCTTGCGACCTGATCGACTGCTGCACGCTGCTTCGGGTCGGCCGACTCGGAGGATGTCGAGGAATAGAGCAATGCATTGAAGAAGAGCTTGTAGGTGGCTTCGGATTGAGCACGATACTGTGGACGGAATCCAAACAGGACGATGCGACCTTTACCGACGGGCTCTTCTGTCAGAGCGGACTTTCCAATTAAATATTTACCGCCGAGGATCCATCCACTGAGCAAGGGATCTTCGCTGGCATAATTGGCGATGGAGTGCGCAGCCCCATGGAGATCGAAGGCGGGACTCTGCTCGAAAAAGACAGGCAGCGACGCCGGAGATCCGAAGCCGAGCGGATGGGCTGTGTCGATCTTCACCTCAAGAATGGAGCCGGGGATATAGAAATCTTTGTTGGCCACACCCTCAAGGACATTCTTAACATCGGCAGATTCCTGGTTGGCGTACAGGGTGGAAGCCCGATTGAGCGTTACGATGGTTCCGCCGGCTTGAGCGAAGTCGTGAAGCGCTGCGACACCTTGATCGCCAAGGCCTCCCTTGAATTCGGGAGGGACTGACGGGCCACCCTCATTTCCTTCTCCACCGCGTCCTGCTGAGCCTTTGGTTAGAGCTCCCGCGGAGTTATCGGGCAGGATGACAACATCGAACCGCGTGTTCAGATCTCCTTTACGGAGGTCGGCATCGACAACGCGGGTATAGGGAATCTCGTTCTGATCGAAGATCCAGCGAGTCCAGCCTTCATCCATCGAGGCGACCCAACTTTGATAGAGCGCGATGCGCGGAAGCTTCACCTCAAGTCTCGCGCCAGCAATGGGCTGCGTTGCCGCCTGAAACTGGACGGGCCACCGGGCCGCGGCTGCATTCACAGCCTCCTGCAGATGGGGCTGCGCCGGAAGATAGATCGTGCCTGGAGAATACGACGCACCGGTCAGGCGATAAGCATGCACGTCTTTCTTGAGCAGTCCAAAGAGAGCGAAGAGCGAGGCGTTGGAGTGGTCGTCCAGCAGATATCCGTACTTTGCCTTGCCTGGATCTACTCTTCCAGCGGCAACGCTTGCGTGATCTACAGGCGTGCCCGCGATGTTGAACGCCGTTTTAATTTCGACGGCCTTCACTCCGAATAGCAAAGGCAACGTCTGAGCTGTGACGTCATAGGGACGCTGGAGCGGGCCACCGGGATGTTCACGGATGTTCGGATAGTGTTGAACCTCGAGCAGCGTCTTCGCGAAGGCTCCATAGGGTTGCGCCAGCGGAACGATGTAACTGCCCTTGCTGAAGTGCCCGCCTTCCGCATCGAAATCCTGTGTAGCTTGTTTGATCTCGACTTCGCCGCGGCGAAGGATATTAATCAGTCGCGCGGTCGCGGCTGGATCAACCTGGTCCGCAGGAAGGATGTAGGCAAACGGGCCGCCGTACTTCTGCTCCGTCGCATTTTTGAGGATCTGATAGTAGTTGCTGAGATAGCGTTCACGATTGGCGGCGACGTTGTGTGCGATCGAGAAGAAGGAATCCAGTTGATACGCAACAATGTCTCCCAACCGCCACGTTCCACCCTTCCATGGTTCGGGAAAGTTCCATGTACGCACCTTGGCGTCGTAGCCGATACCGCGGTCAAGCTTATCGAACGGGATCTCGATCGGGGAGGCGAGGTTCGCGCTTGCGGATTCGGTAAGGACGCGAGCCGTGCCGTGATAGGCCATGTAATGACGCGCCGGCGACCAGAGATCATAGACCCCGTGAATTAAAACTCCTGGCTTTCCGGTTTGCGCCACTTCGAGCGCTGTATTCGTTCCGAGCGCGTTCATCGTGCTCACCAGCAACGGATCGATGTTCGGGTCGATCGGATCTACCCACGGAGGCAGGTAGAGACGAGGCCCACGAGCTCCCATCTGATGGAGGTCATACAGGACCTGCGGGTGCCAGGGATTAATGACCTTGTCGACGGCGAGCTGGGTCTCGACCTGCGTGAATCCGTACCAGTCTCGATTGTCGTCGTGACCGACATAGTGGTGGTACATCACCACCGGCGAACTTCCCTCGTACGGCGTCCCTAGATACTTCTTGTACCAATCGACTACAAGCTGCTGGCCATCCGGATTCAGGGACGGCACAAGAACAAGGATGACGTTATCGAGAATCTCCTGGATCTGTGGAGAATCTCCCGTGGCCAGACGATAGGCGAACTCGGCCGCGCTCTGGGAGCTTGCGATCTCCGTCGAGTGGATATTGCAGGTAACGACAAGGACGGCTTTGCCGCGCTTCGTAAGCTCCGCGGCCTCGGTGGGGGAAGTCGTCCGCGAGTCGGCCAGTCGGCGAACGATGTCGCGGTACTCCTCGGCATGCTTGAGGTTCTCGGCCGACGAAATCGTCAGAGAGACAAAGGGACGGCCCTCGGTGGTCTTTCCCAGCTCCTGATATCGAATCCGGTCCGACTCATGGGAGAGCTTTTCGAAATACGCGGTGAGTTGAACCCAGTCGGCGAGCTTCTTATCCGTTCCGGGTTTGAACCCGAAGGCTTCTTCCGGTGAATCGACATGTTGGGCAAAGGCCGAAAAGCTCAGTGTTCCGAGCAAGATAAAACTGAAGATGCTTTTGAAACGCATGCAAGAGTCTCCGAGCGAATGCGGGCGATATGTCTGCGTCGGACGACGATAGGACAGCTCACCTGAATAAGGCGTGCCGGCGAATGGCATGTCAGAGAATGGCATGCCAACTAATAACGGCGGCGACGCAGATTATTTGTCTTGGGATTTGAGGGAGGGTATTACGAGGAACATCGACACGAAGATGCGCTGGACACCAGGTCAGGGCTTCCGAACTGTGACCATGGATAACGCATGGTGTAGATATATCAGATCTCGTCGCAGCATGAAACAATTAATCTTCCGGCGACCGCGTCTCCCTGTCGCGAAGCGCTGAACAAATCCGATGAACTGATGAACTAAGGCTGTGCTTCTACGAGAGTGATGTGCCGCCCTGCATTGCGTTGATCGGTGATCAGGACGACCTTGCCTTCTTCAGCTACCGTGATGCCCGCATAGGGTGGCGGAGGTTGTTTGAGGGGAGCGAAGAGAGAAGTCCTCTTTGTCTCCGGGTCGAAGATGCGGATTTCATTGGAGGACTGACTGCGGTCGAGGTAAAAGATGCCGCGTGAGGTGACCTGCCAATATCCCCAAAACCCTGCGGCCGGCTGGGAGAGAACCTCAGTCTCGGAGCCACCGGAGGGAGATACGCGCCAGATTCCATCCTCGTCTCCGCGCGTGTAGTAGAGCCACTTCCCATCCGGCGACTCCTGCGGCACGATGCCGTCGCCTGTGGTGACCGGCTGCGGACTTCCTCCATCAGCCGAAACCCTCCATAGTTGCCATCGGTCGCCGCGGTTGGAACGAAAATAGATCGTCTGATCGTCATGGGACCATCGAGGCGTGATGTCGTTCGCATCCCCGAAGGTAATCTGCTTCGGTCTGCCTCCCGAAGCCGGGACGCAGAAGACGTGGGAGTGGCCATCGGGCCTTGAATCGAAGACGATCCTGTCACCGTGATGCGACCAGGATGGGCTTCCGGTGAGAGGGCCGGCCATGAAGGTAAGCTGCCGGAGTGAGTCGCCCCGCTCCGAAGCGGTCCAGATCTCCTGGTTGCCCGAACGCCGGGACTGAAAGGCGAAGAAGCCTCCGTCAGGAGAGAGGGAGGGAGCCGAATCCTGCTGGGTCGAGGTGAGAACTGCCTCTGATTGCGGCGAAGCGCCTTTGGCGGCCTCGTGGAGTCGGACGATCCCCCAGATTGCAGACCCCTGCGTGTAAGTGAGCTGTCCCGGCTTCGGTCCTACCGCGGGCTGATAAGCGTCCTCTGTCCCGACTGGAAGCCGCTCCGGCCCTTTGCCCCTCAGACCGATCTTCCAGAGGGCATACTTGCCGCCACGGTTCGATGAAAAGAGGATGGACGAACTGTCCGAGGTCCACGTGAGGCTATCGATGTTGGTGTGGTCGTGCGTAAGCTGGCGCACCTTACCGTCGGCCGGAGACATGTAGTAGATGTCGCGAACGGCGGTCTCGCTGGCCCGGGT
>Ga0193742_1000576_pt1 | contig 24087 bp, 22 predicted proteins | sample L2c1metaG_FD_165511 | JGI IMG/M metagenome (GOLD analysis project Ga0193742, IMG submission 165511) | Soil microbial communities from a riparian zone of the East river system, Colorado, United States - L2c1 | ecosystem: Environmental > Terrestrial > Soil > Riparian zone | place: USA: East River... | reverse complement strand
GCCGCTCGCGCGGGACGGCCGGTGATGCCCTGAAGGACCCCTTCATGTCGTTGAGTGACATGAAGGGGTCCTTCAGGGCATTTGCCGACCGCACCCCACGCCTCGCTGGCCACAGGCGGGACAGCACATGGCAGCCGCCACTTGACCAACCGTCGCGGCGCTTAACTACACGGCCTTGGGGCTAGCGCACCACACGCCCTCGCTGGCCACGGGCGTCCCACCACTACACGGCTGGCTGGGTCCGGGCGGCGCCGGCCGCCGCGGATGAATCAAATCATCTAGCGGCTCGCGACCGCGTTCTCCGCCGCCGTCAGCCACTCGCGCCACTGCGCCGCCTGTGCCTCCGCCTGTTCCGCGCGGCGCCGGTCGCCGGCCGCGCGGGCCTTCTCGGCCTGCGCCTCGAACTGCTCGACCCGCTCGCGGAACTGCGCCGCCCGCGCCTCGGCCTCCGGGTCGGTCTTGTGCCACTGCGCGTCGGCCGCGGTGCGGACCTTCTCCTCGATCGCGCGGAGCTTGCCCTCCAGGTCACGGATCCGCTCGCGCGGGACCTTGCCGATCTCGTCCCACTTCTCCTGGATCCGGTGCAGCTGCGCCCGTGCGGCCTCGAGGTCGCCGGCCGGGTTGATCCTCTCCGCCTCCGCGAGCAGCGTCTCCTTGCGCTTGCCGTTCTCCACCAGCTCGGCGTCCCGCTCGTCGAACACGGACGACCGGCGGCTGAAGAACTTGTCCTGCGCGGCCCGGAACTGCTGCCACAGCGCGTCGTCGGCCTCCTTCGGCGCGCGGCCGGCCGCCTTCCACTCCGTCATCAGGTCCTTGTAGCGCGCGGCCGTGGGACCCCAGTCGTCCGACTCGGCGATCTCCTCGGCGAGCTTCACCAGCTCCTGCTTGCGGTCCTTGGCCGTGGCGCGCTGGCGGTCCAGGTCGGCGAAGTGCGAGCCGCGCCGCCGGTTGAACGTGTCCCGTGCCTTGGAGAACCGCTTCCAGAGCACGTCGTCGGTCTTGCGGTCGACGCCCTTGATCGTCTTCCACTCGTCGAGGATCGTGCGCATCCGGTCGCCGGCGACCTTCCACTGCGTGGACTGCTCCGCGATCTTCTCGACCTCGTCGACCAGCTCCTGCTTGCGGCTGACGGCCTGGGTCCGCGCCTCGTCCCGCGCGTGCTTGACCGACTCGACGGCCTGCTGCGCCCGCTCAAGCACGTGGTCGACTCGCCCGTGCAGCGCGGCGAGGTCACCGACCAGCGCCGCGTCGGTCAGGCTGTCCTTGATGTGCTTCGCGCTGGTCAGGCTGTGCTTCGGGTCCCCGGAGCCGGCCTTGAGCCGCGCCTCCAGCAGCTCCACCTCGGTGCGCACGTCGTCGAAGCGGCGCGCGTAGTGCGCGAGCCCCTCGGTCGGCTCGCCCGCCTGCCACGACCCGACGGCGCGCTCGCCGTCCTCGATGGTCACGTAGACGGTGCCGTCGGCGTCGACCCGTCCGTACCGCTCCGGGTGCGTCGACGCCATGGGGACCGGCGGCACGGTCGGCGTGGGCGCGGCGGGCATCGGCGGCGGCGCGGCCGCAGGGGTCGGCGGCTCGACGGACGCGGGCGACGGCGCGATCTCGGCGGGGGTCGGGACCGGCGCGGCGGGCTTCTCTGCGGGCGCCACTTCGGTGGGTGCCGGGTTCGGCTCTGCGGCGGGCGCCTCGACCTGCGCTTCGGTGACTTCGACGGACTGGCCGTCGACGCTGGTCCCGGTGGTCGAGTTGGCGCTGGTTTCGTTGTCCGTCATGGCCGGCTCCTCCCGCTCGCTGCCCGCGTCGCCGCGGACGCCCCGCTCTCGCGGGGCCTAGCACTGTCGGCACCGAACGCGAGAAGTCGCGTGGTACCCGCGCGCATTCAAACAGGTCACGCCGCGCCTCGGTACTCCACGGTTGGGACCGGCAGCACAGGGTGACGCCCCGAGCCCGGAGAGTTCACGTTCTGGGGTGAATGGGTAGCCTCGGGCCCCGTGATCGTCCGCGCCGCCGTCGTGCCGCACCCGCCGCTCCTCGTGCCGGAGCTCGTCGCGGGCGCGGACGCCGACGTGACCGCCGTCCGGGACGCGACCCTCGCGGTCGCCGCCCGGCTCGCCGGCGTCGCGCCGCGGTGGGTCGCGGTCGGCGCCGGCCCGGCTGGCGTGCTCGGTCCGGACGCCGTCGGCACCTTCCGTGGTTTCGGCGTGGACGTCGTGGTCCGGCTCGGCGCGGACGCGACCGGCGAGCCGGACGCCGACATGCCGCTGCCCGCGCTCGTGGCCGGCTGGTTGCGTGCGCGCACCGGCGCCACGTCGGTCACCGTGCGGCTCGTGCCGCCCGACCTGCCGTCCGACGAGTGCCGCGCGCTCGGCGAACAGCTCGCGCGCGACCCGGAGCCGGTCGGGCTGCTGGTCGTCGGCGACGGCTCGCACCGGCACGGCGACAAGGCCCCCGGCCGGCCGGACGACCGCGCGGGCCCGTTCGACGACGCGGTCCACGCCGCACTCGCCGCCGCCGACCCGGAGACGCTCCTCGCGCTCGAGCCGAAGCTCGCCGCCGAGCTCGGCGCGGCCGGCCGCGCGCCGTGGCAGGTGCTCGCGGGCGTGCTCGGCTCTGGCCGCTGGACGTGCGCCGAGCCCACGCTGCTCGTGCCGTTCGGGGTCGCCTACCACCTGGCCGTGCTGGACCCGGTCCGATGAGGCCGGTCGCGATAGTCGGGCCGACCGCGACCGGCAAGTCGGCGCTGGGCGTCGCGCTGGCCGAGGCGCTCGGCGGCGAGGTGATCAACGCCGACGCCATGCAGCTCTACCGCGGCATGGACATCGGCACCGCCAAGGTCACCGAGGCGGAGCGCAGGGGCGTGCCGCACCACCTGCTCGACGTCCTCGACGTCACCGAGACCGCGTCCGTCGCCGCCTACCAGCGCGACGCCCGCGCGACCGTCGAGCGGCTGCTCGCCACCGGCACGGTGCCGATCCTGGTCGGCGGCTCCGGCCTGTACGTGCGTGCCGTGCTGGACGACCTCGACTTCCCCGGCACCGACCCCGACATCCGCCGCAGGCTCGAACAGGAGCTGGCCGACGTGGGCCCAGCCGTCCTCCACGAACGCCTCACCACGCTGGACCCGGTGGCCGGCACCGCGATCCTGCCGAGCAACGGCCGCAGGGTGGTGCGCGCGCTCGAGGTCATCGAGCTGACCGGCCGGCCGTTCTCCGCGACCATGCCGAAGCCGGGGCCCGCGCGGTACGACACCGTGCAGCTCGGGGTCGACCGCGACACCGAGGAGCTGGACCGGCGGGTCGACCTGCGGGTGACCAGGATGTTCGAGCAAGGGCTCGTCGAGGAGGTCCGCGAGCTGGCGAACAAGGGCCTGCGGCTCGGGCGGACCGCGTCGCGGGCGCTCGGCTACCAGCAGGTGCTCGACGAGCTCGACGCCGACCACGACATGGCCGCCGCGGCCGCCGCCACCGCGCAGGCGACGAGGCGGTTCGTGCGCCGGCAGCGGTCGTGGTTCCGCCGCGACAAGCGAATCACCTGGCTGGACCCCGGCGCGGACCAGGTCGCCGCCGCGCTCGCGTTAGCCTGAACAGGTGGGCATCCCGTTCCTCAAGGGGCACGGCACGGAGAACGACTTCGTGCTGCTGCCCGACCTCGACGCCACGCTCGACCTGACCGCGGCGCGCGTCCGCGCGCTGTGTGACCGGCGGGCCGGCATCGGCGCGGACGGCGTGCTGCGGGTCGTGCCGGCCAAGGCGGTTGACGACCGGCCCGCCGACGTCGCCGACGACGTCTGGTTCATGGACTACCGCAACGGCGACGGGTCGATCGCCGAGATGTGCGGGAACGGCGTCCGGGTGTTCGCGCGCTACCTCGTCGACGCGGGCCTGGTGCGCGAGGCCGAGTTCCCGGTCGGCAGCCGGGCGGGCGTGCGCGAGGTCGTGGTCGACGAGCACGGCGACGTCGCCGTCGACATGGGCCGCGCGCGGGTGACCGGCACGTCGCTCGCGACGGTCGCGGGCGGGTCGGTCGCGGGGTTCGCGGTCGACGTCGGCAACCCGCACCTGGTGTGCGTGGTCGAGGGCGCCGACAAGCTCGCGGCACTGGATCTCACCGTGCCGCCACTGCATGACCCGAACGTGTTCCCTGATGGGGTGAACATCGAGTTCGTGGTGGTGGAGGCGCCGGACCGGCTGCGGATGCGGGTGCACGAACGCGGCGTCGGCGAGACCAGGTCGTGCGGCACCGGCACGGTCGCCGCGGTCGCCGGCGTGCTCCACGGACAGGGCAGGAGCTCGGGCGCCGCGACTGTCGACGTGCCGGGCGGCCGGGTGCGGGTGACCGTCGAGCCGGGGCACGCCACCCTCGCCGGACCAGCCGTCTTCGTGGCCCGCGGCGAGCTGGACCAGGACTGGTGGGCCGCCCTCGCGGAATAACCAGGTCGATCCGGTCGCTGAACCATGGGAGTATTCATGAGAAGGCACACATCGGATCGACTCGGATTGACGGAGGGTTTCACCACGTGACAGAGAATCTCAATCATCAGCAAGCCGACGGGCACGACGACCCTGGATTGACTGACCTGGCTGAGCTCTCTGCAGGTGAACTCGAGCTCTCCGACCGTGCCGCGCTGCGGCGCATTGCCGGGCTGTCGACCGAACTGTCGGACATCACCGAGGTCGAGTACCGGCAGCTGCGGCTCGAACGGGTCATCCTCGTCGGGGTCTGGACCGAGGGCAGCGCCGCGCAGTCCGAGGCGTCGCTCGCCGAGCTCGCCAGGCTCGCGGAGACCGCGGGCTCCGAGGTGCTCGACGGCCTCGTCCAGCGTCGCGACCGGCCGGACCCGGCCACCTACATCGGCTCCGGCAAGGTCCAGGAGCTGTCCGGGGTGGTCGACTCGACCGGCGCCGACACGGTCATCTGCGACGGTGAGCTGTCGCCGTCCCAGCTGCGTCAGCTGGAGGCGCGGCTCAAGGTCAAGGTCATCGACCGGACCGCGCTGATCCTGGACATCTTCGCGCAGCACGCGCGGTCCAAGGAGGGCAAGGCCCAGGTCGAGCTGGCACAGCTGCAGTACTTCCTGCCACGCCTGCGTGGTTGGGGCGAGGCGCTGTCCCGGCAGGCCGGTGGCCGTGCGGGTGGCGGCAACGGCGGCGTCGGTCTGCGTGGTCCCGGTGAGACGAAGCTGGAGACCGACCGCAGGCGCATCCGGGCGAAGATCTCCAAGCTGCGCAAGGAGATCGTCGGCATGGGCACCGTGCGGGACACCAAGCGGAGCCAGCGGCGGGCCAACTTCGTGCCCAGCGTCGCCATCGCCGGGTACACCAACGCCGGCAAGTCGAGCCTGCTCAACGCGCTGACCGGCGCGGGCGTGCTGGTGGAGGACGCGCTGTTCGCCACCCTGGACGCCACGACGCGGCGGTCGAGGACGCCGGAGGGGCACGACTACACCCTGACCGACACGGTCGGCTTCGTGCGGCACCTGCCGCACCAGCTGGTCGAGGCCTTCCGGTCCACGCTGGACGAGGTGGCCGACGCCGACCTCATCCTGCACGTGGTCGACGCTTCGGACCCGAACCCGGAGTGGCAGGTCGAGGCGGTGCGCGAGGTGCTCGGCGAGATCGCCGACCGGCGCGACGGGGCACTGCCGACGGAGCTGGTCGTGGTCAACAAGATCGACGCGACGGACCAGCTCGCGCTGACCCGGCTGCGCCACCTGCTGCCCGGCGCGGTGTTCGTGTCCGCGCACTCCGGTGTCGGCATCGAGGATCTGCGCGAGCGGGTCGGCGAGCTGCTGCCCCGGCCGGAGGTCGAGATCGACGTCCTCGTGCCGTACGCCCGCGGCGAGCTGGTGGCCAGGGTGCACCGCGAGGGCGAGGTGCTCACCGAGCGTCACACCGAGCAGGGCACTGCGCTATCTGCCAAGGTCAAGCCGGATCTCGCGGGGCTGCTGGAGAACTTCAGCGTCAACGGCACGTCCGCCTGACGGGTCGCGTCGCGGGCGCTACCGTGTGCTCGTTCCATGGGCCACGGGGAGGTGTCCGGGTGCGGGCGGTGACGCTTGCTTTCCTGCTGTCGCTGGGGGTGTGCGGCGTTGCCGCCACCCCCGCGGCGGCCCAGCCGTCGGTGCCCGCCCCGGTCCCGCAGTGCACGGTCGCCGACCCGCGGCTCGGTGAGCTGTCCGGGCTCGCCGCCGACGGTGACCGCTGGTACGGCGTGAACGACGGCGGCTCCGCGTCGACCGTGTACGTGCTGACCAAGGACTGCCAGATCGAACGCGAGATCACCGGCCCGACCGACCCGTACGACGTCGAGGACCTCGCGCGGGCCGCCGACGGCACGTTCTGGCTGTCCGACACCGGCGACAACGACGCCGACCGCGAGACCGTCGCGTTGATCTCGCTGACGCCGGACGGGCAGTCGACGCTGTACCGGCTGACCTATCCCGACGGCAAGCACGACACCGAGGCGATCCTGCTCGACGGCGCCGGCGTGCCGTACCTCGTGACGAAGAACCCGCTCGGCACCGCCGACGTGTACCGGCCGGCCGCGGCACTCGCGAGCCCCGGCCCGACCGCGCTGGAGCACGTGGCCGCGGTGCGGCTGACCAGCACCGACACCCCGGGCGGCCCGGTGCCGGGGATCGTCGGATCGGTCACGGTCACCGGTGCGGCGGCGAGCCACGACGGCACCGCGATCGCGGTGCGGACCTACACCGACGCCTACCTCTTCCCGGTCGCGGACGGGGACGTGGTGGCCGCGTTCGGCAAGAAGCCGGTGCGGGTGCCGCTGCCGAACGAGGCGCAGGGGGAGTCGATCGCGTTCCAGCCCGACGGGTCGCTGCTGTCCGGTTCGGAGGGGGTCGGCCAGCCGATCACGGCGGTCGCCGGGGCCGCGCAGCTGGTGGCGCCGAAACCGCCGCCGGGGAAGAAGAAGCCCGCGGCGGCGTCGAACGTGTCCGGCGCGTCGGCCGGCAAGGAAGGTCTGCCGGCGCTGCCGGCGGCCGTGGTGACGATCGTCGTGGTCGGCGGCGGGTACCTGCTGCTGCGCTGGTGGCGTGCCCGCAGACGACGGGCGTGAGGAACGAAAGACCCACGGCGACCGTCGGGAGGCGTGCCCATCTCCGGTCGCCGCGGGTCTTGTCGCGGGTTCGTCGGCGTGCGGCGCGCCGACGACTGTGTCTCTTCTAGAGGCGACGCAGGACGGCGACGACCTTGCCGAGAATCGTGGCGTCGTCACCGGGGATCGGCTCGTACGCGTCGTTGTGCGGCATCAGCCAGACGTGCCCGTCCTTGCGCTTGAACGTCTTGACGGTCGCCTCCCCGTCGATCATCGCGGCGACGATCTCGCCGTTGTCGGCGGTCGGCTGCTGTCGCACCACGACCCAGTCCTGGTCGGTGATGGCCGCGTCGACCATCGAGTCACCCGCGACGCGGAGCAGGAACAGCGACCCCTCGCCGACGATCTCCTTCGGCAGCGGGAACACGTCCTCGACCGCTTCCTCCGCGAGGATCGGTCCACCGGCGGCGATCCGGCCGAGGACGGGCACGTACGCCGCGGTCGGCGTGTTCACCGCGACCTCCTCGTCGTTCACGACGCGCGCCGCCGCCACCGCGGGGTCGACGTCCGGCGGCAGCACGCCGATGGCGCGGGGCCGGTTCGGGTCGCGGCGCAGGTAGCCCTTCTGCTCGAGGGCCCGTAGTTGGTAGGCGACCGAGGAGGTCGAGGTCAGCCCGACCGCCTCACCGATCTCCCGGACGCTCGGCGGGTAGCCGAAACGCTCCACCCACGTGCGGATCACCTGGAGCACCTCGCGCTGGCGGATCGGCAGCTCCTCGGGGCCGCCGGCCTGGTCGAGGTCGGGGAAACTGCGTAGGTTCCCCCGCATCGGCTTCGGCTTGGGCACGCCCTTGGGTATTCCTCCGGGTTTGCGTGGCACTGCATGCCTCCCTGCGCGCCGGCACGTCCGCTGACGGCCGGTTGTGTCTGATTACCTGCTCCGACGTTAACCGTCGACCACCTGGAGATCAAACACCTGTTCGACGACACGCCGAACGGGTCTCGTTTTTTGTCGGTGCCCCGTGGTACAAAATCGCACGGAGGTTCGATCGAACGACTGTTCGAGCCTCGCGCAGGTGTTCGAGAGCGTCAGGAGGCAGTCATGAGTGTGATCGCGGACCGAGTTCAGGTCGTCGACACTCCCGTCGCGCCTGTTCGGCGAGCGCGGGTGCACCGCCCGCCGGCGCGCCGCCGGACGGCCCGCCCGCGTGCGATCGCGTGCCCGCCGAGGCAGCCGAGGCTCTCTGTCGCCTGGCTGCTGGTCGCGGCCGCGGTCGTCTGCGCCGCGGTCTACGGTCTCGGAATGCTCGCCGGCTCGGTCGGGCCTTCGGTGCCGGACCAGACGACGGTGGTGCGGGTGAAACCCGGTGAGAGCCTGTGGGAGCTGGCCGGGCGGGTCGCGCCTGAGTCGGACGCTGCCGCGGTCGTGTCTCGGATTCGGGAGTTGAACGGGGTCGATGGGGCTGTTCAGCCCGGGCAGCCGTTGACTGTGCCGTTCTCTGGTTGACGGTTTCGGGTTGCTCGGCGGCCCATAGCGCCGGCTCGCGCCGCGCGCCCGCCACCACCTCGCGCCACCGGGCCTACTCACCGCGGTCCTGTGTCGCCCCCAGGTATCGCCCGAGGGGGATTCGGGCACCTGACGACTACCCGCAGTGGCATCTGTCACGCGACGTCCCCGTACCGCGTGTCGCCCTCGTGTCGACTTGCATCATGTGGCGTCGAGGCCTACCGTCGACCCCAACATGTAGTAGTTACAGAGCTGTAGTTAGTCCACAGCTTGGGGTGGACTTATCCACCGGTTGTCCACAAGTTGATCACCAGACAATCCACGAGGGGTGACCCATGCGCTGTCCGTTCTGCCGCCATTCGGACTCACGGGTCGTCGACTCCCGTGAGGTGGACGAGGGCCAGGTCATCCGGCGCCGGCGGTCGTGCGCCAAGTGCAGCCGACGGTTCACCACCGTCGAGGAGGCGGTGCTGGCGGTGGTCAAGCGCTCCGGCGTGACCGAGCCGTTCAGCCGCGACAAAGTGGTCACCGGCGTGCGGCGCGCGTGCCAGGGACGGCCGGTCGACGAGGACCTGTTGCAGCAGCTGGCGCAGAAGGTCGAGGAGACGATCCGGTCGACGGGCGCGGCAGAGGTGCCGAGCCACGAGGTGGGCCTGGCGATCCTCGGCCCGCTCCGCGAGCTGGACGAGGTCGCGTACCTGCGCTTCGCCAGCGTGTACCGGTCGTTTTCGTCCATTGAGGACTTCGAGAAGGAGATCGCCGGCCTGCGGGTCGCGGTCGAGGGTCACGACGAATGAGTAGAAGCCGCACCAGACGGCGCTACGGGGTTGGCAGAAGGTCACGTCGGATGGTGGGTCCGACCACGGGAGCGGGCGTGACCACACCAGTACGTGCGATCAACGAGGGAGAGGGACTGGTCATGACGGAGACAGTCGGAGCAGCGGCGGAGCAGGACGCGGGGGACCGCAGGCTCGACGTGCGGCGGGTGTTCACCACCGAGGGGGTGCACCCCTACGACGAGGTGACCTGGGAACACCGCGACGTGGTGATGACCAACTGGCGCGACGGCACGGTCAACTTCGAGCAGCGTGGCGTCGAGTTCCCCGAGTTCTGGTCGGTCAACGCGACCAACATCGTGACCAGCAAGTACTTCCGCGGCGCCGTGGGCACGCCGGTGCGCGAGCACTCGCTGCGTCAGCTGATCGACCGCGTCGTGAAGAGCTACGTCGACGCCGGTGTGCAGCACGGCTACTTCTCGACCCAGGCCGACGCCGAGGTCTTCGAGCACGAGCTGATCTGGATGCTCATGCACCAGGTGTTCAGCTTCAACTCGCCGGTGTGGTTCAACGTCGGCACGTCGTCACCCCAACAGGTGAGTGCGTGTTTCATCCTTTCGGTTGACGACACGATGGACTCGATCCTCAACTGGTACCGCGAGGAGGGCCTGATCTTCAAGGGCGGCTCCGGCGCCGGCCTCAACCTCTCCCGCATCCGGTCGTCGAAGGAGCTGCTGTCCTCCGGCGGCACCGCGTCCGGCCCGGTCTCGTTCATGCGTGGCGCCGACGCGTCCGCGGGCACCATCAAGTCCGGTGGCGCCACCCGCCGCGCCGCGAAGATGGTCGTGCTCGACGTCGACCACCCGGACGTCGAGGAGTTCATCGAGACGAAGGCCAAGGAGGAGAACAAGATCCGCGTCCTGCGCGACGCGGGCTTCGACATGGACCTCGGCGGCTCCGACATCACGTCGGTGCAGTACCAGAACGCCAACAACTCGATCCGCGTGTCCGACGACTTCATGCGTGCCGTCGAGACCAAGGCCCAGTTCGGGCTGCGTGCCCGCACCACCGGCGAGGTCATCGAAGAGGTCGAGGCGAAGACGCTGTTCCGCAAGCTCGCGCAGGCCGCGTGGGAGTGCGCCGACCCGGGCATCCAGTACGACGACACGATCAACGACTGGCACACCTGCCCCGAGTCGGGCCGGATCACCGCGTCCAACCCGTGCAGCGAGTACCTGCACCTGGACAACTCGAGCTGCAACCTCGCGTCGCTGAACCTGCTGAAGTTCCTGCGCACCGACGGCACGTTCGACCCCGACCTGTTCGCGCGGGCGGTCGAGCTGGTCATCACCGCCATGGACATCTCCATCTGCTTCGCGGACTTCCCGACCGAGCCGATCGGTGACACCACGCGCAAGTTCCGCCAGCTGGGAATCGGCTACGCCAACCTCGGCGCGCTGCTCATGGCCACCGGCCACGCGTACGACTCCGAGGGTGGCCGCGCGCTGGCCGCCGCCATCACCTCGCTGATGACCGGCACCGCCTACCGCCGCTCCGCCGAGCTGGCCGGCGTCGTCGGCGCGTACGAGGGCTACGCCCGCAACGCCGACGCGCACCAGCGCGTCATGCGCAAGCACGCCGCCGCGAACGACATGCTGCGCACCCACCACGAGAACGACGCCATGGTGCAGCGCCGCGCGACGCAGGAGTGGCAGCTCGGCCTGCGGACCGGCGCCGTCAACGGCTGGCGCAACGCGCAGGCGTCGGTGCTCGCCCCGACCGGCACCATCGGCCTGATGATGGACTGCGACACCACCGGCATCGAGCCGGACCTGGCGCTCGTGAAGTTCAAGAAGCTGGTCGGCGGCGGCTCGATGCAGATCGTCAACCAGACGGTGCCGCGCGCGCTCAAGGCGTTGGGGTACCAGGACGAGCAGGTCGAGGCGATCGTCGAGTTCATCGCCGAGCAGGGCCACGTCGTCGACGCGCCCGGCCTGCGCAAGGAGCACTACGAGGTCTTCGACTGCGCCATGGGCGAGCGCTCCATCGCGCCGATGGGCCACGTGCGGATGATGGCCGCGGTGCAGCCGTTCATCTCGGGCGCCATCTCCAAGACGGTGAACATGCCGGAGGCGGCGAGCGTCGAGGATGTCGAGGAGATCTACTTCCAGGGTTGGAAGCTGGGCCTCAAGGCACTCGCCATCTACCGCGACAACTGCAAGGTCGGGCAGCCGCTGTCCGCCGGCAAGGGCAAGAACAACGGCACCGCGGAGCCCGAGAAGGTCATCGAGTACCGGCCGGTCCGCAAGCGCCTGCCGAAGAAGCGTCCTTCGCAGACGGTGTCGTTCACCGTCGGTGGCGCCGAGGGTTACCTGCACGCGGGCTCCTACCCGGACGACGGCCTCGGCGAGATCTTCGTCAAGCTGGGCAAGCAGGGCTCGACCCTCGCGGGCGTGATGGACGCCTTCTCCATGTCCATCTCCGTCGGTCTCCAGTACGGCATTCCGCTGGAGTTCTACGTCTCGAAGTTCCAGAACCTGCGCTTCGAGCCGGCCGGCATGACCGACGACCCGGACGTCCGGATCGCCACCAGCGTGCTGGACTACCTGTTCCGCAGGCTCGCCCTGGACTACCTGCCGTACGACAAGCGTGCGCAGCTGGGCGTCTTCACCGCGGACGAGCGCTCGGCCCAGCTGAACAACGACTACGGCCCCGCGACGTCCGATGTGGACCTGGAGGGGCTGGCCACCTCGGTGGACGCGACCCCGCGCCAGGCCGTGGAAGCGGCCAAGCCGGAGATCGTGGCGGCCCACAGCTCGACCGAGCTGTTGGAGCTCCACCTCGGCAAGGCCGCGGACGCGCCGCTGTGCATGACCTGCGGTACGAAGATGCGCCCGGCAGGCTCGTGCTACGTCTGCGAAGGCTGCGGCTCGACGTCCGGCTGCAGCTGACCTCCGAGCGCCGATAGCAGGTGACGTGCCTGGTCAGACCCGGGGCAACGACTGTTGCCCCGGGTCTGCCGCGTCTGCTCCCGGTTGCATTCAATACAACAGCCGAGCTAAGTACGTCACGTACTTGACGTACTTAGGCCGGAGCGAGACACTGGTAGGGACTGACCGGGGAGGTTGGCATGTCTGCTGTTCACTACGACAGCTACACCGAAGCTCGCGCACATCTGAAGGACTTACTGGATGCCGCGGAGAAGGGGCGAGTCGCCACGGTTCGGCGTGACTCGGCCATGACCGCCGTGGTAGACGTCGAGCGCTTGCGTCACTTCCTCGCATCGATCGTTCCGTCGCGTGCGCAGGTCGTTTCGGAGGGAGACGGCTGGTCGGTGTTCATCCCGGGACTGCCGGTGGCCGCGGATGGTGCGTCGTTTGACGAGTCGATCATCGAGATGATCGATGCGTTGCGGGAGTATGCGGAGGACTGGCAGCGGCGCCTGCTTGACGCTCCGAATCACCGCGACAACTGGGGATTGGTGCAGCTGATTAGCTTCAGTGACGACGAGCAGTTGCGCGACTGGCTTGTTGGTGCCGCGCGGTGACTTCCTGGCCGGAGCCGACGCGCAAGGATCACGAGACGTTCTGTCGGGTCGAGGAATGGCGCCGAGTGCGAGACGCCCGCGGGCGAACCGGCACGCATCACGTTACTTACGAACTCGATCTTGTCGATGGCAGGATTCTGCGGACCCGCATCTCACATCCAGCGGATCGCAGTAGCTATGGGCAGAGCATGTGGAAGCACATTCTCCGTGATCAGCTTGAAGTCGACGAACCAGCGTTCTGGTCATGTGTGCAAGACGGTGTCAAGCCTGCGCGCGGGACACCTGAGCCACCAGCGGAGACTCTGCCTGCTGACCTCGTGTACATGCTGATCTCGCGTGTTGGCCTCGACGAGTCCGAGGTGGCTGGGATGAGCAAGGCCGAGGCTGCCGCCAGGCTGCAGAGCTTCTGGACCGAGGGCACCTGATCAAGCCAACCAGCACCTGAGCGGGAGCCGATCACCGGTCGGCTCCCCTCTTGGCTGTGCCGGCGGACGAACCCGGTCACCGCCCAACCGTCCTTGTCTGTGACGGCTACCGGGAGGAGCGCATCGTGTTCGCTGGTTGGGTCGAGGAGTTCGAGGCGGAGGCGGAGCGCCGCCGGCAGATCGGCGATCCGGACTGGATGCGGGGCGCGACGCTCGATCCCGCGATCATCCGCAGCGTGCAGCGGTTCCAGGTCGGCGAGGCCGGGGACGGTGCGAACCTCATCGCCAAGTCGGGGGACGGTGACTACGCGGCCGCGGTGCGGTTGTTCGTCGCCGAGGAGCAGAACCACGCGCGGCTCCTCGCGCTCCTGTTAGCCGCCGCCGGGGCGCCGACGATCCGGAGCCACTGGTCCGACATGGTGTTCGTCCGGCTGCGGCGGGCGCTGGGGCTGCGCCTGGAGCTGATGGTCCTGATGGTTGCCGAGGTCATCGCGCTCCGCTATTACCGTGCGCTGCGCGACGGCACCACGGACCCGCTGACCTCGGAGGTCGCGCGCCGCATCCTCGCCGACGAGGAACGCCACGTGCCGTTCCACTGCGACCGGCTCCGCGAGGCGTTCCCGCCCGCGGTGCGCCCGGTGGTCCGCGGCGCGTGGCGACTGATGTTCACCGGCGTGGCGGTCGTCGTCGCCGTCGATCACGGGCCCGCGCTGCGCCGTCTCGGCGTGAGCCGCCGCCAGTTCGTGCGGGACACGGTGGCCTGGCAGGCGCCGAGGATGATCGCCAAGCAACGGTGACTAGTTCTCGGCCTGTGACTTCAATGCCGCGTTCAACGCCCGGAAGTCGCGTTCCGTCTGGGTGATCGTGTGGCGTAGCAAGGGAACCAGCATCCCTCGGAACACCTCACTGTGGACCAGCCGGGTGCCGGCGCCGACCGTGGACAGCTGGAACAGGTGCTCCGCGCTGAACAGCCACCGCCATCGCAACGCGCCGAGCCACCGCAGTTCGGCGTTCTCCCGCACGGCGAGAACCTCCGGCGTGAACGTCTGCGGCCGGCCGTCGCCGGGGAACATCCGCAGCGTCAGGATCTCGCCGACGGCGAGCGTGCCCGACGCCTCCCGGATGAACGGGTTCCACGCCGGGTACCCGGCGAAGTCGGTCAGCGTCGCCCACACGGCGGCTGGCGGCGCGTCGATCTCGGTCTCCGTGCGAATCACCCGCATGCCCAGAACCTAGCCGAGCAGGAGCAGTGCCCCGAACTCCAGCTCGTCGAGCTCTCGCGCGACCGCCAAGACGGCGGCCCACGAGGTGACGTCCGGCCTGCGGCGCAGCAGGGCACCTCGCTCCCGCTCGGTCATCCCGCCCCAGACCCCGTACTCGATGCGGTTGTCCAGGGCCTCCGTCAGGCAGTTGGCGCGCACCGGGCAGTTGAGGCGGATCAGCTTCGCCCGCCGCTGCTCGACGCCGCGCGCGCGGATCGGCTGGCGCGCCTCTTCGGCGGCCCCGCGGCCGTCCGCCAGCGATCGGTTGCCATCGGACTCCCTGTCGCCGTGCCGGCCAGCGCGCCGGACTGTGTCGACAGGTAGTGGCGGGTTTCCGGCTCAGCGTGACAGGTTTCGCGCCGGCACGTAGGTCCCGGCCCGTGCCGCGGCGGCGACCGCCGCCGCCGACTGCCGCGCGATCGCGTCGTCCAGCGGCTCGCCGGCGATCACGTGCCGGAAGTACACCGGCGCCACCACCGCGCGCACCACCGCGCCGGCGTCCGTGCCCGCCGGCACGTCCCCGCGCGTGATCGCGCGTGTCACGACCGCCGCCGACCGCCGGTGCCGGTCCGCGTAGGTGGCGTGCAGTGCCGACGCGGCGCGGGCCGACTGGAACGACGCCGCGATGAACGCCAGCGCCGACGGGCCCGTCGCCGGGTCCGCGAACGCCGTCAGCACCTCCCGCGCCAGTTCGAGCAGGTCCTGTTCGAACGAGCCCGTGTCGGCCGGCTGCCAGTCGTCCTCGTCGGTCATCGCCAGCGCGTCCACGATCAACCCGTCCACGCCGCCCCACCGGCGGTACACGGTCGTCCGGTGCACCCCCGACCTGCTCGCCACCGCCTCGACCGTCAACCCCGCGTAGCCGTGTTCGGCCAGCTCCGCGTGCGTCGCGTCCCGCACGGCGCTCCGCGTGCGTGCGGTCCGGCCGCCGGGCCGGGAAGTCGGTTGCGTCGCGCCGTCGTCCATGGCACCATCTTAATGCAACTGATGTCGCATTAAGACTGTCACATGGAAGACGGCGCCATGGAGTCCTGAGGCCAACCCGAGTCACCCGACCCCGGCATGCCCTCAGGAGACCTCCTTGTCCACTCAGCTGACCCTGCGCGACGTCCGCAAGTCCTACGGCGAGCGCCTGCTGCTCGACGCCGTGTCCCTCACCATCCGCCCCGGCGAGCGGGTCGGTGTCGTCGGTGAGAACGGCGCCGGCAAGTCCACCCTGCTGCGCATGCTCGCCGGCCGGGAACGCCCCGACGACGGCGATGTCGTGGTCACCGCCGGCAGCGTCGGCTACGTCGGCCAGACCCCGGAGCTGCCCGCCGACCACACGGTCGGCGACGCGATCGACGCCGCACTCACCGACCTGCGCGCCATGGAGCGGCGGCTGCGTGCCCTCGAGACCGAGCTGGACGACCCGGCGCACCTCGCCGAGTACGGCGACCTGCTGACCGCGTTCGAGCTGCGCGACGGCTACCAGGCCGACGCCCGCGTCGACAAGGCCCAGCACGCGCTCGGCCTCGCCCACATCGACCGCGACCGCAGGCTCGGCTCGCTGTCCGGCGGCGAGCAGGCCCGGCTCGGTCTCGCCTGCCTCCTGGCCGCCGCGCCGGAGGTCATGCTGCTCGACGAGCCGACCAACCACCTCGACGCCGCGGCGCTGACCTGGCTCGAGGACCACCTGCGCGGACACCGCGGCACGGTCGTCGCGGTGTCGCACGACCGGGTGTTCCTCGAACGCGTGGCGACCGCGATCGTCGAGGTCGACGGCGACCGCCGCGCGGTGGCCCGCTACGGCGACGGCTACGCCGGCTACCTCGCCACGAAAGCGGCCGCCCGCCGGCGCTGGGAGCTGGCGTACGAGCGGTGGACCGCCGAGATCGGCGAGGTGACGGAGTCCATCGCGACCACCGCACACCGCGTCGCGCCCGGCCGGGCCATGAAGGACCGGAACAAGATGAGCTACGGCATGATCGGCGACCGCGTGCAGGCGTCGGAGTCCAGCCGGGTGCGCAACGCGCGCGAGCGCCTGCGGCGGCTGCGCGAGGACCCCGTGCCGAGGCCGCCGGACCCGCTGCGCTTCGCCGGCCGGCTCGCCGGCGGCGACCCACCGGAGACGGTCGTCGCGCTGCACGACGTCCGGGTCGCCGACCGGCTGCTCGTGCCGGACTTCGCGGTCGGCGGCCGGCAGCGGGTGCTCGTGCACGGCCCGAACGGCGCCGGCAAGACCACACTGCTGCGGGTGCTCGCCGGCGCGCTCGACCCGGACGAGGGCCGCGTCTCGCGCCGCGGGCGCATCGGCTACCTGGCGCAGGAGATCCCGGCCGACCGGCCGGAGCGCACCCTCCTCGCCGCGTTCGCCGATGGCCGTCCGGGCGCGCCGGAGGAGCACGCGGGGGCGCTGATGTCGCTCGGCCTGTTCCGTCCCGCGGACCTGCGGGTGCCGGTCGGCGCGCTGTCCGCCGGTCAGCGTCGCAGGCTCGCGCTCGCGCGGCTGCTCGGCGGCCGGCTGGACCTGCTGCTGCTCGACGAGCCCTCCAACCACCTCTCGCTCTCGCTGGTCGAGGAGCTGGAGGAGGCGATGGACACGTTCGCCGGCGCGCTGGTCGTGGTCTCCCACGACCGCGCGCTGCGCCGCCGGTTCACCGGCGCCGAGGTGGCGCTAGCCGACGGCCGGCTGGTTGCCTAGTTGCTCCCACAGGAACTCGTACACCAGGGCGGACTTGAAGGCGAGCTGCTCGTTGTCCGCGGCGCCGCCGTGCCCGCCCTCGATGTTCTCGTAGTAGCGCACGTCGTACCCGAGCTCCCTCAGCCGCGCCGTCATCTTGCGCGCGTGGCCGGGGTGCACCCGGTCGTCCCGCGTGGACGTCATGATGATCGTCGGCGGGTACGGGCGGCCGGCGGCGATGTTCTGGTAGGGCGAGTACTCCTTGAGGTAGGCCCATTCCGCCGGGTCGTCCGGGTCGCCGTACTCGGCCACCCAGGACGCCCCGGCGAGCAGCTTGTGGTACCGCCGCATGTCGAGCAGCGGCACCTGGCACACGATCGCGCCGAACAGCTCGGGGTGGCGGGTCAGCATCACGCCGGCCAGCAGGCCGCCGTTCGAACCGCCCTGGGCGGCCAGCCGCTCCGGTGTCGTGATGCCGCGCGCGACCAGGTCCCGTGCCACGGCGGCGAAGTCCTCGTACACCCGCAACCGGTTCGCCTTGACCACCGAGTGGTGCCAGTCCGGGCCGTACTCGCCGCCGCCGCGGATGTTCGCGACCACGTACGTGCCGCCGCGCTCGAGCCAACCGCGGCCGACCCCGCCGCTGTAGCCGGGGGTGAGCGCCACCTCGAAGCCGCCGTACCCGTACAACAGCGTCGGGCCGTCGTTCTCCTGTCCCACCACGAAGTACGGGATGCGGGTGCCGTCGTCGGAGGTCGCGAAGTACTGCTGCGTGGACAGTCCGTCGGCGGAGAAGAACGCGGGCGCCCGCTTGAGGACCTCGACCGGCCCGCCGAGCTCGCCGCGCTGCAGTGTCGCGGGCTGGGTGTAGCCGCTCGCGTTGAGGAAGTACTCGTCGTCGACGTCCGGGTTGGTGTCGAGGATGTCCGCGGAGCCGACCTCCGGCACGCCGGTGAGCGGGGTCCGCGCCCAGCCGTCGGCCGGGGTGAGCACGTCGAACCGGCTCTTCACGTCCTGCAGCGTCGCGACGATCAGATGGTTGCGGGTCCACTGGTGGTAGGCGAGCGAGGTGTGCTCGTCCGGCTCGAACAGGACGGTCAGGTCCCGCTTGCCGGCCAGGTAGTCTTCGAACCGGGCGGCGAGCAGCGTGCCGGAGGGGTAGGTGGTGTCGCCGACCGTCCACTCGGAACGGGTGCTGACGAGGAGCCACTCGCGGTGCGCGGAGGTCTCGGCGTCCTCCGGCACGTCGACGCGGACCAGCTCGCCGCCGGGCCGGCGCAGGTGCTTCTCCGTGCGGTAGAAGTCCAGGTTGCGGTAGACGAAGTCGCGTTCGAAGCCCTCGGTCGGGTCGTGGTACGCGCCCGCCGACACGTCGTCCGGCTTGCCCTCGAACACCGTGACCGCCTCGGACAACGGCGTGCCGCGCAGCCATTCCTTCACGACGCGGGGATAGCCGGACATGGTCAGCGAGCCGTCGCCGAAGTCCGTGCCGACGTAGATCCGGTCCTCGTCGACCCAGCCGACCCGGCTCTTCGCCTCCGGGAGCGTGAAGCCGTCCTCGACGAAGGTCAGCGTCTCGAGGTCGAACTCGCGCACGACGCTCGCGTCCGCGCCGCCCCTGGACAGGTCCACGAGCGCGCGCCGGTAGCCGGGCCGCAGCACGGTCGCGCCCTGCCACACCCAGCTCTCGCCCTCGGCTTCGGCGAGCGCGTCGACGTCGAGCACCAGCTCCCAGTCCGGGTCGTCCGTGCGGTACTGCTCGAGCGTCGTCCGCCGCCACAGGCCACGCGGGTGTGCCGCGTCCTGCCAGAAGTTGTAGAGGTGGCGCCCGCGCCTGCGCACGTACGGGATGCGGTCGTCGGCGTCGAGCACCTCGCGGATCCCGTCGCGCAGCGCGGCGAACCGCTCCCCGCCGGTCAGCTCCGCGACGGCCTCGGCGTTGCGCTCCCGCACCCAGTCCAGGGCGGTCTCGTCGGTGACCTCTTCCAGCCAGAGGTACGGGTCTTCTGTCATGCCTTGAGTCTGCCCGTCAGTCGCCCAGCATGCGCATGGCCTTCGCCACCTCGTCCGGTTCGAGTGCGCGGCCGGGCAGCGGATGTGCGGCGCCGGCGCGCAACCCGTCGAGCATGAACGCCAGGTGGCGGCGCCACGCGTCCGGCGCGGTCGTCGCGGTTGCCTCGATGATCGTCGCGGTGCTCCACAGGACGAACGCGAAGTCGCCGTCGTGGAAGTCGGGGCGCAGCTGCCCGGACGCCTGCGCCCGGTCGATGATCGTCGTCACGAGCTCGTGGCCGCGAGCCTTGAGCCGGTCGATCTCGGGGGCGTCCGGCAGCGCCTTCGCGCACAGCTCGTTGTAGCCGCGGTCGGCGGCCTGCAGGGCGCAGGTGTGCTCGAGGAACCAGGCGAAGCCCTCCCACGGGTCGGCCAGCGTCGACGCCTTGTGAGCCAGCTCGACCGCGCCCGCGACCTTGTCGGCGAGCGCCGCGTCGACCAGCTCGCCTCGGGTGGGGAAGCGGTTGTACAGGGTGCCGATCGAGACGCCGGCCTTCTTGGCGATGTCCTCGAGCGGGACGTCGACTCCTCGGGCGGCGAACATCCGGCGCGCCGCCGCGACCAGCAGGTCGCGGTTGCGCTGCGCGTCCCTGCGCAGCGGCCGGGCGTTCGTCATGCCACCCATCCTAGCCAAGTTGAGGGCGCGCTCAACTTGATGGTACAACTTGAGGGAAGCCTCAATTTCTTCGGAAGGACCACCATGAGAACCATCGCCATCTTCGGCGCCGGCCCGGCGCTCGGACTGTCGGTCGCCAAGCGCTTCGGTCGTGAGGGGTACCGGATCGCGTTGGTCGCCCGCAGGCAGGAGAGCCTGGACGCGCTGTCGGCGGAGCTGACGTCCCACGAGCACGCGACGTTCGTCGCCGACCTCGCCGACCGGGCCCAGGTCGGCGCCTCGGTGGCGGCGATCGAGGAGCGGTTCGGGCACATCGACGTCGCCGTGTACAGCCCGGGCGGGCTCGACCAGTCGCGGGTCGGCGTGCTCGACGTCGACCCGGACGCGCTGCCCGGCCAGCTCGACCTGCTGCTCCTCACGCCGATCGCGCTGGTCCGCGCACTGCTCCCGGGCATGCGGGAGCGGGGCGACGGCGCGCTGCTGTTCGCCTCCGGCACGTCCGCGATCACGCCGGTGCCGCAGCTCGGCAACGTCGGCCTCACGCTGGCCGCCACCCGCAACTACGTGCTCAACCTCAACGGCGCCCTGGCCGCCGAGGGCGTCTACGCGGGCGTCGTGCCGATCGGCGGGCTGATCAAGGGGAGTGCCGCGGAGGCGGTGGTGGCGAACCTGCCGGAGGAGTTCGCGAACTTCGACCTGTCCGCGTTCGCCGTGCTGGACCCGAACGACATCGCCGAGGTGTTCTGGGACCTGAACCTCAAGCGCGACCGCGCGGAGGCGATTGTCGGCTAGAGAGTTCGTCAGGACGCTCGACGCCGGTTGGGCTCAGCTCGGCGCGCCGAGCGACTCGACACACCACGTGCCGTTCGGCCGCGTCTTCATCGTCATGATGAGGCTCGGTCGTGGCTGTCGTGCGAGATCGGCGAAGTTGAGTTCGGTCCGCACGGTGTCCTTGTCGGCCTGCTCGCCGGCGCCGACGACAAAGCCGACCTCCGCCAGTCCGCTGACCTTGAGCATCAGGTCCTGCGCCTGTGGTTGGCCGCAGGCGACCGCCTCGACCGCGTCCAGATCGCCGTTGTTGAGGATGTCGACCATGTCCCGCGCGAGCCGGTCGGCGGCGGTGACCTGGTCGCCGGTCGTGGTGGAGCTGGATTCTGTTCCGCCGCCGCTGGAGTTGCCGTCGTCGCCGGTCAGCGCAATGGCCAGCGGGATGGCAACGGCGGCGAGGACCGCCACACAGAAGACGCCGATCATCGCCGCGGTGTTCGGCTTCCTCCGGGATCGATGAGGTGGGCTGGTCACGCCGGGAAGTCTGGCACGACGGCGCGGGATGCGATGGCGGGTCGCGAACCTTGCCGACACCTGACCCCGGCGGCAACGCCCACCGTTCATCCGACACCGGCGATGCTCGACCCCGCGGCTCGGCGTCCCGGTCCTGTTCTGTCGATGGCTCCGGCGTGCCGCGAAACGCCGTCTCCCATGGCTGGAAGGACTTTCCCGGGCGCGCCGTGAACGCGCGTCCGATGTGGGTGCGCACCAGGGCCGAACTGCCGCCGGATCACTCGCGCTCGGCCGCGTCGATCTCCGCCAGCAGTCCGGCCTTGCGCGCGTCGCCGCAGAACGCGGCCCGCACACCAGCCCTGGCCAGCTCGGCCAGCTCGCCTCGGCTCAGCCCGAAGTGCTCGTGCACCAACAGATACTCGGTGTTCATGTCGGTGTGGAACATGCCGGGGTCGTCGGTGGCCAGCGTGACCGGCACACCCGCGTCCAGCAGCCTGGGCAACGGGTGCTCGGCGAGCGTCGCGACGGCTCTCGTGCGGAGGTTGGAGGTCGGGCACACCTCGACCGGGATGCCCTCGCCGGCCAGGTGAGCGAGCAGGTTCGGGTCGGCGACCGCGCTGGTGCCGTGCCCGATGCGTTCGGCATGCAGGTTGGTGAGCGCGGACCAGATCGTCTCCGGCCCGGTCGTCTCGCCCGCGTGCGGCACCAGGTGCAGGCCGCCGTCGCGGGCCATGTCGAACGGGTCGCGGTAGCGCTCGCGCGGCACGCCGACCTCGTTGCCGCCGAGGCCGAAGCCGACCGTGCCGTCCGGACGGTGGCGCAACACCCACTCGGCGGTCGCGACGCCGTGGTCGTAGCCGAGCGACCCGGCGATGTCGAACACCCAGGCCAGCTCGACGCCGTGGCGCTCGCGGGCGAGCGCGCGGCCCGCCGTGAGGGCCTCGGCCAGCTCATGGGGGTCGATGCCGAGCAGGATGTGCGGCACCGGCGTGACCGTCACCTCGGCGTAGCGCACCGCGTTGGCGGCCAGGTCCCTCGCGAGGCCGACCGCGAGCGCGGTGACGTCCGCTCCCGTGGCGACGAGCTTCGTGACTTCGACGTACACGTCGATGAAGTGCGCGAAGTCGACGAACTCGTAGAACGCGCGTAACCGCTCGCGGTCCGTCGGCACCTTCTGGTCGGGGTGGCGGCGCGCCAGCTCCAGGACGGTGTCCAGCGACGCGGAGCCGACCAGGTGGACATGCAGCTCGACCTTGGGAAGTCGCTCGATGAAGGCACGCACCCCGTCATCGTGCCCGAGCACCGCGTCATGTGCCGCGCCCGGCGCACACAGTCCGGGCGCGGCACAGTAGCCCACCCCACCGACAGTCCCACCGCTCCGCCGGCCCGTTCCCGGCCACTTGTCCACAACCCGGTCACTTGTCCACAGCAACCCCGAGTTGATCTCCACACCGTCGGCTCCTCGCGCATCGTGGACGGCATGACTCCGACGCCATCCCCGTCCACTACGTCCCCGCACACCCACGTGCGACTGAGCGACCTGTCCGAGCTGATCGCCGGCATCCCCGGGCTGATCGGCTATCCACCGACCGAGTCGGTGGTGGTGTTCACGTTCCGGTCGACCCACGACCTGTGGCTGTCCACCACCCTGCGCGGCGACCTGCCGACGCCCGACATGGTCCCGCTCGCGGTCGACCAGATGCTCGCGGCCGCGACGCAGAACAGCGCCGTGGCCGCGATCGCGGTGGTGATCGGCGGCGACCTGACCGACCCGCCATCGCACCGCCCCATGGTGGCCGCGCTGCGCGCGGTGTTCGAGGCGGCCGGCATCGCGCTGGTGCACGCGTCGTGGGTCCGCGAGGTCGCGGACGGCGAACAGTGGCGCTGCTACGAGGATCCGCTGTGCGGCGGCACGGTGCCGGACCCGAGGTCGTCGACGGTGGCCGCGGCGATCACCCTGTCCGGCGCGGTGACGTTCCCGAGCAAAGCGGCCATGGCGCGACAACTGGCCGCCGACGACCCGAAAGCCCTGGCCCGCAGGGAAAAGCTCCTCGACGAACACATGGAGAAGGCGGCGGCCCCGTACACCAGGGAGGCCCTGGCGCGAGACCTGCGGACCGTACGAGCCGAGATCACGAAGGCCGCGAGCTCCAGAAACCTCCCCACCCTGACCGACAAGCGGTTGGTACGCATGGCAATGGCGCTTTCCCAGCCGGAGGTGCGAGACGAGTGCCTGACTGTCGCACTGTCGGCGGAGGCCGACGCGGCGGAACGCCTGTGGACGGTGCTGACCAGGTCGCTGCCGGCGCCAGAACGAGCGGAACCGGCGTACCTGCTGGCGATGTCGTCCTACCTGAGAGGCGACGGCGCACTGGCGGCCGCGGCGCTGAGAACAGCGCTGGACGCGAACCAGGCGCACGCGATGGCGGCGCTGCTGGACAAGCTCGCAGCACACGGAGTCCCACCGGAGGACATCCGGGAGATGCTGACCACCGCGGTAACGGCAGCCGATCCAGCCACGCCACTCGAGCCCGGGGTCGCTACCCAGGCGCCGGCAGCCGAACCAGCGCGCGCCGAACCCGCGAGTCCAATGCACCCATCACCTGGCCCAGTCCCGGCGTTTTCTCCGCCCAGCGTCCCCTCGTCAACCACAACCCCGCACCCGGGGGCAAGTCCCGTCGCGCCGCACGGTCTGCTGGCGGCGGCAGCCCCGGGACCGGTCAAGCACCCGGCAACCGCCGAACGCCGTCAGCACCCCACCAACGCGCTCAAGAAACTGAAGGCGTTCCTGGCGGACAGGGCAGCGGGCACTAGACCGCCGAGCGACCCCGGGTGAACTCCCACGCGTCGCGGACGATGACGTTCAGGTCGACGTGTTCCGGCTTCCACCCGAGCTCGTCCTGGGCCCG
>Ga0193742_1000575_pt1 | contig 24123 bp, 19 predicted proteins | sample L2c1metaG_FD_165511 | JGI IMG/M metagenome (GOLD analysis project Ga0193742, IMG submission 165511) | Soil microbial communities from a riparian zone of the East river system, Colorado, United States - L2c1 | ecosystem: Environmental > Terrestrial > Soil > Riparian zone | place: USA: East River... | reverse complement strand
AGATGCAGAAAGCGCGCAACGAGGCCGGTCCATCCCGTCTGGTGGCTCGCCCCAATGCCCGCGCCGTTGTCCCCATGGAAGTACTCATAGAACAGGAGGTAGTCTTTCCAGTGGGGATCGGTCTGAAACTTCTCCGAATCGCCAAAGACGGGCCTTCTTCCCTTGTCATTCACGCGGAAGGTATTCGCCAGCCGGTCGCTGATCTCATGCGCCACCTCGAAGAGATTCTTCTCCACACCCGAGCCCGTCGGACACTCCACCTTGAGCGAATCTCCGTAGTACTGGAACATCAGCAGCAGCGCCCGGATCAGCAACGCATTCACCGGCATCCACACCGGCCCGCGCCAGTTCGAGTTTCCACCGAATAATCTCGTCGTGGACTCCGCTGGCTCATACTGCACCGTATAGCGCGTCCCCTCCAGGTCGAAGACGTAAGGGGCTTTCAGATGTTCCTGCGAGATCGATCGCACGCCATGTGGCCCGAGGAACTGCTCCTCGTCCAGCATCCGCTCGAGGACCCGTTTCAAATTATCGCGGTTCAACACCGACAGCATGAACCTTCCGAACTCGCCCGGCGTCTCCGGATCGTGAAGATTGGCCGCAAGCTCCGGCCTTCGCTCGAAGAAGTTCTTCGCCCGCTCCATCAGCCGGATACTTCTCAATCAGCTCCGGCGGAATGATCGACACTGCCGCCAGCGGCAACAGCCCCACCATCGACTTCAAACGCAGCCTGCAGCCGGTTCCATCCGGAGCATAGAGCACGTCGTAAAAGAAGCCGTCGTGCGCATCCCACAGTTCGTTGGAGCTGTCTCCCTGCGGGTCCATCGCGCCTGCGATCCACAGAAAGTGCTCGAGGAACTTCACCGCCACGTCCTCATAGCTTTCGTCGTGCGCTGCCAGTTCGAGCGCGATGCTCAGCATGTTCTGTGCAAACATCGCCATCCACGCCGTACCATCCGCCTGCTCCAGATAGCCTCCATCGGGCAGCGGAGCGCTGCGGTCGAAGACGCCGATATTATCCAGCCCCAGGAACCCGCCCTCGAAGATGTTGTGTCCCGAACGGTCCTTGCGGTTCACCCACCACGTGAAGTTCAGCAGAAGTTTGCGGAAACACGTCTCCAGGTACTGAAGATCGCCTTTGCCGCCGTTCAGGCTCTTCTCCGTCAGGTAGACATAGAACACCGCCCACGAGTGCACCGGAGGATTTACATCGCCAAAGTTCCACTCGTACGCCGGAAGCTGACCGTTGGGGTGCAGGTAGGTCTCGCTGACCATAAGCTCCAGCTGGTTTTTAGCGAAGTCCACATCCACCATGGAGAGCGCCACCGTATGGAACGCCAGATCCCAGGCCGCATACCATGGATACTCCCACTTGTCCGGCATCGAGATCACGTCCGCATTCAGCATGTGGAACCAGGGCGCGTTCCGCATCACCAGCCTGCGTCCCGCTCCCGTCGGGCTGTATCCATGCTCTCGAAGCCACAGGTCCAGATCGAAGTAGTAAAACTGCTTGGACCAAAGCATTCCCGCAAGGGCCTGCCGGATGATCGTCTGGTCGTCGGACTCGCACTTCGGCGGACACAGGGCCTTGTAGAAATCATCCGCCTCCTGCTTTCGTTCGGTGAACACCGCCTCGAAGCCGGCCCCGAACGGCGCCACCATCACCGCGCTGCGCGAGATCCTCAACCGCACCACGGCTTCGCCGTCACCCGGGATCGTCCTCTCGTAGACCGCCGCCGCCTTGGTTCCCTCGTGATCCGGGTTCACCGCATCCTTCACGCCATGAATCACATACTCGTGGAAGGCGTCCTTCACGAACGGCGTGGCATTCGGCGTTCCGGACAATCGCTTCTGATTCGATTCGTTCTCCGTGAACAGCAGTTCGAGCGCTCCCTCACAGTGCAGGAAGTAGTCTCCGAGCCGATCGTGCTGTGCGGCGATCACTCCCTCGCCCGCCCCCTTCAGCCCGGGCTTGCCAGAGACTCTCTCCTGCCACCAGTTGTTGCGGAACCACACCGTGGGAAGCAGATGCAGCGCTGCTGCCTCCTTGCCGCGATTGACGGCGGTAATCTTCACCAGGATCTCGTCCGCGTCGGCCTTCGCATACTCGACAAACACATCGAAATATCTGTCTTCGTCGAAGATCTTGGTGTCGATCAGCTCGTACTCCTGCTCGAACTTCGACCGTTTCGCGTTCGTCGCCACCAGGTCGTCGTAGGGAAACGCCGCCTGCGGATACTTGTACAGATACTTCATGTACGAGTGCGTCGGCGTGGAGTCCAGGTAGAAGTAATACTCCTTGACGTCTTCTCCGTGATTTCCTTCGGAGTTGGTCAGCCCGAAGAGCCGCTCCTTCAAAATCGCATCCTTGCCGTTCCACAGCGCCAGCGCGAAACAGAGATGCTGATGATCGTCCGAGATCCCGGCGATACCGTCCTCACCCCACTTGTAGGCCTTCGACCTTGCCTGATCGTGCGTAAAGTAGTTCCACGCATCCCCATTCGGCGAATAATCCTCACGCACGGTTCCCCACTGCCGCTCGCTAAGATAAGGCCCCCAAAGCTTCCAGGCCCTCTCGCCGCTCTTCGCTTCGCTAAGACGATCCTGTTCCACACCGGCCATGCTTCACCTCATCAACGCGTTAGGCCCCGGAAATCCAGTCTCTACAGACACTAGGACTCGCTATCCCGGCCGTCAACCGCGTCGACCCGCGAACTCTCGTTCTCTTTGAAAATTAACCTCTCCCTCATCTCCATGAACCAGCGCAGGCGAACCGCGTACAATCGCATCGACTGTCTAACGAGGTCCCGAGGTCTCCATCGTGCCTGATACCCCTGTCCTGCTTCTCATTGTCATCGTTCTGCTCTACGTCATCAGCTGCATCAAGATCCTCAAGGAGTACGAACGCGCTGTCGTCTTTCGCCTCGGACGCAGCCGCGATGCCAAGGGTCCCGGCGTCATCCTCGTCTTCCGCCCTCTCGACCAGATCGTCCGCGTCTCCCTTCGTCAGGAGGCGATGGAGGTTCCGCCCCAGGACATCATCACCCGCGACAACGTCACGCTCAAGGTGAATGCCGTCATCACGCTGCGCGTCGTCGACCCCACCAAGGCCGTCATCGAGGTGGCGAACTACATCTATCAGACCAGCCAGTTCTCCCAGACCACCCTCCGCTCCGTCCTCGGCGAGGTCGATCTCGACGAGCTCCTGGCCCACCGCGACCGCCTCAACCAGCGCATCCAGACCATCATCGACGGCCACACCGCCCCCTTCGGCGTCAAGGTGGTCTCAGTCGAAGTCAAGCAGGTCGACATGCCCGAGACCATGCTCCGCGCCATGGCCAAACAGGCCGAGGCCGAGCGCGAACGCCGCGCCAAGATCATCCACGCCGAAGGTGAATTCAACGCCGCCCAGAAGCTCGTCGATGCCGCCGCTCTCATGGCCACCCAGCCCATGACGCTGCAACTCCGCTATCTTCAGACTCTTACAGAGATAGGTGTCGAGAAGAATACGACCATCGTTTTTCCCCTTCCAATGGAGCTGATGAACCTGTTGAATAAAACAGTCCAGACCGCGGGCGCTGCACAGCCGCTTCCGCGCATCAACGTGGACCCCGGCACTCCGCAGGCCTCCGCCGCACCATCCGCGAATCGCCTGTCGGCCGAACCCATAGAGTAGGAGTCCTCACGACGGCTCCTGCATTTTGAAGGACCGACCGTGAAGACCCGCTATATCGAAGACGACGACCTCGACACCGCCTCTCCCGCCCGTGAGCTCTCGCTCAGCCCCTCTACGGTCCTGGGAATCTTTTTCCTGCTCGCCCTGATCTGCGCCGTCTTCTTCGGCTTCGGCTACAGCATGGGCCGCCGCTCCGCCGCGCCCACTGCGGCAGCCTCGACCAGCGACAACGACTCCGCTCCTCTCAAGACCACGGGCGGCGCCAAACCTACACCGGGCCAGGCAGATAAGGCCGACGGCCTCACCCCGGCCGACGTTGCCGCCTCCGAAGCTCCCTCGCCTGAAAAAGTCTCGGCGGCCGCTCATCCAGTGGCCGAGGCTCCAGAGCCACCGCAGCCCCGGCTCCAGCGCGTAGTCGCAAAATCCAGCGATCCCCCAGCGTCTCCCCAACTCACCCCGGCTGTAGTCGTCAAGACACCCGTGTCTTATCCGGCCGCTGCTGTGGCTGGCGGCCAGCCCGCGCTGGTCCAGATCGCCGCCGTCTCCCGGTCGGAGGATGCTGAAATCCTCGTCAATGCCCTTAAAAAGCGCGGCTATACCGTGGCCATCCGCCACGAGCCTCAAGACAAGCTCCTCCACATCCAGCTTGGCCCCTTTCCCACCCGCAAGGACGCCGAGGGGATGCGCCAGCGCCTCAGCACCGACGGCTACAACGCGATCGTGAAGTAGGCTTCTCCACCCGTCCCAAAGATGACAATCGTCTGACAACTCACGGCCGTGGCGACCGTACACTGATCCGCTATGCCGACCGAGACCGAATCCCCCTCGCAAGCTTGCTGGAGCCAGGATCGGCCGGACTCGCTCGCCCCTCCCCTTGCCGAGCCTCCCTACTTCGACGCCACCCTCGACGCCTGGGTCTTCAGCCGATATGCCGATATCGTAACCGCCCTCCGCGTCCCCTCTCTGGTTCCCGCCTCCGTCCGCAATCGAGCTCCTCAGCCCCCACTGGATCGCGAACAGCATCGCAGGATGCGCGCCGAGACCTTCGCGGCTCTCCCTGCCTCGCAACTGCGTACATGGAAGAAGCACCTCGCCGGCCACGCCGAAGAGCTCGTCCATAAGCTTCCGGAGGACAGGCCTGTCGATCTCCTGGCCGAGTATGCCCATCCTCTCTGCCTCTCGATCGCCGCCACGGTCACCCGTATCCAGCACGACGAGGCCATAAAGCTCTGCCCGAAGGCTCGGCTGGTCTCTACCGCCGCCGCCGATCCGTACAACGCCGTCCTGCGCTCTGCCGCAAACTCCGCCGACGCCGAACTCCGTCCCTGTTTCCCCGCCGATGGCCCGGAGAGTCTGCGCGACCTGGGTTTTGTCGCCCTCTCGCAGACCCTGCCCGCCCTGCTCGGCAATACCTGGTTCGCTCTGCTCGAGCATCCGGAACAGTGGCAGCGCCTCCATCTCCATCCCGGGCTGATCAAGCCCGCAATCGAAGAGCTGATGCGCTACGCCGGTTTCACCCGCACCGTCACGCGTTTGGCAACCGCTGACGTCCGCATAGGAGAAACGCACATCCACAAGGACCAGCGCATCGTCCTCCGCCTGGTCGCTGCCAATCGCGACCCCGTCTCCTTCCCCCAGCCCAACCAGATCGACTTCGCCCGGCGAGTCCCCGGGCATCTCTCCTTCGGAGCCGGCCTCCACGCCTGCGTAGGGGCGCGCCTCCTCCGCATGATCGCCCTCACCCTCACCTCGTCCCTGCTGTCGCGCTTCGCGGAAGCCCGGCTCGCCGGTGAGATCTCCTGGGAAGGGGGAGCGACCTTTCTCACCCCGCAACGCCTTCGCGTGCACCTTCGCCGATAGCAGTCCCAAAGATCAACCCCGTCACGACATTCTGTAAACGCAACGTCGTAAAATGGCCCTCGGCTCCTCGTTCCCATCTCTGCCTCGAAAGACAAACAGAAAACGTGGCCTATCTGCGCAACGCCTCGTCAAGTCTCGCCATCCTCGCGTCTCTTCTCCTCTGCACAGGTTGCATTCACAAAACGCCTACGCTCGGGGAGACCTGCACGCTCGAAGAAAAATCTGGATACTCCCTCCTCGTGCCTTCGCTCTCCTCCCAAACCAGCGATGCAGACTTTCAAACCAGCATGATCTCGCTGCCCCGCGACCAATGGGCCGGGATCACGACCTCCAGACAAGACTGCGTCATTCATGGCCCCGTCTTCTCGCTCGATCCAGGCGGTCCCGGCAAATCCAGCCAGTGGATCATCAAAAGCCTCAGCCCGCAAGGCTGGCCAAAACGCGCAGGCGAACTCGACATCCACGCCGAATGGAACCACTTCCTCCGAGATCTCCTCGAGCTCGAACGTCAATCCTGTTTCCCTCGCAAGGAGAGCTTCTACACCATGCGCCGCGCGATCGCCGAGAAGATCCCGCTCCCGGCCAATGAAGCAGCCTTCTTCTCCTACTCCTTCGGCGGAAGCGGCTTCGTCGACCTTGCCCCCGGAATGCAGATCAAGATCGAGCGGCCCCTGGTTCAAAGCGCCACCTCGACGACACGTGCAGCCTACAAAGGCTCCCTCGAGGCCGACTATCGTGTCACCTCGCCCTCCAGCATCGGCGCCGCGCTCGTCCTCTCCCGCACCGCAAACCGGCGAGCCGCAACATCGCTCGGAGCCGAGGCAAACCTCATCTTCGAGCTGTCGAACCGCTTCGCTCCCAAACCCCTGCTAAGGCTCTTCCTGCAATCCATCGGCGAGGGCAAAGCTCAGCCCGCCGCCATCCTCCTCGGGGCAAGCGGCGTTCACGATCTCGAAGAAGCAACCCGCCGTGTCGAAGAAAATGGACACACCAGCTGCCCTCAGCCCTCATCTCCCGCCGTCGAGTGCATCTGCTTCGGAACCGAGACCGCCGTAAGCCTGCTCTCGTCGGTCCAGATCAACGGCAAGACCGAGCTCCGCCCCTTTGGCACAACCGTGGGGTACATGATCGATGTGAGGTTCTCAACGCCCGGTCCCCCCAACAAGGACCTGCTGGACCACGACCTCCAGACCGTTACACTAAGCAGGCCCATGGTGACCGGAGGATATGCAGAGGTGAAGTTTCCCAGAACCATGGACTCCGTAAGTCAGATCGTCCTGCTTCCGGGAGACCGGCTGGCCTGGAAACAGTAGCGATCAACCGCAACTCAGTCCACCGGCTTCATCTCCAACGGCAAGGCCTCAGCGATCTCCTCCCGAACCGCCCGCAAAAGATCCTCGCGAGTCGAAAAATCCGCAGGCTCGATCACCGGAAGCACCCTCACCCGCGCGACTCCAGGAGTAATCGCCGCGCTTCCCTTCTGCATCATCCTCTCCGTGCCCGAGATCGCCACCGGAACGACAGGAGCCCCGGTCTCCATCGCCAGGAAAAACGGGCCTTTTTTAAAGGCGGAGAGATGGCCGTCCTTCGATCGCGTTCCCTCCGGAAAGACCAGGATGTTCAACCCGTTCCCCAACGCTTTGGCCGCCTCCACCACACTCGCCTGTGCGGCCTCGCGTCTGCCACCGCGCTCGACGGGAACAAACTGTCCCATCCGCATCGCCCGGCCTAGAATCGGGATGCTCATCAGCTCCTTCTTCAGCAGCACCGAGCTCTGTCCCGGAAGGACCGGCAGCACTACGGGAGGATCGAGATTCGAGACGTGATTGCACATGAAGATGCAGGGGCGCTCGGCCGGAACGTTCTCCAGCCCCGTAACCTCGATCCGGATCCCGGCCGCCCGCACCCCGGCATTGGCGATCCACATCGCGAACCGGTATAGCCGCTTAACATTTCCAACCACGAACGAATAGGGGATCCCGACGATCCCGACGATAGGCCCCAGGGCCAGGTAGACAAACAACAGTTTCAGGGTAGCGAACATGCCACTTGGCAGAATACCGTACCTGATCCCTGCGAAATCCTGTCAAGCCCCCCTTTCGCATAAATTATTGAAAACAAGACGAATAAATGGTCCTTAAAGGTGCCGATTCACCCCACCCAACTTGCTAAACTTAAAGAAAGAGCCCGGGGCAGGTTCGTCATTCTGAGCGAAGCGAAGAATCCCTGTATTTTGTCTTGAACGCCACGAAAGCCTACCTCAGAAGCAATTTAAGCCATTTGAATGCAAGACTTTAGCCACAACTACCCTGTTTTCAAGACTTTGCAGGCCAACCCCACGGGCAAGCTATTGAAAACAGGGAATTTATCGCTAAAGTAGGGGGAGGGGTCTCCCTCAGGGGAGCCGCACAGCCAGGTGTCCCGCGACCGCGGCCTCAGTAATGGCGCGAGGAAGTTTCTGATAGATCCCTCCGAAGCCTCCATTCGAGAGAATCGCCACGATATCTCCGCTGCGAAGCTCGGGAGCCAGCGAAGCCACGATGGCGTCAGCGTCCTGATAAACAGCCGCGGAGATCCCGCGCCCGATCAGACCGCAGACCACTCGTTCCGGATCCAGCCGTTCCTCCGCCGGGATACTTTCGGACTTGAAGACTCCGGCCAGCACCACGCGATCTGCAAGCGCAAGGCTATCGATCAGAGCGCTCTCGAATACATTTCTGCGCAACGTGTTCGATCGTGGCTCGAGCACAGCGATCAGCCGTTGTCCCGGATGAATTTCCCTCAGCGCCCGCAGCGTCTCCCGGATCGCCGTGGGATGGTGTGCGAAGTCGTCGATGATGGTCACGCCTTCCGCGACGGCCTTCACTTCGAGCCTGCGCTTCACGCTGTGAAAGGTACGCAGCGCCTCGATGATCGCCTCGACCGGAACTCCTTGTCCCGACGCCAGCGCCGCCGCCGCGGTTGCATTCAGGGCGTTGTGTTCTCCGGCCATCGGAAGCGACAGCTCCGCGAACCGCTCACCTGCGCGCCACAGGGTCCAGCACGTCATCGGGCCTTCGTGGCGAAGATCGGAGATGCGCCAGTACGAGTTCTCCTGGAAGCCATAACGCTCGGCCGCACAGAACGCCTTCGCCACGCACTCCGTGACGTTTTCGCTGGCGTCATAGGCGACGATCCGGCCGCGACGAGGAACAAGGTTCACGAACCGCTTGAAGGCAGTCTTCACGGCTGCGAGATCGGCATAGATATCGGCGTGGTCGAACTCGACATGCGTCAGGATCGCCGCATCGGGAAAGTAATGCAGGAACTTCGGACCCTTGTCGAAGAACGCCGTATCGTATTCATCGCCCTCAAGGAGGAAGGGTTTCGTCGGACGAACCATGAAGCTGGTTCCGAAGTTCTCCGCGACGCCTCCGATCAGAAACGAAGGCGCGAGTTCGGGAGCGTGCTGAGAGGCGACCTCATAGATCCACGCCAGCATGCTGGTCGTGGTCGTCTTGCCATGCGTTCCCGCAACCACCAGCGGCTCGCGTCCCGTGAGGAATTCATCATGCAGGATCGACGCCATCGAGCAGAAAGGAATCCGCTCGTCCATCACGCGCTCCAGCTCCACATTGCCGCGCGAGATCGCATTTCCGACGATCACAAGGTCAGGCCGGCGATCGAGATTCCGCTCCGTATAAGGTTCATGCACGGCGATGCCAAGCTCCCGCAGCAGGTCGCTCATCGGCGGGTAGGCCGCTGCGTCGGAGCCTGTGACCTCGTGCCCCTGCTGCTTCAACATTCCGGCAAGCGAGGCCATCGCTGTGCCGCAGATTCCTATGAGATAGATGTGTTTCTGCATTGCGCCAAAGAAAGACTAACCTGAAACGGCGGCCTCGAGAAAGCTCAATCGTGGATTCTCTGCATCGGTCAGGTCAAGCCTTGCAGAGACACCGAGCGGAAGCGTCCGGTTCGCGCCATCCACATGGCCGCAGCGCAACCCGATCGCCACCGGCCCCTCGAATCCTCGTAACCCATGCAGGATTGCGCGTTCCAGCAGATCGCGGTCGTCCTCCGGGACGCACTGCGCCATATCGCCGAAGACGATGCCGCGAACATCCTCGAGCCTTCCCGAATAACGCAGATGCAGCAGCATCCTGTCCCACTGATAGGGCTTCGTGCCGATGTCCTCGAGGAAGAGCACGCTGTCGCTAAGCCGTGGAGCAAAAGGAGTTCCCAGACCCGCAGCAAGGATGGAGATGCAGCCGCCGAGCAGGTCTCCTTCGGCAACTCCAGGCTGCAGCACGCGCAGACCATCCTCCGCGCCGAGCGTCCAGTCGCTGACGCCTTCGAAGGTGTTGCGCCAGCTCACGAAATCGACACCGTCAACGCGAGCAAAATCGGCGGCAACCATCGGAGCGTAAAAGGTGGTCAGGTTCGCCTCGTTCTGAAGCCAGCTATGCAACGAGCTGTGGTCGCTGTATCCGAGGAACGCCTTCGGGTTGGAGCGAATCAGGTCGGCATCGAGATAAGGCAAAAGCTCAGCCGAACCCCAGCCGCCGCGTGTGCAGATGATCCCATCGACTTCGTCGTCGGCAAAGGCCGCGTGCATGTCTTCAAGCCGTTCCAGGAGAGTTCCCGCGTAGTACAACGGGCCGCCCCCCCATGCGTGTCTGCCAACTTTGACGCTATATCCTGCGGCTTCGAGCGCTACGAGACCACGCTCTATCAGCTCGCGTTTCGCCGTGCTCGCAGGCGAGATGACGCCGAGCGTCGCTCCCGGGCGCAGCGCGGGAGGCTTGATAAAGGCGTGCTCCGCTAAGCTCACAGGGATGAGACCTCTCCTCGGCAGATGATCTCGGCAGGCCCGGTGAGCCGCATAACCTGATCATTTTCGAGCCACACGATCCGCTGCGCGCCGCCTTCGGCCACTGCCTTCAGCTCCCGGCCAGCACCGCGCAGCACCATCGCAGCGGCGGAGGAAGCACAGGTTCCCGTTCCCGACGAGGTCGTCGGTCCGCAGCCTCGCTCGAAGATGCGAAACGCGATCTCGCTCTCGGAGAGAACCTTCACAAACTCAACGTTGGTTCCGTGCGGAAAGAGCGGACTTGCACTGATTTGTGCTCCCAGCGCCTGCCAGGTGAGACCATGCGCACTGAAATCCTCCGAGTCAACGAAGAGGACGAAATGAGGATTACCCACATTGACCATCGCACCCGCAATATCGCCCACGCCGGGCAGCGAGATGACGCGTTCCATCACGCGCGGAACTCCCATCTCGCTCTCAATCAGGTAAACGGGATCGGCTTCTTCGACAACGCGGCAGCTTCGTGGACCGCCATGCGTTCCCAGCACCACCTCGTCGATTCCCTCCGAGCTTGCGAGCCACGCAGCCACGCAGCGGGTTCCGTTGCCGGACAGCTCGGCTTCGCTCCCGTCGGCGTTGAAAAGCCGCAGGAAGAACTCACCGTTCGATCTGCGTTCCAGGAACTCGATGCCATCGGCGCCGATGCTGGTATTGCGGCTGCAGAGCTTGCGAGCGAGTGCGGAGTGCTGACGTCTGGCAACCTCTTCTTCAAGGATCAGGAAGTCGTTGCCGCAGGCATGAGCTTTTACGAAGGGAATCATCACTGCTCTATTCTTCCTCAGGATCGCGAAAGACGACAACCTGGCTGTGGGCGTTGCCCGCCTGGAGCTCGCGAAGAAGCTGCGCGTGACGCTTGCGATTCGCCGAGACTGCGAATGTGATGCGTTCAAGGCCGTCCATATGGTCGCGCTCGAGGACATTGAGGCGGATGCCCATAGGATCCAGGACGCTCAAGAGGGAGACATACATGGCCCTGGGATTGTCGCCGCGCACTTCATACAACATCGCCGAGCGCTTCCATCCCGTCTTCGATTCGAGGTAGCCGACGAAGGCCAAAGCAATGAAAGCAATCACCGTTGCCAGCACCGCTTCGAGGTACAACCCCGCGCCGCAGGCCATCCCGATCGAGGCGATCACGAACACAGTCGCCGCGCTCGTCAGCCCGAAGACGCGATCGCGCGTATGCAGAATGATTCCCGCGCCGAGAAAGCCTATGCCTTGCACGATGTTCGAGGCGACGCGCCCTTTGTCGGTGTTGCCGTCTCCCGCCAAGATCGGCGAGAGCAGGGTGAAGAAGGCGCAGCCCAGACACAGCAGCAGATTCGTGCGCAGTCCTGAAGCCTTATGCCTCCGCTCGCGCTCGAGACCGATCAGACCACCCAGCAGGCAGGCGGTCAGCAGCCTCGTCACCGTTCCGGTCGAGAGCAGCTCCTGGTCAATCTGACTGAAGTGAAACTGGGGAACGAGCATGGGGTCTGCGAGAGATGTTAGCACCCCAACTCTCTGTGCTCTGAGCGATTTTCTTCAGAAGTGAGAGGACTTGTAGACCCTCGCGCAGGATTGCCCGGAGGTGCACAGGACCTCGAGCTCGGTTAGTCCTTCTGGATGCGCCGCGACCGCAGCCGCAACCGGATCGCCCGAGATCGCGACCACATAGGCTGCGTGCTCCGCGGGAGCGGCGAGCGCGACCTTCCAGGTGTCATAGTCGGTTTCGCTCAGCGTCTGCTTCAACGGAATACCCGCACGCTGCAGTGCTCCCACGTGATCGGAGTTATACATCAGAATAGGAACGCCCGCGGGAAACGTCTTCAGCTCATTCGCAATCGCCTGCTCGAAGGCTACACGGGTAATCGAGTTCGCCTGCGCCTCACGAAGCACAAGAGGCATGCGGTGCATCATCAGGATGGTGTTGATCGCAAGCAGGAGCACCGCAGCCGGAACCATCAGACGAACCAGCACAGGCTGCGTCACGGCCCAGCGCTGCTGCGCCCATCCCGCGAAGACGAAGGCGAAGATGGCGAAGACGGGCAGCATCTCCATTCCGTAGCGCGAGTTGTAATACGAGTGCGGCCAGAGCGGGGGGATGAAGATCGGTACCGATCCGAAGGCAATGGAGTAGATGTAGAACGGAAGTGGAATCCAGAGCAGCGCCGAGACGAGCTCGAGCCTGCGGCGGATCGCAAGGACGAAGCCTGCAACGGCCATGGCCGCGATTGCAAATCCCGTCTCCCACGCAGAAGCATCGAGCTGCGCAGTTCGCAGATACAGCACGGCAGCCCAGAGAGGATTATGCCAGCCTGGATAGTGATGCGCGCCCGACGGCGCAGTGCGGCGTTCGATTGAAGCCGCTGAATAGGGCCCTCGGATAAAGTCCAGGGGATCGTGAAAGAAGTGCTGATTGTAGGCGAGCCAGGCGATCGGCCCGGCGATGGCCAGCAGGGTGAAGATGGCAAAGTACGCGCCGACGCGAGCACGGATCTCTTTCGCGCGGGAGAGCTTCCATGCGATGACGCACCAAACGGCCGCACCGAAGACCCAGCCGTCATAACGGGTAAAGACCGCGGCAAGGATCAGGAGGCCGAGAGCGATGAGACGGCCTTTAACAGCACGGGCATTGCCGGTACGGATATCCGCAGTGGCGATGCCTGCAACACACTCCATCGTGAGCAGCGTAGTCCAGATGACGATGGCGAGGAACAGCGGCTCCGTCATCGCAGTTGTGGAGAGGTAAAGCAGATTGGGATTTAGCGCATAGAACGCGGTCGCAACCAGTGCCCACGGTGCGGGCATCATGCGACGCGCAAGACGATAGAGCCCCGCCGCGCTTAACACATAACAGAGCAGCGAAGGCCACGCGCCGGCGAGGCCATTCTGCCACCACTCCATCTTCTGGACGAAGGGAACCATCAGCAGGTGCGGCAGCGGAAGCCATACGCCGCCAAGCTGAATCAGCCCCGGATTCCGCGTGTCGAGGATGCGGCGCGCAATGCCGAGGTGTGCGACCGCGTCCCCGTAAAGCAGGAGATAGTTGCGTCCCATGCACACGATCAGAGCGACGAAGCCAAAGGCCACCGCGGCGAGCGCGACCGGCATCGCTTCTTCGCGCTTTGCCGGACGCACCTCGAAGCTCAGCGCCGCAGGACGGCTCGGCGTGTCGCCTTGAAGAGCTCGTCTACGCGTTCGCGTACTCAAGATGCGATATCTCCTTGAACAGGTGGAAGCGTTCGCCGATCTCCTCGCGGGTAACATTCTGCAGGCGCTCGGTTCCGAACCGCTCCACCGCAAACGATCCCATCACGCCGCCGTAGAACATCGCCGTGCGGAAGACCGCCGGGGTCAGCTCGGGTTGCGAGGCGAGGTATCCATAAAAGCCGCCTGCAAACGAATCGCCCGCGCCGGTTGGATCGACGACCTCTGCCAGAGGCAGCGCCGGGGCGCGGAAGGGATGCATCGCGCGAACACCGCCCGGGAACGACCGGTCGCTGAAGAAGGCCGTCGCACCGTATTCACCGTGTTTGACGATCAGCGTCTTCGGCCCCATCGCCAATACCTTGTTCGCCGCTCCAACAAGATTGCCGTCGCCGGCGAGCATACGCGCTTCACCATCGTTGATCAGCAGCACATCCAGTTCGTGCAACACCTTCGCGAGATTTGCGCGGTGGTCGGCGATCCAGTAGTTCATCGTGTCGCCACAGACCATGCGGACGTTCTGCATCTGGCTGCGGACGCGAGCCTGCAGAACGGGGTCAATATTCGCGAGGAAGAGGAAGTTGCTGTCCCTGTAGACTTCGGGGATCTTGGGATCGAAGGTCTGGAATACGTTCAGATCGGTCCCCAGCGTCTGCGCCTCATTCAGGTTGTTCACATACGATCCGGTCCAGTGAAAGCTGAGACCGTCGGCGCGTTCGAGGCCGCGGGTATCGATTCCGCGACGGGTCAATACCGCCTCATGTTCCTCCGTAAAGTCCTTGCCAACCACTCCGATTACGCGAACATCCGTAAAGTAGCTGGCGGCGAGAGCGAAGTGTGTCGCCGCTCCCCCCAGGCAGTTTTCGACCGAACCGCTTGGGCTTTGAATATTGTCGAACGCCACCGATCCTACGACGAGTATGGACATCGATCCTCTTTCCAGGTTGATAAAAAATGGTGATGCTGGTTAAAGATACTTTTCGAGGAGAAGTGCTAGCCTCTGCTTGGTTTCAGCTGGAATCACCTTGCGGTCAGTCAGGATCGCGTACTTCAGCGCATCTCCGCACGCACAGGCTTTTTCCTTCGGCATTGCCGCCACGGCCGCGCGAACTACCTTCTCGGCGTTTGCGGAGTTTTGGTGCATCACCGCCACGATCTGGTCGACGGTTACATCGTCGTGCCCCTCTCGCCAGCAGTCGTAGTCTGTGACCATCGCCATGGTGGCGTAGCAGATCTCGGCCTCGCGCGCGAGCTTGGCCTCCTGCAGGTTGGTCATGCCGATGACATCGGCGCCCCAGCTGCGATAAAGATTCGACTCCGCACGCGTCGAAAACTGCGGGCCCTCCATGCACACATAAGTTCCGCCGCTTTTACCGACCACGCCGATGGCGTCACATGCTTTCTGAAACGCCGAAGAGATGGTGGCGCAGACAGGGTCACCGAAGGCGACGTGTGCGACGATGCCTTCTCCAAAGAAGGTCGACTTGCGCGCGAAGGTGCGGTCGATGAACTGATCCGGCATCACGAAGTCCGTCGGTTTGTGCTCTTCCTTGAGCGAGCCGACAGCCGAGACCGAAAGGATGCGCTCGACGCCGAGCATCTTCATCGCGTAGATGTTCGCGCGGAAGTTAAGCTCGGTCGGCAGCAGACGATGCCCACGTCCATGCCGCGCAAGGAACGCGACTTGCCGCCCTTCGAGCTCTCCGAGGACGAAGGCATCCGATGGATCCCCGAATGGAGTCGTCACCTTTTCTTCGCGAACATCCCTCAGCCCCGGCATGGCGTACAGCCCGCTGCCGCCAATGATTCCAATCTCTGCCTTCTTCAAATGCGAGTCTCCTGTGCCTAATTACCTGAGAGCGTGTGTGTGGTTTCCTTCAGAAGTATAACGTTCGATCGCAGCGGGGTTCATCATCCCGTACGATCTCACCAGGCGTGACAGCGACAGTGACGGCTCTTCGACGGCCTGAGCCATTCGCAGGGGACCTTCGCCCTGCACATTCGCGATGCTGTCCCGCAGCTTGCGCGCCAGCGCCAGATCGAACCCTTCGCTGACGAAGACGCTCGAGCCTGAGATCGACAGCAGTACATCTCCCTCGTTGGTCGAGTAGACCTGCTCCGCATCGCCGGCCTCATCCTTCTGCCGCCGCTCCAGCTTAGAGTACTTCCGTGGCAGCTGCGTGCCGTAGATGCGCATGAACGTGCTGGCAGAATCCGTGTTCTTCCAGCGCGAGTAGTAGAGCAGACTAAGCGAGGCCGTCGACTCTTTTTCGGCAGGCGTCGTTGCGGCTTTGCGCTTCGCCGCATAGTAGATGCCGCCGTTCCAGTCCGGAGACAAGCCATCGGCAAGTTCATGTCCACCGAACAGCTCCGCCAGGATCCGTACATCGAGCTCGCCCATCACGCCAAGGTCATAAGGTTCGTACTGCGCGTCGATCAGCGGATGAATATCCGGCATGCGCAAGACCGGGACGGGAGTATGCGCCAGGTACGCTTCGGGATGCATAATCTCGAAGCTCGAAGAAGGCGGATTCGCCAGCGTACCCGCAAAGGCTGCGTCCTTCCCTCCCTTCGCCAGCACTGCATGCTCGAAGCTCAGGCCATCGCTGTAGGGGAAGATCAGCGACTCCTGCAACAGTAAGGGAGCGCGTGCCAACACGGGCGATCCTGTCGTATCGCCCGCCAGGTCTTTGAGCCGCGACATCATCTCGGGCGTAGCGTCGGCGAGCGTCTTGCCCGAAGGCTTCAGCGTGTAGTCGACGAAGACCGCCATCGCCTGTCCTTCGGCGACAGCCTCGCGCGCCGTCTCGGCCTCGTCTACCTGTAGATGGCGGTTATCTTCCTGCACATCATGCGAGACCCCGTCGAGCCCGACATCGGACCACTTCGTCAGCCCGACTTTCTGGTCCTGCAAAGCGTGTGTGAGCTCATGGGCCAACACCGGTTTCTGTTCATCCGGATCAATCCAGTCCAGCAGGTTCACCGTCTTGGTCTTGTTGTCGTAGAAGCCGGCGATCTGCTCGGTCAACAGGGACAGCAGGAACGGACGAAGGTGGAAGTCACGATCAAGGAGGCCGAATTTTTTCAGAACCAACTCGGAGCGCTCCATCCGGCGCGCACTCTCGTCGTCTTCAAATTTCTTTGTCAGATACTTATTGACCTCATCGCGTGAGATCAGCTTCCTTTTTACGCTGTGTTCGATAGGCAGCTTCGTATCGGTGCTGGCGAATGCGAGAATCTCATCAACCGAGCGAAAAAGCTCCTTCGCCTGTTCCTTTGTCATCGGAGCATGAGGCTTATTGTCGTCCGCGGAGCTTTGACCGGGCACCTGAGCGATAGCCGCAGTCGTCCAGCCCGCCAGCAAAACAACCCCTGCGGTCCACCGCCGCACTCGCCCGATCATCCTGTCATCCATCCGTCGCCGCAACCCTGCCTCTCGATCTGACCGCTATAATCAAGTGTACGCAGAGTTCCCTTGCGCCGTCGCGCAATGACGCTTATGACACCGCTCTCTCCCTCCAATACGCACGCCGCAGCCTCTGCCGGCGTCCAGCTCCATAGCTCCAATCCGCAGCTCGATGCTCTTCTTTATAAAGCGGGGATTGCCCCCCTCGATCAGGCTGGCTGGATTCGCGTCACGGGATCGGACCGCGTCCGCTGGCTCAACGGCATGGTGACGAACTCCGTGCAGCTTGAGGAAGGTGCCGGAGCGTATAACTTTTTCCTTAACGCACAGGGGCGAATTCAGGCCGACGGCAATATCTTCGCCGCAGCGGACGAGCTTCTGATTGAGACCGGACGCAGCCAGGTCGCGAAGCTGATCCCCTATCTTGACCACTACATCATCATGGACGACGTGGAACTGGCCGATATGACCGATTCACGTCATGGCCTGATACTCATCGGCCCGCAGGCGGCTTCGCTGCTCGCGCAACTCGGCGTGACCGCGAACGATCTCAGCCCTCTCAAAATGAGAGCATCGCAGTGGAACTCGACGATCGTCACCCTGCTTCATGCCCACAGCCCACTGGTTCCCCGTTACGAGCTCTGGACCGATTCTGCAGACGCTGCAAGAGAACTTCACACGGCGCTTGAAGACGCAGGTGCAACTCCCTGCGAATCGGCTGCGCTCGATGCTCTGCGCCTACTCGAGGGAACGCCGCTTTACGCCGTCGATATCCGCGACCGCGATCTTCCCCAGGAGACGAACCAGACCCGCGCACTCCACTTCAACAAGGGCTGCTATCTCGGCCAGGAGATCGTCGAACGCATTCGCTCGCGCGGAAGCGTTCACCGCACCTTCACTGCCTTCCGCCTTGAAGGGGCATTACCCCCATCCGGATCGGTTCTCGAGTCCGCCGGCAAACAGGTAGGTGAGCTTACCAGCGTCGCCGCTATTCCCATCAATGGTCTTCAGCTTGCCCTCGGCTACCTCCGACGCGAGGCACTGGAGCGTCGGGAACCGCTCCAGTATCCGGGAGGAAGCGCGTATCCTGTCGCTTCCCCCTTACTCTCACACGGAGACTGAATCTCCATCGCAAGCATCTGATTCCTAAGAAGAGAGCCCGACTATGTCCGAGCAAAACAAGCCATTCGTCATCACCGATCGCCGCAAGTTCAACCTTGACGGAGAGATTCGCCCCGACGCCGATCCCTCGCCCGAGCCTGAAGAGGCCGCGCAGACCTCCGCTCCGGTGGAAGTTTCGATCGCCACCTCCGCTGAAGCCGAATCCGAGGCCGAAGAGAGCCTCGAGGGCGAGCTTCCTCCTGGACCTACACCGGAACAGGCCGAGCAATCCCGCGTTGCCTACGAGGCCACCTCGGAGCGCCTCGATACTGCCATTCGTGCGGCGAACCCCGGTGCCGAGCATCCCCCGGCGATGAACTTCGAGACGCTGGTGCAGTCCGTCTACATGACGACCATCGTCCAGTTGGGCGGAGCCACGCCCGAGGGCCAGCAGCCCCAGGTAGACCTGATGGGAGCGCGCCAGAGCATCGATATGCTGGGCATCCTGGCCGAGAAGACCCAAGGAAATCTCACCGACTCCGAGCAGCGCCTTCTGGAAAGCGCACTCTTCGAGGTGCGCATGGCGTTCCTGGAGATTACGCAGGCGCTCGCGCGTTCGGCAGCGGCCAAAACCCCCGGGGCCACTCCAGGGAAGCCGAGCATCGTCCGCTAACGAATGGAGGCGATGCTCACCTTCCTCGGCACAGGCACGTCGATGGGCGTGCCGACGCTTGGCTGTAACTGCGTCGTCTGCACATCGGCGGTTTCACCCACCGGCGACCCGCGCAACCGCCGCACCAGGCCTTCGCTGCAGCTGGTCTACAACAACCACATCGTGCTGATCGATACCGGGCCCGACTTCCATGCGCAGGCCATCCGGGAGAACATCCGGCACGTCGACGCTGTGCTCTACACTCATGGCCACGCCGATCATATCCTCGGCTTCGACGATCTGCGCCCGCTAAGCTTTCAGCTTCCCCATGGCCTTCCACTCTATGCGGACGATGAGACCGCCCGCACCATCGAGCGTATCTTCGAATACACCTTCCGAACCAAGGAACGCTATCCCACCAGCGCGCGCGTCCAGCTTCATCGTATCGACGAGGCGGCGGGCGCGGGCTTCGATCTCTTCGGCGCCTGCTTGCAAAGAATTCCCGTTACGCACGGCTCCCAGACCATCACCGGTTATCGCTTCGGCTCAGCCGCATATCTCACCGATATGAGCGACATCCCGCCTGAGAGCATTCCGCTTCTGCAGAATCTGGACATCCTCATTCTCGACGCCCTGCGCCGCCAGCCTCACCCCAGCCACTCGCATCTCGAACGCTCTCTCAGCTTTGTCGAACAGCTCAAGCCGAAACGCGCGTTCTTCACCCACATCAGCCACGACCTCGACCACGCGGCCACGGACGCAGAGCTGCCCCCCCATGTCCGGCTTGCCTTCGATGGTCTTCAACTCACCTTCGAGATCGCCTGATGCAGAGCATGACCAGAAGCCGCATGCAGATCTATCGTTCCCTCTCCGAGCTTCCCTCCTCTTTCGGCCCAACCGTAGCTACCATCGGCAACTTTGACGGCGTCCATCGCGGCCATCAGTGGGTCATCGGAGAGGTCATCGCCCGCGCACGCGCGCTTGACACACGCTCACTCGCCATCACCTTCGATCCCCATCCGGCCCGCGTCCTTCGACCCGAGACCAGCCAGCCACTCATCACGCCGCTCGGCGAGAAACTCGACCTTCTCGCAGCCACCGGAATCGACGCCACCCTGGTCCTTCCCTTCACCCATGAACTCTCCCACACCTCGCCACGCGACTTTGCCAGCAAAGTGCTCCGGCAGCAGTTGGGGATCGTCGAGCTGCATGAGGGCGAGAACTTCCGCTTCGGCTACCGTGCCGAGGCCGGCGTCGAGTCGCTCGAAGCCCTTGGTCGCGAGCTCGACTTTCATGTCTCCATCTACTCTCCACGAACCCTGCGCGGATCAACCGTCTCCTCCAGCCGCATCCGCCAGCTCATCGTCGCCGGGAAGGTCGGCCATGCGCGCGCTCTGCTCGGCCGTGTCTTCTCCCTGTCGAGCACACCAGCGTCAGGCCGTGGCTATGGAACGCGATACACCGTTCCCACCATCAACCTTGCGCCCTACCCGGAGCTGATTCCCGCTATCGGCGTCTACATCACCACCCTGACTGTCGCGGGCGAGCGCTTCGAAGCCGTTACCAACGTCGGCAACCGGCCCACCTTTGGAGAAGACTCCTTCACCATCGAGTCTCATCTGCTGAACTTCCACCCGATCGAGCTGACCGAAGAGACGCCTCTCCGCCTCGCCTTCCTCCATCGCCTGCGCGACGAGATCCGCTGGCCCTCATCCGAGGCTCTCCGCGATCAGATCGGACGCGATGTGCGCCGGGCTCAGCGCTATTTCAGTTTGTGCCGCCTGCTGGCTTCGCCGCCACAGGTGCCGGACGTCCTCCCGGCACCGCCGTCCCGTTAGGCACCAGCTTCGACGAGCCCGCAGGACTGCCCGGCGCGTGCGGCTCCGGTTCGCTCTCCTCTTCGGGGTCCTTCGGCTCGACGGCCTTCACCTGTGCCACAGCCTTATTGACTGCAACATCAAGCGTCTTCTTCGGTGCCCCAGCAGCCGGAAAAACCTCGTTCGGCTTGCTCGCAATAGCCACGCGCATGAAGTCCATCCAGATGGGCAGGGCCGCCCGCGCCCCGGTCTCCTTTTCTCCCAGAGACTGCCGGTTGTCGTAACCGATCCAGGTCCCGCACGTCACAGATGGAGAAAACCCGATGAACCATGCATCGGTATAGTCGTTCGTCGTTCCGGTCTTTCCGCCCAGCGGATGCTTCAGCTGCGAGGCCGCTCCGCCGGTTCCCATCCGTACCACGGCCTGCAGCAGTTCCATCATCATGCGCGCAGTCTCGACCGAGATCACCTCGCGCACATCCGTAGGCTTCTCATCGAGCGGCAGACCATCGGCCTGCGTCACCTTGCGGATGTAGTGTGGAGCAATCCGTATTCCGTCGTTCGGAAAGACGCTATATGCTCCCACTTGATCGAAGAGCGTGATATCCGCCGATCCAAGCGCTACCGGAAGGAACGGCGGAATATTGCTCGTGACCCCAAACCGGTGCGCCGTATCGATCACCTTGCGAATCCCGACACGCGAAGCCAGCTTCAGCGCAGGAATATTCCGTGACTCCGCGAACGCATACGTCAGCGACATCGGCCCCATGTAGTTACCCTCATAGTTATGAGGGGTATAGGGTCCGCTCGGTGTCGGAAAGGTCGTCGGTCCATCCACAATAATGTCCGACAGCTTTGCGCCCGCCTCAATTGCGGTCGTATACACGTACGGCTTGAACGATGACCCCACCTGGCGCCTGGCCTGTGTCGCGCGATTGAACTGCGACAGCGCAAAGTCGCGGCCGCCCACCATCGCCAACACTTCCCCGCTTGCATTGTCCACGGCCATCAACGCGGCCTGCGCTCCGGAGTCCTGCTGCAGCGAGGCCTTCCATGTCTTTTCGGGCCCCGGCCCTTCGATCCGCAGATAGACCAGGTCGCCGCTGCGCAGAAAGCTGTCCGCCTCCCCGTTCTGCGTCCACAGCCAGTCCTCGGGAGTCATGACGGCGATCTGCTCCCCCAGCTTCACCGTCACCCGCTTCGGCTCGACCAGGGTCACTACGCCATGCACATAGGTGCCCTTCGCGACCGGCTGAACCCAATCGGGGTGTTTGTAACTCTCGATATCCTCGCCGGAGAGCACGATATTCGGCAGCGTGCCCTTCCAGCCTTCGCGCCGCTCGTACGAGGCAGCGCCATCCAGCACGGCATTGTTCGCGACCGCCTGCAGGTCAAGATCGAGCGTGGTATACACGCGCAATCCAGCGCCATGAACCTCTTCGACACCGTACTCTCTCTCAAGCTGCCGCCGCACCTCTTCCACGAAGTAGGGGGCGACGCTGTTGGGCGGCGTCTCTACATGTAGCCCCAGCGGAGCTGCCTTCCCTTCCTCTTCCTGTTCGATCGTGATCATGCCGTCCTGCTGCATCTCGCTCAGCACCAGGTTGCGGCGTCTCAGGGCGCGTTCCGGGTATCGCACCGGGGAGTAATACTCCGGCCCCTTCGGCAACGCGGCCAGGAGCGCCGCCTCGGGCAGTGTCAGGTCGCGTACATGCTTGTTGAAGTAGTACTCCGCCCCTGCCTCAAACCCGTACGTCCCGCGTCCCAGGTAGATCTGGTTCGCATACAGCTCGAAGATCTGATTCTTCGTGAACCGTCTCTCGATCTGCATCGAGAGGATGACCTCCTGAAATTTTCTTCCATAAGTCTTCTCGGTCGAGAGGAACAGGTTGCGCGAAAGCTGCATCGTCAGCGTCGAGGCTCCCTGCGCCTTGCCCTGCGAGTGAAGGTCGCGATAGGCGGCGCCCACCGCGCGTACCAGGTTCACGCCCCAGTTGCTCTCGAAGCTCTTGTCCTCGATCGAGAGAATTGCTTTCTTCAGCACCGGAGGAAACTCCGAATAGGGCACCGCCACCCGCCGCTCCAGCGCGAATGAACCAAAGGGCCGGCCATGAACGTCCAGAAGCTCTGTCGTCGTGTTCGGTCGATAGCGCGTAAGGTCGTCGACCTCGGGAAGATCGATCGAGTACACCAGCATCAGCCCGCACATGGCCCCGAAGACAGCGGAAAGGCCCAGCAGAACATAGAAGGTAGCCAGACGGGCGCGCCTTCGGCTCGGATACTCTGGCCCAGCAGTCAGCTTCCGCACCAGCCGTTGCCACTCTGGCTCGGACGCTACGGCTGACTCTTCCTCTTCGCGTCTGAATAAGCTCGGCACTGCCCTTCACCTTAGCATGATCGATACCCCTGGGGAGAGCGTACCGGTTGCAAGTCAGACACAGGAATCAGCGCGTATCCCTTTGAAAATACTTGGATCAGGCGGCTTTGCTCTTCAGCAGATCAAGCGCCTTGTTGAGTTGCTCGTCAACCGAAACCGTCGGCTTTTTGGGAGCAACCGTCTTGTCATGTTCGATGGTCGAAGCCTGATCGTCGCCGGCATCATCGTCCCCACCGAGATTGTCGTCGAGGTTCGAAGCGACCAGCACTCCCGGCGTCACGCCCTCGTCCTCGAGCTTCTTGCCCGCAGGCGACTCATATTTCGCAACCGAGAGGATCAAGGCAGCGCCATCCGGCAGCTCAAAGGTCTTCTGCTGCGATCCCTCGCCGAAGGTCTTTTCGCCCACCAGGTCTGCCCGTTTGTTGTCCAGCAAAGCCGCGGCGACGATCTCCGCAGGCCCCGCCGTTCCCCGGTTCACCAGGACGACTACGGGCGAGGTCGTATTGATCGCCTTCGAGGTCTCTGCGGTAAACGTCTGTTTCTCCACTTTTTGTCCCTGAAGGGTCGTAATCGTGCCCGACTTCAACAGAAAGTTGGCCATCCGCATCGCCTCAGGAATATCGCCTGCCGCTACATCGCGCAAATCCAGCAAAATCTTCTTGTTGCCGGCCTTCTGCATTCCCTTCAGCTTGCTCTCCACCTGTTGCACATGCTCGTGGTCCAGAATCTCGGGCTTCAAATAGAGGATCGATGAATTCTCGTACATCGTCTCGGTCACCGGCGGTAGAGTGCTCACCACCCGCGTCATGGTGATCTTGTCCGGCACGGCCTTGCGCGGACGGACGACCGAGATCGTCAGCTCGCTTCCCGGTGTTCCCTCAAGCATCATGCGGATCACCGCCAACGAGATATCCCGCGTATCCTGGGCACCGATCGCCTCGATGATGTCGCCATCGTTCAGATTAGCCTTATCGGCGGGGCCTCCCGGAACGACCGACACGACCGTCGCATAGCCCCAGCGCTTCGAGACGTTGAGTCCGACCTGCGCCTTGCCGCCTTTGTCGGACTTGAAGGTCTTATAATCTTCGGGCGTCAGATAGCTCGAATCCGCGTCCAACGATTCCAACAGTCCCCGCAGCGCGCCGTTCGTCACCGAGGAGATATTCGGCTCCTCCACGTAATCCGTCTGGATGTGC